>Ga0335085_10002697_pt1 | contig 32511 bp, 28 predicted proteins | sample Lox_Sample_45_FD_206712 | JGI IMG/M metagenome (GOLD analysis project Ga0335085, IMG submission 206712) | Soil microbial communities from Loxahatchee National Wildlife Refuge, Florida, United States - Lox_Sample_4.5 | ecosystem: Environmental > Terrestrial > Soil > Wetlands | place: USA... | reverse complement strand
CCGTGTCGGGCAAATCTTCCGCGATGAACCGCTCGATCAGCGAGCGATCGCCGTCCGGATCGAGCGGCGCGTCGAGCCGCACGTCACCGGTGTTCAACGCGGCGAGCGATTGCACCACCTCGAGCGACAGCTTGGTGGCGTCCGAAATCTCCTCGGGAGTCGGCTCGCGCCGCAGTGTCTGTCGCAGATACTCCGCCGTGCGCACGATGCGCGACAGATCGGCAGTGCGGTTCAACGGAACGCGAACGGTCCGCCCCTGCCGGGCAAGCGCGGCGAGAATCGCCTGCCGGATCCACCACACGGCGTACGAGATGAACTTGACGCCCTGGTCGGGATCGAATTTGCGCGCCGCGGTGAGGAGACCCACGTTGCCTTCCCCGATCAGGTCAGTGAGCGGCAGACCGCGATTCTGATACTTCTTGGCGACGGAAATCACGAAGCGGAGGTTCCGCTTCACGAGCTCCTGCATCGACTCCTGATCACCGGCCCGCACCTTACGGGCGAGCGCAATCTCCTCCTTCTGCGTGAGGAGCGGCGTCTTCGACACTTCGTGCAGATACTGATCGAGAATGTCCCGCTCGTGCTCGTGCTGTCCCAGTCCGGCCAGAAAGCCGCGGCGCCGGCCGCGCTTGCGGCCCGGCTTTGCCTTGGCGGGGGCGGTGGGTACGGACGAGCTCGGCGTCCCCTTGGGAGAGGACTTGCCGCGAGCGACCGCAGATGTCTTCTTCTTCTGGCTCTGCTTGGGCATTGAACTCTTGGTTCGGGTTTCGCCCCCTGATACGCCTGGGGGGGCAGAAAAGTTCACCTTACTGCGTTGCCTTCGCTTGACATAGGGGAAACGTGCCGATATGATCCCGTGTTCCCACCCAAACCCGGCCAAACGGCTGCTTCTGGAAGCGAAAATCGAGCCGCCAAATATAATGGGGGCGTAGCTCAGTTGGGAGAGCGCGTGAATGGCATTCACGAGGTCAGGGGTTCGATCCCCCTCGCCTCCACTTGAGACCGGCGGTTGGGCGGGCGGGAGGGCGGCCAAACAGTTGGGTCACCCGACACTATCAACCGCCTGGCCGCCTCAACCGTCAGACCGCCGGGGTGGTGTGGTTGTGGAGGGGGCGGTTAAATTCGCCGTCGTGCGGGAATAGCTCAGTTGGTAGAGCACAACCTTGCCAAGGTTGGGGTCGCGGGTTCGAGTCCCGTTTCCCGCTCTTGGAAGCGGAGCTGAAGCCGCAGAGTACACGACGCGGGGTGGAGCAGTCTGGTAGCTCGCCGGGCTCATAACCCGGAGGTCGTGGGTTCAAATCCCACCCCCGCTACTGAACGCGGAACCCGGAACGCGGAACTCGGAACGACTACCGTCCACAGTTCCGACTTCCGCGTTCCGCGTTCCGCGTTTGATCCGGGCGGTTAGCTCAGTTGGTTAGAGCGCTACGTTGACATCGTAGAGGTCACAAGTTCGAATCTTGTACCGCCCACCTCAAGGCGCTCGTAGTCAGTGGAATGAAGAGAGACGCATAGACGCATGGCGGTTGGCAGTGAATGGAGAGCCGCTTCCAAGCATATTGTTCATCGGCGCCCATAGCTCAACTGGATAGAGCGTTTGGCTACGGACCAAAAGGCTGGGGGTTCGACTCCTCCTGGGCGCATCCCGATTCAAGACCGTGTTTTTGATTCTCGGGGCGTAGCGCAGCCCGGTTAGCGCGCCTGGTTCGGGACCAGGAGGTCGGTGGTTCAAATCCACTCGCCCCGATTGTCGTCATCCCGCCAGCCGCTTGGTGCGCTTTTCCCGGTCCTCTTTATCATTACCCTCGTCCAGGACATCACGGACCTTGCGAGCGAGGGATTCGGGCGTGAACGGCTTCTGGAGGAACGCGAGCCCGGGCTCGAGCACGCCGTGGTGCACCACGGATTCGTCGGCGTACCCCGAGAGATACAGCACCTTCAGGGCGGGACGGTCGGCGGACATGAGCAGCGCCACCTCGCGGCCGTTCATGCCCGGCATGATCACATCGGTGACGAGGAGATGAATGGGACCGGGGTGCTGTTCGGCAACGCGCAGTGCTTCGGCGCCATTTTCGGCTCCCAGAACCGTGTATCCGCGCACCCGTAGCAGCTTTTCCGAGAGGCGCCGCACTTCGGGCTGATCCTCCACCACGAGAATCGTCTCGTTTCCCCCCGGAACCGGTGCGGGAACCGGCAGCGGCACCGCCGCGGTCGCCTTCGCCTCGACGCGGGGAAGATAGATCTTGAAGGTGGCTCCGGCGCTCGGTTCACTATACACCCAGATGAATCCGCCGCTCTGCTTCACGATGCCGTACACCGTCGAAAGGCCGAGCCCGGTCCCCTTGCCCTTGCCCTTGGTGGTGAAAAACGGCTCGAACACGCGGGCGCGGGTGGCGGCGTCCATGCCGATGCCATCATCGCTCACGGCCAGGAGCGCGTAATGTCCCGCGGGAATCGGGGCGTGTGCCGCGGCGTACGAGTCATCGAGCTCCGTGTTCGCGGTTTCGATCGTGATGTGACCGCCCCGCGGCAGGGCATCGCGGGCGTTCACGACCAGGTTCATGATCACCTGCTCGATCTGGCCGCGATCGGCGCGCACCGAGCCCAGGTCCGCGGCTCCCGCCGTACGCAGCGACACATCCTCGCCGAGCACGCGCCGCAGCATCGGTTCCATGCCACGGACGACCTCATTGAGATCGAGGGTCTGTGGCGAGAGCACCTGCTGCCGGGTGAACGCGAGCAGCTGGCGAATGAGATCGCCGGCGCGGAGACTCGCGGCGCGGATCTCGTCCAGGTCAGCGCGGTCCGGGTTCTCCGGCCCAATGTGCTCGCGGAGCAGCTCGCACGAGCCAAGAATGGCGGTGAGCAGATTGTTGAAGTCGTGGGCAATGCCGGCGGCGAGCCGGCCGACGGCTTCCATTTTTTGCGATTGCAGGAACTGCTGCTCGAGACGCTGGCGGTCGGTGACGTCGAGCACGGTTCCGACCATCCGCAGCGGCTTTCCCGTCGGGTCGCGCACGACCGATGAGCGCTCCTCCACGACGCGTTCCGAGCCATCCGGCCGCAGCACGCGGTGCTGGATGACATAGGGTGCCTGCTCCTCGATGGCGCGCCGCACGGCTTCTTTGATCCGCGGGACATCGTCGGGGGGCACGGCCCGGAAGAACAGCTCGCTCGACACGCGGACTTCACGCGGAGCGTACCCAAAAATCCGGTACACTTCGTCGGACCACCACACCGGATTGTCCTCGAGCCGGTCGACGCTCCGCAGCTCGACCTCCCAGCTCCCGAGATGGGCCGCCTCCTGCGCTCGCGCGAGACGGCCTTCGCTCTCGCGGAGGGCCACCTCAGCCTGTTTGCGGTCGACGGCCATGGCAATCTGCGCCGACACAAATTCGAGCACCCGCTGCTCTTCCGGTCCGTAGCGCACGTTTCCCGAATACGTCTGAACCGCCAGCACGCCGATCGTTTTCTCGCCGCCCTTGAGGGGGACACCGAGCCACTGCAGCGATGGGGCGCCAATCAGCTCGGCCTCTCCCGTATGCTCGAGCTCGTGGTGCAGCGTCTCATCGACCAGGAGCGCCTGCCCGGTGCGTAGCACGTATTCGGTGAGTCCGCGCCCGGGCCGCTTGGGAGGACAGGGGGGATCGAATTCATCCACCCAATAGGGAAAGGTGATCAGGTCGGCCTGGGCATCGTACAGCGCGATGTAGATGTTGTCCGCGGGCATGAGCTCGCCCACGATCCCATGGATCGCGCCGTACAGCTCGTCCAGCGTCCGCGCGGTGAGCGCGGCCTGGGAAATACGATAGGTGGCGAGCTGGATCCGCTCGGCGCGATTCGGCGCGCGGGTGGACTGCTTTCCTGCTTTACGTCCCGCCACAGCCCCTCGGAAGGCGTTTGGGACCCCCAAGCTTGGGAACCGGCGCTCGGCCCGCAAGTAGCCGGTGGGAGAGGGGCCCGTTAAGTTGCTGTTTTCCTCTAGCGCCAGTAGCTCAGCTGGATAGAGCGTCGGCCTCCGGAGCCGAAGGTCCCGCGTTCGAATCGCGGCTGGCGCATAGTCTTAGGCGGAGTGGAGGGTCGGACCACCCACCGATCCCCTGATGGTCGCGAGCGCCGCTTCCGGACCCTCCCAACCGAGCAACCGAACCTGCTTCCCCTCGAACGCTACCGCCGCGAGAAAGAACACCCCACCACTTCGGGCGCCTTGAGGTGCGCACGCGCGCGCTCGAGCAGAATCGCGCGGGCGCGGTCCAGATCCGCGTCATACGCGATGGCAAACGGCACAGCAGCGAGGGAGCGTGTTCTGCGCGGCCAGCCCGATCACGATCGAGGGAAGGACAACGGGACGCTCTAGCGTGCGCTAAAGCGATCGAGCACCGCGCGCTCATCGGCCGTGAGACTCAGCGGCCCCGACAGCGCGACTTTCTGCAGCAGCGGCTCGACGACCTGACGGTTCACCGGATGGAGGGCATCGAGGCGGATGGTCGCCCAGCGCCTCGCGGCCACCTCGGGCGCCTCGGGTGCGGGCGACATGGTGCGGACAAACTGTTTGAGCGCGCGCCCCCGCCGCCGCTCCAGCCAAGACAGATAGGCAAAGCCGCCGAGAAAGCCGCCGAGATGCGCAAAATGGGCGAGACCGGGATTGAGCCCGCCGAACCCGCCGAGCAGCGACAGCACCGTCATGCCGACCACGAACCAGCGCGCCTCGAGGGGGATCACTCCCCAGATGTAGATCAGGGACCGTGGCCAGTAGCGAGCGAATGCGAACATCACTCCATAGATCGCGCCCGAAGCACCCACGATCGCGGCGGTGGGCGTGAACACCAGTGACGTGAGCGCGGCCATCAGCCCGCTGACCATGTACAACCCGATGAAGTGCCGCTCGCCCAATCGCGCCTCGACCCGCGGGCCGAAGAAGTACAACGCGATCATGTTGAACACGAGATGCCAGAGCCCGGCGTGGACGAACATGTACGTCACGAGCGTCCACGGCCGCTCGGGGATGAGCAGGGGGACAAGGACCAGCGCCGGCACGATCTGCGGGAAGGCACTCGTCAGCAGAAACATCCCGATGTTGGCCGCGAGCAGCCAGCGCACCCACGGAGTCACGAAGGCAGGCTCCCGGGTCCGAGAGTGAAGGAAAACGTGGCGCCCTGCCCCGTCGCCCCCTCCGCCCACACGCGCCCCCCATGCCGTTGCACGATACGCTGAACGGTCGCAAGCCCAATGCCGGTTCCCTCGAATTCGGCTTCCGCATGGAGCCGCTGGAACGCCCCGAACAGCTTGGCGCTGTACGCCATATCGAATCCGGCGCCGTTGTCGCGCACGTAGTACACGCGCCCGCCGTCCTGGACCATCGCACCGAACTCGATCCGCGTGTGGGCGACGTTCTTCGTGTATTTCCATGCGTTGCCGAGCACGTTTTCGAGCACGATCCTGAGCAAATGGGCGTCGCCGTCCACGATGATGCCGGGCGCGACCACGAATTCGGCCTCGCGCTGGGGGCTTCTCGCGTACAGTTCGTCCAGAACCGACTGCGCCATGGCGCTCACGTCCACCGGCGCGCGGTGTAGCTCCGCGCGCGTGACGCGTGAGAGCCCCAGCAGATCGTCGATCAGCTCAGCCATCCGCTGACTGGCCACGCGGACTCGATCGACGTGCTCCCGCGCCGTTTGGTCGAGCCGGTCGCCGTAGTCCTCGAGCAACGCCTGGCTGAATCCGCTGATACTGCGGAGCGGGGCCCGCAGGTCGTGGGACACGGAATACGCGAACGCCTCCAGCTCGGCGTTCGCTGCCTCGAGCTGCGCCGCGTACCGCCGCAGCGCTTCCTCTCCGTGTTTGCGCTCGGTGATGTCTTGGCGCAGCAACCGCTCGGCCTTCTGGCGCGCGCGCAGCTCGCGGTTGAGCTGGAGCGCCGCCAGCACCGCAATGCAGAGGGCGAAAATCGCCCCGGTCAGAATCATGAACTGCGTGCTGTGGTAGGAAATGATCGACAGCAACCCGAGCGCGACAATGCCGAGGCCAAACCCGACGAAAATCGTCCTTCGCAGCGTCATAATGGCAAAAAAAGCTCGGCCCCCGACACGGCCATCCCGAGGACCAGAACCTAAGGGCGCTAAAACCCGATGACCAGCCCCATGCGGCCCCGCGACTGCTCGAGCGGTGCTGCGGTCTCGGCGCCGCCTCCGGGATGCGTCGTCCGGTCGAGCCGTTGAAAGGCGTAATCCACGAGCGCCGTCACGTGACTCGAGAACGCCCAGTTCACTATCAGCCCGAGCTCGAGCGCCAGGGGCGCTTCGCCTCCGCCGGAGAAGTGGGCGCCCCCGAGATAGTCACCGCGCAACGCGATCGTGGCGCCATGCCCGAGCGGGTACTGCGTTAATGCCCCGATCCGAACCGCGCCAAACGATTGAGCGGCGAATTCATTGTCCGGCGCTTGATGCGTCAGGCCGGCTTCGAAAGACAGGTAATCGGCCGCCTTCCACCGCAGCCAGCCGTCGAGCTGTACTGCCTGGAACCCCGACGTCGCGAGCCCGCCGTGGGGGCTCATGTCGAGCCACGCGGCTCCCCCTTCGAAGCTGATACTGTGGAAACTGAGCCGCGCGATGACTCCCGGGCCGACGCCCTGGTATCGAAGATCCTGTGATACCTCCCGGTAGTCCGCGAACACGAACGCGGCACCCACGCTGGCGTGCTGGGCGCCGGCCGGCGCGGCCCAAACCCCGGCCACGAGGACCACGAGGCAGACGCGGCTCACCGAGTCGCCGTCTCGCGCGGTAACGGGACAATCGCGAGCATCACCTGCTGGCGCCGGCGCGCATTCTCAGTCGCGATCTCGGCGTTGCGGCGGCTGAGCTGCTCGTGCAGCAACCGGTTGTAGCGGATGTTGGCTTCGGCGGGGCGCGGCGCGGGTTTGCGCAGCGTCATGATGAGCCCCGTCAGCAATGCCGCGCTCGCCGCGACGGTGAGCTCCCGGGTTGGGGGAGAGCCGAGCGCGCTGTTATTGAGCGTATACGCCCCCACGGCCGCGCCGCTCGCCAGGAGAAACGAGAGTCCGAGCGGTCGCCAGCTCGGCGGTGGATATTCGATCTCCGGGAGCTCCTTATATCCGGGAAGGCTCGTGAGATGCGGTAGCGTGTCGACCGTTCCGTAGCTCACGCTCACCGCTTGTGACGCGGAAAATGTCGTCTGCGCGGCTGTGGCATCCACTATGAGCAGCCAGGTTCCGGCGCTCACCGGGCCGCCCGCGGGCAGCTGCGCGGGCCAGCGCATGGTGTACTGGCCGGTCCCCACCGCCGAGTCCACCGCCAGCGAGGTGTTCGCGTTGACCGCGCGCACACGGATGCGCGCGGGGCTCGTCACCGTGAACCGGATCGGAACGGCTCCCTGGCCACTGACAAACCTCGCGCTGTCCACCCGCAACTGCCGTACGACGAGGACCTGTCCGAGCGCGGAATAGAAGAGGCTCGTGATCTTGGGGGAGACCTTGTTCGGGTCGAGCTGGTGGTCAGGATCGAGGAGAATCGTCTGTTTGAAGGCATCCACCGCCTTCACCTGAGAATCGATCGCGCTATAGGAAAAGCCGAGCAGCTCGTACGCGTGCGTTTGGTCGGCGGCGCTCAGGCGCTCGGTCAACGCGCGACGCGCGAGTACCGCGGCACGGGAAAAGTCGAGGGCATCGTACGCGTCTTGTGCCTGACGCAACGTGTTACCACGCGCCTGCGCCGCCCCCTGTCGCGGAGCGAGCGCGCCTCCGCAACACACCATGAGGAGCACGAGACGGCGGCCGGTCATCGATCGCATGGCTCTCATCCCTCGGGAATGAGCGTATACCGCTTGGGAACGGTGTTTCCCACCTCGACCTGCACGTGGTCCGTGATGGTCCGATATCCCTCGCGGACGATGCGGATCGTGTGCCCTCCCCGGGGCACGGCATACCGGACGACGGGGGTCGGTCCGACATCCACGCCATCCACGTACAGCTCGCCGTACGGGTCGGCGTTGACGGTGAGATATCCCTGGGCATCGCTCGGCGCCGTTACGACCGGCGCGACCCGCACTCGGGAGTGCTGCGCGGCCGGCGCCGTGGGGCCGGACGGCGCCGGAATGCGGACCGTGTCAGCCAAGCGCACGGTGTCCACGTGTGAGGCAACCGCGGCCGGGGCCGCTTCCGGCTCCGCCCCGCGTCCGAACACGACATAGCCACCGATCGCGGCGACGGCCACGACCGCAATGCCAATGACACCCGCCCGTGAGCCGCGCTTGGGTCGTGCAGGCCGCGCCGGGTGCGCCGCCGGCAGCGGTGTGGTCGCCGCATACGCGGCCGATGGCGCCGACACCTGTGTCGGCGCATCCGCGGCGGCGCGCGTGATCGGACCGCGCAGGGCACGCGGTGGCGTTGTCGACGCCGCGGCCGACACCGGTTGCTCGGGCCAGACCGCCGTCGCGAATGCTTCCATGGTCGGATAGCGGAGCTCCGGGTCCTTCGACATCGCCCGGGTGATCGCGGCGGCGAGAAATCCCGGTATTTCGGCCCGCAGCGCCCGCGGGGTCGGAACCGGCTCGAATATCTGCTTATAGAGGATCGTGTGAATCGAGTCGCCGCTGAACGGCAGGTCACCGGTGATCATCCGGTAGCCGACCACGCCGAGCGAGTACTGGTCGGCCCGTCCATCGACCGGCGTTCCCTTCGCTTGCTCCGGGGCCATGTAGTGTGGCGTACCGATGATCATGCCCGTCGCGGTGAATCCCGTGGCGGCCTGCAGGGCTTTGGAAATGCCGAAGTCGGTCAACATCACGCGGCCGTCGTGATCGAACATGATGTTGGCCGGCTTGACGTCCCGGTGCACCACGCCGCGTTGATGCGCGTGGCCCAGGGCACACGCGGCCTCCCAGAGCACGCGCTGGATGTACTCGGCGGCGAGGGGCTCCCGGGCTTCGAGCACATCTTCGAGCGACGTGCCCGAGACGTATTTCATGACGAAGTAGTTGAGACCGCCTTCGCTCTCGACGCGATAAATCGGGATGATGTTGGGATGATCGAGCTTCGCCGCGGTCTTGGCCTCCTGCTGAAAGCGCCGGATCACCTGCTCATCCTGGCCGACGTCGGGCGGGAGGACTTTGATCGCGACTTCGCGCTCGAGCGTGAGATCGTGCGCGAGGTACACCGTGCCCATACCGCCCTTCCCCAGCACGCGCGTGATCTTGTACTTCCCCTGCACGATCGCCTGCAACCTCACCTCGAGCGCGGCGGTGTTCGTCGTGTTCGCGGCTCCCCCGCCCCCGGTCTGATCGGCGCCACACGTCGAGCAGTACCGGCTGTTCGCCGGTACCGGCGTATGGCACTGGATGCATTCCACGGTGCTGTTGGTCATCGGGTGAGTTGGAGCCGTGGCGCGACTCCGCGCCGAACCGTCGATCTGGGCCCCGTCCGGGCGGGAGGCGCCGGGAATCCGGTCGCGCAGAACCCGCTCCCGAGCAGCGTGTTGATGGACGCCACGCACAGCTCATACGTCGTGGCAGTCCCCGCGTAATCCACGACGGCCAGGTAGTAGTCGCCGGTCGCGAGATTGGGTCGCAGGTTCGCGTCCGATCCCGCCGCCGTGTCGGCCGCCTGGAGCGCGAGCGCGACATCGCCCGGGTTCGGAACCGGGAACACATACAGATCGAGATCCTTGAGAGAGTCCGGGTGGATCCCCGTGAAGGCATGCATGCGGATCTGTGCGGTGTACCCCAATCCCGGATTCGTGTAGTGGAACCGAATCCAGTCCACGTCATGCGGATTCTCGATGACCAGGGTATCGCGGAATGGCGTCGCGGGAACGAGGCGCAGATCGGCGGCATTGCACGAATTGTCGTCTTCGTGAGAGTCGGCGGGGAGCTCACTCTGATATCCGGCGATGACGCCGAGTCCGTACCGTCCCGCTTTCCCGTAGACCGCCAATGCGTCGAGTGTCCCGGCGCGAAGCGCCTTGAAGGCGACGACGGTCGAGTCCGCGATCGCTTCGCTCGGCGTGAACGGCAGACCGTGGCAGGCGTGAATGCCCGGACCGAACGTCCAGGAATCGTGGCCGATCACGAACTTCTGCCCCGCGCTGCTCCACCCCAGCGAATCGGTGAGATACGTGACGAACGTGCCGGCGATATCGGGCGCCGACACGATGATCGTGACATCGCGCTGCTCGGCCTGCTTCAAGCGATACCAGTCGGCCCCGGACTTCGCGGTTCGCGCCAGACCTTCGAACGCGAGCGCCGGGTTGTAAAACACGAGGGCCGGGTATTGCGGGAACGGCGGCGGTGCGTCGAGGTCGAGCAGCTGGAAGTTCGTGTCGTTCGGCTCGTACAGGTCGCGCTCGATGACCTTGGTCGTGTCGCCGTGCACGTATCCGAAAATGCCGTTGCCGCCCGAGATGCCGAGAAAGAACAACGAATCACTGCGTGCCGGCGGCGGAACCCACCATCTCGAACGTGCGGTGCCGGCCGCATACTCCGTGTCAGAATACGGTACCGGAATGAGCGGGGCGCCGCTCAACGTCGCGGAAAAAATCGAATCCACTCCCACACCGTAAATCGCTATCATCTGGCCGTACTGCACGGTCTTCGGACGGATGCTGTCGATTTCGAGCGGCGCGGAGACCCGCAACGTCTCACTCGCGGCGCGTGATTCGCGGTCGAAATTGGCCGCAGCGGCGGTGATGACGACGACCCCGGAATTCACGCCCACGAGGTGACCCGTGGCATCCACCGTCGCGATGCTGGGATCACTCGAGGTCCACGTGAACACCACGTTCGAAATGGGCGCGGAGTCGCTCGTGCCCATGATCTGCCAGGCGCGAGCCGTCGCGACCGTATCGCTGCCCCGGAGCAGGATATGAAGGGGGGTGAGTGTGACATGTACGTCGGCATCCCGCTCGGCCGGATACACACAGGCCGCGAGACCGACGACAAGACAGACCACAGGGGCCGCGCGGCCCTTCGGCGCCATCCGTTTTCCCGGGAAAAGCGGGCCCCAATCTAAAAGACGAGGTTTCCCGGTCCAACAGGACGGCTCTAGAGCCGGCCGCGACGCTTCAGCTCAAGATATTGTGCGGCCGTAGCTTGCGCGGCCCGGCTGGGGGGGACGTCCAATGTGATCACGCCGGCCCGGCGCATGTGGCCCAGCGCCTCGCCACGCGCGCGGAGCAGCTCGAGGGCGGCAGCGATTTGAAAGGCATCGTGCCGGTCACGGGGGGCGTGGAACGCCGCACGGTCCAGGTCGGGGTTCCTGAGGGTCACGGCGAGGGGTAGATGACGCGGCCTGAGACTCGCGACGTTCGCCACGAGCGCATCGGACGCAAACCGGTCGATGACGTCCGTGAATACCACCGTCAGGGCTCGTTTGCGATTGCGTACGGCGAGGTAGCGAAACGCCCCCGGGTAGTCCGACTCGACGAGATGGGGTTCGACCCGCGCGAGGACATCCATGATATCACGCAGCGCCCTCCGGCCGCGTTGCGGTGGAACGTAGAAATGCACGCCGTTCGAGAACGCCATCACGCCCACGTCGTCGTCCTGCCGAATCGCCGCGTGGGCCAGCTCGACTGCTGCCTGAACCGCGTACTCGAGCGCCGCACGGCCGGCGAGCTCCGCGCTCAAGAGCCGGCCGCAATCGAGCACGAGGAGGACGTGCTGGCGCCGCTCCGCCTGGAATTGCCGCGCAATGACCTTGCGGCGGCGCGCCGTGGCTTTCCAGTCGATGTGCCGCGGATCATCGCCCGGAACGAAATCGCGTAGTGATTCGAACAGGCGCCCCTCGCCCAGCCGTCGCGCGGCGGCGGATCCCAGGTCCCGCCGCCGCTGGGGGGCGGCAACGCCGCGGCGCCCCGCGCTGATCGGGGAGGCGGGATAGACCGTGGCCTCCCACAGCAGGGAAATCGAGGACCGGTTCCGGCCGAGCCTCCAGGGCCCCACGCTCTCCACCACGAATGCCCCGTCCTGCGTGCGGCCTCTCGCGACCGGCACGACGCGCAGGGTCTCGACCAGCTCGCCGCCCGCTGGTATCCGGAGCATGCGCTCCGGCAAGACACCACCCAGAATGTCGGGGCGGACCTCGCGGACGCGCAGCCGGGCGGGGCGGTGCGCCTGGTTTGCCCAGCGATACGTCACCATGCTCTCATGGGCCACGGTGAACGTGGCGGGGGATTCACGCTGTACGGTGATGGCATAGACCGCGGGCACAGGGGCGCGCAGAGCATCGAACCAAACGCCCAGCAGCAGGAGAATATCCAAGAAGAGCAGCAGATTCAGCGCGCCGGCGAACCAGATTCCGCCGAGCGCGATCACGGCGAGGACCGTGGCCACAACAAGCGCCGCCCGCGTGGGCAGCGGGAATATCCGTGGCAACATCAGGCCGTGGGGACTTCGGTGTGCTCGAGCAGCGCGCGCAATGCGAGATCGGGAGTGGTTCCCTCGAGCTCGAGCTCGGGAGCTACGGCCACGCGATGGCGCAGGACGGCCGGCGCAAGCCGCTTCACATCGTCGGGAATGACGTAGTCGCGGTTTTCGAGCAGCGCGGCCGCCCGCACGGCCTTGAACAACGCCACGCTCGCTCGGGGACTCGCTCCGAGCGTGAAGGCCGGAGCCGTGCGCGTGGCTCGGACGATCGCCGTGATGTATTCGATGATGCGCGGCTCGACCCGAACCCCGTCTGCTGCGAGCCGCAGCCGTTCGAGTGCGGCGGCGTCGGCGAGCGGCGACACGCCGTACGTAGCGGGACGGTCAGCCTCGAACCCCTCGCTGTAACGCCGCAGCAGCGCCTGCTCGAGCTCGGCCGACGGATAGTCGATCAGGACTTTCATCATGAATCGATCAAGCTCGGCTTCCGGCAGCGGGTAGGTGCCTTCGAACTCGACCGGGTTTTCGGTGGCGAACACCGTGAACGTTTGCGAGAGCGGATGCCCCACGCCGTCGACCGTCACGGTGCGTTCCTGCATGGCCTCGAGCAGCGCCGCCTGTGTTTTGGCGGGCGCCCGGTTGATTTCGTCGGCTAGGACGAGATCAGCGAAAAGAGGTCCGGGGCGGAACGTGAATTCGTGGGTTCCGGAGAGCAGCGCCACGCCCGTGATGTCGGCGGGCATCAAGTCCGGCGTGAACTGAATGCGCTGAAATCGCACGTCCAGCGCGAGCGCCAACGTCCGGACCAGGAGTGTTTTCGCTGTTCCGGGCACGCCCTCGAGCAGCACGTGGCCGCGAGCGAGCAGACACACGAGTGCCTCGCGCGTCGCGCGCGCCTGTCCGAGTACGACGCGGTCGAGGGCGGTCAGGATGCCTTGGGCATCGTGGGCGGCCGAAGCTCCTCCCATACCTCCTCCACAGATTGTGCGACCGTGAGCAGGCGGTCCGGAGCCGCCGGAGTGACCATCGTTGTCAGAAGACGGCGCGCGGCCGCGCGCGCCCCGGGCTCGAGCATTGAGGCCTCGAGGCGCTCGATCCATTCCCGCTCGTCGCCCGAGCTCGAGCGGCCGGCCGGCGACAAACGGCGGCGGAGACTGGAAATCATGATCTGAATCGCGACATCGTCTCCGCGGGATCGCTCGAGCCCTGCCGCGAGCGCGTCGACATGCTCGAGCGCGGAACGGCGTCGCCGCTCGCGCCGCAACCGGACGGGCCCGAAGCGCACGGCCTGAACGGCCAGCGCGAGAATCGCGGCCCCCACGCACTGCAGAATGGCCCAGCCCAGCGGATGGCTCAGGAGCCAGTCCCACGATACCGAGGCGAGCGACCCTCCGGTCCCGAAGCCAAGATGGTACTCGTCGAAGACCACCTCTCGGACTCCGCCCGCGAGCAGCCAGGGGATGATGACAAGTCCCGCATCGGTCTCCTTCAAGCTGCGGTTCGTGAGCAAATGCTCATCGGCAAGGAGAATGACCGTGCCCGATCCCGGCCACCCGAGGCGCACCGCGACGGGCGCGCCCCCGTCCGTTCGGAGCAGTGTATCCACCCGCGCCGCCCGCCGCGGTACGCACGAGCGCTCGCCGCCGGGTGGTGCGAGACGCGTCCGCGCGAGGGATTCCGGTTTGACGGGCTCGAGCACGCGGCGCGCGGCGTACAGCTCGTGAGCGTCAGGATGCCGAAGCGAGCTCGCGGCGTCGTCTCGCAGGAAACGAGTCCTGAACCCGAAGCAGCCGTCGATACCCCCGGGGCCCGCGATGAACACGCGCCCCCCCCGAGCGACGTAACTCCGAATCGTTTCACTCTCGAGCCCGCCGGACGGCAGTGACACGTCGAGGAACGCCAGCAATCGCGTGGTATCCGGGTGGGCGCTGTCCGGCAGGGTGAAATAGGGCTTGCGCCAGCGCAGCACTTCCGCGCCGAGACGCGTCAACGTCTGCCCCAGTCCTTTTGCCCCGTACGGGCCCGCGAGATAGGTCGAGAGCCGACGGTCCGTGAGGCTCGAGGTGGGCGCGAGCAGGGCACCGAGCACCGCGGCAACGGCGATCGTCCCGATCGCCGCGGCGACCAGCGCCCGTTCACCCCGCCGCAGCATCGGACGCGAGCGTCGCGGCCCGCTGGTCGAAGGAAACCCAGGTGGCGACGTCGGCGGGCGCGGCGCCGAACAGGTGCCTGTAGAGGCTGTCGACCAGCTGTTCGAGCTCGGCACGCGCGCGAGGATCGAGCTTTGCCTCGTCGACGTACTCGGCCGGCGTCTTCGAGATATCGAAGGTGATCAGCCCGCGCTGATCGAGCTCGAGGAGCATGGCAATGAACCGGTGCGCGAGCGCCTCGCGGATCCGCCCCGCCGCCCGGAGACGCGCGGCCTCCGCGAGATGCCAGCGGGCGTCGCGCGAGGGCGGTTCCGGCGGTGGCGCGCCATCCGGCGTCCGCGAACGGACGGAGCGTCGCATGACGGAGACCAGCTGCAGCAACACCGTGCCGAGGATGATCGCGAGTGAGACGACCAGCAGGTAATAGCGAAACGGCGACGCAATGCGGAGCTCGTTGAGCCACTCGAGCACGCGGGCAAACCGGTCCGCCAGCCACAGCCACGCGTTGCTCGCGCCGCGCCAGCGATACTCGCGTCCCGCGAACACCGCCCGCAGGGCCGCGCGAATACTGTCTGGATCGGTGCGCGGGAACGCGGCCGTCACACCGGCGCGACGGCCACGCCCAGATGCCGTCCAAGCAGCTCGAGATCGAACGCCTCTCTGCGCACGCGAAGATCGTAATAGAACAGCGTGAAGACACAGCTGACGAACGGGTAGGCAAACAGGAAGACGAGGGCGAAGCTCACGACGACGGGCACGAGGAGCGGCGGGAACAGCTCCGTCGCGAGTGCCGCCACAATGCTCAGTCCGAACAGGACAATCAGTGCGATGATCCCCACCACGATGTACAGGCCAAACGCCTTCCACTTGTATCCGCGAGTGAGCATCCAGGAGCGGCCCAGCCCGTCGCTGCCGGACGGCAGCGACTCGAGCACCGCCGCCTGTACGGCAACGGCGAACCCGCAGGCAACGATGATTCCCGGGACGACCAGCAGGAGTGCCGCGAGCGTCGCGAAAATGACGGCGGGCAGGGCGGCGCTGAGCGTGCGGCCCATCCGCTGCCAGGCGAACTCGAGCGCCTCGCCCATGCCGGGCTCCTGACCGAGGTATGCCTGCGACACCACCCGAATGCACGCGGCCGTGACCAGCAGGTACCCGAAAGCGCTCAGGACGCGCGCGGCGACAAACAAGCCAAAGTGCGTCGCGGCGCCGCCGCCGAACTGCACGAACAGCTGCAGGGCCGTTGGCGGCCCCTGGCAAACGATTGCGATGCCGAAAAACACCCCCGCGTAGCGCCGCAGCAGCGCGAACGACGCATCGAGGATTTCTCCCGTCGACATGGGGCGAAGCGGAATGCTGGCCACGAGTCCTCCGCGGTGATTAACATGGCGGGGTGACGCCTGCCACGCGAGTGCCGGTCGGCGCCTCGTTCGCGAGACGCCTGGATATCGAGACTCCCGAGCACGTGGTCCTCGAGCTCGAGCTTGCGGGCCTCGGCTCGAGAATCCTTGCCGCGCTGTGCGATGCCGCCATACTCGCCTTTCTCACCTCCGCCCTATTCGTGGGCGTCGGTGCGCTGCTGCCGCAACGCGACGCCGCGCGGTTCGACACGCTCGTTGCTGTCGTGATCTTGCTCGCCGCGTTTTCCCTGTTCTGGGGCTACTTCCTGCTGTTCGAGGGACTGCACCGCGGACGTACCCCCGGCAAGCAGCTACTCGGCATTCGCGTGGTGATGGATACCGGTCACCCCCTCACGTTTTCCGCAGCCGCGATCCGCAATCTCGTGCGCGTGGTCGATGCGCAACCGATCTTCTTCTATCTCGTCGGACTCGCGTTCGTGCTGCTGCACCGGGAAAACCGCCGCCTGGGTGACATCGTGGCGGGCACGGTGGTCGTGCGCGACCGCCCGGAAGAGCTGCAGCGCCCGAGCGCGGCGCCGCCGCCCGGCGCGACCGAGCCGGGCGTCGAGCTCGGGCCGCCGGAGCTTACGGACGACGAATTTCGCCTGCTCGACGAGCTGATCGAACGCGCCGATCAGCTCGAGCCGCGGCTCAGGGACCGTTTCACCTCGGAATTGGCCGCGCGGTTCGAGCCCCGCGTGCCCCGCCGGGAGGCGGACCCGTTGCTGTATCTCGCCCGGCTCCACGAGAGTGAGCTGTCGCGCCGGCGGGGCCGACTCGCGACACGCCAGGTGGAGGGGATCGGGCGCAGCACGGTGACCGCGGAGCGTTTCATTGCGCACAAGCGGGACCGCTGGGAATCGTTTCGCGCCGTCGCAACCCAGGCGGAGCGAACGGGTCTCGAGCGGCTGGGAGCCGGAGCGCTGCCGGGGTTCGCCTCCCAGTATCGCGAAGTCGCCGCCGACCTCGCGCGAGCGCGCACCTACGGAGTCGATCCGCGGGTCCTCGAGTACCTCGAACGGCTCGTCGGCGCCGGGCACAATGCCCTCTACGGCGTGCCGAGGCTGACGCCGCTCGCGGTCTGGAATCTCGTCTTCAGAACCTTTCCCGCCGCCGTGGTCCGCTCGCGGATCTACGTGCTGACCGCCCTGCTCGCCTTCGCCGTGCCGGCGGTCACTGGGTATCTGCTGCTTCGCGACAGCCCGCGGCTGGGGGAAGAGATTCTCCCAGGAGAAATGGTCGGGCGAGCGCGGATGGGCGCGCGCGCCCAGCAGGCCGGGATCGGCTATGCCGAGGCCCCTTCGATGTATCTGCCCGTGGTCGCCTCCCGCATCATCACGAACAACGTGCAGGTCGCATTTTTCGCCTTCGCGTTCGGCATCACCGCGGGACTCGGCACCTTGACGCTGTTGATCATGAACGGCTTGTTCTTCGGGGCCGTACTCGGCTTGTTCGCGAACTATCACGTGGCTGGCTGGCTGCTCACTTTCGTGGCCGGCCACGGCATTCTCGAGTTGACCGCCATCTTCATCGCTGGAGGCGCGGGGCTGCGCATTGCGCGCGCGCTGATCGCACCGGGGGACTGGAGCCGGGCGGACGCCCTGGTCATCGAGGGAGGCACCGCCATCCGGATGATCGGCGCGACGGTGACCCTGCTCGTGCTTGCCGGGCTCATCGAGGGACTGCTGTCCGCGAGCGACGCGCCCGCGCCTTACAAATTCGCGGCGAGTGCGGCGAGTGCCGTGTTCCTGTTTCTCTACCTGAGAAACGGCAGCTCACATCGAGGAGCGCCGCAACGTGCGCGGCCAGCGTAACCATCGCGGAGCCCGCGCAAATCCGAGCCGCCGGGGAAGACGACCGGCCCACCAGCGAGAGAGGGGATTGATGCGGGGCGGGTGCGGCCGCTTCACACCGTAGCGTCGTCCAGGATCTGCCGCATCCTCCGCGCCAGCGTTTCGATTTGCTTCAAGCCGTCCAGAGACTCGCGATTGAACTGCTCCGGCGAGAGCAGCAGCAGTTGCGCCTCCGCCAGAATGGCCGCGAGCGGATTCGAGAGGTCGTGGCGGACCTTCCGGAGACGAGCCTGCACCTGCTCGTCGGGCGTATCACCGGGCATTACAGCAGCGAGCGATACAGGTCGCGCAGATGATGATCTCGCAGGTCCCGCACCGACTGCCAGAGGTCCTGCTCGGAGCCCGCGCAGAAAATCTCTGCGGTCGACCGCTCCGCCTCGGTGTCGGGCGCGCCATACACCATCCGGCCGCGCCACACTCCGTCCTCTGACCGGCGCACGAGAAGCCGTACCGCAATGAGTTGGGCGTCAAACCGAATGGGGGGAAGCTCGTGAACGACGATTTCCTGTGCATCGGGACTGCTGTAGCGCGCCGGCTGTGCGGGCATGCGGTGCCCTGGGCTGGTTTGGGCAAAGATATAACAGCGCAAAGCCAGTGCAATACTGGCGTTCGTCGGAGCCTTAGATCCGAAACGGCACGGGAGCAAACGTGATCACGAACAGGACGAACGCCGCCACCGCGAGCACCGTGCGCGACCGAGGCAAGGGTCGGTAGCTGTCGAGGACCGCCGGATGGCCGAGCCGTCCGCGGGAGAGGAGAAGCACCAGTGTTCCCCACAGGAGCCAGCCGCTCCAGAGCCATCCCAATGCCAGAATGAGGATCAGGTTCGTTACCGCGATGCGCCGATGCCAGCGTGGCAGCGCGGCATAGAGAATGTGCCCACCGTCGAGCTGCGCCATCGGAAGCAGATTGAGCATGGTCACGAACAGACCGAACCATCCGGCAAAGGCCAAGGGAGAGACCAGGACCGCTTGCGCTCCTGGATGCACCAGGTGGCGGAGGACCAGCGTCACCAGCGAGTCCCCCAGGGCCCAGTCCATGCCCCCGATCGATACCAGCATGCCCGCGAGCGGGCCATGACCCGGAAGCGGATGGCTCCCTAAGAGCCCGAGCCAGAGCACCGGCACGGCCACCACGAATCCCGCAAACGGTCCCATGGCCCCGACATCGAGCAGCTGCCGGCGATCGCTCATGAGCGTGCGGAGTCTGATGAAGGCGCCAAGGGTGCCGACGGGCGTCCAGGGGAATAACGGGACGGGAATAAAATACGGGGGCGAAACGTCCAGGTTGTACCGCCGTGCCGTGATATAGTGGCCCATTTCATGGCACAGCAGAATTGCCAGCAACGGAACCGAAAAGGACAGACCTCTCGCCCACTCGGCCACCAACGCAGGCACGCGAGTTGCGCCACTCATCGCGTCGAGAATGTTCTCGAGCGGAATAGCCCCGGCGAGTACGGCTCCGGCGAACGTCGTCGTCAGGAGCGTGCCGAGGAACAGGAGCGTGTGCAGCACCCATCGTTCGCGCCGCGCGTGGCCCAGATGGCGGGTAAGGATCAGGTGCGTACCGTCACCTTCGCGCGACCAGTAATGCACCCCCGGCCATTCCGCGAGCGCCTGAGCCAGCTCGGGGGAGCCGTTGGCGTACGAGGGATGTACAAGCGCATCAACGACTTCCCGATCGGGCAGGACCGTCGTCCGCCACGCCATCAGGAACTTTGTCAGGCTCACGGGCGCTCTTGACTGAAATTGAAGCGTGCTCTACTATAAGTCGCTCGCACGTCTGTTAATTCCCTAGTTCTCATCACGTTCGAACGCGCTCATTCCCCCCGACCCGGGGTCCGCCCGCCGTAGCGTACAACGGAGCCAACCCACAAGTGGATATCGCGGAACTCAAGAAGAAATCCGTCGCCGAACTGCACGCGATGGCCGAGAATCTGAACATCACCAACTACTCAGGCCTACGCAAGCAGGATCTCATTTTTCGCATCGAGCAATCGCTCCTCGACTCTGACACCGTCCTGCGCGGTGAAGGCGTGTTAGAAATTCTTCCCGAGGGGTACGGGTTCCTGCGCAGTCCCGACTGGAATTACCTGTACGGTCCGGACGACATCTACGTCTCGCCGAGTCAGATCAAGCGGTTCGACCTGCGTACCGGCGACACGATCATGGGTCAGGTTCGTCCTCCAAAGGAGGGCGAACGCTACCTCGCACTCTTGAAGGTCGAGGTGGTGAACGGGGATGAGCCGGAGAAAGCCAAGCACCGGGTCGCGTTCGACAACCTGCGGCCGCGCTACCCGGAGCAGCGCATCCGGCTCGAGCGGAAAGATGGCGACCTCTCGATGCGGGTCATGGATATCCTCTGCCCCATCGGCAAGGGCCAACGCGGGCTGATCGTCTCGCCGCCCAAGGCCGGTAAGACGATCCTGATGCAGAAGCTCGCCAACTCCATCATCGAAAATCACCCCGAAGTCTATCTCATCGTGCTGCTCATCGACGAGCGGCCCGAAGAGGTGACCGATATGGAAGAGAACGTGAAGGGCGCCGAGGTGATCTCTTCCACGTTCGATGAGCCCGCCGACCGCCACGTCCAGGTGGCCGACATGGTGATCGAAAAGGCGAAGCGGATGGTGGAGCACGGCAAGGACGTGGTGATCCTGCTCGATTCGATCACGCGCCTCGGGCGCGCCCACAACGTGGTGGTGCCGCACTCGGGCAAGATTCTCTCGGGCGGTGTCGACGCCAACGCGCTCCAGAAGCCGAAGCGGTTTTTCGGCGCCGCGAGGAACATCGAGGGGGGCGGCTCGCTCACCATCATCGCGACGGCGCTGATCGACACCGGCTCGCGCATGGACGAGGTGATCTTCGAGGAGTTCAAGGGCACGGGCAACATGGAAGTGATCCTGGACCGCCGGATTGCCGACCGCCGGGTCTATCCCGCCATTGACGTCCAGCGCAGCTCCACCCGCAAGGAAGAACTGCTCCTGTCCAAGGAAGAGCTCAATAAAGTCTATTTGCTGCGCAACTTCCTTTCAGACATGCCGCCCGTCGAGGCCATCGAGTTCCTGCTCGAGCGGATGAAACGCACCAAGACGAACTCCGAGTTCTTTGCGACAATGGCTCAGGGGTGAGTGAGCCGCCCAGGGCTGGGCGGCTCCTCGGTGTGGATTGGGGCGAGCGCCGGATCGGGATCGCCCTGTCCGACGAACAGCAGATCCTCGCGTCCCCGCTCACCACGCTCACGCGCCGGGCCGGCAAGCGGTTCCCCCTCCAAGCGCTCCTCACGCTGGTTCACGAACACCATGCCGTCGCCGTCGTGCTCGGGTTGCCGCTCGAATCCGACGGGACCGAGGGCGACCCCGCCCGTCAGGTTCGCCTGCTGGGCACGCAGATCGCCTCGCGGTCGGGGCTTCTTGTAGATTTCCAAGACGAGCGCTTCACGACGGCCCGCGCGCTGCGCGCCGTGCGCGAAATGGGGGGGACCACGCGAGACCGCAAGGAAGACGTGGACGCGATGGCGGCGGCCCTGGTGCTGCAACAGTACATGGATGCGCGCACGCGATAACGCAGAACGCGGAAGGCGGAAGGCGGAACGCCCGTTCCGCGTTCCGCGCTCCACCTTCCGCGTTCTGGCGCTCCTCTTCCTCACCGCGGCCTGTTCGGGGCCCCCCAACGCAGCCCGGGTTTCCGTGACCATTCCCCCGGGCTCGACCCTCGATGCCGCCGTCGATTCGCTGGCGGCGCACGGGGTGATCCGCTCGCCCGCGTTGTTCCGGCTGTACGCCAGGATTCGCGGGCTGCGGCGATCGTTGAAGAGCGGCGACTACCTGTTCGCCGCGGACGCCCCATGGGGTGAGACGGTCACGGCACTCGAGCATGGGCACGGCGTCGAGACGCGTTGGACCGTCCCTGAGGGACTGAGGCTCACCGAGATCGCCGACCTGGCACACGCGGATCTCGGGATGTCGCGCGACTCGTTTCTCGCCGCCGCCCGGGACTCGACACTCAAGCGACAGCTCGGGCTCCCGCCCGAGGCGACGACGCTCGAGGGGTACCTGTTCCCCACGACCTACGTGATCCCGCTCCATCCCGGCGCCCGCGAGCTGGTCGGGTTCATGGTTCGGGAGTTTCTCTCGCAGTGGCAGCCCGAGTGGCAGGCACGCCTCGATACGCTGCGCTTGACGCGTCACCAGCTCGTCACGCTGGCGTCGATTGTCGAAGCGGAGGTGCGCTACGATCCGGATCGGCCGTTCGTGTCAGCGGTGTACCACAATCGGCTCGACCGGCACATGAAGCTCGACGCCGATCCGACCGTGGTATACGCCTACGGTCACCGGCTCAAACGGGTGTGGGAAAAAAATCTCGCGGTGCAATCCCCGTACAACACGTACCTTCACGCCGGCCTGCCCCCGGGACCGATTGCCCAACCCGGCAAACCGAGCCTGATCGCCGCGTTGTATCCGGCCCAGGTTCCGTTTCTGTACTTTGTGGCGCAGCCCGACGGGAAACACATTTTCTCGACCACGTTCTCCGAGCACGAGTTGGCCATCGCCAAGGTCAAGCGATTGCAGAGCGCAGCGCGCGCGCGGCCAGGGCGGGGTCCGTAGCGTCCCAGATCGCTCCAATCACCGCCACACCCGCGGCCCCGGCACGCCTGATCTCGGCGGCATTGGCACTCGTGATTCCGCCAATCCCGAGGACGGGCATGCCCGCCGGGGCTCGCCGGGCCAGCGCGGCGAATCCCGCTGGCCCGAGCGGCGGGCCCGCGTCGGCCTTGTGGGAGGTCGCGAAGCACGGCCCGATGCTCCAGTAGTCGGCGGGCCACTGCTCCACACGCCCCGCCTCGTCCGCCGACCCCACCGATACGCCGAGCAGGAAGCCGGACGGCACGAGCGGCCGCATGCGATCCAGCGGGGGATCGTCCTGACCGAGATGAGCGCCGGCGGCGCCGATCGCGAGCGCGACATCCACCCGGTCGTTGACCAGTACCGGAACCGGCAGCGCCGCGATGAGCGAGCGGCCCAGCTCGGCGAGTGCCTGCGGCACGGCGGGTTTGAGGCGCACCTGGACGGCGGTTGCCCCTCCGGTCACCGCCGCCCGGCACAGCTCGACCGGATCGCGCCCCTTCCATAACCCGGCGTCCGTGAGCACCATCAAGCGCAACTGATCCCGGATTCCCATGACCAAGGTCCTGCGTGGGTTGCGCGGCGCGACGACCGCCGCAGCGAATACCTCGGAAGCGATCCTCGAGGCGACTGAAGAGTTGATCCGTGCGCTCCAGGAGGCGAACGCCTTCGAGCCGGACGACGTCGAGAGCGCGATCTTCACGTCGTCGCCCGACCTCACGGCGGAATATCCCGCCCGCGCCGCGCGCCGCCTCGGCTGGGGGTCGGTTCCGCTGCTCGGCGCGAGCGAGGTCGGCGTCCCGAGCGGGTTACCGCGGTGCATCCGCCTGCTGCTGCACCTCTACACGTCGAAGCCGCCGCGCGATCTCAAACATATCTATCTGCGCGGGGCGGCCCAGCTCAGACCCGACCGGGGCCGGTGAACCAGACCGCCGTCGTCTCGGCACGAGGCGCGGCGCGGTGGAACGCAGGGCATCCGTGGATCTACCGCTCGGATGTCTACGCCGAACCCCGCGATCGTCCGGGGCTCGTGCACGTCACGGATCGACGCGGCAAGCTGCTCGGACAGGCGCTCTATTCGCCCAAGTCGGAAATCCGCCTGCGGCTGCTTACACGGGGCGACGAGCGGATCGACGCCGACTGGTGGACCGTGCGGATCGGCGCCGCGCTTGCGCGGCGCGGCGCCATTCCGGACTCAGCCTACCGCGTCGTGCACGCGGAAGGAGACGGGCTCCCGTCCCTCATCGTCGATCGCTACGGTCGCTTCGTCGTGGCGCAGATTCTCTCCGCCGGGCTCGACGCGCTGCGGGACGACGTGACGGCGGGCATCCGCGCCGCCACTGCAGCCGAAGGCGTTCTGTTTCGCAACGATGCGGCGATCCGACGGCACGAGCGCCTCCCCCTCGAAGTCGTGCCGGCCTACGGATCCGTACCCGAGACCGTGGAAGTGAGCGAAGGCGCGGTGCGTTACTTCGCGGCGCCATGGACGGGGCAGAAGACCGGCGCATTTCTCGATCAGCGCGTCAATCGACAAATCGCGGGAGAACGAATGCCGCCGGCGGGCCGCGCGTTGGACGCGTTCACCTATCATGGCTCGTTCGCCGCGCATCTCGCCCGGCGCGCCGCGAGCGTCGTGGCCGTGGACTCGAGCAGCGAGGCGCTGGCACGGGGACGCGAAACCGCGGCCCTGAACGGCCTGGAGAACATCACCTGGCGAGAAGCGAACACCTTCGACCTGCTGCGCGAGATGGAGCATCACGCTGAACGGTTCGACCTGATCGTGCTCGATCCTCCCGCTTTCGCCAAGACGAAAGAAAACGTCGCACGAGCCGTCGCCGGCTATAAGGAAATCAATCTGCGCGCGATGCGGCTTCTCTCCCCCGGGGGGCTGTTGTTCACGTTCTCCTGCTCCTACCACGTGAACCGCGCGGTGTTCGGAGACATGCTGGCCGATGCCGCTCACGACAGCGGCCGCCGCATGCAGCTGTTGCATTGGGCCGGCGCGGCTCCCGATCACCCCGAGATCCTCAACGTTCCGGAAAGCGGCTATCTGAAGGGCGTATCGCTCCGAGCCGTTGACTAACGTCGTGTGTTTTACAAGCTTGCACCCATGAGCACGGCGAGCGCCCCCGTCCCTCAGTCCTCACAACCGCTGCAACGCTTCGCCCTGGTCCGCCGGGTGCTCCTCAGCCTCCTCGCGGCGAACATCGCCGTTGTCGCGATCAAGCTGGCCATCGGTATCTCCGCGAATTCGCTCGCGATCATGGGTGGGGCGCTGGATTCGGCGGTGGACGCGCTGAACAACGGGCTCGGGATGTTCCTCGTGCGGATTGCCTCCAAAGCGCCCGACGAGGATCACCCATACGGACACGACAAGTTCGAAACACTGGGGATGATCGCGGTGGTCGCGTTCCTGGTCGTGAGCTGCTTCGAGCTGCTCCGCGATGCGATCCACCACCTCGTCACGGGTGGGCATCCCGTCGTGGCGACCGATCTGCAACTGGCGGTATTGACGTTGACGCTCGGGGTCGGAGGGGTGGTCGCCTGGTACGAGCAGCGCCGGGGTCGCGAGCTATCCAGCCAGCTCCTGATCGCGGACGCGGCGCATACCCGCGTGGACGCGTTCATCATGGTGGGGATCATCGCCGGCGTGCTGCTGGCCCGCCACGGGTGGTGGTGGGCTGATCCCGCCGTGGCCATCGTCGTGGCGCTCATCATTCTCCGCGTCGCCTGGGGGATTCTGTCGCGCGCCGTGCCTGTGCTCGTGGACGAGCGCGCGCTTCCGCCAGACACGATCCAGCAACGCGCGGAGGCCGTGAACGGCGTGAAGAGCGCGTACGGCATCCGCTCCCGCGGGACGATCCCAGTGCGGTACGCGGAGGTCACCATCGCCGTGGATCGCGGCGCCAACGTCGCCGACGCTCACGCCATCGCGGATGAGGTCGAGGAGCGGCTGAAGCAGGACCTCCAACTCCGGGAAGTGGTTGTGCACGTAGAACCATGCTGAGCGCCGCGCCGCCCCCTCTGTCTGACGCAGCCGCGCGGCCTCCGCGCTCGCTCCGTCGCCCGCCCCGTTCTCTGAAGCAAGAGTACGAAGAGTTCATGCTCCAGCGGATCGAGGAATACAAGAACTCCTTGATGCGCGAAGAGCTGCTCGAGATCGGCGACGAGGCCGTCCGGGAGCTGGAGGCGAATGCCGCGGGACAGTACTACCTGACCGAGGTGCTGCTGCTCGAGCATGTCGATCGCATGATCGCGCGACGGCTGCGGCTTCCGGCATTCAAGCGCTGGCGCCAGCGCTACCGCAATCTGCGGATCTCGCAGCGCGAGCCCACGCACTGGGGCCTCGACCGCGACACTCCCCTCGTGAGCGTGGCGCGGCGCGTGGAGCCCGGCGATACGGTCGTGATCGTCGGTGCCGGCGCACTCTCGGGCGCGTTGTTCCTCGCCGCGCACGATGCCGAGGTCCTGTTTCTCGATCAGAACCTCGGGGCCATCGAAGCGGCGGAAAGCCGTGCGGTCTCGGAACAGCTCGCCGGCCGGTTTCATGCGCTCGTCGTACAGCTGGGAGGCTGGCTGCCGGATGTGACCCCCGATCTCGCGGTGATCGACCCGGCGGCGTTGGCGCCGCTCGGCCGCGGCGACCGGCATGGCGTCATCGCGAGCCTCCAGACGCGCACACCGGCGGGTGGTGTACATCTGATTCTGCCCGCCCGCGCGAGTCCCGAAGTGATCCCACTGGCCGCGGAAGCGCTCCAGACGCTGTACGCGGGCTGGGAGGTCGTGCGTAGAAAACGCGCGCGCCGCGGCGAGGGTTTTCTGGCCACCAAACCAGCGCGTCACGTTGACACGCAGGCGAACGTGTCGGATTAACTAATCCGGCCTAGCCCATATCCGAGCACGTTCGTAAGTCCTTTCGCTGTAATCATCTGGATGTAGCCGTAACTGGCAGGTGTTTTGCCTCAACACGCTCGTCACTGTCCCGGAAACTGTCATGACGAGCCTTCCCCTGGTACTCGATGAAGAACCGCTGGGAATCATCCTCAGCGCCGGTCGCAAGCTGCTTCGGCCCGCGCGAATCTGGGCGTATTGCTGGTGCGCCGATGCGGACGAAGCCGGCGCTCCGCCGCATCTCGCCTTGCCGATCGATCCCCATCCAGCCTAGGTAGAATCCGGCCGGCCGGAAGGAAGCACAGCTATCTTCCAGCCGGCCTCATGCAAGCCATCCGCAAGCAACGCCGCGCTGCCGGTCTGGCCGTAACCGACGTAGCGGAACCCCGCCCCGGACCGGGCGAAGTGCTTATCGCCGTCCGGCACGCCGGGGTGTGTGGGACCGACCTCCATATCGCCGACTGGAACACCTGGGCCGAGAACCGTCTGTGCCCGCCGCTGACCATCGGGCACGAGTTCGCGGGTGAGGTCGTGGCGGTCGGCGAACGAGTAGCCGAGATCAAAGCCGGCCAGCTCGTCACGGCAGAGGGCCACATCGTATGCGGGCATTGCCTCCAATGCCGCACGGGCAACGGGCACATCTGTCGCAGGACGCAAATCATCGGCGTTGACCGGGACGGAGCCTTCGCCGAGTTCATCGTCATGCCGGAGACGAACGTCCTCCCGCTCGACGGTATTCCCACCGTGATCGGCGCCATCATGGATCCCATGGGCAACGCATTCCACACGGTGCTCACCGCCGATATCCCCGGATCGACAGTGTTCATCGTCGGATGTGGCCCCATCGGGTGTTTCGCCGTCGGGATCGCGCGCGCGGCGGGTGCCGTCAAGGTGATCGCCTCGGACGTGAACCCCAAACGGCTGGGACTCGCGGAACGCATGGGCGCGCACGTGGTGATCAACGCTGCCCGGGAAGACGTCGTCGCCGCTGTCCAGCGGGAGACCGCCGGGGAAGGGGCAGACGTCGTGTGTGAGATGTCCGGCGTACCGCCGGCGCTGCACCAGGCGTTCGCATCGGTACGGCTGGGCGGCAGGCTCCAGCTGCTGGGTATTCCCAATACCGCGGTTCCGGTCGATTTCGCGCGAGACATCATCTTCAAGGGCATTACCGTCTACGGCGTGATCGGGCGGCGGATGTACGAAACCTGGAACCAGATGCGGCGCTATCTCTCGGCAGGCCTCTTCGACCCCCGTCCGGTGATCACGCACGAGTTTCCGTTGCAGGACATCGACCAGGCACTGGCGGTGATTCGCTCGGGCGACGCGGGCAAGGTCATCCTGGAAATCGCGTGAGTCTGGACGACCGGTTACGCGGCGAGCTCGAGCAGTTTCGTGCGGCAGGCGTGTACAAGCGGCTCAATTACCTCGCATCTCCGCAGGCGCCCCGCGTCGAAATGGAGGGCCGCGGCGAGGTCCTCATTCTGTCGTCCAACAACTATCTCGGGCTGGCGAACGCCCCTGACGTCGTGGCCGCCGGTCACCGCGCGCTCGAGCGTTACGGCGCCGGCACGGCGTCGGTGCGGTTCATCTGCGGCACCTTCACGATTCATCGCGAGCTCGAGGCCGCGCTGGCCCGGCTGGTCGGCTGCGCGTCCTCACTCAGCTACGTGAGCTGCTGGAACGCCAACGAGGGATTGTGCGCCACGCTGCTGGGCGAGCAGGACATCGTCATTTCCGACCAGCTGAATCACGCATCGATTATCGATGCGATTCGTTTGGCCAAGAGCATCGGCAAGTGTCAGTCGGCGGTGTACCGCCACTCGGACATGCAGGACCTCGAGGAAAAGCTGAGAGGCGCGAAGGATTGCCGGCTGCGGCTGATCTTCACGGACGGCGTGTTCTCGATGGAGGGAGATATCGCGAGGTTACCAGACCTAATTGCACTATCGAGACAGTATGACGCCATCATGGCAGTGGACGATTCGCACGCCACCGGCGTGCTCGGGGAAACCGGGCGTGGCACCGCCGAGCATTTCGGCGTGCTGGGCGAGGTCCCGATCATCACGTCGACCCTGGGGAAAGCCTTGGGGGGAGCGGCGGGGGGCTTCACGGCCGGGTCGGAACTGCTCACGGATTATCTGACCCAGCGCTCTCGGCCCCAGCTGTTCAGCAACGCCCTTCCCCCCACCGTTGCCGCCAGCGCGCTCGCGGCCGTGCAGCATCTCGAGGGTCATCCAGAGCTCGTGCGGTCGCTGCGAGACAATGCCCGCTATTTCCGCGACGCGCTACGGGGATTCGGTTTCAACCCCCTGCCTGGAGAGACCCCAATCATCCCGGTGATCCTTGGCGACACGGCCAAGGCCATCGCAATGAGCGATCTCCTGCTGGCGCACGGGGTGTTCGTGACCGGTTTCGGATATCCTGTTGTCCCACAAGGACATGCGCGAGTGCGCTGCCAGATATCCGCCGCGCACACGCGGGCGGACCTTGATTTCGCGCTGCGCGCATTCCAGGACGTAGGGAAAAAACTGCGGCTGATCTAGCCTTTATTGGTGTTTGTTCGGGTGTTACAGACCCCACCTCAAGTAATTTCAAGGCGCGGTGGCTTAAATCCCTGCCAGTAAGAAGGTTTCAGCTATCGCCTTTTTCGCCCTCATTTCCTATTTTCGGTGCGTTTCGGGAGCCTATGGTCGGTCTGGTCTCCATCGAGGAGTAGTCGATGCGGGTTCTCACGATTTGCGCCATGACGGTCTGTGCCGCCGCGCCAGCTCTTAGCGCCCAACACGCCCACAATTTTGAGCTGGGCTTGTTCGGGCAGTACACGCGATTCGACCCACTATGGAACCTGAAGGACGGCGTCGGGTGGGGCGGGCGGTTCGGGTATTTCCTGAACGATTACTTCGGCATCGAAGTGTCGGGGGGTCAGACCACGGCCACTCCGAAAGCTGGCGCGCCAACGACGGCAACGACGCCCGTCCGGCCGGGCGACTTCAATTTGGTTCTCAACTCAGGTGGGGAGCACAACATTCTGTACGTGCTCGCCGGATATTCCCGGCTCAGTATGGGATCGGTGACTCCCTATGCGATCGGCCTGAACGCGGTACATGGTGCCATCGGGGACCGGATCTTCTTCAACGATTTTCTCGCGCTGCGGCTCGAGGCCGGCGTGTACTACGCGCCGACCAGCCCAGGTACGACGACCCATCCCCTCAATTACGTTGGCAACGCGGGCCTCTCGATCGTCATGGGGAACCACGGTCACAAGACCGAGCAAGCGCCTGAGATACCGAAGGAAACGCGTGATTCGATTCTCGCCGCCGGTGGGACGCTACCCCAGGAGACGTCCAACAAGCGCTTCGTCGAGAGCGGCGCCGGGTGGGCGCAGCAATGGTTTTGGGGAGGGCAGGGCGGCGTCATGGTCATGAACACCGACGAGGGCGTGTCGGCGGAGCCGGTGCTCGGCGGCCACTGGCTGATCACGCGTAAGCGGACGGCGATGTACGTCGCGTTCGAACAAGTGTTCTCACTGAACGACCGGCATGCCACCATCGTGCATCCGGACGGCACGGTCGAGCCCAGCAACATCGCGTTCAAGGACATCCGCCGCATCATGGCGGGTATCGTCGCGTACCCGGTGCAAAAGCCCGTACAGCCGTTCGGAGGAGCGGGATTCTCGATCATGGAGATCCTGCACCCCGCCGTGACGTGCACCGGCTGTACAGCCTCCGATCAACAGATTCTCGAGCAGGCAACGTTCTCCGCGGCGACCAAGGCGTTCTTCTGGCTCATGGGCGGTATCGAAGCGCGCCAGGGGCGTCTCACGTTGTATGGTCACTATATCCTGCAGTCGGGAGCTTCCGGATATCTGATCAGCGGCGTGACGCACACCATCCAGGGTGGTCTGCGCTACAGCTTCGGCAGCTCGCGCGAGGACATTACCGAGCAGCACTGACGCGGCGGGACGCCCAGCGGGTGCCGGCCACGACGTAGCGCAGCGGCCAATCCCGCGCCGCCGACACGCCGATCCGCGGAGTACGAACCACGTGGATCGTTCCGGTCCTGCCCGCGCGCACAATTCGGAGTGGTCCTCGCTGCAGGGCCACTCCGTTCCATCTCCCCGTGATCCCCAGGGCCTCACACAATCGCGCCGGGCCCGCGCATAGCTCCGTATCGGCCACATCACCGCGGCGCTCACGCATGGCCGGCAATCCTTCGAGCGGCTCGAGTGCGCGGATCAGGACCGCGGCGGGATAGCCTGCACGGCAGGTGACCGCGTTCAGGCACCAATGCATCCCGTACGTGAAATAGATGTAGGCGATGCCTGGCGGCCCGTAGAGACAGTGGGTGCGCTCGGTGTGTCGACCACCGTACGCGTGGCATGCCGGGTCGTGCGGTCCCACATACGCCTCGGTCTCGACGATCCGCCCTGCCACTCGCCTCCCGCCGATGGTGCTGATCACGATATGCCCCAAAAGTCGACGCGCGACCACTTCAGCGGGTCGCGCGTAGAACGAGGGAGACAGCGGGGTCAGGCGCCGCCCGTCAGCCCGCGTTTGACCTTGGACCAGAACGACTCTCCGGCGCCCCCCTCGTCGTGAGCCGAACCGGACGTGGGGCCCTCGGAACGCTCGGCATGTCGCGATTCAATGTCGGGGCGCTCGGTCGGCTCGTGTGCCGGGGCTGCCTGGACCGGCGAGCTGAGCGGGGTCGCGGGAGACTCATGCCGCTGCGTGTCGCGTCCCTCGAAGCGGTCGCCCCCCCCTTCGGGCCGGCGCGATCGTCCACCACGACCGCGTCCGCCCCGGCGCGAGCGGCGCGGCCCACCTTCGCCGCCGCCATTGCGCTCGCCACGATCGCCGCCGTTGCGTTCCCGCGAACCTGCGCTCGGACCCTGGCCGCGCTCGTTGCGGTGTCCACCGCGTCCACCGCGTCCGCCGCGTCCGCGCGAGGGCCGTTCTTCATGCCGCTCCTCATGCAGGGGGGACTCTGATTCCGTCGCGACCGGCTCGACCGGGGCCGGCGTCGGCTGAGCAGGCTCGGCCCGCGGCCGGAAGTTGGGGTCGATCTCCACGATCCCAATACGCGGGATGTCGGGGGGCGCGACACGAGGGCCGCGCGAGCCGCGGCGGAACCGCGCGCTGCGCGAGGGAGTGGAAGGCGTCGACGCGGGACTGCCGCCGGACGCGGGCGCGGCAGTGGCGGGCGCATGGTCTGCGTGCGTTGCGTCCTCTTGCGTCTCCGCGGACTCGTGAAGCTTCACACCGTAGGTACCACCACTCTGCTGCGATAGATCGATCACGTTAGCGTCCTGCGCCTCGTGCAGCAGCTTGGGGAAGCGGTCGGGCTGTAAGTCACCGGCTTCCCCCCCGGCGATATCCGCCATCGTTTCGCGGACTTCCTCCGCATCGACGGGGTGATCGGCTGCTCCCAACCGGCTCAGGGCCTGTTTCATCGCGCCGAACGCGTCGCTCAATGAGAAGCCGCCCGCATTCGCCGCCGCCGCGGGGGGCGTGACCTGAGCAGCCGCGGGCGCTTGTGGCGACGAGGCGGCGGAGGGAGCGCCGCGGCGACGGTCGCCGTGGCGATCGCGCGCCGGTTCGGACTCACGCAGCGCGGGCGCGGTCCGCGTCGGCGGCTGCGCCGCTGCGCCCGCGACCTGGGGCCCGAGCGCGATTTCGTACTGCCCGTTATCGAGTTTCGTCAGGGTGACGAGGCCGCGATGGGCGGCTTCGGTCACGAACTTGCTGAACCGAGAGTAGCCCGAGTCCTTTTCATTGAATGAAGGGTCGATTTCCTGCATCACCTGCTTCAGCCGATCGGACCGCATCACGTCGTTGTGTGCCGTCATCTGCTTCACCGCTTCGACGACGAGCTCCCAGGGGTCGCGCTTTACGTAGACGGCTTCCGACTCCTTCGTGAGTCCCGCGAGCTCATTGTAGGAGTAGTACTCATCGCAGTTCTGAATCAGCAGATCGCTCGACGATTCGCGGATTCCTACGCCGATGATGTATTTCCCGTACTCTTTCAGTTTGAGCACGAGCGACGAGAAATCGGAGTCACCCGAGAGCAGGATGAAGGTGCCGATCTCCGGCCGCGTGAACACTAGCTCGAGCGCATCGATCGCGAGGCGAATGTCGGTGGCGTTCTTCTTGTTGGCGCCGTACGCAGGGGCGAAGATCAGGTCGATCGATGATTCGGAGAGCGGAACGATGTACTGC
>Ga0335085_10002696_pt1 | contig 32517 bp, 26 predicted proteins | sample Lox_Sample_45_FD_206712 | JGI IMG/M metagenome (GOLD analysis project Ga0335085, IMG submission 206712) | Soil microbial communities from Loxahatchee National Wildlife Refuge, Florida, United States - Lox_Sample_4.5 | ecosystem: Environmental > Terrestrial > Soil > Wetlands | place: USA... | reverse complement strand
ACGGCGAGGGTCATGCCCGCCAGAGCACGGGTCATTCCCGCCCAGGCGGGAATCCAGCAGCAACACCGATATCCGCACGAATGTCTTGACGCCGTCAAACTTGTATGCTATTGTCGCTACGGTAATACGCGATGACGGTCCTGGGCAGGCCAATTCGGACCGGCGGGTCCCGGCACGCGGGAGTGAGGCGGGCCTGGAACGTGGGGGCGAGGACGGCGCAGATGCCGGAGAACTGCGGTGGTAGGCTAGCTCAATTCTGGCAGGGGGCTTGGCCTCCGGACTTTGATAGGCTGGAGCGCGGGGGTGGTATCGTACCTCCCGAGCTGTTCCCCTCAAAAATACCCCCCACTAAATCGGAAAACAAACCTGAGAAGTTGTTTAGAATCAACAAAAGTTCGGAAAAACAAACCTAAAACAAACCTAAACAAACCCAAGCAAGCCCGAGCCGTGACGAGCTAAGTCCCTTAGAATCGCATTGGAGTCGCGAAGTCGTCAGAAACGAACCTAAACAAACCCCAGAACGAACCCGAGCGGTGACGCCTTTCCTCACAAGCTCATTTAACCAATAGCATCAATCAGTTAAAGCCGAACCGAGCGGCTTCCGCCACAGCGGCGCAAAGTCCAATGGTCCGGCGAGCCGATCCGACTTCGGCGGCCTTAGGTTCGAAGGTCGACCGCAGCCGACTCAACTGTAGGCTAGTTATGTAGGATAACCGGGGAAGCCGGGTCCTTTTTCAAGCTGGTCTGAACGGAGGGGGAAATCATGAGGATTCTGGTCACGGGCGGGCTCGGAGCCATCGGGCCGTCGCTGGTCGACGAACTGCGTCGGCGCGGTCACGGCGTGTGGCTCTGCGACCTGTCCCATCATCACGACCCGCAATATCTGCGCTGCGATGTGGCGGAGTTCCGCCAGTTCGAGCGCATCTTCGACCGCGAAAGGTTCGACCTTGTCTATCACCTGGCGGCGGAATTCGGCCGCTGGAACGGCGAGGACTTTTACGAGACGCTCTGGCGCAGCAACGTGATCGGCACCAAGAATCTCGTGCGCCTGCAGGAGAAGCATCGCTTCCGCCAGGTCTTCTTCTCCAGCTCGGAAGTCTACGGCGATTGGAACGGAATCATGAGCGAAGACGTGATGGAGCGGCACGAAATCCGGCAGCTCAACGATTACGCCATGACCAAATGGGTGGGCGAGATGCAGGTGCTCAACTCGGCGGCCATGGCGGGAACCGAGAGCGTGCGGGTGAGGCTGTTCAACGTCTACGGTCCGGGCGAGCGCTACAGCGGCTATCGCAGCGTTAACTGCCGCTTCTGCTACTCGGCCTTGCACGGCTTGCCTTACACCGTCTATCTGAATCACCACCGCTCGTCCACCTACGTGTCGGACGCGGTCCGCACGCTGGCCAACATCACGGAGAACTTCATCCCGGGCGAAGCTTACAACATCGGCTCGACCGAGTATCACGACATCAAGACGGTCTCGGACCTGGTGCTGCGCGCGCTCGGGCGCGACGATCGCCTGGTGACCTACAAGCCCTCCGAACCGTTCACCACCCGCGACAAGAAGATCGACGTGGCCAAGGCGGAGCGCGATCTGGGTCACTCGCCGCAGGTGTCGCTGACGGATGGGATCGCGCGCACGCTGGCCTGGATGCGCGAGGCATACGGCGTGCCCGAGCCGATGCCGGTCGCGGCTGCGGCGGCCGCGCCGCGCGAGACGCGCGTCCGGCTGGCGCTGAAGCCGCCGGGAAGGCGGATGGCCTGCAAGCCGGGCTCGTTTCGTCCGGCGGAGACGCGAAGTCTGGCGGCCAGCGAACCGTCGACCAGCAGCTCGTGATGAGCGGTGAGACTCAGCCTTGCCCGGCAACCGCGGATTGAAGGAGAACGCCATGAGAATCGTGGTCCTCAGCCAGCACTTCCCTCCCGAGACGGCGCCGACCGGACGGCGGGCTCTGGACCTGGCCGAAAGCCTGGCCAGTCGCGGGCATCGGGTCACGGTGATCGCGGGACGGCCCAATCATCCGGCGACCTTGAGCCGGTCGTTCTGCCGTCAGGCGGCGGCGATGGAAGACGTGCCTGCGGGCTACCGCGTGCTGCGAGTGCCGGTGTTTCGCTCCCGCGATGCGCGCGCCTGGAAGCGCCTGCTGACTTATGCCACCTTCATGCTGTCGGCGGCCTGGAAGGGCGTGGCCCAGCCGCGGTCCGATGCCGTGCTGGCGATCTCGCCCTTGCCGACCGGCCTGGCCGCCTTGGCCGTCCACCTCTGGCATCGTGCCCCTCTGATCTTCGACCTGCAGGACATCTGGCCGGATTCGGCGCGGGCCTGCGGCGTGATGGAAGAAGGGCTCAGCATCCGCGCCCTGCGACGCGTCGAGAGGCGGCTGTATCGATCCTGCGCCCACGTGGTCGGCATCAGCCAGGGATTTCGCCGCTATCTCCGCGAGCAGGGTGTGCCTCCTGACCGCATCAGCGTCATCGCCAACGGCGCCGAAGCCCGGAGGTTCTCCGGAGCGGGTCCGGACCGCGGGGCGAGGCGAGAGCGCCCGGCCGGGAGCGGGTTCCGGGTAGGTTATGTCGGTAACCTCGGACTGGCGCAGGGCCTCGATACCCTGCTGGACGCGGCCCAGCGCCTGCGGCAGGAAGCCGTCTCCTTCCTGCTGATCGGCGAGGGCGTCGACAAGGAGCGGCTCGAGCGCCGCTCGCGCGAAGCCGGGCTCGTCAACGTCCGCTTCCTGCGCGGCGTGCCGCGAGGCTGCGTGCCAGCTCTGCTGGCCGCCTGCGACGCCCTGCTGGTGATGCTGCGTGCCGACCCGCTCTTCCAGATCACTATCCCGTCCAAGGTCTACGAGTACATGGCTGCGGGCAAGCCGGTGCTCTGCTCGGTAGGCGGCGAGTGCACCGATCTGGTGCGGGAGGCAGGCTGCGGCCTGGCCGTTCCGCCTTCCGACGGCGCGGCCTTGGCAGCAGGCATCGAAAAGCTCCGGCAGAATCCCCTGGCAGGCCGGGCCATGGGAGAGGCAGGCGCGCATTGGGTTCGCACCCACTTCGAGCGGTCACAGTTGATGGAGACGTACAGCGAGCTGATCGAAGCGGTCGCAGAACGCGCCTCCCGCTTGGCCATCGGAAGAGAGCAGGTCGGCTCCGAAGCTGCACTCTCGTGATCTAAGGACACTCAGGGAGGAAGCCATGTTCGATGCAAGTCGCAGGCGGTTGATCGTATTCCTTGGCGGAGCTTTGTGCCTCGCCCCCGCGGCCGCTGGCAAGGTTGCGCCTTCGCCGGCCCCGCAGGCGCCGGCTCAAGTGCTGGGGCAGATCGTCAGGTCCTCGACCGCGTCCATCGGCGGAGTCCTGGTGCCGGGCGGCGGCACCCTGCTGTCGGGCGACACGCTGAGCACCTCCGCGGGCGGCGGAGCTCTGGTCAAGTTCTCGAGGGCCGGTCAGGTGGAGCTTGAGGAAAACAGCTCCGTCAGCTTCAGTGGCACACCGGCGCATGTGGTAGCCAGGATCACTCGAGGGACGGCGGTGGTCCAGACGTCCGATCAGGAATCGCTGGCGGTCGAGACTCCTGCCTGCGCCATGCACTCGGCCGCGCCAGGCGGCGCCGTTTTCTCGGTCACGGTATCGTCGCCCGCGAGCGCGTCCATTACCGCTCGCAAAGGTTCGGTCTCGCTGACGGAGACCGCGTCGGGCAAGGCGCATCTTCTGGCCGCAGGCTCGACCTCCGCTTGTCCCAACATCACCTCCGGCGCAGGCCCGGAGGAAGGCAAGCTCGCTCCCGGCGAACGAGCCGGCCAGGCGCCGCCCGCAGCGGGCCCGGCGGCCGGTGGAAGCAGCCACACCGGACTTCTCTTGGTGGTCCTGGGGGTCGGAGCAGCGGCGGGTGTGGGCGCGGCGCTGGCCGGCGGACACGGCGGAGGCGGAGGCGGCCCGGCGAGTCCGAGCGCACCCTAGTTTCGCCGAACCTTTCTCTCGCGGGGAACCATGAAGATCCTCAACGTGGTCGGCGCGCGGCCCAATTTCGTCAAGATCGCCCCGTTGCTGGCCGAGATGCGACGCTACCCCGACATCGAGCCGTGGCTCGTGCATACGGGACAGCACCACGATTCGGAGATGGCCGACTGCTTTCTGCGCGACCTCGATATCCCCTCTCCTGACTTCATTCTGAAGAAACCTGCCGGCGGGCCTACGGCGCATAAGGATGAGATGACGCGAGCCCTGCGCCAGATCATGCTCTTCCGGCGTCCGGACGTAGCCTTGGTCGTGGGGGACGTCACCTCGACGGTAGCCGCCGCCGATCTCGGCGTCCCGGTCGCGCACGTGGAAGCGGGACTGCGCAGCTTCGACCGCAGCATGCCCGAAGAGATCAACCGGATCATCACCGACTCGGTGTCCTCCCTGTTGTTCGCAAGCGAGCCGAGTGCTGTAGAGAACCTGGCGGCCGAATGATATCCGCGCGACCGCATTTTCCTGGTTGGCAACGTGATGATCGACAGCTTGAAGCGGTGCCGAGCCGCCGCGGAAGGTTCGACTATCCTGGGGCGGCTCGACCTGCTGAGCTCCAGCGGCGCTCCAGTGAAGTATGTCCTCGTCACCCTTCACCGGCCCGCTACGGTGGACGATCCCGCCGTCTTCGCCGGGGTTTGGGAGGCGCTTGAAGCAGTCGCATCGCGCCTGCCGGTCGTCTTCCCGGTGCACCCTCGCACCCAGGCGCGGCTGCAGGATCCAGCTGTGAGCGCGAGCCGTGTCGCGCTGTCGAAGAAGGCAACGGAGAAGGCCGGAATCCGGCTCATGGGGCCGCTCCCTTACCTCGACTTCCTGCGCCTCGAGAGCGCCGCCGCTTTAGTGATGACGGATTCCGGCGGGGTGCAGGAGGAGACCACGGCCCTGGGCGTGCCCTGCCTCACCCTGCGCAACAATACGGAGCGCCCGATCACTGTGAGCGAAGGAACCAACCAGATCGTCGGACTCGAACCGGCCAGGATCGAGCAGGCCGCCCACGAGATTCTTTCCGGCCGATTCAGTCCCGGCCGCATCCCTCGGCTGTGGGATGGTCAGGGCGCCCAACGGATCGTGCGGATTCTCCACCAGCACTTTGCTGCTCTTGGTGCGTGCGTCCCTGCAAGCCGGCTCCCGAGCTTGCGCAGGCTGCCTTCCACTCCTCTCGCCCCGCCCTCGGACGCACTTCCACCCTCCTGCTGCGCCAGCTAGCAACCCTCCACACAGTTCCTGGCCACTGAACTAGTGTCCGACCGCACCGGCCAGCCGGCTGACCTCTGCCTGCAAGCTCGAATTGCCGGGGTCGAGCTGGGAGGCTTGGCGATATTGATCGAGCGCCCCATTGAGGTCTCCCGTGCTTTCCAGCGCGGCACCCAGGTTGTAATGGGCCTTGACATCGCCAGGCCGCGAACGCACAGCGGCCCGATACTCCACGATCGCCCGCGTCAGGTCACCCTTCCTCTCGAAGGCGTAGCCCAGGTTGTCCTGCGCGGCGGCGTCGCCGGGATTCAGCAAGAGTGTCAAACGATACTCGGTGATCGCCCCGTCCAGGTTGCCCTGATCCGCCAGCAGATTCCCGAGCTTGAAGTGCGCGTCGGGATCAAGCGGCTCGATCCGGATCAACTGTCGTAGCGCGGTAAGGGCCCGCGCCCTGTCGCCCTGCCTGGCAAAGACCCAGGCGAGATTGCCCAAGGCCGCGGCGTCATCCGGCTTCAACAGAACCGTCAGACGATACTCGCTGAGGGCCGCCTGCGGGTGGCCGGTATCGGCCAGCAGGTTGCCAAGGTTGAAATGCGCCTCGGCATAGTCCGGCTTGAGCCGGATAGCCTCCCGGATCTCGGCCGCTGCTCCCTTGACGTCGCCGGCTGCTTGCAGGGCGAGGCCGAGGTTGTTGTGGGCCTCAGCCCAGTCAGGCCTGAGACTCAGCGCCTGACGGTACTCTTCCACTGCGGCTGAAGGATTTCCCTGGGCATCGAGCGCGTTGGCAAGATTGTAGTGCGCTTCGGCGTAGCGGGGCCGCAGCCGCAAAGCCTCACGGTATTCGGCAATCGCCCCGGACCACTGGCGCTGCTGGGCTAGGGCATTGCCGCGCAGGAAATGGTCGTCTGCTTTGTCAGCAGCCGGCGCAGGAGCTGCCAGAAAGGAAAGGCACAGCACGAAAAGAAGATGTCTGGAATGCACAACCGCCTCGGCGAGATCATACTTCCGGCCAGGTGCGCGGTTCAAGGCATCGGCCCGTCTAAGGGCCCGAATTCCTCAGATCGCACACTCTACGGATCGATCGGGCCATAGAGACTTGACCGAAGACCTTCTCAGCCAGTAAGCTTCGAACCTCGTCATAACCGAGGCGCAAGGACGAAGGGGGTGTCTATCCGTGGCACAGCGTCATGGGCCGGGAGGCTGGGCCGGTACGAGAACACGCCGTTTTGGAAAAGCGTTTTGGAATGATGGTCACATTCGATTCGGGGCCTGGACCAAGCCGCTCACGTGCCGGAGCCAGCGGAGGGAGCCAGACGCAACCTTAGATCAACCAAGCCAACTCACCGATCCCCTGCGCCAGAACCTACGGTTCCTATCAGATGCCGCGCCAGCGTGAGAATCTGAGCGATCCGTCGCAGGATACATGCTGGCTCTTTCTCCGGGTCACCGGGGGTGCGTCTTGCCCTCAGCGTGCCAAGGGGCCTCTCCGTAAGCACTTGGATGCTCCTGCGGGCCTTATCCCGAGCGCTGACAGACTGTCAGTTTTGCCAGTGGCGCTAGGCTTCAGGGAAGGCTAGTGTGAGTGTCGTGGAGGCTCTACTTGATAAACTTCGTGAGAGCATTCTAGAAGGGTCCCTGATGGAAAGCCGCCTACGAGTATTGCTAGCCGACGACCATAAGGCCATGCAGGAGAGAGTCAAGGGATTGCTGAGCCAGGAGTTCGACGTGGTCAGAGCGGTCGACAACGGACAGGCTCTGGTTGAGGCAGCCGAGGAGCTGAACCCGGACATTCTGGTAGTGGACATCTCCATGCCCGTGCTCAACGGCATCGACGCAGTCAGACAGATCGTTGGGGCAGGCAGCAAAGCCAAAGTGATCTTTCTGACCGTGCACGAAGATCCTGACATGGTTCCGGTGTGCCTGGAGGCTGGAGCCTTGGGCTTCGTTATCAAGTCCCGTCTGGCCTCGGATCTCGTGCCAGCCATCCAATTCGCCTTAACTAATCACACCTTCGTCTCCCCGACCCTGCCGTGGGAGGATCGGGCTTAGCGGTCTGCGGACAATACTGGGGACCCGCGAAAGAGTACGGCATCAGCCGTCTCGGCCGCGAGTTTTCGTAATCCATCCAGTAGCTGTCGAGCGCCAAACTTCGAACATTTGACCTGCAGGCATCGGCTTCATCCTGACCCCTAAAGCGCGGGAGCCGGCTTGACGACCACCGCTGTGCCGGCCAGAAGCGTCGGCGCCCCCGCCGCATAGGCGGCCTTGTTGTAGGCGGCCACCTCGCCTTGCAGGAGCCGGTTGAGGACCGCCAAGTGGCCATCGAGTTCCTTAGCGAGATCAGCCATGCGCTCCCTGGCAAGGGCATTGGGCGGCTCGCCATAGCGGGACCCGATCTGTCCCGCGAGGCTGGCCAACTGCGAGTGAAAATCGGCCAACTCGTGGATTTCATCTTCTGGAGCGGTGTGTTGCAGGGTGGGGCTGTACACCCGGGCTTGGACAGCTTTCAACTTTTCATCCAGATCATGGCCTTGCTTCAGGAGCGCAGCGTATTTGCCGCGCAGATCCGGGTCATTCTGAGCGGTGTTCTGGAAGGCAGTGAGCTCGTGGTCCAGGGTGTCGATACGATTGATCATCTCGTTGAGGGCGTCCAGCTGATTTCTCAGCTGAAGCGCCGCCTCCGCCTGAGCGCGGAAATCCGCTGGGTCGATGTGCACGGTGGGATCCGGCCGCACAGTAACATCCGCTTGCTGCGTCTGCCCTTTGACCGTCACGGAGATGTGGTAGTTGCCGGCGAGAACCCACGGGCCCTGGCCGCGGCCGAACGGCCCCTGCTCTTCCTCTTCCGTCGGTTCCTGTCCGGGCGGCGGCGTCTCCCCCGCCACCTGCCGGGCCGGCTGGTAGCGAAGATTCCAGACGTAGCGGTTCACGCCGCCCAGTGACGGGCCGTAAGCAGTGTTGACCGCTTGGCCGCGACCGTCCGTGATTACGATCTTTACCGGGGTTTCGTGCGCGCTGCGTTGCTCCGGACTGACCTCGATCTTGGACTTCAAGAAGTAGTCAATGACTACCCCTTCAGGCGCGTTCGGTGCTCCAAAGACGCCGGGCGGCGATTCGTCCGTCTGCCAGCGATGGAAGAGCGTGCCGGGTCCCGGTGTGAAGAGATGGAAGTCGCCCGTCTGAGCTTCCGGGCTGAGCTCCTCGATGGGGCGAATATCGTCGAAGACGAAGATGCCGCGGCCGTGGGTGGCGACCACCAGGTCGTACTGCTGCTTGACGAAGGCGAGGTCGAAGACGGGCGTGGTCGGAAAGTCTGCCTTCAGCGGCTGCCAGTGCTCACCGGCGTCGGAAGAGGTGAAGAGCCCGGTCTCGCTGCCCAGCACGAGAAAGCCGCGCCGGTTGGGGTCCTCACGGACCACCGTGACGGGGACGCCCGGCAGTCCGTTCGCGATCTTTTGCCACGCCCCGCCATAGTCGGTGGTCTTGTAGACGTAAGCGCGTCGGTCCCCGAGTTCGTGGGCGTCGAAGGAGACGTAAGCGGTGCCGGCGTCGAAGGGGGATACTCCGATCTGGTAAACGCGCGCCCACTCCGGCGCGCCCGGGATGTGCGGAGTGGTGTCGGTCCAGGTTTTGCCCCCATCGCGGGTGACCTGAACCAGGCCATCGTCCGTGCCCACCCAAATCACGCCACCATCGGTAGGAGCGAGGCTGATACACAGGATGGTGCCGTAGCTTTCAGCCCCACTGATGTCGTGCTGCACCGGGCCGCCCGCCACCTCCTGCTTGCTCTTGTCATTGCGGGTCAGGTCGCTGCTGATGGCTGTCCAGTGCTGGCCACCGTCCGTAGACTTGAAGACAACGTTGCCGCCCAAGTAGACCTCGTTGGCGTCCGTGGCCGAGACGGCGATGGGACTGGTCCAATTGAATCGATACTTGAGATCCGCCGGCTTCATCTCTTCCACGCCCATCAAATAAGGTCGGACGAAGCGGCCCAGGTGAGTGCGCTTGTCGAGACGCCGAACGAATGCGTTCTGCGAGTCGGCGTAGACGATGTTCGGGTCGCTGGGCGCGGGCACGGCGTATTCCCCGTCACCGCCCGCCACCGTGTACCAATCGGCGTTCACCACCCGGCGCCGGCCGAGGTCGCTCGAAGGGCCGCACCAGGCGTTGTTGTCCTGCAAGCCGCCGCAGATCGTGTAAGGCACCGCTGAATCCACCGCCACCATGTAAAACTGCTCGATGGGCAGCCCGTCGAGGAAGCGCCAGGTCTTGGCGCCGTCCACCGAGAGGAAGGCGCCGCCGTCGTTGCCTTGCAACATCCGGTTCGGGTTCTTGGGATCGATCCAGAGGGTGTGATGATCCGAATGAACGCCCCGGTCGGCGACGTGCGCCGTCCTGCCGCCGTCCGTCGATTCCATCAGGGTGTAGGAGAGGAAATAGACCTTGTTCTCGTCGAGAGGTGACACCATCAGGCGTGAGAAGTAGAACGGCCTGATGTCGAGCGAGCGATTGTCACTGACCGCCGTCCAGTGATCGCCCCGGTCGGTCGACTGCCAGAGCATGTCATGCCTTGAGGCGATCAAGGCGTAGACGTGGCTGGGATTGCTGGGCGCGATACCGATCGCGATACGTCCCAGCGGCTTCTCAGGCAGCCCTTCGGTGAGCCTCGTCCAGGTGTCGCCGCCGTCAGTGGAACGGTAGAGGCCGCTGGAGTCGCCGCCATCCACCAGAGTCCAAGGGTAGCGGCGGAAATGCCACATGGCAGCATAAAGCACCTTCGGGTTGCTTGGCTCCATGGCAAGGTCGGCCACGCCGGTGGTGTCGTCCACGAACAGTACCTGCTTCCAGGTCTTGCCGCCGTCGGAGGTGCGATAGACGCCGCGCTCGGCGTTCGGTGCCCAAACGTGGCCGAGCGCTCCAACAAAAACCGTGTAGGAGTCGGCGGGATCGACGATGATCCGGGAGATCTGGCCGGCGTTGCCGAGTCCCCTGAACTTCCAAGACTGGCCCGCATCCGGAGAAAGATAGACACCGCCGCCGTCGATCACGTCGTTGCGCGGCTTCCCCTCGCCCGTGCCCACCCAAACCGAATTGGGGTTCTGTGGGTCCAAGGCAATATCGCCGATCGAGGCCGTGGCTTCGTGCTCGAAGACCGGTTTCCAGGTAAGGCCGCCGTCGGTGGTCTTGAAGACGCCGCCGGCCGCGGCCCCGACGTAGTAGACGGCGGGATCGCCCGGGATGCCCGTTGCGGCCGTGACCCGGCCGCCAGCTGCGGCAGGGCCCAAATTTCTGAACTTCAGATTCTTCAGAACGTCGGTGTTCTTCTGATCAGAAGCAGTCTCTTGGCCGCGCGAAGCGGGAAGCATCATGAAGAGAGCGACAACTCCGGTAGCTGCTAAGACGACGCGTAAACAGTTTGCCTTTTGCATCCGTTCCTCCGTGTCTGACGGGATCCTTGCAATTCTCATTGACCGGATATGTAATTTTCGCAACTGCAGATTCTAAATAACATCGTGGCTTTGTTCCTGCACCAACCCGCGGGTCGCTGTCGGCGACGCTGGCCACCCGAACCGACCCGCCTGACTCGGGCACGACAATGATGTGGCGCCGGGAAGCGGTTATCAAGTCAACTGGTGGTCAACTCATGGTCAATTGCTGGTCAATCGATGGTCCATCGAAAGTCACCCGGAAGCCATCGTGCGCCTGACCGGGTCGCGATTCCCCTTGACTTTGGAATGGCGCCGTTTCTATGATCGGGCCATCGCTAGAAAGGAGGTGATCCATGGCCATTGAAAGTAACTTAAGCGAGGGTGCTGAGGCGTAGGCGCTCTCCGGCGCTGGTTTTTGGGAGCTTCTCTTTAGCGAAGAGAAGCGTGGTATGGCGGCGCTCGCGAGCGCCTGATCTCGCACCTGTTGCCCTAACAGGCGAGAGAGCCAATTCCCATCAGCACCCGAAGGCCCCCGGAGCTCGCGGTCGGCGCGAGTCCGGGGGCTTTTCATTTGAGCAGGCAACCGACCTGCCCCGCCAACCCATCCAGCGGTTTCCTTCCTTGTCTGCGTATCTGGCCGGTATCCTGATCCATCCCGCGTCCTAACCACCGCTTGCGCCGGTTTTTTCTCCCCCCGCAAGCGTCCTTGTTGTAACCTTGGTGGTTGGAGTCTTCATGTTTCTAGGTCATTTCGGCCTCGGTCTTGCGGCCAAGAAGGCGTCGCCCAAGACCTCCCTCGGCACGCTCTGGCTGGCGGCTCAATTTCTCGACCTGATCTGGCCCATATTCCTGCTCCTGGGCCTGGAACGGGTCGACATCGATCCCGGCAACACGGCGATGACGCCGCTCGACTTCGTCAGGTACCCCTTATCCCATAGTCTTCTGGGCGCGGCCGGCTGGGCATTCCTGGTGGCGGGCATTTATTGGCTGATTCGCCGCGACACCCGGGGTACGTTTTTCGTCTGGGCCCTGGTGCTGAGTCACTGGTTGCTGGACTTCCTCGTTCACCGCCCTGACCTCCCGCTCTATCCCGGTTCCGACCGCGTGTTCGGCCTCGGGCTCTGGAATTCGCGTCTGACCACGCTGGTGATGGAGGGAATAATCTTCATCTGGGGAGTCTCTCTCTGCCGCCGCGCCACGCGCGCGCGGGATGCGATAGGAACCTACGCGTTTCGCACCCTGATCATTTTTCTGGCGCTTACGTACGTCCTGAACGTCCTTGGACCTCCGCCGCAGGATAGCCACACGGTTGCCCTCGTGGGCCTCGGCCAATGGTTACTGATCCTCTGGGCCTATTGGGTGGACCGGCACCGCCAACCACGCATCCTCAGCCCGGTCGTCCCGTCTGCTGATTCCGCCACACCTGTCCCTGCCCCCCCTCCGATTGACAATCCGGACGGCGTCTGACAATTGCTCTCATCCCCCACCTGACCCTCGGAAGGCTTTCAGAATCAACTCATGCGTCTGGGGCGTGAGCCGGTACCGAGCCAGTTCTTCGCGGGTGACCCAACGGGCTTCGGTGGCGTCGCTCGCCGCCTTGGGAAGAACCCTCGTGCTGCCAGGGCGACGGAGCTGCGCGCCCGTCGCCAGATGGCAGGCATAGTCGATGAGAATGTAGTGGTAGCGGATGCGGCCTGGGCTACGACCGCGGCCGCCACCTGTTCGAGCAGGAAGGATGCGCTCAAAGATACCGATCGTCTCCAGGGGCTCCACCTCAAGCCCGGTCTCCTCCTTCACCTCGCGCCGCACGGCCCCGGCCAGCGACTCGCCGACTTCAACCAATCCTCCGGGAATGGACCACTTTCCCTTCAGAGGCTCGCGGCCGCGCCGGACCAGCAGAACCCGGTCGCGGTCGATCACCACTCCGCCCACGCCCACCCGGGGATACGCGGGAAACTCACGTTGATCGTCGTTCCGGGCCGCTGGCGGAGTGGCTGAAGAGGCGTGGGACGCGCCGCGCCGGACGCGCTCTCGTAGCTGCCCCGCTCCCTTACCCGTAGTGCGCCTATTCATTGCCTACTCGCGCGATCACCTCATAGAAGATCTTCACAGCACGGCGCACCTGGTCCACGGGAATCCGCTCGTTGGCGGCGTGCTCGGTCGCTTCCACCTGAGGCGTGACCACTACCGGCACGAAGCCGTAACAGACAATGCCGAGCGGCCGGTACATCTGGTTCTCGGTATAACCGCTGTCGAGGACCGGCGCCACCAGCGCCTGCGGATCGTAGCGTTTCACGACCGACTCAATGATCCGGTAGAGCGAGGTATCGGTGGAAGAGGCGTTGGGCGGCCGGAAGACGGTGATGGGCTCCACGCTGACGCGGTCGTCGTTGACGACCGCGCGCACCTGCTTCAAGAACGCCTGGGGATCGTCGCCGGGCAGCAAGCGTACATCGAGATTGGCTTCGGCCCGGTCCGGAATCACGTTGGTCTGCGGGCTGCCTTGGAGCATGGTGAGCGAGACCGTAGCCCGGATGCGATAGTTAAGCTCGGGGTCGGCGCTGATTCTCTTCAACACCGCCGGATCCTGAATCGACTGCCCGATGTCGCGAAACGCGGACGCGAGGGGCTCGGGCTCGAGGGGCGCCATCTGATGGAAGAACTGCTCCACGGACGGCAGCAGGCGCACGTGCGTGTCCCAATTGACCACGCGATTCAGCGCCCGCACCAGCCGGTCGGGGGCCGAATCGGGGATCGGAATGCTGCCGTGGCCGCCGGGCCCGGTGGCCGTCAGGCGAAGCCAGAACGGCGCTTTCTCGGCTACGTCGATGCCATAAATCGTGCCCCGGCCGGGATAGAGCAGGTTGGAACCACCCTCGTTGAGGAGGTATTCGGCGTTGCGCACCAGCTCAGGGTGATGTTCCAGGATCCACTGGCTGCCGCTGTCGCCGACTTCCTCATCGGCCGTCGCCAGGAAGATGAGGTCCCGCTTGAGCGGCAGTCGCTCGCGGGCGGCGATCAGCAGCATCATGGCGTTGAGCAGACCCTGGTCCTTCATATCCTCGGTGCCGCGGCCGTAGAGGTCGCCGTCCAGGATCTCGCCGGAAAACGGCGGCACCTTCCAGTTCTGCGGTTGGGCGCGGACCACGTCCATGTGGCTCAGGAGCACGATGGGACGCAGGCTGCCGTCGCCTTTGAGCACGGCGTAGATGTTGGCGTGGTTGTCTGCGTACGGGTAGATCGTGTTGGGGATGCCAGCTTCGTCGAAAACCCGCTTGAAGAACTCGGCGGCGCGAATCTCGTTGCCCGGCGGATTCGAGGTGTCGATGCGGATGTATTCCTGCAGCAGCCGGACTGCCTCGTCCTGATAGGCGGGCCAGTTGATGGCTTGAATGTGACCTTCGACGCTGGCTGGCGGCGCTTGGGCGGGCGAGCGAGCGGAGTCTGATTCAGCCTGCGGGTTGGCGGCGATTGGGGAAGAAGCGAGGGCCGCGCCCAAGGAAAGCATTGCCATCAACCACAAGAATCGGCCTGAACTCATTCCAGCCCACGAAGCGCACTTTTTTTGCTCATGATTCCTCCCGATCGCCGTGCTCCATTCCCGAAAGTGCGCGCCGCGACCGGTTTCTGTCAACCAGTGCCGTCTTCGCGTCTTCATGATTACTTTATAATAACTTGCTCGTTTTGGGCAGTCTTCGGGTTTGTTGTCAGGTTCGTTCAGGTTTGTTTTCTGCCGATCCCGAAGGCCTCGCTGATTCTAAACCACTTCACTGACCGTGGGTTGCGAAAGCCTGGGTTTGTTTAGGTTTGTTCTAGGTTTGTTTTTTGGACGTTTTGTTGATTCTAAAGAGCTTCTCGGGTTTGTTTTTCATTTTAATGGGGGTACTTTTTCTTGGAACGGGGCTACCGAGCGCGTCCCCACCCGGATGACCAAAGCCTGACCCCCGGCTTGACGGGAGAATGCCATCTGAAGTCACAATTCCTTGGCCGCCCGTCAGCTCCCACTTTCGGATGAACCCCGACTGAGACATAGCATCATTAACCGGCCAGTATACATCCATCCGCTCGCCCTGTCAAGGGTCAGGCTGGCGCACAGCGGGCCTGGGCGAATTTCGAGATGACCACGAGTCGCAGATCTTCGATCTGCGCCAGCCCAGCCCCAGACGCTCGGATCATGACTAGGTGGAGGTTTTCAACGCCCCGGGCGGCGCTCGTCATGTCCGCGTTGATGTAGGCTGGCAGAACACACACGGGCTCGGCCGCGAAGACCGGGAGCGAATCGACCAGCTAGGGTCGTTGAAAGCCTCAACTTTAATTGAGGGCTATGCGATCAGGCACGCCGCACCGGCGCCGGTATCGCCACGAGTCCGACGACGATGGCGGCGACCAAGAGCACGGCAATCGTCACCCAAGCCCAGCCGGGCAGGTTTTTGACGGCTGCGCCCAGAGTATCGTCGTCCGCTTGAGCTTCGGCGGTGGCGTTGCCGATCACGGCCAGGATATCGCTCACGATCGCCCACGCGCCCAGCGGCAGAAACCGAAAGTCCTGGCTGATGGCGCTCATGACGATGAGCAGGATCCCAACGGCCAGGACCATCACAAAGCCAAGCCACTTGTTCATCTGTTTGCCAAAGGCCCCAACAACTGCCGCAGCGATAGCGACGGCCAACTGAATCCAGTTCCATACAGACAAGTTGCACCTCCTTGAACCCCCTCATGAGTGACAAGACACTACCTGAAATCAACCCCGGCCGCAACGTCCCTGCTGCGTCAGTGCGCTCAATGGGATTTCCTGCTGAGGTAAAAGCGAACGGAGGCGTTGAAGCCTCGCTGCGCCGGGGCGCTTAACGCGTCGAGGATTCGTTGCTTGCCGGGACCCCATTCGGTCTGACCCTCCCCTCCCAATGCGGGATCACCGTACAGCCCCGAGGCAATATCGAACCCCAGCCAGTAACGCACGTCCGGATTCTGTTGGCGAGCTTGCGCGACCGCAGGGTCTGCGGCTGCGATTGCCGCGCCCGCCGCGGCAAGATCAGCGTTTCGATTGCGATCGAGCGCGAAGGAGACGGCTATCTTGAAGCCCTCCTGCTCGTCTGGCTTCAAAGAGTCGAGGATTCGTTGCTTGCCGGGACCCCATTCGGTCTGACCTGCGGATGCGCCGGTCCCGATATCGAATCCCCGCTGGAAAGCGCCGGTGGGCTGGCGATTGCGCAACTCCGACAGGAGTTCGTCACCGTCAGCAAGTGCTTGTCCCACCGCTGCAAATTGATCTTCGGGCGAAGTGAGGGCTTGGCCACCTGCAATCGTGCGGCATTTCGCGGCCAGATCCGCTGCCTCAATGGCGTTTCGATCGAGCGCCAATTGCGCCGCATCGCAAATGGAAACCGGCACGCCAGAAGGGCCAGGCGTGAGGTCCCGCCTTTCGTTAGCGGCAATCTGCGCGTTCAATTTGTTGCACTGGGCTTCGAGCGCGGGCGCCGCGGGTGAGTTTTGAGCCCGCGCCGCCGCCGCTTTGTCGCATGCCGATTTGGCCGGGTCGCGCGTCTCCTGCGCGCAGAGGGCTGCGACACCGAGATGGAGCATCACTACCACGGTGGCTATGCGTTTCATAGGTACACTCCTTATTTTGTTTATTCGGTGGCCGGTTAACGAGTTGGACAGCTTTGTAGATTGCGATTTCATTGTGTCTCCTTTTCTGTCGTTCGCCACCGCGGAGAGCCGCGGTTAGCCGGTTTTTGTGTTCTGCACGCGAGCCAGCAGCGAATTCAGGCAAATCAGCGTCGAGCCATCGGCCGCTTCTGACCGGTGCAGATCCCCCGAATTGAACCATTCCTCAAGCGCAGGTCTTTCCAGGTTCGAGATCACGCCGGTTTCTTCGAGGGCGATCATTTCGCCTTCGGCCGCGCAGAGCGGGCACCAAGCGCGTCTCGAACTCCGGCCGCGCAGGATCAACAGGGAGTCGCTTTCGATGGTGATCGTCGTCTGCTTCGCCATGAGTCTCTGCTTTTCGGTAGCCCTTCGCGTGAAAACGAAGCTAGCCTGCTGAAAAGGCGGGTGAAAGGTCCTTTCAAACGACATGAAAACTTCTGATAATTTCTCGCAGCAAGGCAAGGGAAAGAAAACAGGGCACTTCCACGAGTGTTGAGGGGACGGCCACTGCCCCGGTTGAGTTTTTAGTCGTGCTAGAATGCTTTCTCCGACTCAGCGCACCGCCTCAGATGTGTGCGTGCAGTGTCTTCAAGTGCAAGCCGGATGGGTAAGCAACTCTACGAATTCGGTCCTTTTAGCATGGACCCCGAACGGGAGATTCTGCTTCGTGCCGGCGAGCCTGTCCCTCTGACGCCAAAGACGTTTCAGATCCTTCTGGTTCTCGTGCGCCATAGTCAAGAGGTCGTCACCAAAGACGACTTAATGAAAGCGGTGTGGCCGGACACTTTTGTGGAGGAGGCAAATCTCAGCCGCAATATCTTCATGCTGCGAAAGGCATTGGGTGAAAGTCCTCCGGACCGACGCTACATCGTCACCGTGCCCGGTCGAGGGTATCGTCTGGCTGACAGCGCGCACTTGGTGGTGGAGCAGGAACTCACTATCGTCGCCGCCAACCGCTCCAAAGTGCAGGTGGAAGTGAAGCAAACCAAGCCGTGGGGCCAGCCTTTGGCCAACCCTTGGACATGGATCGCTATGGTCGTTAGCCTCCTCGTCGTGACTGGAATGTGGTTGTTCCTTAGCCCAAGCAGGAAGCGACCAGGACCGGTCCGGATCATACCCTTCAGTGGTCTTTCGGGCGTGGAGGACTACCCGGCGTTCTCCCCCGATGGCAAGCAGTTGGCCTACGCCTGGGACGGCGGAGCGGGTAGCCCCTCTCACATATATGTCAAGCTAGTCGGCGCTGGCACGCCGGTGCAATTGACCCACGATTCCCTCTCTGATGGAGACCCGGCGTGGTCGCCGGACGGACGCTACATCGCTTTCATCCGGTATTCCCCCGGTTGGAACGGCAAGAGCGAAGTGATTTCCATCCCGGCGTTGGGTGGGCCAGAGCGGCGCTTGGCCGATGTCAACGTACCAGCCGACGCTACTCGCGATTTGACGTGGTCTCCCGATGGAAAGTCCGTCGCGATAGGGGATCGACCGTCACCTGCAGAACAGGGGGCTTTCCTTGTTTCCTCCGAAAATGGCGAGAAACACAGGCTAACGTCACCGCCACCAGAGTGCTGGGGCGACTCGGACCCGGCCTTTTCTCCAGACGGTCGGACCCTGGCGTTCGTTCGTTGGTCGGGGAACTACGTGGGCGACATCTACGTGCAGAGAACGAACGCCACGGAAGCAAGACGACTGACGTTCGACGAAACGCGGATTCAGGGCTTAGCCTGGATGCCCGATGGCCGGAACATCGTGTTTTCGTCGTGGCGATCGGGTCTTTCCACCCTTTGGAGGGTTCCGGTCTCTGGCGGTGAGATAGAAGCCCTGGCCGGAATCGGTGAAGACACCAAGGTTCCCGCTTTGTCCTCTGTGGCTAACCTTCTGGCCTACAGGAAGTTGGAAAAAAACGTCAACATCTGGAGTGTCCACCTGTCTCCCGCTGGACGGTTGGAAGGCCCGCCCAGGAGACTGATCTCAGCTTCCCGTGAACAGCACGACGACGAATTCTCCCCAGACGGAAGACGGATCGTGTTCTCCTCAAACCGTTCAGGCAACGACGAAATTTGGGTGGCTAACGCTGACGGGTCGAACGCGACGCCGCTGACCTCCTTTAGAGGCCCGTTGACGGGGACCCCACGCTGGTCTCCAGATGGTCGCTGGATTGCGTTCGACTCGCGGCTGGGTGGACGCACTGGCATCTTTCTGGTCAGTACGGAAGGAGGAGCGCCGCGCCGCCTCACCCCGCCGGCAGCCGACGCCTTTGTGCCGAGCTGGTCCCGAGACGGTAGATGGATTTACTTCTGCTGGAATCGCGAGGGCGACCTTGAGATTTGGAAGATGCCTGCCGAAGGCGGAGAACCGGTGCAGGTAACAAAGACCGGAGGTTTCGAGGCCCGGGAGTCAAACGACGGCAAATGGCTTTACTTCAGCAGACCGCCCCACAGACCGCCCTACTATCTGGTAGGGCGCACCGAGAAGTTCGGCATCTGGAGGAAGCCTGTCGAAGGCGGTGCCGAGACATTGGTCCTCGATAAGCTTGCCGACCGGCTTTGGACTCTTGCGGAGAAATACCTCTACTTCATGGATGTGGACGCGGAATCTCACGCCACCATCAACCGTCTGGATCTGGCGACTGGAGAGATCACTCGAATGGCTAAGGCTGAAAAAGACCCAAGCCTTACGAGCGACCGGACGGGCTTGTCGGTATCTCCCGATGGCCAATGGATCATCTATCCGCAGGTTGATGAGCGGATTCTTCGAATCATGCTGGTGGAGAACATCCGCTGGTAGATGAAAAGCGAACTGCCGCGCTTCAGCCTTGTCCAGCGTTCGCCATAACTGCGGGTAGGCGCGGACCTTGCGGTTCAGGTCTGCGTCTTATGTAGAAAATCAAAATCAAGGCCGCAGACCCATGAAGGTCTGATTCCATAATGGCCTCGGCTCCTTAAGGACCGGTAATCTTGGGTTGTCCTGGGCCAAGGCTGCCGGGAAAGGAGGCGACATGTTGATTATCGGATGTGATTTGCATACGCGCTACCAAGTGATTGCGGTTTTGGACACGGAGACCGGCGAAGTAGTGTGACGCGCCGGCTGGAATATGAGAATGGGGAAGCCAAGGCCTTTTACGCCGAGCTGCCCCAACCATCGCGGATCGGGACCGACGCGACGGGCTACATCCAGTGGTTCGAGCGCCTGGTGGCGGAGTTGGGCCACGAGCTGTGGGTAGGGGATCCACCCGAGATACAGGCCCGGGCGGTGTGGCGGCAAAAGACGTATGCGCGAGACGCCGAGCACCTGTTGGATCTTCACGGTGCAGCATTAGATCACGCCCACAGTGCCCCCCAGGCCGCAAGCGCCGAATTGAATGAGGCCGTCTCCCACGCATGCACCCGCGACGTCTCGCGGCGCGGGCGCCGGCTCCCTACTTCCTCTCCACGACATGAGCTCCCGGGAAGAGGCGCAGTTGGCCGTCAGTGACCACCGTCTCGCCGGCGGCGATCCCCTTCTCAATCACCGTGTCCGGGCCGTCGGTGACTCCAGGCACGACCGGACGGATCTCCACCGAGCGGTCTTGCTTCACCACAAAAACGAACTTGCCCTGCTGCCCGGTTTGAACCGCCTGGCTCGGGACCACCACGGCGTCCGGCAGCGAATCGAGGGTAACCACCACGTTCACGAACTGGCCGGGCCAGAGCCGCTTCTCGGGGTTGGGGAAGGTGCCTTTCATGAGTACGGTGCCGGTGGTGGTATCCACCGTGTTGTTGATGAAGGAAAGCTGCCCCCACTCCGGATGTGTCGGGTCCTGCGGCACGATCGCTTCCACCCTGAGCGGGCCCGCCGCCTGGCGCCTCTTGATCTCGGCCAGATACTGCTCCGGAACGGAGAAGTCAACGTAAATGGGAGTGATCTGATTGATGGTGACCAGGGCTGCGTCGTTGTTCTTCACCAGGTTGCCCACCTGGACCAGCAGGCTGCCGGTGCGGCCTTCAATGGGGGAGCGGATAGTGCAGTATCCCAGCTGGATCCTCGAATTCTCGATAGCGGCCTGATCCGCCTTGACGGTGGCCTCGTCGGCGGCCAGGGTCGTGTGAAAGGTGTCGTATTGATCTTTCGAGACGATGCCGTCCTTGAAGAGCGCCGCATTGCGATCGTACTGGTTCTGGGCGTTCCGGAGCTGGGCCTGGTCGCGAGCCAGATTGGCCTCGGCCTGATCGAGCGCAGCCTGGAACGGCCGGGCGTCGATGGTAAAGAGCAGATCGCCCTGGCGCACGTCCTGGCCCTGCTGGAAATAGGCCCGTTCCAGCAGACCGTCCACCTGCGCCTTGACGTTGACCGTGTTGTAGGCCTCTCCGTTGCCGACCACCTGGATCAACACCGGCACCGTCTTACGGCTAGCCTGTCCCAGCGCCACCGGCACCGCTTGCATCATCATCATCTTCATCGCTTCGGCGGGATCGCCTTGGGCGCCGTTGTCCGAGCAGCTCGCGAGGGCGAGCAGGGACAACACCAGACCGCCCAGGATAGGCCAAAGAAGCAAGCCGGGCCGCCGCGGCCCCTCCGATGCTGGATGCAAATTGACCGAGCTCACCAAGATTCCCCTTTTTGCCAGCCTGTGAAACCGTTTGCGCTCCTCTGTCCAATATACCCCTTTTGTTCCCCGAATTCGCAGCGGAACGCAGCCCGCCCGGCCGGCGCTTTGATGGGTTAAAATCAAGCCGTGCCGCGCATCCGACATCGGACCTCATGCCTATGGTAGAAACCACCCTCCGCGCTCGCCTCGCTCACGAGCCGCAGGAGCTCAAATTCGGAACCAGCGGACGCCGCGGAGAGGTCGTCCATCTGACGCAGTTGGAAGTCTATATCAACGTGCTGTCGGAACTTCGATACCTCCAGTCTCGGCCGTCGGCGGAAGGCGGCATCCGCCAGGGGGAAGAGTTCTACTTTGGTTACGACCTGCGCCCCAGCTCCAGCGCCTACGTGCCGGAGCAGCAAGGCCGCGGCGAGATCGCCCAGGCCGTGGAGCGCGCCATTCGAGATGCTGGTATGCGGCCGGTCAATCTGGGCCGCATACCCACGCCGGCCCTGACCGGCTATGCGCTCTCGCAGGGCCGGGGCAGTGTCATGGTCACCGGCAGCCACATCCCGTTCGACCGGAACGGCTATAAGACCAACACGGCCCGAGGGGAGCTGAGGAAGGAAGACGAGGAACCCATCGCCCGTACGGTCCGGCAGGTGAGGGAGGAGATCTTCAGCCAGCCTTTCGCCCAATCACCCTTCGACGCTCAGGGTTTCTTCAAGTCAGGACACGAGGACCTGCCGCAGGAATGCGACACCGCCAGGACCGCCTATATCGAGCGCTACACCCGCTTCTTCCAGGGACAGACCCTGGCCGGCATGAGGCTCATGGTGTATCAGCACTCGGCCGTGGGGCGCGACCTTCTGGTGGAGATTCTGGAGCGCCTGGGCGCCCAGGTGATCGCGAGCGGCCGCAGCGACACCTTCGTTCCGCTGGACACGGAGAATATCGACGATGCCCAGCTGGCCATCGTCCAGGCGCTGGCCGACGAAGCCATCGCCCGGCAGGGCCCCATCGACGCCGTGGTGTCGACCGACGGCGACAGCGACCGTCCCCTAATCCTGGGCGTCGATAGCGCGACGGGGAAGGTGAGGTTTTTCGGCGGCGACCTGGTTGGCGTGATTGTGGCCATGTATCTGGAAGCCGACGCGGTGGTAGTGCCCATCAGTTGTAACGACGCCATCGATCGGAGCCCGCTGGCGCCCGTGCTCGAGCCCAAGACGCGAATCGGGTCGCCCTACGTGATCGCCGGGCTGGAGCGAGCTCGAAGCCGGGGGCGGCGGCGGGTCTGCGGCTGGGAAGCGAACGGCGGCTTTTTGACCGGCTCGGACATCGAGCAAAATGGCAGGCGGCTCACTGCCCTCCCCACCCGGGACGCCGTGCTGCCCATCCTGGGGGCGCTCCTGGCCGCCCGCGGCAAAGGGCTGACTCTGGCGGAGCTCTTCGGCCAACTTCCGCGCCGCTTCAGCCGCGCCGCGCTCATGCCGCGCTTTCCAAGACGGACCGCGGTCGAAATCATGGAACGATTGTCGCCTCCTGATCGCGATCTGCAGGACGTGGCTTTCGAGCCGGAGCCGGCGGCCGGCGACCGGGACGATCTGCGCCAGCGCCTGCAGCGCTTCTTTACCCCGCAAGCCGGCTTCGGGCCCATCGCCCGCCTGAACTACATCGATGGGGTGCGCATCTTCTTCAGCAACGGAGAAGTGGTCCACCTGCGGCCTTCGGGGAACGCGGACGAGTTCCGCGTCTACGCCGTAGCCGATACCCAGGAGCGCGCAAACGCTCTGGCCCGGATGGGCGTCGCCGAGCCCGACGGCATCGTGCGCCAGATGGAGAGATCCCTCACGCAGTCATAAGTAGCCTCCCATGCTAGCCTCCGTTGATCCCTTTACACCGCGGTCAGGGACCAGCCGGCCTGAGCCTTCCCGCGACCCCGCTCCAGCTTTACCCCGGATCATCCGCATCCAGCCTTGTGACTCTCGTCACCCACGCCGGTGTGTCTGATCACAGAGAGTCTGGGGCGGCCTCATTAGCCTGATAGCGGGAGAAGTGCCGCTAGGTAGGGGTGACGGAGGCGGCAAGGAGGCTGCCATGCTCAAATTTGAACGGATTCTTTGCCCCATCGACTTTTCGGAGTTCTCCATCAAGGCCTACGAGTACGCCTACTCGGTGGCCAAACACTACCAGGCTAAACTCTTTGTAGAGCACGTGGTTCAACCGCTGACCATCGCCTACCCGTACTACAGCTTTCCCATGCCCGCCAGCGACATGTACCTGGATCAGGACGTGGAAGCGCGCAAGCGCTTGCAGGAGTTTGCCCGGCGCTACACCCGGAACGGGCTCCAGCCGGAACTGGTGGTTCAGAAGGGGCTGCTGCCGGAAGGCATCCTCGCCTTCGCCGACCAGAAGAAGGTAGACCTGATCGTGATGGGCACGCACGGGCGGCAGGGCTTTGACCGCGTAACCCTGGGATCAGTGACGGAGAAGGTACTGCGCAAGGCCCACTGTCCTGTGCTGGCGGTCCGGAAGCCTGCCCACGACTTTATCAACAGCCAGCAAGGCGAGGATCCGGTTCAGCTAGGGAAGATTCTCTTCTGCACCGACTTCTCGGACCACGCCCATCGCGCCTTGAACTACGCCTTGTCCCTGGCCATGGAATACGCCGCCGACCTCACCATGCTGCATGTGCTCGATGACGTCGGCACGGCCGATTTCCAGGAGGAAGGCAAGAAGGCGGCCCTGCTGGAGCTCGAGCGGCCCATCTCGGCGGACGCCCGCAACTGGTGCTCGATCCAGGCGGAGGTGCGCGTGGGGACGCCCTACCAGGAGATCGTAAAAAGGGCCCTTGAACTTCAGACCGACCTGATCATTATGGGCGTGCGCGGGCGCGGCGCTTTGGACCTGGCCCTCTTCGGTTCCACCACCCACCGCGTGCTGCAGTTGGGCTCCTGCCCGGTGCTGGCGGTCCACGTCTGAGAGGATAGACCGGCACCCTCACGCCTCCAACCAGACCCTGCAGCCTGGCCGTGACCGGGCAAAGATTGATTCCGAGCGGCGCACCGCGAGACGGCCGCCGCCCGGGCATGCGCTGGTTATTTCTTCTTGGGGGGAACGACAGCGTCTTTGAATGCCTTGGCCAAACGGAACTTCACCACCGTCTTGGCCGGGATCTTGATGGGCTCGCCCGTCTGCGGATTGCGTCCCACGCGGGCCTTGCGGTTGGCTTTCACGGCCTTCCCTAGCCCGGGAATGGTGAATTGGCCGGAGCTCTTGGTCTCCTTCGTCGCCAGGGTGGCGATCTCCTCCAAAAAGGCCGCGGCCGCCTTCTTCTGGATGCCAACCTTCTCCGCCAGGTGCGCAACCACTTGTGACTTTGTCAGCGCTTTCGCCATTGAGTTCTAATCTCCTCTCTCCTTGTTTGAGATTGACGCCCCTCTACTGCAATCTTTAAGGGCACACTCTATGAGAGAAGCGCGCGGGTGTCAAGCCATTTTCGGCAGATCACTCGAAATTCGCACAGGAAAGATGCGGGTCTGCGGCACTTGACCGCCCCCGGGCCAGACCTCCGCGGCCGCGCGCAGCGTCCGGTTGACGGCAGTTGTCTCGGACGTATACTGAATAGAAGATCGAGGGCGCTCCTAACTTGGCCCGGGCAAGGAATCGGCTGGTGTCGATGAAAGCAGGGGGCTCGAGGTCGAAGTTGAGAATACCGCACCATGGGAGCCGGGCCGGAGGAGAATCCTTCGCGAGGTGAGCCAGATGGAAACCACGCAAGCGGCAGTTGATCTGCGTTATCCGGTGGGCAGGTTTCGGTGGCCGGGCGATCTTGATGACCCCGGCCGCGCGGCCCTGATCGGCCAGATTGCCGAAGCGCCCGCGCGGCTGCTCCAAGCCGTTCAGGGCCTCACCCCTGAGCAGTTCGATACCCCGTATCGTCCGGAGGGCTGGACCGTGCGGCAAGTAGCCCATCACCTGTCCGACAGCCATTTGAACTCCTACCTGCGCTTCAAACTCGGGCTCACCGAGGACCAGCCGGCCATAAAGACCTACGACGAGGCTCTCTGGGCCAGGCTTCCTGACACCCAGCTCACCCCGGTGAAGACTTCAATCGTTCTCCTGGAAGCTCTTCACGAGCGGTGGGTGCACTTATTGCGCTCGATGACGCCGGCGGACTTCGCGCGCACGGTCCATCACCCCGAGCTTGGTCTTATCAGCCTCGACCGCCTGCTGGCGATCTATGCCTGGCACGGCCGGCACCACGTGGCGCACATCACCTCATTGCGTGAGAGAATGGGCTGGAGCTAAGAACGGTGCTGGTGACGGCTGCCGAGCCGAGCAGGATGAGCGGTCAGCGGAGCGACCGCAAACCCCGGCGCGACGGCAAGGGCGATCGTCGACTGACACCATCTGACAAGGAGGAAATCATGCCAATTCGCAACGCGGAAGCAGAGTGGAAGGGCAATCTGATCGAGGGGCAGGGCCACATGAAGCTTGGCACGGGCGCCTTTGACGGTCCTTACACCTTCCGGTCCCGTATGGAAAGCGGCCCGGGCACGAACCCCGAAGAGTTGATCGCCGCTGCCCACGCCGGCTGTTACTCTATGGCGCTATCGGCCGGACTCGCCAAGGCCGGTCACACCCCGAAGCGCGTGCATACCACCGCTGCCGTGCACTTCGACAAGGTCGGCGAGGGCTTCGCCATCACCAGTATCGACCTGAAAGTGGACGCGGAGGTTCCCGGTATCGACGCCGCCAAGTTCCAGGAATTCGCCGAAGGCGCCAAGAAAAATTGCCCGGTATCCAAGGCGCTAGCTGCGACTCCCATCAATCTGCAGGCATCGTTGGTGACAGCGGCAAGCTGAGGACGGGAACAGAACTCCGAAGACCGAGGCGGGAACCACGCCAAGTCTGCGGTTCTGTGTTTTCATGGCTTCCGACTCCTGCCTGAGATTTTCCATGAACAACGGCCAGCAAATCGTGGGCGTTCTTGCCGTCCAGGGCGACTTTGCGCTCCACGGCCGGATGCTCGACCGCCTTGGCGTTCCCTGGCGGCTGGTGAAGCACGCTGCCGGCCTGGAGGATGTCGGCGCCCTCATCCTGCCGGGCGGCGAAAGCACCACCATGCTCAAGTTCTTCGAAGGTGAAGGCTTGGGCCCGGCGATTCTGACCTTTGCCGGCCAGGGCAAGCCGATTTTCGGCACCTGCGCCGGCACCATCCTGCTGGCCCGGGAGGTGCTGAACCCGCCCCAGGCGCACCTCGGTCTCATCGACATCACCGTCGAGCGCAATGCCTACGGCCGGCAGATCGATAGTGCCCTGCGCCGCGGCACCCTCGAGGTGGGGGGAACTGCAGCCGACGCTCCCAGCCTGCCGGCTCGCGCCGTCGACATGGTCTTCATCCGCGCGCCCATCATCCGGCGGGTGGGCGAGGGCGTCCGGGTGCTGGGCCGCGCCGGCGGCTTGCCCGTCCTGGTGGAGCAGGGCAACATTCTGGCGGCTACCTTCCATCCCGAACTGACCGAGGACGAGACCGTACATCGCTACTTCGCTTCCAAGCTGCCGAGTTCCGCCGGCCTGACCCCGGCGGTTGGCACAGGCGATACCGCCGGCCAGGCCGCCCAGGGAGGACCCGCGCATGCCTCCCGCTGAGGCCGCCGTCTTCGAGCGCGAGTGCGGCGGCTGCCTGGTCTCGACCGACCCGGCCAGGCTCGATCGCGACGTGATTTACGGATTCCTTTCCCGGGCCTACTGGTCCGAAGGGATTCCGCGCGCCGTCCTCGAGCGGGCCATTTGCAACTCCCTCTGTTTCGGCGTCTACGCGGCAGGAAGGCAGGTGGGCTTCGCCCGGGTGATCAGCGATCGCGCCACCTACGCTTACATCGCCGACGTCTTCATCCTGGAATCGCACCGTGGCCGGGGCTTCTCCAAGCGGCTGATGGAGACCATCATGTCGCACCCTGACTTGCAAGGCCTGCGGCGCTGGTGCCTGGGCACGCGCGACGCTCACGGGCTCTACGCCCAATTTGGTTTCGGCCCTCTCAAGATGCCCGAGCGCAACATGGAGATTCTGGACTTTGAAATCTACAAAAGAGCTCAGCCGCCAAAGCCTGGCCCGGCGCCGAACGGCGAGTAGCGGAAGCCAGACGATCCCGCGGGCCGGCCGCGCGCGGCTAGGCTTTTACTTCCTCGCGCTCGCCCTGGTGTGGACGGTCCTCCCTGGGGCCGGCTCCGGGCAGACCGCGCCGCCTTCGGGATCCTTCGTCGTCGCCAAGGGCGTGATGGTCCCCATGCGCGACGGCGTGCGCCTGGCCACGGACGTCTACCTCCCGTCCCAGGAGGGCGCGCCGCAGCCGGGAAAGCTTCCGGCGATCCTGGAGCGCACCCCCTACGACAAGAACCTCTCCGCCACCCGGGCGATCTACTACGCCGTGCGCGGCTACGTCTACGTCGCCCAGGACACCCGCGGCCGCTACGCCTCCGAAGGCGTGTGGCACATGATGACCGACGACGTGAACGATGGCCACGACACGGCCGAGTGGCTCGTGCGCCAGCCCTGGAGCAACGGACACTTCGGCATGGTCGGGACCTCCTACGTGGGCGGCACCCAGCACGCCCTGGCGGAGTCTGGCGCGCCCGGCCTGACGGCCCTTGTGCCGGTGGACGCCGTCTCCAACGCCGGCTACTTCGGCATGCGCAACGGCGGAGCCTTCGAGCTGCGATTCATGAACTGGATCTTCACCCTGGGGGCGCCCGAAGGCAGTCGCGAAGCGCGCGATCCTGCCACCGCCGAAGCCCTCCGCGAGATGGGCCAGCACGTGCGAGAGTACATGCTGGCGCTGCCCCTGCGCCCCGGTACCACGCCGCTCAAGCTCGCCCCCGAGTATGAGGACTGGCTGGTCTCCGCCATGGGCCACGGCGAGAACGACGCCACCTGGAAGCAGCCGGGCTTTGACGTCGTCGACCAGGTGGACCGCTACGCGGACACGCCCGTCTACCTCATCGGCGGCTGGTACGATTCCTGGGCGCTCCAGACCACCATGACCTACATGGCCCTGGCGCGCGCCAAGCGCGGCCCCATCAAGGTGATCCTGGGACCCTGGATTCACGGCCAGCACATGAAGCACAGCCAGGGGCAGGTCGAATTCGGTCCGGCGGCCGCTCTCGACAGCGACGCCTTCCACCTGCGCTGGTTCGATCACTGGCTGAAGGGCGCGGACAACGGCGTGGAGCGCGACGCCCCGGTGAAGATCTTCGTGATGGGTGGCGGCAGCGAGGAAAAGACGCCGGACGGCCTGCACCTGCACGGCGGCGTCTGGCGGGACGAGCAGGAGTGGCCGCTGGCCCGCACGCGCTGGACCCCGTACTACCTGCACGCGGACGGCGCGCTCTCCACCGATCAGCCCGCCGCGGCCGCCGCCAGCGTCAGCTACGATTTCGACCCGCGCCACCCGGTGCCCACCATCGGCGGCAACATCTCGTCCGGCAACGGCGTCCTGCTGCAGGGGGCCTGGGACCAGCGCTGCAGCGAGGCGGTCTGGAACTGCCACGATTCGTTGCCGCTCTCCGCCCGCCGCGACGTGCTGGTCTTCATGACGCCGCCGCTCGCCGGCGACCTGGAAGTGACCGGACCCATCGATGTGAAGCTCTGGGCCTCCTCGTCGGCTCCGGACACCGACTTCACCGCCAAGCTGATCGACGTCCATCCGCCCAGCCGCGATTTTCCCGCCGGCATCGATATGAACCTCGAGGACGGCATCCTGCGGGCGCGCTTCCGCAATTCTCTGGAGAAGGCCGAACTGATGCAGCCAGGGACCATCTATCCTTTCACCATTCACCTCTATCCGACTTCGAACCTGTTCAAGAAGGGCCACCGCATCCGGCTGGATATCTCCAGCAGCAATTTTCCGCGGTTCGACGTGAATCCCAACACCGGCGAGCCGCTCAATGCCAATCGCCGCCTGGCCATCGCTACCAATACCATCTACGAGGATCGCGACCATCCCTCGCAGGTCGTTCTTCCGGTGATTCCGCACTGAGGGCTATGTCTGAGCCGCCGGACCAGGCCGTCCCCAAGGTTCTCTTCCTCTGCGTGGGAAACTCCTGCCGCAGCCAGATGGCCGAGGCCTTCGCCAACCGGCTCGGCGAGGGCAAGCTGCGCGCCTGGAGCGCGGGTGTCCATCCCCTGGGCTGGATCGCGGCCGAGACCCAGGCGGTGATGAACGAGCGCGGAATCTCTCTGAAGACCCAATGGTCCAAAGGCATCGACGACGTGCCGCTCGCCCGGATGGACCTGGTGGTCGTCATGGGCCGCGAGGTCTCCTGCTTCCTGCCGGGTGCGTTCGAGGGCCGGCTTCTGGAATGGAACATCAGCGACCCCTTTGGCGGCAGTCTGGACCGCTATCGCGCCACCCGGGACCTGATCGAGGAGCAGGTGAAGGACCTTCTGGCCCGCATGGAATCCCAGAATTCAGAGATCTGACAGACAATGGGTGGCGCAGACGTGGGCGCTTTTAGCCATGTCTGCGATCTTAAGGACACAGAGGGTGTACAACCGCATGACGACCATCAAGAGCATTCTCTTCCCCGTAGACTTCTCGCCTCCCTGTGTGGCCATGGCGGCCTTTGTCAGAAAAGGCGTGGCCCTGTTCTCCGCCAAGGTGACGCTGCTGCACGTCCTGGAGCTGGCCTCGTCCGGCTACGAGCTCATGGTGCGGCCGCTGAAGGAGGTCGAGCGCGACCGCGAACAGGTGGCGCGCGCCCGGCTGGAGGCGTTTCTGGAAGCGGAGTTTCCCCTCACCGAGTGCCCCCGGCTCCTCCGCGTGGGAGACGCCGCCACCCGCATCGCGGAGCTGGCGCGGGAGCGCCGCTTCGACCTGATCGTCATGCCCACGCACGCCGGCGCTTTCCGCCGGATGCTGCTCGGCTCCACCACCGCCAAGGTCCTCAACGACGCCGGCTGCCCGGTCCTGACCACGCAGCACGCCGAGACCATCGCGCCCCGGCCGCTCGAGCACCGGGAATGGGTCTGCGCCCTGGGCCTGCATGCGGATTCGGAAAGGGTCCTGCGCTATGCCAGCGGGCTGGCGGAGACGGCCCACGCCAATCTCTCCCTGATTCACGCCATTCCGGCTGGAGAGCCGGGCCTGGATCTGGAGCTGGACGAGCGCGTGCAGTCCGCCGAGAAACAGATCGCCCGGCGCCGTCTCGCCGAGCTGCAAGCGAAGGTGGGCTCGCAGGCGCGCGTCGGCATCGCCGTCGGTCCCATCAAGGACGCTTTGACCGGGGCGGCGCGCCGCTTGCAGGCCGACGTCCTGATCATCGGCCGGAGCCCGCAGGCGGACGTCCGTTTGCGCGATCTCACCTACGCGGTGGTGCGCGACGCTCCCTGCCCGGTGCTGAGCGTCTGAGGCGCTGAGATCTCCCCGTCCGGGCGCACCCGGCGGCCGGACCCGTTATCCCAGGCCCGGCCACCCGGTCTCTGCAAACAGTCTGACCCGCCTACGGGAAGCTATAGGCCACGATGTCCGGGTTCCCGCGGCTGTTGTTCATCACCTGGAAAGAGCCGATGAATCCGGAATTCGCGCCGGTGAAATCGGAGGTCACGACGTCGTAGTCGCCCATATATATCGGGTTGATGATGAGGTCGATGCCGTGCGTCGGCGCGAACGGAGAGACGCCGACATTGGAGTTGGTCCAGGTAAGGCCCCCGGTGATCGACTCTCCGCAGTAATGCCGGATGGCAAAATCCTGCGCGTCATCGCGGCGGTCATACCAGCAGACTGCCACCTCGCCGCTGCGGTCGACGGCGATGCCCGGCTGGTAGTGGTCGTGACCGCCGGCGGTCCGCGGCTGGGTGTCGCTGTTGACCTTGATGGGAAGCCCGAACCCCCAGGTCGCGCCGCCGTCGGTGGAGACGCGAAGCAGGATGTCGTCGTAGGAGTAAGTGCCCGCTATGCCCAGGGGGTCAGGCACGGTTTTGTCCCGGCCATCGCCCCAAGTGACATAGAGGGTGCCGTCCGAGGCGGTTCCGGAGCGATCGACCGTCAAGGTCATGGAAAGAAAATCGCGGAACTCCCCTTGCAGGTAGTACGAGTCGCCACCCGGAGAGACGCTATCCACGGTCACGGGAGCTGACAGCTTCCCGCCCGGAACCAGGCTGCTGATCTGGATAGTGCGGGGCGGGAACGGAAAGTTGCTGCCCAGATTCACCCAGGCGATATGGAGCGTCCCCTTGGAGTCCACCGCCAGCTGCGACCCTTGCACCGCGGCGTCGCCACAAACCTGGATGGCTACCCGAGGGGCGCTCCAGGTGCTTCCGCCGTTCTGCGACCCCACCAGTTCGATCGCGGTCCGCGCCTGGCCTGGACAGGCCGGGTTGGTGCCGGAGTAGTCGAAGTCGGTGTACGAGACGTAGATACGGCCCGGCTTGGTGGGGTCGGTTGTCGACCAGGGCTTGTCGAGAAAATGGGTGTTGCCGTCTTTGCTGACGGCCGCCACCGGATCTCCCCACGTTTGTCCCCCGTCGGTCGACTTGTTGACCGCCACCGCCACCAGCGGATTCCCGGAAGTGTCGTAGGTGCCAAAGATCTGCGAGTAGTAGAAGGTGCTGGAATCCGAGCAACTGACCACCGGGTCTCCACCCATAAAGTTACCGGTGATGGAACCCGGCGGGACCGGCCCCAGGTCCGTGAAGGTGCTGCCTCCGTCGCTGGAAACAGCGACCCCGCTGAAGCTCTCGCCGCCGTTGCCGGTGAAGAAGAACGGGGTCTCGAAGACACTCCCCGAGTCGTTAAAGCCCACCACCACGCTGTTACCGCACCGGGCGGTGGACGTTTCGCTTTGCGTGAACCCACCGAAGGAGGAATACAGGAGGTCCGTCGAAGGGTTCGACACCCGAGATACGCCCGCCGGCTGGGAGGCTGCCAAACGAAAGGCGGACTCCGCTCCCAACAGACTGAAGCGCGCCGGGAAGGAGGATTCAGCGAAGCGATAGCCGTACTGGTGCCATACCTTGGCAAACTGGAGCACGTTCGAATAGCCATCGAGCGCCTTCTGCAGCGTGGGAGGTAGCTTCTCGTAGAGTGCCTCAACCTGTTGGAGCCTGGCATCGAGAGTTCTGACAGATTCCATGCTGATCTGCGCCGGCGCCCTGGATGAGCTCAGCAGGGTAGCCGCGAGGGTGGCTGCCATGGCTATGGATGGCTTGATTCCCATTTTTGTCCCCTTTCTAGGTGTGCATTTGGTCCCGTCCCTTGGCGGGCGAACCGGCAATTGCTTAAGCGGAGCCGATCATACGCCTGCGAAGAACCCAAAGCAAATAACAAGAGAGTTAACTGGCTTCCTCGCAGGGGCAGACCGCGCGTTTCAGGTCTGCGCGGGTCAAGCTGCCGGACTCTGAGAGATCCCTCACCCACCGCTTTGCGGTTCCCCCTCTCCCACGGGGAGAGGGCGGTCTCCTCAGATTAAGATTCTCTCCGACGAGAGGAAGGCGGTCTCGTTAGGACTCACGCCCTCTCCCCCGGGAGAGGGTGGACCGCTGCCGGCGCTTTCATCAGCCGGGGCGGGCCAGGTGAGGGGCGTTCACGAATGCGCAAAACCCGCACACTTCCGCCCCCCGCCGCACCGATCCGCAGCTTATCCACAGCCTAATCGCCTCAAAACACGGCGCGGGAA
>Ga0335085_10002695_pt1 | contig 32531 bp, 31 predicted proteins | sample Lox_Sample_45_FD_206712 | JGI IMG/M metagenome (GOLD analysis project Ga0335085, IMG submission 206712) | Soil microbial communities from Loxahatchee National Wildlife Refuge, Florida, United States - Lox_Sample_4.5 | ecosystem: Environmental > Terrestrial > Soil > Wetlands | place: USA... | reverse complement strand
TGCCCTTCGCCCATTTCCTCGTCCGGCACGGGATCGCGCTACTTGGGTATGACAAGCGCGGCACCGGGGAATCCACCGGCGATTGGAAGACCGCCTCGTTCGACGATCTCGCCGGCGACGTGGTTTCCGCGATCCAATACCTCGAGACGCGCGCGGATATCGATGGATCGCAAATTGCCGTGATGGGGTTGAGCCAGGCCGGGTGGGTGATGCCGCTGGCGGCCCTCCGCACCAACAATCTGGCTTTTCTGATCAGCGTTTCAGGCGCGGGCGTCTCGGCGGCAGAAACGACCATCGACGAAGCGCGCAATGAAATGACCTCTGCGCGGATGCCGCCCGACGCAATCGAGCGGGTGATCCGGCTGATGAGGCTCGAATACGAGTACGCCCGGACGGGCCAGGGATGGGCCGGGTACACTGCAGCCCGGAGCGAACTGGTCTCCCGGTTCGGTAAGGCGCCCGATACATTTCCAGCGGCCCAGAATGACCTCTACTGGCGGACGATCCGGCGGTTGTACTTATACGACCCCGCCGACACCCTCCGCCACATGCGGGTCCCCACATTGGCATCATTCGGCGAGTTGGATGACAACATCATGGCCGAGAAGAACCGGCCGCATGGGAAGCGGCGCTCCGAGCGGGCGGCAATCGGGACTTCACTTTACGAATTCTGCCTGCCGGCAATCACCTGCAGCTAGAGGCGAAGGTCGGAAGCAATGCGGAGATGCCGGCATTGCAGCGGTTCGTTCCCGCATACTTCACCACAGTCGAAAATTGGCTCGCGAAACGGATTCGAGGGTTCGTGCCTGGCCCGAAATAGTGTACGCGATAACGCCCTCAAGGCGTGCCGCGATTCGATAGTCATTGTGAACGCCGCCCAACCTACGGGTTGCGGAAGCTCACTTCCACCGTCGCGTTGGTGGAAACCGGCCGCCCGCCGCGCGTACCCGGTTTGAACCGCCACTCGCTGACCGCTTCGATGGCCTTTTCGTCCAGACCCATGCCGAGTCCGCGGATCACTTTCATGTTTTGCGGTACGCCTTTTTCATCCACCGTAAGACCGAGCACTACCGCGCCGGTGAGCTTGGCCCTGCGTGCCTCTGGCGTATAGTCGGGATCGTGGCGGAAAATCAACACGGGCGCCGTCGATCCTGGTCCCGGTCCGGCGTAGTGGCCCGCGCCGCCTTCGCCGATGTATGGCACGCGACCGCCGCTAGCCCCGCCATAACCGAGGCCCATCCCGCCGGCGCCATCCTGTGTGCTGCCCGCCGGCAATCGGAATTGAAAGAGCTCGGCCGGTTGCGCGGCGTTGTACTCGACGCGCGCGTATTCGATGCTGACCGTGCGCTGCGGCGGCCCAAAATATTCGAAGCGTTCCCGCAACACCTGGCGGCGCGCCCGGTCGATGCACAGCATGCGCCGGAAATTGGTGTAGGAAGCTTCGATGGCCGTGCAATATCGCTCGGCCATGCCGATGCGCGCTTCGATCAGGCCGTCCAGCAGGTCGGCCCATCGGGCCACCGGCGGCATGCAGATTTCGCCGTCCTCGGTGGTGCGAGTGTAGGTGTTACGGGCTTCGGAGTAGTCCCAGCGCGAAGTGCCGTCGCAAATGCGCAAGGTGGGGCCGGCCGCGTCGGACATTGCGCGATAGCGCAGCAGCAGGGGACCTTGCGTCACGACTTCGAAAAGAATCTCCTTGCGCGACGGCGCCGTGCCCGCGGTCTCCTCGATCAGGGTTCCTTCGGCGCGGATGCTCCCCGCCGAGCGCGCCGCATTCACGACCGATGCGGCCAGTGAGCGGGCATCCTCGGGCGATTGCGCCCAAGCGGCGGCGGCAGCCAGGACGAGCAGAGCAGACCTCATAGCTCCAATTATGCGCCGGATGGCCTTTCGTTTGCAGTAGTCCGAAGCGGTATGCGATCGCTATTCCTGGCGCTGGGCTTCGCGGGCCTCGCCGCCGCGGCCAACCCGTGCGGTCCCAATGACATCCAGGGCACGTATGGAATGCAACTGTCGGGCGTCACCACCGTGGGCGTGGACGGGCCACAGCCGGTGGCAGCCATCGGCCGCCTGGTGTTTGACGAAAATGGCGGGGTGAACGGCGTTTCCTCGATCGGAATCGCAGGCTACTTCGTGGGCAGCCCGGTCAATGGAAAGTACAGCTTCAAAGCGGACTGTTCGCTGACCTTCGACCTGCGCGACCAATCGGGCGGCTTCCAGCACTTCGCCGGCGTGGCGAAGGACAATGCCACGCGCGTCGACATTCGCCAGACCGACGCCCAAGCGGGGGCTGACGGCGTGCTGCTGCGGACCGCTTCGGGTTGCCAGACTGCCAGCCTGCATGGGGCTTACGCATTCAACCTTGCGGGGACGGCCTCGGAGTTCGCCGACGGGCGCGAACGCGGCACTCCTCTTTCGGTGAAAGGCACGGTGACGTCCGATGGCGCTGGTAATTTGGAACTTACCTGGACAGGCGGCCATACCACCGGCACTTATGAGGTGGATTCGGACTGTATCGCTGAAATCGAGCTGGGCGTGACCCAAGGCGATTCGGCCGACATCGTGAAGTTGCGCGGGGTGTTGGTGAATCAGGGCCGCCTGCTGCTGGCCGTCGAATCCGACCCGGCAGGGGTGGCCATCGCGCGGTTGATTGCCAAAGAGTAGCGCGTGCTAACCGCACGGCTGGTTGTCCGTCTCACCGAGTATCGTGAAACTCGCTTTCTGTGCGGCATTCCTCGCATCGAGCGTATGGGCCCAATTCGAGGCGGCGGTGGTGAAGCTCCATACCATCGCAAGCGCATCGACAGGCCGCTCGGGAATCGAAGAGACGCCGGGCCTGATCCGCATCGAGAACCTGTCGTTGAAGGCCATCATCGAAGCGGCCTATGGGGTAAAGGACTATCAGTTCAGCGGTCCGGGATGGCTCGACTCCGTGGCGTTCGACGTCACCGCAAAACCGCCGGCGGGTTACTCACACCCGCAGTTGCAGCCGCTTCTGCGCGGTCTCTTGGCCGAGCGATTCAAGCTGGCGGTGCACCACGAATCCAAAGAGACTTCCGGATTTTCATTGCTGGTGGCGAAAGGCGGGCCGAAGTTTCCGGAGGCGGCCAAACCTCGCGACTACTTCACCGTGCGTCCCGGCCTGATCCAGTGCAGCCGCGTTTCCACCGCCGAACTGGCGAGCGCTTTTGCGCGCATGTTGGGACGGCCGGTGGTTGACAACACCGGCTTGACAGCGGCGTACGAGGTCAAGTTGGAGTGGACGCCGGACACACCCACGGCGCCTCCGAGTGCCGATTCGCGGAACGACTCCCCGGAGCCGCCGCTTTCTCTGCTGTCGGCAATCTCTGAGCAACTCGGGCTTCGGCTGCGGACCGCCAGGATTCCGGTGGACGTGGTGATCGTCGACCACGTCGAGAGGGCGCCCACCGAGAACTGATCCGCGGCCCGGACGCCACATCACTTCCTAAGTTCTCAGAATTATTCGATAATTCTTCGCCGCGCGCGCACTAACAGGTCAAGGGCGCGCCTGTTCTCTCTGAGGGCGCGGCGGGGGAATGCCAAAAACTTTCGATCTGCTGTTGGGAATCGCGACCGTCATGCTGCTGCTGAGCCTGGCGGTTACAGCAATTACACATTACTTAGTCGGTCTGGCCAATCTGCGCGGGCGGCATTTGCGTGCCGGGCTGGCATCGCTGTTGGAGCGGTTGGACGCGCGCATCGGCCCGCGGCACGCCACGGCGCTGGCGAGAACGATGCTCACTGACCCGCTGGTCAGCGAGACCGCCGGACGGATGGCGTCGTTTGTGCACCGCGCGCAGTTCACGCGTTTCTGCCTGGCGATCGCTTCGGAGGCTGCGCCGGGCGATACGGAGAACGAGCCGCAAACTTACGCCAGCGCCGCCGAGGCTCTGTACTGGACGCTGCGCGCGCACGGCGTTGTCGATCCGCAGGCCACGCTCGACCGCATCGCCCACCATGCGCTCGACCTGGAGCAGGCGCATCCCGGGTTGCCGGAGACGGCGCGGCTCGAGATGGCAGTGATTTCGGCCGCGGCGGCGCCGCTGGTCGCGCGCATCAACGGCTCCTTCGATCAAACCATGGACTGCGTATCGGCGCGCTTCACCGGGGCCGTCCGCGCTATCACTTTGGGCGTGGCCCTGCTGCTCGCGGCGGTGTTGCAGGTCGATTGCCTGGCGATGGTCAACCACCTGTCGATCGACGAAGCATTGCGCCGGCAGGTCGTGAGTGCAGCGCTGGAGGGCCGCGCGTTCGAAGGCTCGGGCACGCCTCTGCGGCGCGCGCTCAATCTGGAACTGGTGCGCATTCCGGCGTCGTGGACCGAGTGGCGCCGCGAGTGGAACGAATCGGGTGGCGCGCCGGGACATGCTGCCGGCATCTTGCTCACTGCGATGCTGCTCAGCCTGGGTGCGCCGTTCTGGTACAGCCTACTGGGGAGCGCTCTGCGGCTGCGTCCGGCGCTTGCTGTGCGCGAAGAGCGCGGCTCGCACGCTGCCCGCAACCGAAAGCCGGCCGCGCTCGCGGTGGCTACTTCTTCGCCGGCTTCTTCAACTCGGCCTCTAGAATCGGCCGAATGGCATCCATCTCGAGAGAACCGTTGTACCGCTGGCCATCGATGAAGAAGGTCGGCGTACCGCCCACTCCCGCCTGCTCCCCTTCCGCCTCGTCGCGCTCCACGGCCTTGCGCGTTTCGGGCGCGTCCATGTCGCGCGTGAAGCGGATCATGTCCATCCCGAGGCCGCCGGCCAGCGTCAGAATGTTCTGACGCGAAAGCTTCGTGCGATTGGCGAACAGCAGATCGTGCATCTGCCAGAATTTGCCCTGCTGCTGCGCGGCCAGTGCAGCCTGCGCGGCGATCTCCGCCTGCGAATGCATCTCAAGTGGGAACTGCTTGAAGATCAGCTTCACCTGCGTCGGAAAAGTCTTCATCACGGCGCCGATCTTGCCAACCGCCTGGGCGCAATAGGGGCACTGAAAATCGGAAAACTCGACGATGGTGATGCGCGCATCGGCCGGGCCGAGCACCGGCGAGCCTTCCGTGCGGATCTGCACCGGATCGTCCAGGATCTTCACGCCGCGCGGATGCGAGAGGGGCGAGGCTTCCACGGCCGCGATGGTGTCGTCCACGCTCTTGCCGCCCTTCAGCGATGAGGTGACAATGGCGGAAATGCCCTTGCTGTACGAGCAGCCTGGATCCTTCGTGCGGCACTCGGCCAATTTCATGTCGCAGCCGCAGGGACACGACCGCATGCGCAGCAACTTGAGGGCATCGGTCTGCTTCGCCGGCGTCAATCCGCTCAGATCCACGCCGTTCAGGTTGGTGGCGGTTTTCCAATCCTGCGCCAGTAGCACGGCGGTGAAGATCAACAGCGGGATCGCCAGAAAGGCGAGACGGGGCACGGGTCGAACAGCATCCATAAGTCCTATTGTAATTGGGAATCGGCCGAATTGAGCACCTTGCGCAACCAACTGATCATTTCGGACTTCCAATGTTGCATTTCCGGCGCGCGCCAGCCGCCCATGCCGTGGCCGCCGCCTTCGATGGTGATCAGATCGCAGACCGCGCCCACCTTGTGCATCGCTTCGCACATGGCGGTCGATTGGTTGAAGCTCACCTGGTCGTCCTTGGTGCCGTGAATGCACAGGAATGGCGGCATGCCTTGATGTACGGCGAACAGCGGCGAAGCGGCGTGCAACTTGGCCAGCCCGGCCTCGTCCAGTTGATCGGCGCCGAAATAGTGGATGCCGGCGCCGTTCGCCGCATGACGGTTGATGCTGGTCATGTTGAAGCGCTCGGGATGGTCGCGGCGTTCCAGCGACAGTTTGCCGTAATCCACCGGACCGTAGAAGTCCACCACCGCGCGGATTCTGTTTTCAGGTGTCTCGTGGGTGCCGGCGTAATTCACCAGGAAGCCGCCGGCCGATTCGCCGATGATCACCATCCGGCCGGCATCCACGTGATACTCGGGGGCGTGCGCCTTCAGCCAGCGGATGGCGGTATTCAGATCGTCGCTGCCGGCCGGGAATTTGAATTCGGGCGCCAGGCGGTAATCGATACTGAACCAGGCGAAGCCGGCATTGGCCAGCGGCTCGAACAGAGGCTGCACGTAGCTGCTTTTCGTGCCATCCGTGAATCCGCCACCGTGCACCAGGATGGCTGCCGGGAAGGGTCCGGCGCCGTCGGGCACGTGTAAGTCCAGCAGCAGCGACTTGCCGGCCGCGCGCCCGTATTCCACATCCTTCCGGTCGATGGGAGCGGCAGTGAAGGCGCCCGCCAGCGCCAGCAGCGTAACCAGTCTGTACATGGCCACCGATTTTATCGCGCTGCAGGGGGTACCAAAGAAATCGGTACCGTAAGAATAGACACACACCCGCCGGTGGTGTAAATTTTTGACAAGTATGTCTACGATGTTCGACCGCTGGACGCAAGCGAAAGCCGAGTTCGATAAGTCCAAAGCCCTTTTCTCCTCTGTTCCGCAATGGGTTGCCCACCTGAACAAAGTCGGCAACCTTGTGCCGATGCTCAAGGCCTTCGACAAAGCCGAGGGTTACGAGGCTCGCCATAAGGCCATGCTGCCCCTCCGTACCGCGAAGCAGGCCTACGACAAAGAAATCCGCGTGGTGTTCAAGTTGATCAAGGACGCCAAAAAGGAGGGAACGCCGGCCTACAAGGCGCTCGACAAATTCGAAAAAGCTCTGGCGGCCCTGATCGTGGAGGCCGACAAACTGGCACAGCCGCCGCGGCCGGGCGGTGGAACCGTGCCCCACGAAGTGCTGCGCGGCTTCAACCTGGCCAACGGTTTCAAACCCAAGAACCTGGACCTGCAGGCCACTCGTGTCGACGTTATCATCGAGATCGACAAGACCCTGGACGAGATGATCAAGAAGGGCCAGGAGAGCCTCAAAATCGACCATTTGGGCGAGGTGGCCAAAAGTGAGTTAGACAAAGTGGCTGGGATCTTCTCCAAAACCATGGAGGAGGTGGACGCCAAAATCGGAGAACTCGACTCCAAGCGCCGCGAGGCGAAAATCAAGGAAGCCAACGAGGTTCTCAAGCACTATGCGCGCATCGTAGAGGACCGCCTGGTGAAGGTGGTCGATAAGGAGTGGAAAGACTACCTCGGCCGCAAACAATATCTCAAGGATTTCCGCACCAAGTGCGTGACCAAGGTAGTGCTAGGCTCGGTGGCGGTGGCGGTTTCGGTTACGTCGGCCGTCATGAGTTTCGGGGCTCTGTGGATGAACGTGGTGGCCGCGGTCAAGGCAATTTCGGATATCACCCAAACGCTCAAAACCTGGTCAGAGGATCTCGACAAAGTCTACGGGCTGATGCTGAAAGACATCGACGCCATTCATCAACTGAACCAGCAGCGGGAAGCCGCCAAGAAGAAGGGCGAGGGCCAGAAAGCCTCCAAGGCCCGCCATGCGGCCAAGGAAGTTTTGACGGGAGTCCTGCCGATCACCAAGAACATGGTGCGGTCGGCCAGCAGCGTGGAAGACCGCGCCAAGCAGCTTCTGGGTCTGGTGTCGAAGCTCGAGGATCAGGCCAATGTCGCCGTGGGGTATCTGAACCAGACCATCAAGGATATGAGCAAACTGCCCGAGAAGCAGATGACCCCGGCGCTGAGGGCGGATGCCGATAAGATCAACCAGACGGTCAAGAAGCTCTTCGCCGAGATTCAGGATATGCATCGGCGGTCGCAGAACTGCGCGCATTTCGGCCAGCGCGCGCTGATGGAGGCCAAGAAGCTGCGCGTGGAAGACCTCTGGACCGGATCGCTGACGGCGGAGACGATGGGCATGGGAACCAAGGGCGTGGCCATCTATGCCCTGGCTAACTTCTGCCTGGAAACCGCCAAGCACGGCACCACGCTGCTATCGCTACTGTAAAAGCCTGCGATGGTCGGATTTCGTGGCCGCACCGCGCTCCTGGCGGTCGCGGCTCAGAACACCCTCGACCCGAGTTGCAACCGGGGGAGCGGTCCGGCCTGGAGTCAAGGTGCGTCTTCGAAAAAGCGCTTGGTTGCCGTCGAGTAGCCGGACCGTGGTTCGATCCGATCACCGCGCATCCGATCACCGCGCGAGTAAATAATTGTCGCGCAGCATCCCCGGCGGCAGTGCACCGATCTGCCGCAGCAGTTCGAGCTGATCGAGAAGATTCCATGCCTGCACGATCTTACCGCCGGAAATCCTCGCCATCACCATCGTGCTGAAGCGGACCTTGCGGTGCGTGGCCGGGAAGCCCAGCGCTTCGGTTTTGTGCGTGCCTTCGGCGGTGATCCGGACGGCCACTTTATCGCCCTCGGCAATCACATCTTCGATATTCAAATACAGGTCCGGCAGCGCCTCGCGCAAGGTCGCATAAAACCTGATGAACGGTTTCTCCCCGCGGCTCTCGGCATTGCCGTCTTCCAGCCCCGTAACAATGGCCTCGGGTGAACGCATCTCGGCAATCAGATCGAGTCGGCCGCGATTCCAGACCTCCTCGAACCAGCGCCGGATCAAAGCTTTGTTCTGTTCTTCCATCGCCGATGACATGGGCGAACTATATCACGCCTCCCCACGCGATATTGACGATGGCGTCCTCGCCGGCCGCGGCGCGCAGTCGAACGTGTAAATTCTTACGAGCGGCGTCCCAGAACCAGGCGCCCGGCTCCAGGCGGTCGAGCGCCGGCGCCTCGATGTAGCGATGCTGCTCGAAGCTCACCGAGCCTGGCCGTTCGACATGGTGCACCACCCACTGATACGCGCGCATGCGCTTGGCCTCAATTTCCAGGCGCATCACGTCGGCAGCGGGCGCGGCGTGCACCTGCGTCCACGCTTGCTCCTCGGTCTCGAGCAGGAAGAACTCGGCGGCCAGAGTGGGAAAGTAGTGCAGCTCCATTTCGCCCGGCTGATCGAGCGGCACAATCGACCCGTTCCGCGCGAACACCGGCAGCGACGGCGTGTCGATCGTGATCGTCTGGCGTCCGTTGGCCACCGCGTTGGTCTCGAGGTTTGTCCAGATGCCAGGCGGCAAATACACCGCGCGGCGGTTGCCCGGACGATAAATCGGCGCCACCAGCATCTCGTCGCCGAGCAAAAATTCGTCAGCGTGACGCGCGCATTCCGGATCGGTGGGATATTCGAACGGCAGAGGATGCCAAAGCGGGAAGCCGCGGTCGCGCGCCTCCACTTCGTAGGCCGTGAGGAACGACCCGAGTTTGCGGCGGAAGTCGCTGAAGCCAATCGGCGCGGCGGCCACTTCCGGCACCAGCGACGCCGCCTGGCGCACGCGCTCCCGCAACTCGGCCGCTGCATCGGCATACGGCGCCAGACGCAGGGCCGGTTCGCCCATGTCCGAAATTGCCGCGTGCACCAGGCGCAAAAGGCTCGCTTCAAGCGAGGCCCAGGTGCCGGATACTTCGGACGCTACGGTCCACACGGTCGCCGGACCACGCACATTGTTGGCCTGCTCGAAAATCTGCTTGGGTGTGGCGCCGAACAGGAAGTAGTAATCGACCGCCGGTGCTTCGATGCGGTAGCGGTCGGCCGGGCGCAGATCGAACTGAAACGGTCCCGCCGAGGGGTGGTACTCGGCGTAGCCGGCAGTGGAAAGCAAGAAGCCGTTATCGCTTCGTACGGATTGGCCGCGCAGATCGAAGCCGGCGTCGGTGCGCGGACCGAGGCCGTAGAATCGCACGCCGTCCGGCGCCTGCCGCTCCCAGGCCATCGCGCCGCCCACCGCCACCGGTTCGGAGAGATCGGCCATTACCACGCCCGCGCCGGGCCGCGTCACGGATACCAGCAGACCGCGCTTGCGCAGCGTCACTTCGATCAGCCGCGAGCGGATGCGCACTGCGCCAGTGTCTTCTTCGATGTGCAGATCGAGGGCTTCATTGGCGGCGTCGTGACCGGGGCTGCGGCCTAGCGGGCCTTCCAGCGTCCGCCGGAAATGGAACGCACTGTTGCTGACCCACACCAGTTCCGCGCTGCCGTGGTCCAGGCGGAGATCGATGCGATTGCCGTGCGGCGCGAACGAAAGCAGCGTGGCCACCGCGGCCAGCGCCTGCGGAGGCATTAGAGCAGCGCCATCTCGCGTTGGATTTCGCCCGTGACGCGGGCTTCCTTTTCGCCCACGAACATGTCGATTTCCGAGCGCACTCCGAACTCCGGCAGGTACACGCCCGGCTCGATGGAAAAGCACGTCCAAGGCGTTACGCGGCGCTCGTCATGGGTTTCCAGGTTGTCCATGTTGGCGCCGTTACCGTGCACTTCCTGGCCAATCGAGTGGCCCGTGCGGTGCGTGAAAAACGAAGCGTAGCCGCGGCTGTCGATGAAGCCGCGCACGGCATCATCCACCTGGTAGCCGTAGAGCGGATCACCCGCCGCGATGGCGCTGGTCACGCGATGGATGCCGGCATCGCGCGCGCCGGTGACGACGGCGAATACGTTGCGCATTTCGTCGGTCGGACTGTCGCCGCAGAAGGCTGTCCAAGTGATGTCGTAATAGACCGCGCCGGGCTGGTCGAGCTTGGCCCACATATCCAGGAGCACCCAATCGCCCGATTTGATCGCCGTGGTGCAATTCTCATCCGGCTCATAGTGCGGATTGGACGCGTTGGCGTTGACGCCCACGATCGGGCCGTGATCGGTGATCAGCCCAGCCTTCGCGAAGCCTTCGCGCACGAAGTTCTTGACCTCGACTTCCTGCAACGGCGCGCCGTTGCGCGTGCGCTGGTGGATCAGCGCGAAGGCGTCGGCGCGCACGCGATCCACTCGGCGTCCCGCTTCCAGATGGCTTTCCAGCGCCTCGGCCGACCAGCGCGCTTCAAACGCCTGGATTAACTCCGCGGAAGTCACCACTTCAACGCCCACACTGCGCACCAGTTCGATAGTGCCGCCATCCACCATCGAGACATACGGCACCGCGCACAGCGGAGAGTATTGCATCGCCACGCGGCGCATGCCCGCGGTGAGGCGGCGCAATGCGGCTACCTGCTCAGTCCAACTCGAGTAAGCAATCCGCTCGCCCGGTAAATCGCGCAGCATGTTGCGCTCGATGCGATGCTCCATGCCGAGCGGCTCGCCCTGCGCCGGGATCATGTAATACCAGCGCCGCGTCGGCGCCGCGGCGGGCAGACCGAGCACGCGGTAAGCCAGCGGGTCGCGATGGTGATGATCGAAGAAGAGCCAGCCATCCAGCTTTTGGGCGCGGATCTCGCGCTGAATTTTTTCCAGGTCCATAGCGTGTTTACAGTCTACCGCGGCGCGACTCGGCGGCGGCGATCTCCCGATAAACCTGCCCTGGAGGATCCACTTCAGGATTTTTCTGGATGCTCTTCTTGTCGGTGTCCGAACGATATTACGGGCGCAACTCCGAAGCAACGCCGCGACTGAGTCCATACTGCGGCGATAACCCAGGCATCTGCACTTATGCCAGATGCTTTGGCCGCTAAGTAGATGCTAGCGGATTAGAAGTACGATTAAGGCTGCCTTCAGCTCGAACCCGCATTTTCGGGCAGGAAGGCAACGTCCTGCTGGGTCCGGCAGTGGCGCTACGAGGTCCTGTGCGGCAGTTCGGTCTGCGTGCTTCCGGCCGTTCCCTGCAGATGTCAGCCTGCCGAATCGCGCCGCGACGAAGACTGGCGCTCCGGTGTTTTCAGCCCAGCTTCTTCGAATACTGGCGCAAATAGGCCAGCACGCGGGTTACGTAGCTGCGGGTCTCTCGATAGGGAGGAACACCGCGGTAATGGTCGACGACCGCCGGGCCTGCGTTATACGCTGCAATCGCGCGGCTCAGACCATTCCGATACTTCTTGTACCGATTGAGCAAGGTGCCGAGATACTGCGTGCCGGCATCTACGTTTTGCTCTGGAATGGCCGGGTCGGCCCCGTACTCCTGGGCCGTCTCAGGCATCAATTGCATCAGCCCAATGGCGCCCTTCGGCGAAACGGCATCGGGGTTGAAATTGGATTCAGCGGCCACGATGCTTTGTACAAACGCCGCCGGTACTTTATGTTTCCGGGCCGCGGACTGAATGATAGCGTGCGCATCCACTGCGCGCTTCACTGGAAGCTGAGGCGCTGAAAGCTGGGGCGCTGGAGGCGGCGGCAGCAAACGAATATGAAGATGAGAGTAGCTGGAATGCATTGGTGTGAAGTCGTACACGAAACCACATCCAAGCAGGATCAACGCAGTTGCCGTAAATTTCATTCCGTTTTCCAATTTTTCCGAGAACCGTGAAGCGGCAGCAGAGGTTCCGCGGGATGATTTTTTTACATCCTTCCCGGGCCTCCCGCCATCCGAATGGGTAGAGAAGGGAAGGAGAAGAAGCGAATCCGCTGATAAAGGCTCGTTTCCGCTTGCCGTGATTGGTCCGGGTGTTTTCCAGATCGTGTTCCGGCAGGCATCTCGCGCCGTCTGCAGGCACGGAGGGAAAACCAGGGTCCGGAATGGACGGAGGAATCCGGTCCAGAGCGGAAACGACGCCCCAGCGGGCTCGCCAACTAGTGTTTCGCTAGATTTAGCAACGTGCGCGTGAGTTCATTCACGGCACGCTCCTCGTCCCGGCGGCTGGCTTCGCTGCGCGGCAGCGATGCAATGCGCAAGTGGACGAGCTCGTGAACGACGGTAAACTCCATATCGTTGAGCATGGCAGCGAAGGGTAGGGTGTAGTCGTACGACGACAGGACGTCGATTTTAGCTTTTTTAACGTTGGCGTCCCAGTGGATGTTTCCGAGAGTTCGAGGTTCCAGTTGGCTGGCGCGAACCAGTTCGACCTGAATGTTCCAATCCTTCAGGTTCAGGCGGTCTTGCCAAGTCGCGAGTTTTTGGCCCACAAATTGCTGGGCTATAGTTGCGCGCTCCTGCGGTGTCGTTTTAGTAGAGGTACCGGAAGCGAATGCGGGAGTCGTGAGCGTAAAAAGGGCTAAACACAAAAACGCGGCTGCGCTGGTTTGGATGGCAGCCACGGAATTCGATCTGACCATCTAAGGAAGATGGTAACATTTCGCCGTGCTCCAACCAACAGTTTCAGCCGCTGTGTTTCACTCTCGACGATCGAGGGGATTTCTCAATACCTATGCTCGTGGTGTTCGTTATCTCACGCGGCGCTTTGGATACCTTCTGAAGCAAAATGAATATTGATTTCCCTGGGCTGGCTTTCCCGAAGAACGTCCTTGAGCCTCAATACTTCGCGGATCGCGCCGTCAGCTACCAGCAGCAGTTTGTGGGCCTTCAGTGCGGATTCATAACGCAGAATACCCGCCTTGGGAATGCTCATGGTGTGCAGTCCAGCTCCGACGGCGCTCAAGCCCTCGATGGCGTGGCCCTCCATTGCGCTAACCACTGCGGTGGTGACCGGGCCGGCTACCAGGACTCGGCCCACGCCGGGGATAGCGAATTGTCCCCCGCCCTGCAAGTTGCTCCAGAGATCGTTCCAGAAGGCTCCCGTCGTGCCGCAACACCGCAGCCGGCCCCCAGCCACGTAATAGCCGAGCACCTGCTCGCTGGATTCGTGTTCCCTGCCGACAATGGACACGTTCTTCAGGTCGAAAGCCGACTGCTGAAGGTCTTGAACGGCCGTTTCCAGGTCCCTCTGGGCGTCATAGATAGCCACGATCGAGTTGATTGCCAACATGGTTTCCCGCCATCAGACCCGGAAGCTGTTCCCACCTGCTTTCTGCGATCCGATCGTGGCGGGGAAAGGCGCACATCTTGAGGTCACATATCGAGCTACTGCGAATTTGCAAACAAAATAATAAATCCATGTGTGGCGATCCTCATCTGTGGAGTTGCAGGAGGTTAAACTATGCCGACCATTCTGGTGGTAGATGACGAACCGGCAATCCGGATGTTCGTCTCGCAAGTCCTGGAACAGAACGGTTTTTCGGTCTTGACCGCCCACGATGGCGCCGATGCGATCTCAATCTCACAATTGCATCCCGGCAAAATCGAACTGTTGATTACAGACGTCAGGATGCCCCGTGTCGACGGTCCCACCCTGGTGCGCACGCTTTCCGAGGACGGACCGGGTATGCCGGTATTGTTTATGTCGGGCCACTGCGAACCGTCTGAACTCGACCAGTTCGAGACCTACGAATTCCTGGCCAAACCGTTCTCTATCGAGATGCTTCTCAGAGCCGTCCGAACTATGTTGTCCGATCTAAGTTGCCAACTCGTCAACTAAGCCCGCCGCATCCCCCCGCTTTTCCCAGCTTCAGAACCCCAAGAACTGTTCCCCTGCCGGAAGCCTTGCATCGTTCCCAATATGGGATGGAAGCTAAGGCTGATACTGTCCACGGCGCTCGCGATGTTCGTCGCGGCCGGGGGTTGGCTGGTCTTCTCGCAAAGCCGTGCCGAAGCGCAGGAAGTCCACATACAACCGCGGACGCACCTTACCGGGCCAGCCACCACCGGATCCGCCGAAAGGCTGCGGGTGGATTCCGATTTGGTCCTGATTCCCGTCGTTGTGACGGATCAGCAGGACCGGTCCGTTACCGGGCTGGGGCGCGAATACTTTCGTCTTTGGGATCAGAAAACCGAGCAGACTATCTCCCATTTCACCGCCGAGGACACTCCGGTTTCCATTGGCCTGGTCTTCGATTGCAGCCGCAGCATGGCCGATAAGCTGACCCGCTCTCGGGCGGCGGTGGCTGAGTTTATCCGGACAGCCAATCCGCAGGATGAATTTTCACTGGTGCGGTTCAGCGACCGCGCGGAACTCGTGCAAGGCTTCACGAACAATCTCGCCGACATCCAGAACCGCATGATATTCCTCCAAGCTAATGGCAGCACCGCGCTGCTGGACGCGGTGGTCCTTTCGCTGAACGAGATGCGCCACGCCAAGAACCAACGCAAAGCCATGCTAATCATCTCCGACGGCGGGGACAACAACAGCCGGTATTCGATCCGGGAAATGAGGGACCGGCTGAAAGAGGCAGACGTCCAGATCTACTCCATCGGAATCATGGAGCCTTTTGGCGCGCGCCTGCTGTCGCCGGAGGAAGATGCCGGGCCAGGCCTCCTGGACGACATCGCCCGGCAGACGGGGGGGCGGCTGTTCGTCGTCGATGACCTGAATGAGCTGACCAGGGTCGCCATTAAGATCGGCGCCGCGTTGCGCAACCAATATGTCCTGGGCTATGTGCCGACGGGCGAAATGCGAGACGGAAAGTATCATCGCGTCGAGGTGAAACTCAACCCGCCGAAGGGACTGCCTCCTCTGCGTGCGTCTTTCCGCTCCGGCTATTTCGCGCCCGCCAACTGAGCTGCTATGCGAGCCAAGGCTGCGATCTTCGGCGGCCTGCTGGCGGCGATCGCCATCGTGGCGCTCGAGCAGCCCACTCCCACGATCCGCACAGAAGTCAATCTCGTGCAGGTGCAGGCGACCGTCACGGACGCCAATGGACGCATCGTTACCGGCCTCGGAAAGAACGCCTTCGAACTGCTCGTCGACGGCGTGAAGCAGCCGATCACAGTATTTCAGGGCGAGGATATTCCAGTCACCGCCGGCATCGTGATCGATAACAGCGCCAGCATGCTGCCCAAGCGTTCCGACGTAATCGCGGCCGCCATGACTTTCGCCCGCACCAGCAACCCTCACGACGAGATGTTCGTGGTGCACTTCAGCACCCAGCCGCGGTTCGGCCTGCCGGACAATATTCAGTTCACCAGCGACATTTCCGAACTGGAGCGCGCCGTTTCGAGCTTCCAGCTGGGAGGAACCACGGCGCTCTACGATGCGCTCATCGCCGCGCTCGGGCGGCTGGACCTGGCGGGCACCAGTCGCAAGGTGCTCCTGATCATCACCGATGGCGGGGATAACGCGAGCCGGCACACCCTCGACGACGTTTTGAGCGCGGCGCGCAAGAACGGTGCGGCCTTGTATTCCATCGGTATCTTCGACGCCGCCGACCGCGACCGCAATCCGCCCCTGCTGCGCGAACTGGCCGATGCCACCGGCGGAGACGCCGAGTTTCCGGAGAGATCCGCGGACGTGGGCCGGATCTGCGAACGAATGGCCCGCGAGATCCGCCAGCAGTACGCGCTTGGGTTCCCAGGCGCACAGGATGGGAAGTACCACACGATCCGCTTACAGGCTACTGACCCGCACCACGGTCCGCTAGTCGTGCACGCCCGCACCGGTTACTTTGCCGCCCAGCCGGACGCGGATCAGAAGTAAATTCCCAACTTCATGCCGAGCGCCTCGGTATAGCGAGGCGAGCCCACCAGGTTATGCTGCCAAAGCAGGTATGGCTCCGCGACTATATTCGATGCCAACGGAGCCTTCAGGCCGGCTGCGATTTCGTTGCGGGACCACTTACCGTAGCGCGTATCGAAATAGATTTCGTCATAGATGTAAGGCGTGAGGACGATCGATTTCCGCTTGATATCGTGCTCCAGCCAAAGCCGGTTGCGGTATCGGTTCGAAGGATCGCGGCCTTCCACAAACCGTAATTCGCCTCGGCTGCGATCACGCACCACGAAGCCCCGCGGAAGCAAATCTCGGGCCGTGAGTTCGAGAACCGGCCCATTTTCCGAGGAGCGTGTACCACTGAAACGGCTGGTGGTCCGGTATCCGGCGCGAAACGTGAGGTACCGGTTGCGAAATACGTCCGGCTGGCGGCGCAGATCCCGGCGGAAAAACGGCCTCAAAGCCACCTCGACAAAGAATGTGAACGCGCCTCGATTATAAGAAGGCTGGCCGCTGGCCACGAAGGCATCTTCAAAATCAAACCGGACGCGTTCTCCCGAATTGACGTAAAGATCAACTTCCGGCCGGAGTTCCCGGCGCGTATCTTGCGCGAGAGCCGGCGCCGCGGCCAATATCACCATGGCCATCAGAAGAATGCTGCGGCTGGCCATACATTCGGCGTCAGTCTCCCCGGTCCGGGCGGACACGGTCGGCGCCCGGATATTGCGTCCGGGCCGCTGAGGCGCCTTCGCTCCAAAGCAGTTGGGATGAATGCGGGATGATTGCGGAGTACTGGTTGCGTGGTTGTGCGGAGGAGAGTTCGTTATTAGTGCAGGAGGAAGCGCCGGCCGGCAAAACCGCAGCCGGCGCTTGCTTCGCGGGACCGGCGCTCATTTACCGATCTCCACTTCCTCGCGAGCATGAAATACCGGAATATAATGTCCGATTGGAATATCCACGACGACTGGATCATTGGCGCCTTCCGACGCATAATATTTCCGGAGTTTGGAGCGCAGGCGCCACACCTGGCTGCGAACAATAGTGTCCACTTTCGGGTCATAATCGGGGTGGCGGCCGAATACATAGACTCCAATCGTGGTCTCCTTCAGATACGCCGATTCGCCGCGCAAGGTGGAGGCGACAACGAAGTTGAGGAGTTGGATTAAACGGCCGCAGCCGCTCATAATCCGGCTCCGGCAGACTCGCTCTACGGCGTTCCAAATATCTACCGAGCTGAACCCATCAAGTGGGTTTTGCGCATCGGGCGCTTCAGCGGTGCTGTGCTCTTCGACACGGGCTAAATCTTCGCTCACATCGAAATCGATGCGAGATTTGGACCGTAGTGCCATTTAAAGCCGCTTCACGGCGTTCCAGGCTTTTTTCAAACAATTATGCTGGCAACCCGGGACGGCTCAATCCAGAAGGAAATTACAATTATCCGGCGGGAAGCACAATCCTGCGCACCAGGGGAATTTACTCACCTGCCGCGGCCCAGAGCGGATTTCAATTGGTTGGCGACCCGGCTGGCCACACGATCCATTTCCGACGGCGTGTTATTTTTGGGAAGCTGGTAGGTGGACCAAAGCACCACGCGCGTGCGCGGATCCACCAGAAAAATGGTGCCGTGCTGATAACTTGCGGGCGGCACATCGGGGATAACTATGCGTGTATGTTCCGCGATCGAGCCGCTGCTGGATGGCGGGTAAGTGCGCTGCATCCAGGTCCAGAAAGCGGTGTCAATGGAATCCGTCATAACTGCATCGGCACTGGCCGGATCGAGCACCACCATCAGAACGCGGCCATTCGAAAGACGGCTGGCCAGATGTTGATCGAGTTGGTCCGCCATTTGGAGGATATAGACCGTCCGAAAGTGCGGCGACAGACTTGGCTCACTGGCCAAGAGACATGCGCAAAGCAATACTGTAGGAGTCAACCGGCCGGCTGTCATACAAAGGACCTCTAACTATCGACGCAGGAAAGCCGCCGCGGGGTCCAGTATTTCAGGTGGATGCCTTGTAAGTTGGGCCGGTTACGAACCTTCGCCAAGCACGCGGGCTCGCAGAGCGGCGGGCCGGCGGCGTTTCCAGACGGAATCCAGCACGCGCCGTACGTCCTCATCCACCAGCGGCTTACTCAAGACATCGTAGCCGCCCAGGTGAAGCACCTCCGACCAGAGGCGGTCATCCGCCTGCCTGGAGGTAACAACCAGGAAAGAGTACGGTCTTTTGAAGCGTGCAATTGCTTCGAGGACTTCCTTCCAGGTTCCGTCCGGCAACGAGGAGTCGGTGAATACCACCAGGGGATAGTTACGGCACAGTTTCTGAAACGCTTCGTGGCAACTTCCGGCCGTCGTGAGCCGCCATGGTGTATCGTCCAGAATCCTTCGCAGCGCGGTGTGGTCCGTCTGGAATTCACTGACCGAAAGAACACCGGCGCAGGACTCGACCATCCTTAGTTCAGAGTCCCGGTCCGGCTCGGAAGCATCGGAAGCAGGTTCGATCGGGATCGCCATCGCAGCCATGTATTTGTCCTCGATCTCCGCCAAGCGGTACTAATCCGCATCAGATCCCTTACACGATTAGTGATGATAGATAGACTATACGGTTGTAGATTTCTTCGACTTAACAGGCTAATTCATAGTTGGTGGCGTAAGCTGCCACATCACTCCCGTGGTTCACTCTTGAATCACCCTAATCGTCGAATGGAATTGCATTTACGTTTCGCCGAATCACCCCAATAAGTGCGCCGGACCGTTGGGGGTTTCATCTGCACAGACAGGCGACCCCGACCGGGGCGGCCCGGAGAAATGGAAATGAAAAGGTGTTTGCGTTTAGCCGGAATCGCTGTGATTGCGGTAGCTGCTCTGTTGGGACAAGCGTTCGATTCACAATTCCCCGTTTCCGGAGAAATCCGCTCAGGCATGCCCAGAATCGGCACTCTTTTCCTGGAATTGTCTTCCAGCGATCATTCTCATACGGAACGCGCCATGATCAATGGCGATGGGAGCTTCCAGACACAACCGATCCAACCCGGTACTTATGAGTTGAATGTGGTTACTTCGAGTGGCGTAGTGTTGTACTCGCAAATCGTTCACATTTCCACGCCCCGAATACCGGTAACCATTGACTTACCCGATTCTTCTCAGCCAAGGCGGCCGGAGGGCAGTACAGTTTCCTTACGGCAACTGAGCCACACTCCGCCCGCGCAGGCCAAAAAAGCCTTCGAGAAGGGCGTGCAGGCCGAATCCAAAGGAAACCGCGAGCAAGCCGCGGAATTCTTCCAACAAGCTGTTTCGATCGATCCTCAATACGCCGATGCCTTCAACGAATTGGGAGCCGCGCAGGCCTTCCAGAGCCAACTGCCGCAAGCCGTCGAGAGTTTCCAAAACGCCTTGAAGGCCGATCCGGAGCATCCCCTGGCGAATGCCAACCTGAGCATCGCTCTGGCGAAGTCGGCGCGATATGAAGAAGCGGCCGTGGCCGCGCGGCGCGCCTTGCAGTTCCTGCCCGGTTCGGCCACGGTCCGCTACATTCTGGCGAGCAGCCTGCTGTTTTCGCACGGCGAAACCGACGAGGCGCTCGACAACCTGGAACGCTCTGCCAGTGAGATCCCGTTCGCACACTTGCTGGCCGGCGAGATCCTCGCGCATCGCGGCAAACGCGCCGAAGCCGCGCAGCATTTTGAAGAATACCTGAAGGTGGTGCCCGCCGACGACAAGCATCGCAGCCGCGCTGAGGCCATGCTGGCCCGCTTGCGCTCCCAATCGGACGCCTCCAAACAATAGCCATGCCGCGAGCACGTCCGTGCCGCCGCCGCGTCCGGTATGCGCCGCCACTATTTACCCGGAGAACTGCCGGAAATCATCCTACGTCCGTAGAAGGATACCCGGCGCTGAATGCAGACTTACAAAAGATATTGAGCCGCAAGCTGTCCGTTGGAATCAATCGTGACCGATCCCGGGCCGCGGCATCCGTGACTGCGATACAGTGTAGGTTCGCGGTGTGGGAGCCACGGCTATGCCCAAGGACCGGATTCTGATTGTGGAGGACGACGATGGACAGCGGCAGGTCACGCAGGTGCAGTTGGAGCGCGAGGGCTACGATGTCAGTTCGGCGATGTCCGCCGAGCTAGCCCTTCCCGTTCTGGAAAAGTCGCTGTATCAACTCGTGATCACGGACCTGCACCTGCCCGGAATGTCCGGGCTGGACCTGCTGAAACGCGTTCGCCTGGAGCACCCGGAGACGGTCGTAATTGTGATGACCGCCTACGCCACTCTGAAGACCGCTGTCGAAGCCATGCGGGCCGGAGCCTATGATTATGTCGCTAAGCCCATTCATCCGTACGAGCTTAAGGTAATGGTGAAACGGTCGTTAGACCACCACCACCTCTTGCAGGAGGTGCAGGTCCTTCGCAGTGCGTTGGACCGGAAGTACGGCTTTGAGGAGATCATCGGTTCTTCCAACGTGCTTCTGGCAACCCTGGACACCGCCGTCCGTATCGCCTCCACGGACGCCACAGTCCTGATTTCCGGCGAGACCGGCACCGGAAAAGAGCTCGTCGCCAAAGCGATCCATGTGCGCAGCAGCCGCCGCGACCGTCCTTTCACCACCATCAACTGCGGCGCGATTTCCCGGGAACTACTCGAATCGGAGCTGTTCGGCCACGTGAAAGGATCCTTCACCGGAGCGTTCACCCATAAAAAGGGCAAGGTGGAGATGGCCGACGGCGGAACCGTATTTCTGGACGAGATCGGCGAGATGCCGCTCGACCTGCAGGTCCGCATTTTGCGGCTCATCCAGGAGCGCGAGATTGAAAAGGTCGGCGCCACATCCGCCACCAAGGTGGACGTCCGCATCATCGCAGCGACCCACCGGAACCTCGAGACCATGGTCAAACAGGGGACCTTCCGCGAGGACCTCTATTACCGGCTCCTGGTGGTACCCATCAAGCTGCCGGCCCTGCGCGAGCGCGCCGGCGACATCGAAGAGTTGGTGGGGCACTTTTTCATCAAGTTCCGGGCCAAGTACAATCGCCCGGACCTGAGCATGAAGTCGGACCTGATGGGCTATTTCTTACAATATAACTGGCCGGGAAATGTCCGGGAACTGGAAAATGCCATCGAGCGGATGGTCCTGCTCTCGAAGAGCGACGAGTTGAGCGTCAATGACCTGCCCGATTTCCTGCATCCCAAGCTGGCGGAGGGCGAAGAACGGCCGCGGTACGCGCCGCCGGAATCCGAGTTGAGCCTCGCAGAGATGGAAAAACAGATGATCCTGCATGCCCTCAAACAGTGCGGCGGAAATCAGACCCAGGCCGCCCGGCACCTCGGCTTGAGCCGGCGAACCCTTGCTTATCGGCTGGAGAAATATGGGATCTACGGCGACAAGCTGAAGGCCTTGAAGCAGGACGCCTCCTGAATCCCGCCGTACCCAATTTGGGCAAATTTCGATCAGGCCTTCCGCACCAATCCGAACATCCACAGGCAATCCACAACCAATCAAGAATTTAATCCCTTGATTTAATTAAGCTTATTTAACCCGCGACTTGGTCGCCCAGATGCCCTTTGTTCCACATGTTGGAACTGTCAGAGAACAAAACAAGTCAAATAAAAGACGCCGCCACGGACGGCGCAGTATCCAGCCAACGCCCTGTGGGCGGGGAACCTTCCGGGGAGACGAGTGAGTGGACGCTGATCGAACGGGCGAAACGGGGCGACATGGAGGCATTCGGGGAGCTCATCCAGCGCCATCGTCAGGCCTGCCTCAAACGCGCGATCATGATGATCCGCAACCGGGGCGATGCCGAAGACGAGGTGCAGAACGCTTTTTGGAAAGCCTTCCAGCGCCTCGAGCAGTTTCGGGGTGAGGGGACCTTCGCGGCCTGGCTAGGCCGTATTCTGGAAAACCAGTGCCTGATGCGGATCCGCGAGTCCCGCAACTCGCGGTTCGTATACCTGGACAAAACCAACGAATCGGACGTGCGGATCGAACTGGTGGGGCAATCCGCCGACCCCGAGGATCAACTGGGAGCCGATGAGGTGGTGCAACTGCTTCACCGGGAAGTCTCCCGCATCCCGCCTCTGCTTCGAAATGTAATGCTCCTGCGGGATTTGGAGCAGATGCCCATGCCGGACGTCGCCACCCGCCTGGGACTCTCCATTCCGGCCGCCAAATCCCGCCTGATGCGAGCGCGCCAGGAACTGCGGTCGCGAATCACCAAGCATTGCGGGTGCAAAGGCGCTGGCACGCTGATCCAGATGGCCCGGCACTCGCAGGTGGCGCTGACTCGCGCAAGCTAACGCGCTGGTACGGGTCGGCAGGAAGTTGACGGGTTCGGTATCGCCGATCCCGTCAACTTGCCGGCCGCGCCACGCTCCCAGTTTACTGGCGTAGAACCACAAACCTCCCGATGCTATAGCCCAGAACAGCGCCGACCACCGCGTCGGCCGCGAAGTGCTTGCTGGCCGTCAGCCGCGAAATCAAATCGACCGTGGCGAGGCTGTAAGCGGTAATCCGAACCCATTTCTTCTGCGGGTAGCGCCGGGCGATGGTCGTGGAAACCGCGAATCCCCAGCCTGTGTGGCCTGATGGAAAACCGCCGTCGGCGTTCAGGGGACTGCTCGCCGTCTTGAACCAGGTGTCCCGGTAGTTCCCATACAGTGCGCCACGCCGGCAGCCCGCTCGCGGTCGAATATGTTAGGCATCACTTCGGCCGTAATACCGACGTCCACCTAAGCTTCCAAGGCCAGCAGCCCCGTGCGCGCCAGATAAGAATGCCGCGTCCGCAGTCCGACTCCGCAGAGCGAGGCCGCTATCAGCAGGGTTGCCAAGGTGGTGCGATGCCGCTCAAGACGTCGTTGAAGCTATCGAACCTCGAGGCGTGAGTGTGGAAGTATTTGCCTTCGTATGAGTCGACACCGAAAACAAGCCCGGTCGAAACGGCGGACACGACCAGCAGGGCACAATATGGTGCCCGGTGGCAACTTTCGCCGGGCTAGTCCAGATCATCTTCTGGTCGCTGAAAAAATCTTGGCGAAGCTCTTGATACTGAAATTGACGTCTCGCGATGGTGGAAGGATTGGCTGCGGCTGGCTGGCCGGCTGCGGCGCCGGTTGGCTCTGTCCCGAACTGCCGGCGGCCGGAGGCTGTTGTTACGGCTCCTGGGCATTCAAACATAAGGCCCATACCAGCGGAAGGTACCTGTAGATTCTCATCGTGACTCTCCTCCACCATAGGCCGCGCACTAAGTGCGAAAGCGCATCGATCAGCACTCGCTGGGTAACGACATCTGATAACCCGGCAACTCCCGTCGTGGAACGCGCTAATGGCAGGATCTGCCGAAATCAAAGGAGTTATAAGTTAAGTCCGCTGACGCTCCCGATAGTTATAACCGATCCGCTCGTCACCTGATTTTGAGGTGGAACGCGCACCCACTCTGGCAGACCCCGTGCTTTAGGCGTCCGTATGTGCCAAAGGAGTCTTGTGTCTACTGTTTTGGATCGCCTTAGCCGCGGTCACCAGCGCGATTTACGCCGCACCTTCTATCGCAATTCGATGCGGTTGATTCCTATCGTCTGCCTGGCTGCAATTCCTGTATGGGGCCAGCAGTCCGCGCCGCAACAAACTCCTCCGGCGGCCCCTTCGGTTCAACCTCAGGGCACCGCCAATCGGGCGGCGGCGGCCAGCGTCCCGAATCCAAGCACGAAATCCAAGGGTCGGCTCTTCTGGGTTCTACCGAACTACCTGACGCTCGAAAACGCCGACAATGTCCCTCCGCTGACACCCGGGGGGAAATTCAAGCTCACCGCACAGAATGCATTCGATCCGATGGAGATCGCCTGGTACGGGGCCCTCGCAGGTATCAGCCAGTGGGAAAACACCGACGCGGTTTACGGCCAAGGGGCCGCCGGCTATGCCAAACGATACGCCGTTCGTTTCGCCGACGGCACCATCGAAGATTTTTTTACCCGCGCCATTTACCCGTCGATTTTTCACCAGGATCCACGCTACTACCAATTGGGCAAAGGCAGCATTCTTCACCGGACGGGTTATGCCCTTAGCCGCGTCTTCGTCACACGGTCGGATTCCGGAACCAATCAGTTCAACATCTCCGAAATACTGGGCGGCGCGACGGCGTCCGGTATCGCCGCCTTTTCGTACCACCACTCTCCTCGCAATGTGTCGAATGCGCTCGACGTGTGGGGATCGCAGGTAGCCTGGGACGCACTTGGGCTGGTCATGAAGGAATTCTGGCCCGACGTTCGTCGCAAGATACACCTGGGAGGCGCCAATCACGTCCAACTCGGCCCGGCTGGCTCAACCTCGGTGGCGGCATCGCAATAGCGATCGATTTGGTACACAACGTTCGCAAAGCGGTAACCGAGACTGGTAACGGGGCGGCAACAGCGGGGATGGGGAATTAGAAAGACATGGTAGGCACGGGCGGATTTGAACCGCCGACCTGTCGCTTAGGAGGCGACCGCTCTATCCAACTGAGCTACGTGCCCGCGCGTCGTCTAGTCCTTATTGTACCTGCTTAGACCCTTGCGCCCAATATCGCGCCGGTAGTGTACGCCTTCGAAGTGAATTGCTTCGCAGGCGCGGTATGCCAGCGCCATCGCCTGTGCCAGGTTGTCGCCGCCGGCGGTGACTCCCAGCACACGGCCGCCGGCAGTTTCGAGTCCTGCGGCGCCGCGGCGGGTGCCGGCTTGAAACACGGTAGCGCCTCGATCCTCGGCGGTTTCGATACCCGAGATCGGCTTGCCGGTTTGGTAAGCGCCAGGATAGCCGCTCGACGCCAGCACCACGCAGACGCTCGGTCCAGGTTTCCATTCCAGGCTCGCCCCGCCCAAATCACCGGTGGCCGCCGCGACCAGCGCCGGGACGAAATCGGATGCCATGCGGTGCATCAACGGCTGCGTCTCCGGATCGCCCAACCGCACATTGAACTCCAGTACCTTGGGCCCGGATTCGGTCATCATCAGGCCGGCGTACAGGAAGCCGGTGAAGCCTGTGGCCTCAACTGTCGGCTGAATCACCCGATCCAGAATCTCGCTCTCTTGTGCCGGCGTCAGAATGGCCGAATCGCAATACGCGCCCATGCCGCCAGTGTTCGGCCCGCGATCGTCATCGAAGACCGCCTTGTGATCCTGCGTGGCGGCCAACGGGAGCGCGGTGCGGCCGTCGCACAGTGCGATAAAGCTCACCTCTTCGCCGCGCAGCATCTCTTCGATCACCAAAGGTCCGCGCAGGGTTCTCAGTGCTATCTCGGCCCCGGCGCGATCGCGCACCACGATTACTCCCTTGCCCGCCGCCAGGCCATCGGCCTTCAGCACCACCGGAAAATCGAAACGGTCCAATTGACCGCGCGCTTCCTCCGGACCGGCAACCGTCGTGTATTCGGCGGTCGGAATACTGTGCTCGACGAAGAACCGCTTGGCAAAGATCTTGCTACCTTCCAGGCGCGCTGCCCGAGCGTCCGGGCCCACGACGCGCCGCCCCCGCGCGCGCAATGCATCCACGACGCCTTCCACCAGCGGAGCCTCTGGTCCTACCACCGTAAGATCGGCATCGACGGCCTCCGCCGCTTCCAACGGCGATCCCGCCAGGCACTTGCCCACCTCCGCGATGCCCGGATTTCCCGGCGCGCCGAAGACTTCCACTCTCGGCGATTGCACTAGTTTCCAGGCCAGGGCGTGCTCCCGCCCGCCGCTCCCGACAATCAGAATCCGCATGAACCATTTATGGTAGCCGACCGGCGCTCACTTCCAGGAAATCGCCTCGCCGCCCAGCAGCGTCAGCCTCAAAATATCGGGCTTCGAGCGATCGAACTCGACCGGCTTCAACTTGCCGCCGTACGGTTTCCAGACCGCCAATTGCGGAAGGACCTCCTCCGGGTGCGAAGGACCGCCGCCCTGCAGCACCGCGCTCCGTACGTTGCCGTTCAAGGCAAGCCGGACCTCCGCGCCATTCACCGTGACTACCATAAACGGATTCACCGCCACGCGCCGCGGAATGACCATGCACAATTCCGGATCGGATTGGGTGCAGAGCGAGAGATCCGTTCGCAAGCGCTCGATGCTGCGCTTGAGTTCCGCGCGCGTGGGTGCCCCGACGAGGACTTCGGTGACACCGTTATCGGACAGGTCCGCTTTGTAATACAGCCCATAGACCGCAATGTCCGGCGCGAATCGGAAGTAGTTCATGAGCGGTTTGTCCGCCGGTTCGGTGCGGCGGTCGAAGCGGCGTTCGGCCGATATGGGCACGATGGTCGCGCCGTTGTGATCGGCGCGCGGCTGGAACCGATACCAGGAAGTTTCGACACCGTATTGCGGATTTGTCATATGGACCGCGACGTTCAGCGACTGGTCGGTCCCGGTTGTCGGGCCGATTTGCGTGATGGGCGCATCCGCGTCTGAGGCGTCTCGGTAGATTGGGGTGACGACCTGCAGGCACGTATAGGGTCCCAGATCGGTGTAGCCTCGAGCAGCGTTGCCCGATTGCAACAAGCGATAAGCGGTCGCGGGATCGAGCGGCACCGACTCGAGAATGCGAATCGCAAGTTCGAGGCCCGACCCCGGCGCGAGACAGCCTTGCGATTCGGCGGCGGCGGTCCAATTGGCCAGCCATCCCGGAGATTGTTTTTGCAAGGCGTCGCGCGAGACCGTCACTTGAATCCGTTTGCCGCGTTTGCGAATCGTGACGGCATCGCCCGGCGGCGCACAGGGGATGCGCCAGTTGAGCGCAGGCGCGACCAAGGACACCTGGGGAATGGCCGCCACGGTCACGCCGGGCGGGATCAGGACGGGTGTGGAAAGGCGCCAGGTCTGCGGACCTCGCACTCCGCATCCGGCGGCAAGGAGCAGGATCACGACGGCGAGTCCGTGGCAGCGGCGCATCATGCTAAAAACTTAGCACATCCTGGACGGCCCCGGCGAAACGCTGTTGTTACAATAAAACCAGACACCTCCCCATGCTTGCCGCTGCCACGTTAGCCGACGAGATTCTGGATTTGAAAAAGCGTCGCCACGCGATTCTGCTGGCGCATCATTACCAGGAGTCTGAAATTCAGGAGCTCGCCGACGTGATCGGCGACAGCCTGGAACTCGCGCGTAAAGCCCGTGAGTTCTCAGGGGATGTGATCGCCTTCTGCGGTGTATGGTTCATGGCCGAGACCGCCAAGGTGCTGAACCCGAACCGCATCGTCGTGGTTCCCGACCGTAACGCCGGATGCAGCCTGGTGGATAGCTGCCCGGTCGAACCCATCCGCGAGTTTCGCCGGCGCAACTCCGATCACGTGATCGTGAGTTACATCAACACTTCCATCGAGGTGAAGGCAGAAAGCGACATTTTGTGCACCTCGCGTAACGCCGTCCGGGTCGTCAATTCCATTCCGCGCGAGAAGCCCGTCCTGTTCCTGCCCGACATCAACCTGGGCAACTACGTCAAGCGGCAGACCGGACGCGAGAACATGCAAGTCTGGCCCGGCGCTTGCATCGTGCATGCTACTTTTCCCGCGCGCCGCCTGGCCGAGGCGCGGCTGGAGCATCCGCACGCACTCGTCGCGGCGCATCCCGAGTGCCCTGAAACCGTGCTGACAATGGCCGATTTTATCGGTTCCACGTCCGCCATTCTGGAATGGTGTGCCTCCAGCGATGCCGAAGAGTTCATCGTCATGACCGAGAGCGGAATCCGCCATTCGCTCGAAAAACAGGCGCCCGGCAAACGGTTCTACTTCGTGGCCAACGAAAACTGCAACTGCAGCGAATGTCCCTACATGAAGCTGAACACGCTCGAAAAGCTGCGCGATTGCCTGCTGGACCTGGAGCCGCGCGTGGAGCTTTCCGAAGACCTGATCCGCCGCGCTCTGGTCCCGCTCGAGCGCATGCTGGCTGTGAAGTAGATGGCCGCCGCGCCGCTGATCGATACCTTCGGACGCCTGCATGACAATCTTCGGCTGAGCGTCACCGACCGCTGCAACATCCGCTGCTTTTACTGCATGCCCGAGCACGACGTGCAGTTCGTGAACCGCAGCCAGATTCTGGATTTCGAAGAGATCGAGCGCTTCACCCGCATCGCCGTTTCGCTCGGCGTGAACAAGCTGCGGGTGACCGGCGGAGAGCCGCTGCTGCGCCGCGATCTGCCGCTGCTCATTGCGCGCCTCGCAGCCATCCCCGGCGTGCGCGACCTGGCCCTCACCACCAACGGTGTGCTGTTGCCCCAACTCGCGCGCCCGCTCTACGAAGCGGGGTTGCGGCGGCTCAATGTCCACATCGACACGCTCGACCGCGACCGCTTCCGCCAAATCACCCGCCGCGACGATCTCGAACGCGTCCTGGAAGGCCTGGCGATCGCCCGCGGCCTGGGCTTCCGCTCCATCAAGCTGAACGCCGTGGCGGTGAAGAATCTGGTCGAGCCGGACATCGTCCCGCTGGCCCGCTTCGCCCGCGAAAACGGTTTCGAAGTCCGCTACATCGAATTCATGCCGCTTGATGCGCAGAATCTCTGGGACCGCCGCAAGGTTCTGCTGGCGGATGAGATGATCGAGATACTTTCACGCGAGATTGCACCGCTTGTTCCGGTGCCCGATCCCGATCCGCGCGCTCCAGCCACTGAATATGACTACGCCGATGGCGGCGGACGAGTGGGCTTCATCGCGTCCGTGAGCCGTCCGTTCTGCGGCAATTGCAATCGCCTGCGGCTTACCGCGGATGGCAAGCTGCGCTATTGTTTGTTTGCCATCCAAGAGGACGACGTGAAGACGCTGATGCGCGCCGGCGCGCCGGACGAGGCCATCGCCGCTGTGATCCGGCGCAATGTTGCGGCCAAGTGGGAAGGCCACGAGATCAACTCCGCGAAATTCGTGGCGCCGCCGCGGCCCATGTATTCGATCGGCGGCTGAGCCCTTACTCTACGTGCAGACTGGCTGGCCCCGCATTGCCGAAAAAGGGCGATGCGGTCAGCGGATGCGTTGGGTCCAAGACACTTTCGAAGGTCTGCTGGTGGTACACGTATACCGGCCGCGAGGCGCCGGGCGTGATCGGTTCCGCGCAAACGATTTTGAAGTAGTGTCCGTCGGACTGGAACTCGATGCTGTTGCCATCGATGCGACCTGCCTCCACGAATCGCGCATTGCCCTGGGGATCGAGTGCGATCAGGTACCGGCCCGCGCCGGGCAAATGCAGCCACGCCACCGGACCGGACCCGGGGTTGCCGCCGGCGGTCTGCACCACGCTGCCATCGATCGTGAGCTTCGGCGACACCAGCCGCATCACTCCGTGCCGCGCTGACCCCTGCTTCTTGGGCCAATCCGAGAATGGTCCCCACTGAAAGAGAAGCTGATCGTAGACGCGTGAGGTGGCGTCCTGGTATATGGTCACCTCCACGGGCTGGCCCATTGGAACGCTTTGCGGAGCGGGAAGGGCGGGCGACGGGGCAATCGAGCCGCTAAGCTGGAACGGCCCCCTGCGCCTTTGCAAAGTGGTGAGTTGCAACGGTGCGAACGCAATCCGATACTCGCCACCGCCGATTGGTTCCAGCCGATACTCGTATCCGTAAAAGGTCTTTGTGGAACGAACATGCATGTCGGCGCTGCCATGCAGTGTGCCCTGGCCGCCGGCCGAGTAGCCCGCGCCGGTCATCCACCAGTGCATCTGCGCTTGGGGCGGCGAGACCATGCGGATGGTTCGCATATACAATCCGTTGTCCCATCCGGCGTAGAAGCGGCCCAACTCAGGATTTGTCAACAGTTCGTCGGCGGCCGCGATGCACACCAGGGCGGCGGCGAAGATCGCCAACCACCGGACGCGCAGGCCGAATAGCCGGCGCGGCCGGACGGGCAAGGAGGCGGCCAGCGCGCGGCGCACTGATGGGGACGGCGGCGGCGCCTGCCACAAATCGAGCAACTGATCGAGATCGTAGTCGTTCATGCGTGTCTCTCCGGGTTCGGCGCATACGCCGCCAGGGCATCCTTCAGTCCCGCGCGGGCGCGCTGCAGACGCGACTTCACCGCGCCTGGTTCGATCTCGAGAATGGCGGCAATTTCGGCCAACGGCAGTTGCTCGTAATGCGCCAGCAGGAGCACCTCGCGCTGCCCATCCGGCAGATCGCCGATAGCGCGCGCTACGGCCTGCTGCAGTTCCGCCAGGAGGCATTCCCGTTCCGGCGTGGCCGGGAGTTCGGGCTGCGGCGGAGCCTGCTTCCGGCGCGCGCGCTTTAAGGCCTGCCGGTAGACCGCGCCGAACAAATAGGTCCGCAGCGGCGTGCGGCGGGCCTCGAAACGGCACTCGGGACGCATCAGCGCAAGGAAGCATTCCTGAACGATATCTTCCGCGTCCGCCACCGACCCGGTCAGCCGCCAGGCGAAGCGGTAAAGCGGCCCGTGGTGCTCGTCGAAGCAGTGCAGCATGGCTTTGGCGTCCAACGGCATGTATGCACTGTATTACCGCGGCAAGACAAAAGGAATCGCGCGAGCCACGGCTTGGGCGCAGCTTAATGGCCATGGTAGACTGGTGGGGTCCAGGCGTTTCAGGTGTTCATCGATCGGGCCGTGGCGCAGCCTGGCTAGCGCGCTTGCTTGGGGTGCAAGAGGTCCCGAGTTCAAATCTCGGCGGCCCGACCAACTTTTCAATAACTTAGACACGATACACCCCAATTTCATCCCGCACAATCCCGCGCAATTTTGAGGGAAGCCACCGTCGGGCCCTTCTTCTCCTGCGATCCGAAAAGCCGTTCCTGCACGCGCCGCACCGCCTGCTCACGACGCATCCGTGGATCGAGACAATATTCCGCGTGGTTGCGCAGCGAACCGGTGGCCAGATGCGCGTCGGACGGCAACGGGAAACAGTGCGCGCTGTGAACTGGGATCCACCTTATTTGGGATCGCAGAAATCACTGGTGCCGGACATCTGGGTGGGATGGGATTCCAGCACGCTCATCGTGGACACGAAGTACAAACGCCACTGGGAGGAGTTGCAGCAGCGTTCCTGGAGGGATGTGGAGGAAGAGTTGCGAGAGCAACACCGCAACGATTTGCTGCAAGTCCTGGCGTACGCGAACTTGGCGCGGACTTCTACGGTGATCGCGTGCCTTTGCTTATCCGTGTTCGGCGCGGAGTTGGAATTCGCTTCGCGAACGAGGGAGACTGATCCACCGGGCCGAATTGACGGTGGGGGCTCGGTCGGTTCACCTCTGGCTGACCGCGGTTCCGATGACCGCAGACGTCGGGCGCATCGCCGGCCCGCTTGCAGATGATCACCGGTGCTGCTGTATGACGCTGGACGCGATGGCGTCAAACTCTCGGCGTCGGCAGTTCGGAAGATATGTCATTCGAGTTTCGTTTTCGAAATCGCGTTCGCGATTTGGCCGTCGACAACTTTGAGAATCTCTTGAGGAAGCAGATCCTTCTGCGGCAATTCCTTCCAACCGCGCTGCGTCTTCTCGATGATGTCGCGGACGACGTCCATCACCGGCTTCATGGGAAGCCGGGCAGTGTCCGCGAAGCGGCGCACCTGGTCGATTGTGACGCCCTCAAGACTTTTGGTCTTGCCGAAAGACAAGGCGAGCGTATCGCCCGGAATGTAAGGCAACGTAGAAACGAAATCATATGCCGGCGACAGGAGAGGTTTGCGACCGTCGGGATAAAGAAGAGACCAGTTCTTGAGGTGCATGTCGCCGTTTCCGATCAGCACAGAGAACACAAGACGGCGCACGAATTCGTAGGTTCCCACCTCGCCTGTTTCCGCCCAGAGCACTGCGGCGATATTGGCGTAGCTGCGTTCGCCGTACTTGTCGTCGGGGAATAATCCGAACACTTGCGCGAAGTCTTCCATGTGGATGCGGCGCCCGCCAGCCGCGCGGTCGAAGCGCTCGATGGCGAGCGCACTACCTTTGAGGCGGGCAGCGTCGGGTGGAAGGCCTTCGATTTCGGCGACAGGTACAAGGCGTACGGGAGGAACTTGAATGCCGGCCGCGCGCGCGAGTTCCAGCATGGCGTACTCGTTTTCTGCCACCGAAGCGTATTGCGTGGAAGGTAATTTGACGATCCATGATCCTCCCACGCCGTGAGCGGGGACCGTGAGGCCACCCGAAGCTTCCATCACGGCGGAGAATTTGAGCTGGACCCCCGCGAGGGAAAACCGCAGGACCTTCTTTTGCTGCTGATCTTCGTCTTGATGGTGCCGATGGGCATCGGCATCATGGTCATGCTCGTTCTTGCCGACGTCCATCGGCTGAACGGTGACAGCGCCGGCCAGGTCGGCGCCGAGCACGGCCATCAGGTAGAATTCCCGCTCCTTTTTCACGCCAGCCTTCTGGGCGAGATACTCGCGCAGGT
>Ga0335085_10002694_pt1 | contig 32534 bp, 34 predicted proteins | sample Lox_Sample_45_FD_206712 | JGI IMG/M metagenome (GOLD analysis project Ga0335085, IMG submission 206712) | Soil microbial communities from Loxahatchee National Wildlife Refuge, Florida, United States - Lox_Sample_4.5 | ecosystem: Environmental > Terrestrial > Soil > Wetlands | place: USA... | reverse complement strand
CGGCACGCGGGAGGAAGGCTTTCGCGAAGGTTGGTATTACCCCGGCGATCTCGCGAGCCTCGACGGGGAGGGATATCTCCATCTCCGCGGGCGCAGCTCCGACCTCATCTTGGGCGACGGGGTCGAGTACCTGCCCAACGAGGTCGAGGCGGTCCTGGCGGCGCATGCCTCGGTCGTCGAGGCTGCCGTGGTCGGCGGACCCGCGCGCGACGGCCGCGAGGAAGTCGTGGCCCTAATCGTGACGCGCGGCGAGGCCGAGCACGAGGCGATCGCCGCGCATCTGACCCAGCACCTGCCGCCCGCCAAGCGTCCGCGCCAAATCATCTACGCGAAAGCGCTACCGCGCACGCCCAACGGAAAGATCGACCGCGTCGCGGTCAAGCGAATGGCAATCCAATACGTGGGCGCATCCTGGACGGCCTGACCTTCGGCGGATCAGGGGCCGGGAAATCCGCGCATGAGCGGAAGGGCCTTCTCGATCGCGCAATCATGGGTCACGTCGCCGGGATGAGCGCTTGCGCGACGGCATGCCCGATCCAGAAGCGGATCGTTGGCCCATCACGCCCGCCAAGCGCGTTCCTCTCCAAAAGCAGGGGTCGCGAGCTCTGATCTCTCTTCGCACGCCGACCATCCTCGGCGGCGCCGGCGCTTCAAATCGCATGTTCCGCGTCGGCGCATGGGCTCGGGGTCTGGCCCTAGCGCTTCGTCGCCGGGTCGACCGTCACGTTGAGATCCCGCACCAGGCCGTTTGCGATCGAATAGATCCAGCCATGGACGTAGAGTTCCTGACCGCGCGACCAGGCGTCCTGGATGAAGACGTCGGAGGCGACGTTCTTCACCTGCCGGATCACGTTGAGCTCGCAGAGGCGATCGAGCCGGACGTTCCGGTCGGCGATGGCATCCAACTCCCCGCGGTGCGCGTCATAGACCTCGCGGATCGGATGCAACCAGTGGTCGACGAGGCCGCGGCGACGCCCGTCGATGGCGGCGCTCACGCCGCCGCAGCCGTAGTGCCCCACCACCATGATGTCCCGCACCTTCAGCACGTCGACCGCGAATTGGAGCACGGAGAGATAATTCGCATCTTGCGGCGGCGCCAGGTTGGCGACGTTACGGTGCACGAAGAGCTCGCCGGGGTCGAGGCCGACGATCTCGTTGGCGGGGACGCGGCTGTCCGAGCAACCGATCCAGAGATAGCGCGGCGCCTGCTGGCGCTCGAGCCGGCGGAAGAAATCGGGGTCGGCCGCGATTTTGCGCTCGGCCCAAGCGCGGTTCCGCTCCTTCAAGTCATCGAGCATGGATCAGCCGCTCGGCCTCATGCCGCATGGGCCTTCGCCCAGGCCGCCACCTCCGCGTGGGTCGCGAACCAGACCTTGCCGCGGGACTTGGCATGGCGGATCAGCTCGTCGACGATCCAGATGCGCGAGCGGTAGCCGACGATGTGCGGATGCATCGTGAGCTGGAAGATGCCACCCTCCTCCCAGGCCGCGTCGAGCTCGCGGCGGAAGATGTCGAGGACGTCGTTGGGAGGCGTGTAGGGCCGGAGCGACTGGAAGCGGTGCATCATGAAATAGACGGCGTCGTCGCGCACCCATTCGACCGGCAGCTCGACGATCCCCGTGGGGGTGCCGTCGAGCAGGAGCTCGTAGCAATCCTCGTCAGCCATGAGCGAGCTGTCGTAGAGCAGGCCCATTTCCTTCTCGATCGAGAGCGTGTTCGGGCTGAAATCCCAGGAGGGCGTGCGAAGCCCCACCGGACGAGCGCCCGTGACTTTCTCGAGCGTCTCCGCCGAGCGCAGCATGAGGTCGCGCTCGGCCTCGAGCGGCAGCACGGAGTTGAGCTCGTGGATCCAGCCGTGGATGCCGATCTCGTGGCCCTCCGCGACGACGCGGCGCTGCTCGTCCGGATGTATGAGCGCCGCGACCGCGGGCACGTAGAAGGTCGCTTTAACGCCGTGCTTTGCGAGAAGCGCGAGGATTCGCGGCACGCCCACGCGGTTTCCGTATTGTCCCCAGCAAAGCCGGCCAATCGACTTTCCGCCGTCGCGGAGCTCGTTGGTCTCGTGGTCGGAATCGAAGGAGAGGGCGACGGCGCAGCGCGCCCCATCCTTCCAGCCGCGGGGACGGAAGCTCCGCCCCGCGCGCACGCGGTTCACGAGCTTCCGCCAATGCTCCTCCGGCCACTGCCAGGGCTGGAGAGCGGGGGCCTGGTCGTCCATCTATGCCTCCGACAAAACTGCCGCTCAGCGCAGCGGATGATGCGCCGTCTCGGTGAGCCTGTAGTTGACAGCAAAGGAAATCGCCGCCGCCGCCATCACGTAGAAGACTGGCGCGAATTTGACGCCGGTCTGGTCGATGAGCCACGTCGCGATGTAAGGCGCAAACCCGCCGAAGATGGCGACCGACAGGGCATAGCCCGTCGTCATCCATGTCGAGCGGCTACTGGTTGGAAAGATCTCGGAGATCGCCGCGGGCCCGGCTCCGGAGTAGAGGGATATCACGAGACCGATGAGAATCTGGATCACGATGACCGCCGTAAAAGTCGGCCCCGAGAGCAGCAGCATGAAGACAGGGTAGGGCAGGACGATGAACGCGGCGCAGCAGGTAAGGAGGAGGGGTCGGCGGCCGATCCGGTCGGAAATCACGCCCATTATCGGGATCGCGACGACGAGCACGATCAGTCCGATGGAGTTCGACCACAGCGACTGCGCACTGGTCAAGTTCGCGTAGGTCTTGGTGAAGGTCGGCATGTACGAGAGGAAGATGTAGAAGATCACCGTCCAGACAATGGTGAAACCGAAGGCGCGGGCGGAAAGCCAGAAGGGCAAGGGATCGCCGGGCCGCGGCGCGGAGGGTGCCTGCCTCTCGCGCCGGTAGGCGGGCGTCTCCTCCATTTTCCGCCGCATGTAGAGCCCCACCGGACCGAGCAATCCGCCGAGCAGGAAGGGTATGCGCCAGCCCCAGCTTTCCATGCTCTCGGCACTCAGGAGCGTGTTGCAGAGCGCAGCAATCAGCGAGCCCAAGAGGAGCCCAGCGGAGACACTGCATTGCTGGAAGCTGCCGTAAAGGCCCCGTCGACCTTCGGGAGCCCATTCCACGATGAAAGCCGTAGATCCGCCCCATTCGCCGCCGGCGGAGAAGCCCTGCATCAGCCGCGCGATGAGAATGAGAAGCGGCGCGGTGACGCCGATCGCCGCATAGGTCGGAGCGATGCCGATGAGGACCGTTCCGACCACCATCAGGAAGATGGTCAAGAGGAGCGCAAATTTGCGGCCCCTCACGTCGCCGATCCGGCCGATGACGATGCCGCCGAGCGGGCGGGCGAGAAACCCGACTCCGAAGACGGCGAAGGTTGCCAGAAGCTCCCTGACCTTGTCGCCGCTTGGAAAGAAATTCCTTCCTATGATCGCCGCGACGTATGCGTAGACCGCGAAGTCGTACCACTCCAGGACATTGCCGATGACCGCCGCAGCCACGGCTTGCTTTGCCGACATCGTTGTCGCTGGGCCAGATCGCTGGGTCGTCGCAACCATTGTTTCCCCCGGATTTGATTTTGAGCCTTGTCCTCGGACCTCCGAAAAGTCGATTGAATGTCAAAGCGGCAGGAGGCGCGATCTTGCGCCCATTTCGCGGCCTCAACAAGGGCGCGTCAGGCGACCCACTGGAAGCCGTCGACGACGAAATCCTGGCCCGTGATGAAATTGGGCTCGACGGTCGCGAGGAAGGCGACGAGCTCGGCCACGTCCTTGGGGCTCCCGAGCCGGCCGAGCGCGATCCCCTTCACGAGTTCCGGCTCCCGCGACTTAATGAGGGTGTTGCTGAGCTCGGTCTTGATGACGCCGGGACAGATCGCGTTGATGGCGATATGGGGCCCGAGCTCCTTTGCGAGAGCGCGCGTGAGCCCGAGAATTCCGGCCTTCGCCGCGGCATAGGCGAATTTGCTGACGGCACTGGTGACGCCGCCGGTATGGGCGTTGAGCGAGGACATGCTGACGATGCGCCCGCCCTTCTGCGCGAGCATGGCGGGAACGACCGCGCGGCACCAGTTGAAGCAGCTCTTCAAGTTGATCTCGATGGTGCGATCCCACTCGACCTCGGTGATCTCCAGGAGACCCTTTGCCATCGAGCGACCGGCGTTGTTGACGAGGACATCGATGCGGCCCCATTTGCCGAGTACGGAGTCGGCGATCTCCTGCGCGAGCTCGAAGCGCGAGACGTCCGCCTCGTAGGCGAGCGCTCGCCGGCCTTTGGCCCGGATCTCGCCGGCGGTGCGCTCCATCTCCGGCGCCAGGAGATCGACCAAGGCGATGTCGAAGCCGCGCTCGGCAAGCGCGTGGGCGCAGCCGCGGCCGATCCCCCGCGCGCCGCCGGTGACGATGGCGACACGTTTGCTATCCTCCCTCATGCTTCACTTCCCCTCAGTCGCGCCGGCGCATTGCTTCGGTGGCGCTGCCCGCGCGGCGCGGGATCGAGCTGCCGCCATCGACGGAAATGGATTCGCCGGTGATGTAGCTGGCGGCCTCCGAAGCGAGGAACATCACGGTCTCTGCGAGGTCTTCGGGTCCGGAGACGCGTCCCATGGGAATGGCTGCGGCCATCGTTTCGTCATAGTTCGGCGGAAATTCCACGAGCGCGCTCCCCAGGGCGAAGCCCGGGCGCACGACGTTGACGCGGATGCCGTCCTTCGCGAGATCGAGGGCGAAGCCCTTGGAGAGCCATTCGAGGCCGCGCTTGGAGACGCAATAGGGAACGCCGTTCGTGCGCAGGATTTCGGCCGCGCCCGAACTCACATTGACGAAGGAGCCCTTGGTTGCCGCGGCGATCATCGCCTTCGCAAAGCTTCGCATGATCAGGAACGGCGCCCGCAGGTTCGTCGCCATGACGCGGTCCCAGAAGGCAGCATCGATCTCGAGCAAGCCGCCGAAAGGATAGATGCCGGCGTTGTTGACGACGACGTCCGGCGCCCGCCAGCGCGCGACGACCGCCGCGACGAGATCGGCGATCGAGGCGTCATTGGTGAGATCGGTGACGTGCGTGAGGAGGCGCTCCCGCGGCAGCGCGAGCGTCGCCGCGAAGGCCGTCAGCGCATCGCCGCGCATGTCCGAGAGGCACAGGGTTGCGCCGGCGGCGGCGAAGGCGCGCGAAAGCTGGCGGCCGTAGACGCCGGCCGCACCGGTGATCACCACGCATCGGCTCGTGAAGTCGCCGGCCATTCCCCCGCCTCCCTCGGTAGAAGCATGGGCTAGCGAGCCTGGCATGTCCACACGCGGTAAAGGAACGCCTCGGCCGCAAACGAAAGCGGCCCCGCCGTTCCCGGCGGGGCCGCTCGCGATTTACGCGGATTTGTGGGCGCTACTTTACGGTCACGACCACGACGCGATTGTCGCGGAGCCGCACGCCCTGCGGAGTCTGGACCATGAGCTCGTTGGCGCCCGCGGCGCGGCTCGTAATGCGCGAAGCGACGATGCCGGCGCCGAGCAGATAGTCGCGCACCGACGCCGCACGCTTCGAGGAAAGCTCGAGCTTCTGGTCTTCCTTCCCGACCGTGTCGGAATGGCCGACCACCTCGAAGTTCACGAACTGGCACTTCCAGGAATTGATGAGCTGGTTGAGCTTTGTACGGGCGTCGTCGCTCACCCAATCCTTGTTGAAGCCGAACTCCATTACGTACCAGCGCGGCGCGTTCTGGGGCGGCAAGGTCATCTTGATGGTGATGCCTTGGGCACCAATTCCGAGCCCGAGCCCCGCCGTGCGGGAGCTAAGGTCCATGACCACGTTGGTCTTCTTGTTCTTGAGCGACATCCCGCCGCCGCCCACCACCAGGGTAGATTCCCCCTGGATGGCGCTGTAGTCGCCGGGGAAATCCTCGAGCCGCGCCAGGCCCTTGACCGGCCCTCCGGCGTCCACCCTGGAGATGCCAACCTGAAGCCCTGCGCCGAACCCGCTGACCTTGAACGAATAGGTGCAATTGGTTCCGAGGTTCGGGAGATTGAGCTTGCCTTCGCCGGATTGCCCGCCGATGCCCAGAGCGAAGGAGGTCGTCTCGAGCGAGACCGAGGGCGCATTGTCCTGAGCGACAGCCGCAACCGCCGGGATCAGCCCTAGCAGCACGCCCGCAAAGATCGGAAGGTATTTCGACGCTCGCATGGCCGTGTTTTCCTTTCTTGGTGAAGGCAACGTTCGAACCCGCCAGCGCTCTGCGGAGACAAATTAACCTCAGCCGGCGGAATTTCCGAACGACCCAAAACGGGTGAGGCGATCTCGCACTATCTCGTTAGTAGCGGAGCGCGGACGAGCCGCCAATCCAGGAAAACCCTGACTCCGCGATGTCCGCCGTCATGATCAGGGCGGAATTCATTGCCTTTGCGGGGATCGCCCGGCGAAAGTTCGGCCGAGCCCCTCCGCGAAGGAGATCGGCTCGATTTGCAGCGCCCGGCGCATCTCAGCGATGTCGAAGGCCTTGTCCTCAAGGAGGCGGCGGACCGCATCCGTGTCCACGCGAGGCAGTCCTGGCACGATGCCAGCGATCCGCGCGAGCCACATGAGGAGCCACGCCGGGGCGGATACGATGCGAGGCCGGCGCAGCCCCGCGGCGGCGGCGATCGCGCGCACGAAGTCGGCATAGCGCATCGGCTCCGGTCCCGCGATCACGAGCGTCGAGGGGGCGGGCCAGTCGCGCTCGAGAGCGGCGCAAATGGAACGGGTCACGTCGTCTTGATGGATCGGCTGCACCAGCGCCCGGCCTCCCTTCGGCAGCGGTACCACCGGAAGGCGCGCCAGCAACGCCGCCAGAGGTTGGACGTTGGCCTCGCCCTCGGCGCCGTAGATCATCGTGGGATGTAGCATGACGCCCGGCCGGCCCGAGGCGAGAAAGGCGCGCTCGCCCGCGAGGACGCCCAAACCGTGCTCGTCGGGCCAGCGGCTCGATTTTCGCGTGCTGCCCAAGAGGACCAGGCGAGCTTGCGGCGGTGCCGCCGCAAGTATCTCCGGCACGAAGCGCGCATGGGCGCAGGAGACGATGCGAGCGGCGCCGGCGAGCGCCCTCCGGAGCGCGGCCTCGTCGCGGAGGTCCGCAATGCGGGGCTCGATCCCCGTGCCCTGCGTTGCCCAGCGCTCGCCGCTGCGCGCAACGGGCACGAAAGGAATACCCTCGGTGCGCAGATGTCGGCAAAGCGCAAGGCCGGTGCGGCCGGTGGCGCCGATGACGTGAACGGTGGGCGCTGCTTGCACGGAGGGAGCCGGGGTCATCGCGAAAGCCGCACGCTCGGCAAATCGGAGCGGCGTGTCAACCCGAGCGTGGGGCCGCCACCGTTGCTCAAGGCGCGGCGCATCGGGTCGCAGCTCGTCAATCCCGTGCTTCTCGTGCTCGCGCCGCACGGCCCTGGAGGGTCCGGCGCGATGACGTCGAGGTAAGTCCCGCAATGGCTCGCTTGACAGGGCGCACAGCGGACCCTAGAGCGTGCTCGTCCTCGCCCACCGCCGAGCCAGAGGCAATTCACCATGTCCACAACCAAGAAGCACATCGCCTATCCCGGCCGCATCGTCATGGTGGGCTTCGGGAGCATCGGGCAGGGAACCCTGCCGCTGATACTGCGCCACATCGACATGGATCCCAAGCGGATCACCATCGTGACCGCCGAGGAGCGCGGCCAAAAGGAGGCCGAGGAGCTCGGCATCACCTTCATCGTCAACCCGCTGACGCGCGAGAACTTCGAGAGCGTGCTCGATCCGATGCTGAGCCGGGGCGACTTCCTCCTCAACGTTTCCGTCGAGGTCTCCAGCATCGCGCTCATGGGCCTCTGCTATCGCAAGGGCACGTTCTACCTCGACACCTGCATCGAGCCCTGGCCAGGCGGCTACACCGACACAGCGCTCTCGCCCTCCCAGCGCTCTAACTATGGACTGCGCGAGCAGGCGCTCGAGTTCGGCCGGGCGCATGGCGGCAGGGGGCCGACGGCGATCGTGACGCATGGCGCCAACCCGGGCCTCGTATCGCATTTCGTGAAGCAGGCGCTCCTCGACATCTCGCGGGACACTGGCGCGGGCGCGGCGCAGCCGAAGTCCCGCGCCGAGTGGGGCGCGCTCGCGCGCGAGCTTGGCGTCAAGGTCATCCACATCGCCGAGCGCGATACCCAGGTCGCGAGCGTGCCCAAGCGGCCGGGCGAGTTCGTCAACACCTGGTCGGTCGACGGCTTCGTCAGCGAGGGCTCGCAGCCCGCCGAGCTCGGCTGGGGCTCGCACGAGCGGCATTTCCCGCCGGACGGCAGCCGCCACAGTTTCGGCTGCGACTGCGCGATCTATCTGAACCGTCCCGGCGCCAGCACGCGCGTCAGGAGCTGGACACCGCTCGAGGGCCCCTATCACGGTTTCCTCATCACGCACGGCGAATCCATCTCGATCTCCGACTATTTCACCGTGCGGCAGAGCGACCGGGTCGTCTATCGCCCGACCGTGCACTACGCCTATCACCCCTGCGACGGCGCCGTGCTCTCCGTCCACGAGCTCGGCGGCAAGAATTGGCATCTTCAGGATCGGAAGCGCATCCTCATGGACGAGATCACCACGGGGATCGACGAGCTCGGAGTGCTGCTGATGGGCCACGCCAAGGGGGCCTATTGGTACGGCTCCGTGCTCTCGATCGAGGAGACGCGAGAACTCATCCCCTATCACAACGCGACGGGGCTTCAGGTGACCGCCCCGGTGCTCGCGGGCATGATCTGGGCGATGGAGAATCCTGATCGCGGCGTCGCCGAGCCCGACGAGATGGACCACGAGCGCATCCTCGAGATCACGCGGCCCTATCTCGGCAAGCTCGTGGGCGCCTACAGCCATTGGACGCCGCTCAAGGACCGGGCTCGCCTCTTTCCCGAGGAACTCGACGAATCCGACCCCTGGCAGTTCAAGAATTTCCGGGTTCTCTGAGGACGCGGCCCCGCGCGTCTCGAAAGATGATAAGCTCCCGCCGGTGGAAGTGATCTCCGCCTCTGGCGCGGGAGGACACCATGGATCGGTTCCGGCGGGCGCTTGGCGCTTTCGCGTTGGGCTATCTGCTCCTGGCATCTCCAGGTTGGAGCGAGATGCGCAAGGTCGACCTCGCGCTCGTGCTCGCGATCGATGTTTCCGGCAGCGTCAACGAGGAGCGCTGGCGCCTACAGCGCCAGGGCTATGAGACCGCCTTCAAGAGCCCGGAGGTGATCCAGGCCATCACCAGCGGCCAGCACAAGGCGATCGCCGTCACCATGGTGGAATGGGCTGGCCAGCGGCATCAAAAGCAGGTGATCGAGTGGACCGTGATCTCCGACGAGACGGGAGCCGTCGCCTTCGCAAGCGCCATGCTCGAGGCGCCGCGGATCTACACCGATTGGACATCGATCTCCGGCGCGATCGATTTTGCGGCGGCGCTTTTCGACGACAGCGGCGTCGAGGCGGGCCGAAAAGTGATCGACGTCTCCGGCGATGGCGTCAACAATCAGGGCCGCGCTGTTGACGATGCGCGCGCGGAGGCCGTCGCGAGGGGCATCGTCATCAACGGCCTCGCCATCCTCAGCGACTACGAGTATCTCGACGAGTACTATCAGGAGCACGTCGTCGGGGGGCCCGGCGCGTTCATGGTGGTGGTGAAGGACTATTCGACCTTCGCGCAGGGCGTCCAGGCGAAGCTCGTGCGCGAGATCGTCGACAATGAGACGCGCGCGCGCCGCATTCTCGCGGGGCGCGCACCGTCGCTTTATTCCTCCAAGTAGATCTCGCCATCCTCGACTCGGATGCGCAGGGGCGTCAGCGCCTTCCCCGCGCAGGGACCTTCGATGCAATAGCCGTCCTCGATCCGGAAGAGCGCGCCGTGCGTCGCGCAGAGGATGAATCGGCGCTCGATGTCGAGGAAGCGGTCGGGCGCCCAATCCAAGGGGCTGCCGACATGCGGACAGATGTTCTCGTAGGCGACGATGCGGCCGCGGTGACGCACGACGAAGATGGCATGGCTCTCGCTGCCGCTGCCGAACCGGAACCCGCGGCTCCCGGGTTCGGCGATCTCCTCCAGACGACAGAGGCGGCGCGCGCTCATGCCTCGATACCCGCCATTTTCGCGAGGACGCGCCATTCCTTTGGCGTCACCGGCGAGACCGATAGACGCGACTGCCGCACCAGCGCGAGCTCGGCGAGCGCCTTCGTCGCCTTGATCGCCGCGAGCGTCACCGGCTCCTTCGCGGGCATGACCGGCGCCACGTCGACGGTGACGAAGCGGCCGCTGGCATCGCCGGGATCAGGATAAGCCTCGCGGACGATCTCGACCACGCCGACGATCGCAAGCCCCTCGTTCGAATGATAGAAGAAGCCGCGGTCGCCCTGCCTCATGGCCTTCAGGTTGTTGGCGGCCTGATGGTTGCGCACGCCGGTCCAGCTCGTGCGCCCGTCCTTGACGAGCCGATCCCATGAGTAGGCGGACGGCTCCGATTTCAGCATCCAATACTGCATCGCCCCTCCTTCAGCGGCGCGCGACGATAAAGATACGGCGGAACGGCAGGAGCGTCTTCCCGTCCGCGCGCTTCGGGTAGGCCACGCGGAGCTTCGCGGCATAGAGGCGCTCGAGCTCGGCCCGCTCCGGCGGCGTCAAGGGATCGAGCAGGGGCCGGAGCGCGCTTCCGCGCACCCAGTTGAGCACGGCATCCTCGCCGGAGAGGACGTGCAGATACTCGGTCTCCCAGATATCGAGGCCGCCCTGCGCAAGCGGCACGAGGAAGTCGTAGTAGAGCGCAGGCGCGCCTACGGGATCGTGCCGCAGCAAGGGCTCGAGCCTCGGCGCCCACGGTCCTTCGACCGCGGTCTCGCGCATAAGCACGTGGCTCGGCGCATCGAAGTTGCGCGGCATCTGCAGCGCCATCGTCCCGCCCGGAGCGAGCGCCGCCATGAGACGCGGAAGCAACGCGTTGTGATGGTCGACCCATTGCAGGACGGCGTTCGAGAAGATGAGCGCGGGCGGAGCCTCGGGTCTCCAGCGCTGCAAATCCGCCTCGATCCAGCGGACGCGCGACGGCGTCGCCTGCGCCTGGCGCAACATCTCCGAGGAGGAGTCGACGCCGAGCACCGCGCGCTCGGGCCAGCGTTCCGCCATCGCGCGCGCATGCACACCGGTTCCGCAACCGAGATCTGCGACCGCGCCCGCCGGCAGCTCGACCACGCGTGCCAAGAGATCGGAGCCTGGGCGCAGCCGCTCGTCCGAGAATTTCAGGTATTGCGCGGGATCCCAAGCCATCGCTCCCCCTCCGACCGCAGCACGCCGCCACTCATATCCCAAGCCACGTAACGGATCACGCCGATTCGAGATAGCGGCGGAATTCGAATGGCTTGTATTGTTATGAACAATTAAATACTGTGAAATATATAATTAATATTGCATAAATAATGTGAAATCGCCTAATCTACTTGGATTCTAGGTGGAGGTTGGCCATGGACGGCACCGCAGCGGTTTCCAAGGTCGAACGCATCAAAGCAGCGAGCGACGGGCTGCGCGGCAGGCTGGCGGCAGTAACCGCCGACGGATCACCGGTCTTCGACAGCACATCGGTGGCGCTACTCAAGTTCCACGGCACCTATCAGGGCCACGACCGCGACAGCGCGACCGAGCGCAAGCAGCAAGGTCTCGACAAGCTGCACCAGCTCATGGTGCGCGTGCGCATCCCCGCGGGACGACTCACCGCCGCGCAATACCTCGAGCTCGATCGGCTCGCCGACCGCACCGGCAACGGCACGCTGCGACTCACGACGCGGCAGAGCATCCAGTTCCACGGCGTGCTGAAGCGCGACCTCATGGAGACGATAGCCGCAATCAATGCGAGCCTGCTGACGACGCTCGCGGCCTGCGGCGACGTCGTGCGCACCGTGACCGCCGTCGCAGCGCCGATCCGCGACGCTATCCATCGCCGGCTCGAGGAGGACGCACGCAGCCTCTCGCGTCACTTTCTTCCAAGCACCGGCGCCTATCACGAGATCTGGCTCGACGGAGAGCGGGCCGCCGGCGCCGACGAGGACGCGCTCTACGGCGCCACCTACCTCCCGCGCAAATTCAAGATCGGCCTCGCCACGCCCGAGGATAATTCCGTCGATGTCCTGACCAACGATCTCGGCATCGTCGCGCTATTCGAGGGCAAATGGCTCGCCGGCTACAATTTCGCGCTGGGCGGCGGGCTCGGCATGACCCACAACAACCCCCGCACCTTCCCAAGACTTGCCTCCTTCGTCGCCTTCGTCGCGCCCGAGGACCTCCTCTCCGTGGCAGCCGCGGTGGTGATGCTGCATCGGGACTATGGGGACCGCGGCGACCGCCGGCATGCGCGGCTCAAATACGTGATCGCCGAGCGCGGCGAGGCCTGGGCGAAGGCGCGGCTCGAGGAGTATCTCGGCAAGCCACTGGAGTATCCGCGCGCCATGCCGGCCTTTCGCGTGAGGGATCATCTCGGCTGGCACGCGCAGGGTGACGGCAGGCTTTACCTCGGCGTGCCCGTGCGGAGCGGCCGCGTCCAAGGAGCGCTCCGCCGCGCGGTCCGCGAGGCGATCGAGCGCTATCGGCTCGATCCCATCGTCACCCCGACGCAAGACCTAATCCTCAGCAATGCCCTGCCCGAGGCTCGCGCCGACATCGAGGGCGTGCTCCGCGCCTCCGGCGTCGTGCTCGCGGATAGGCTCTCGCCGGTCCGGCGTTGGTCGCTTGCCTGCCCCGCGTTGCCGAGCTGCGGCCTTGCGCTGACGGAAGCCGAGCGCGTGCAGGATCCACTGATCTCCCGGATCGAACAGGCCCTCGCGCGGCACGGCCTCGCCGGCGAGAGGCTCTCGATCCGCATCACCGGCTGCCCCAATGGCTGCGCGCGGCCCTATGCCGGCGACATCGGCATCGTGGGTCGTCTGCCGGGGCACTATGCGATCTACGTCGGGGGCGATTTCGCGGGCACCCGGCTCAATTTCGCGCTGCTCGATCGCGTTGCCGAGGCTGATGTCGCCGCCCGTTTGGAGCCGCTCTTTGCGCGTTTCGCGGCGGAGCGCCTGCCGAGCGAGGGTTTCGGCGATTTCTGCCATCGGCTCGGCAGGGAGAGGCTCGTCGCACCGCTCGCCTCGGCCCTCGCGGAAGCGTCCTGATGTTTCCGGTCAATCTCGATCTCGCGCGGCTTCCGGTGGCTCTGGTGGGCAACGGACCGATGACGGAACGGCGCCTCGCCCTCCTCGACGAGGACCGCGCGGCTGCCGTCGCGGTCTATGCGCCGACACCGGGCGAGACCCTCCTGCATCGAGCGGGACCGCGGCTGCGCCGACGCTGGCCTACGACGGTTGAGGCCAGACGTGCGCGCGTTCTCCTGATCGCGGACGGGGTGGAGGCATGCATGGCGCGGGAAATGGTCGCCGCCGCACGCGCGAGCGGCACGCTCGTCAACGTCGCGGACCGGCCTGAGCTCTGCGATTTTCATTCCCCGGCGACGGTACGCCGGGGCGATCTCTTGCTGACCGTCTCGACCGCCGGGCGCGCGCCGGCCCTTTCGCGACGCCTAAGCCGCTTCCTCGCGGAAGTGTTCGGCCCCGATTGGCAAGCGCGACTCGACCGTCTCGCGAGCTTGCGCGCGGCCTGGCGCGAAGGCGGCGCCCGCGCAGCAGACATTCGCGACTGGTCCGAAAACTGGATCCAAGACCAGGGTTTCCTGCCCGATTCGGTGAAGGCGGCGGAGGCACTCGAGGAGACCCTCCGCAAGACCCCGCTCGCCTCTGCATGAACAAAGGCGGCGCCGTCGCCGGCGCCGCCTGCTCGCATCGCGAATCCCTCCGGCCGATCGCGCCCGGCGCCGAGGGCTCAGATCGCTTCCTTCAGATCCTTGGCAGCGCGGAACGCGACCTTCTTGCTGGCCTTGATCTTGATCGGCTCGCCGGTCGCTGGATTGCGGCCCATGCGAGCGGCACGGTGCCGCACCGCGAGGATGCCGAGACCGCCGATGCGGATACGACTACCCTTTTTAAGGTGCTTCACGACTTGTCCGACAAAATCTCCGAGGACGGCCTCCGCCTGCTTCTTGGACATCTCGTGCATTTCCGCGAGCGCCGCCGCGAGATGCTTCACGGTCACCGTGGCCTTGGTGCCTGCCTTTTGCGTCGCCATTCCTGATCCCTTTCCTTGAGCGCCGACGGCTGTCGGCCCCGAAGAGAGAATCACAACCGTGCGACTAACGCAAGAAATCCGCGTCATACCGCGTACGATGCCGGGCGCATTTACGGGGCTTTAATGGCTGCCGCTTATGCTCGGCCGCGCCGTTCCTCGTCGCAAGGCAAGGGCCCGATGCGTCCCCGCACCTTCAAGCTCACGGAGCGCCACGTCGAGGCGCGCAATCCCAAGAGCAACCTGGCGCTCACGCTCACCTTCGCCTTCCTTGGGCTTGTGAACGGATTCATGGGCGCTATTCCCGGCGGAATTTGGGCACTGCTCTCGCTCTGAGGCCTCGGTCTCAGCGCAGCGCATATTCCGCCTGGTCCTCATAGATCGAGCCGCTCTTGCTGAGATAGCTGGCGACGAGCGCGAACTCCTTGACCTCGAAGGGAGGCGCTCGAAAGAGCGCATGTTCCGCGAGAAAACCTTGCAATTTCGGGCCGAGCGGCGGTCTGAGGCGCGCCAAGCTCACATGCGGCGTGAAGCGCCGCCCCTCCGGCGGCAGTCCGAGCCGCTGAAGCACGCTCTCGACCTTACCCTGGAGCTGCAGTAGCGGCGGATTTTTCTCAACGCCGACCCAGAGCATGCGAGTCCCGAACCGGCCCACCCCCGTGAGGGTCACCTCGAAGCGCGGCTGCTCGATACGCAGAAGCGCCGCGTCGATGTCGCTCGCGAGGCCCTCGTCGACCTCGCCGATGAAGCGGAGCGTCAGATGGAGATTCCCGGGATCGACCCAGCGCGCCTCCGGCACTCCCGCGCAGATCAGCGATATCCGGAGCTTGAGCTCCGGGGGCAGACCGATTCCGACGAAAAGGCGTAGCATCCGGCCCTGCGCTTCTCGCGCCGCCGCGGTGACGGCCGTCAGAGGAACAGCGCGAGGACGCCCGTATAGCCGTAGAGCCGGTCGTGGGCAATCTCGCCGCTGCCGAAGAACCCCGCGAGCGGGAAATCGCCGAGTGCCGCCCGGATCGCCTCCACCTCCTCGTTCTCGCCCGCGAAGAGATTAGGACCGCGCGCGAGGCAGCTGAAATAGAGACCGGCTTTGGGCGGCGCCGTAATCCGGCGCTGCAGGCCACCGAGCATGCGCTTCAGGTCCGCAAGCGCGCTCGCGGGATCGCGACGGCAGAAGAGGATGGGATCACCGGGCGTCACTTTCTCGGCGATCGCTAGCCACTGCCGCTCCACGTCAAGCGCGATCAGGTTGCGCACGAGATAGTCGCCCGTGTCGGAGCCACGCACCGGAATGCCCGCAAAGATGCGCCCACCGACCTGCCGGAGATCGCGCGCGAGGAGCTCGCCGATGTCCTCCTTGAAGACCTCGAGCGCGGGTCGGTTGTCGACCATCATGACGATGTTGTCACGCGCCTCCGTGACGCGGCGGACCGGCCCGATCGGCGAGCAGCCCTGCGTCAAGCCGGTCGCGACGCCGATCTCGGGCCCGAGCAGCACGCCCGTGAGCCCGCCCTCGACGACGCGGTCGGCGATGTTCCGCGGCGGCGCGCTCATCGCGGCGGAGAGGCCGCCGACGAGGTAGAGACCGCCCTCAGCGCTGAGCGACGATACCGCCGTGACGATCCCGGCATCGCGGGGGTCACCGTGGACGACGGCGACGCCGGGATGCTTCAAGGCGATCCAGGCGCGCTCGACCTCTCCGACGGTGCCGTGAGCAGACGGCGCAGGTCCGAAGACGCGGAAGGCGTCATCCGGGAAGCTCGCGACCAAAGCGCTCAGCGCGGGCGTCTCAAAATGCTCGCGCCGTCCGCAGACGCCGAGTCCGACCGCGCCCACCCAATGGGGAATGCGTGTGCGCTCCCGCAGGAAGGTGAGGATGCTGCCGAGATCACCGGCGAGCACGTCCGTGACATAGAGGAATCCGAGGCTCGTCCCCTCCGGGACGGGTAGCAAGGCGTCGGCGCAGCTCTTCGCCGCCTCGGCCCATCCGGCACCCCCGCCGTCGGCCGCGCGGAACTGAACCGCGCTCATCCGCTTCCTTCGGGCATTTGTGCCCCGAGGAGGCGCAGCACGTAAGGGCCCACGCGCGCGACGATCGTATCCACGCCGCGGGCGTTTGGATGCAGCATGTCTGGCTGATTGAGGGTGGGATCGAGCGCCACGCCTTGCAGGAAGAACGGGTAGAGGAGCAGGTGGTGGCGCTCCGCCAGTGCAGGATAGATTGCATTGAACGACTGCTGGTACTCGGGGCCCCAATTCGCCGGCGATTCCATGCCCAGCAGCAGCACCTTGATCTTCCGCGCCTCGAGCTTGCTCAGGATCGCGTCGAGATTCCTGTAGGTCGAATGGGGATCTACCGCGCGAAGCGCGTCGTTGGCGCCGAACTCCACGAGCACCGCGTCCGCGGGCTCGGCGAGGGTCCAGTCGAGGCGCGCCAGGCCGCCCGCGCTGGTATCTCCGGAGACGCCGGCATTGACGACCTCTGCCTCGATGCCGTGGTCGTGCAGCCACGCCTGGAGCCGCGCGGGAAACGCCTCCTCCGGCGCCACGCCGTAGCCGGCGGTGAGGCTGTCGCCTAAGGCGATGATGCGTGTCGGCGCGGCAAAGGCGGCGCCGCTCGCAACGAGCGCGACCAGCGCCGCCGCAGCGAGGTTGACAAGCTCTCGCCACCGTCCATAACCACACTCGCCCGATCGACCGGAGGCCGAGCCGCCCAAATCTTCCATGGCCGATGACGCACGCACTGAGATGATCCTGATCGAGGGTGTCGAGGTTACACTGACGAGCGCGGCGGGCGCCGTCAACGTGCTCCGAGGCATCTCGCTCGAGGTTGGCCGCGGTGAGACCGTGAGCCTCATTGGCCCGTCGGGCTCCGGCAAGTCCACGCTGCTGATGGCGGTCGCAGGTCTGGTGCGGCCGAGTGCAGGGCGCGTGGTGATCGCGGGCACCGATCTCGCGGGACTCGACGAGGACGGCCTCGCGCGCTTCCGACGCGACGCCGTCGGGATCGTGTTCCAGGCCTTCCACCTAGTGCCCACCATGACGGCGCTCGAGAACGTAGCGCTGCCGCTGGAATTCGCGGGTCGTCGGGACGCTTTCGACGACGCTGCCGAGTGTCTCGCCTCGGTCGGTCTCGATCGCCGAGAAGGCCACTATCCAGCGGAACTCTCCGGCGGCGAGCAGCAGCGCGTGGCGCTCGCCCGCGCCTTCGCGGCAGGTCCGCGGCTCATCCTCGCGGACGAGCCCACCGGGAACCTCGACGGCGCGACAGGCGCCCAAGTGATGGATCTGCTCTTCCGCTTGAGCGCGGAGCGCGGCACGACGCTCCTTCTCGTCACGCACGAGGTGGAGCTCGCACGCCGCGCCCATCGCATCGTCGAACTCGCGGACGGACGCGTCGTCGCCGACAGCGCACGCCGCAGCTCCGCAGCGGCCTATTAGGTAGGATGTCCTTGATGCTCGCCGCCCGCCTGATGAGCCGTGAGCTTCGCGGCGGGCTCAGCGGCTTTCGCATTTTCCTGGCCTGCCTCGCCCTTGGCGTCGCGATCATCGCGGGGGTGGGCTCGCTTGCGGAAGGCGTGCGCGCGGGGCTCCGAGCGGATGCGCGCTCGATGCTCGGCGGCGATATCGAGATCGAGCTGGTACTGCGCCCGGCAACCACCATCGAGCGCGACTTCCTCGACCGCAGCGGCACCGTCTCCGAGGTGATCGGGATGCGCGCCATGGCGCGGCGCGAGGACAACGCTGCGCGGAGCCTCATCGAGCTCAAGGCGGCGGATGAGGCTTATCCCCTCTATGGCGAGGTTGCGCTCGACCCGCCGCAGGCGCTCGCGGAAGCGTTCGCCAAGCGCGACGGCCTTTGGGGCGCGGTGGCGGCACCGGCGCTTCTCGACCGGCTCGCGCTGAAGCCCGGCGACGTCGTTCGCGTAGGCGAGGCCAGCTTCGTCCTGCGGGCGGCGCTCGCGCATGAACCCGACGCCGCGACCGGCGTCTTCATTCTGGGCCCGCGCCTCGTCATCGCCAAAGCCGCCCTGCCGGAGACTGGCCTTCTCGTGCCCGGCACCGTCATCAACTACAGCTACCGCCTGCGGGTTGCCGCCGCCGCGGACATTCCCGCCTGGGAGGCCGAGGCCAAGGCACGCTTCCCGGATTCGGGCTGGCGCATCCGTGACGCCGCCAACGCCGCACCGGGCCTCGAGCGCCTTCTCGACCGCGTCGGCCTATATCTGACCCTGGTGGGCTTGGCAGCGCTGCTCGTCGGCGGTGTCGGCGTCGGCAATGCCGTCAGCGGCTATCTCACGAGCCGCACGCTCTCGATTGCGATCTTCAAGTCCCTCGGTGCCTGCGGACGGCTAATCTTTGCGACGTACCTGCTGCAGATCGCGACGCTCGGCGCCCTAGGTATCGCCGGCGGCCTTCTCGTCGGTGCGCTCGCGCCGCTGCTCCTCGTGCGTCTGTTGCCCGCCATGCTGCCGGTCGCGGCAAGGTTCGATCTATATCCGCTGCCGCTCGCGGTCGCCGGTGCCGCGGGCGCACTGACGACGCTGGCCTTCGCCCTCGGCCCCCTCGCGATCGCTCGGGCGGTCCCGCCGGCAGCGCTTTTCCGCGCCGCGAGCGAGCCGCCGCGGAGCCGGCTCGGGATCGGCGTACTGATGATACAAGCGGCGACGGTGATAGCGCTGGCGGCGCTGGTGATCGCGACCAGCAGCGACCGGCGGCTTGCGGCATGGTCGGTGCTGGGAGCCTTGGCTGCCCTCCTCGTCTTTCGCCTGGCAGCGCTCGGTGCGATCGCGGCCGTGCGCGCGATCGGCCGTCCGCATCATCCCGGCTTGCGGCTCGCGCTCGCCAATCTCGGCCGGCGCGGCTCCAATACGCCGGAGGTGATCGCATCGTTGGGCCTCGGGCTGACGGTGCTGGTGGCGCTGGTCGCGGTCGAGGGCAACATTGCACGAACGCTCGACAAGGAATTGCCGGAGCGTGCTCCCAGCTTCTTCTTCATCGACATCCAGCCTGAGCAGGCCGCGGCCTTCGACACGCTCGTGACGAGCTTCCCGGGAGTCAGCAACTTCGAGCGCGTGCCGAGCCTCCGCGGGCGGCTTGTGCGGCTCAACGGCGTTCCCGTGGAGCGAGCTGCCGTGGCGCCGGAGGCGCAATGGGCCATCCGTAGCGAGCGCGGCCTTACCTACTCACCGACCTTGCCCTCGGGATCTCGGCTGGTCGAGGGCGATTGGTGGCCGGGCGACTACCGGGGCTCTCCGCTCGTCTCCTTCGAGGCGGAGCTCGCACGCGGCATGGGGCTCAAGGTCGGCGACACGCTCACAATCAACGTGCTGGGACGAGATGTGACCGCGCGGATCGCCAATCTGCGAAGCCTTGACTGGACCTCGCTCGGGATCAACTTCGCGATGGTGTTCTCGCCCGGGAGCTTCGGCGGAGCGCCGGAGACGGAGATCGCGGTCGCACGGGTGCCGCCGGAGCGCGAGGCCTCGCTCGAGAAGGCCGTCACCGACCGCTTCCCCAACATCTCCACCATTCCGGTCAAGGATGCGCTTCAAGCCGTGGGCACTATCGTGGCCGCAGTGGCGACGGCGCTCCAGGCGACCGCGGCGATCGCGCTCCTGGCCTCGGCTCTTGTTCTCGCGGGGGCGCTCGCAGCCTCGCGCCGTCGCCGACTTTACGAGGCGGTGGTGCTGAAGGTGCTGGGCGCCACCCGCCGGGATCTGCTCAAGGCCTTCCTGCTGGAATACGGGCTCCTGGGCCTGCTCTCCGCGGCGGTCGCGGCGGCGCTCGGAACCCTCGCCTCCTACCTCGTCGTCACCGAGGTGATGCGAGCGGATTGGGTGTTCATGCCGGGGGCGGTGGCGCTCTCGGCGGCGGTGGCGCTCGCGATGACGCTCGCGCTCGGCTATGCCGGAACCTGGCGCGCGCTCGGGGTCTCGGCTGCGCCCTATCTCCGCAATGAATAAGGCTTTTTCGAGATCACCAACGGCTTATTGAAGTTTCCCCACCCTGTGCCAATATCTCCGCCCAGGAGATTCACCCAGGGGGATGGAGACGGATTCGATGGCTTACGATTGGCAAAACCGCGCTGCGGCGCGTCCGGCGACTTGGGCCGAGGTCGACACCGGCCTGCGCCAGTTCATGCTGCGCGTCTACAACTACATGGGCGCGGCGCTGGTGCTTACCGGCCTCGTAGCCTATGCAGTCGGCGCTGGTGAGCATCCGATCTATCTCAGCATTGCCGGCAATCCGCTCATTTGGATTGTGATGCTTGCTCCCCTCGGCCTCGTGTTCCTGCTGAGCTTCCGTATCCAGAGCATGAGCCTGGGCGCGGCACAGCTAACGTTCTGGGCCTATGCGGCGCTGATGGGACTGTCGCTCGGGTTCATATTCATCCACTATACCGGCGCCAGCGTCGCTTCGACCTTCTTCATTACTGCGGCGATGTTCCTGGCGATGAGCCTTTACGGCTACACGACTAAGCGCGACCTCACGGGGATGGGCTCGTTCCTGTTCATGGGACTGATTGGGATCATCATCGCGAGCGTGGTGAACCTATTCATCCTTTCCAGCATGATGAGCTTCGTAATCTCCGTGGTCGGCGTGCTGATCTTCACGGGCCTCACCGCCTACGACACGCAGCGCATCAAGGAGTCTTATTTCGCGGCGGACGACGGCACCATGGCGGGCAAGAAGGCGATCATGGGCGCGCTCCAGCTCTACCTCGACTTCCTGAACCTCTTCATCATGCTGCTCCGCCTCCTCGGCCAGAGCCGGAACTAAGCCCGCAGCGCGGGCTTACGATGCCGGAGGGGCCCGTTTCGGGCCCCTCTCTTTTGGCGCCGAGCCGACCTCGGCTAGAAATCGGTGCAGCGGCCGTTCTGTTCCCAATCGCCGTAGCGGGTGGGCTCGGGGCCTTTCGGGCCGCCTATTTCGGCGGCAGCGCCGGGCCCCCGTGCGTTGGGTGCCGGCGGAGCGGATGTAGAGCGCCCTGATTCAGCGGGTTTATCCGCGTTTTGGGCCGCTGGCTTCGGATCGGGCATTGGGATATTCGAGCACCTGCGCTCCCTCCCCACAACCCCCTCCGAGAGTAGCGCTTGAAGCCCAGGCACTTGGACGCCAGTTTGTTTAGCTCGGGGGCGGGGATGCGAGGTGCATGACCGGTCGCCCCGGGACGTAAGGGAACCTTGGGCGGCGAGCGGTGGCACAGCCAGCTCCGAACCAGAACGATACCCCCTCCGCGCGCGGCGTGGCGGTCGACCTTGTCGGCGCCGTCCTGCGACGAAAGCGACCCCTAGACGACGTCATCGATGAGAGCGCGGAGATCGGCCACCTCGCGCCGCGCGACCGCGCCTTCGCGCGCCTCCTCGTCGCGACCGTCTTGCGCCGGCTCGGCCAGATCGATGCGCTCATAGCACACTGCCTCAACACGCCGCTTCCCCCACGCGCGGCGATGGTGCACGACATGCTGCGCTTGGGGATCGCGCAGCTTCTCTTCCTGCGCACCCCGCCCCATGCCGCCGTCGCGACCACGGTCGACCTCGCGGGCGCGCGGGGATTTCCCACTTACAAAGGCCTCGTGAACGCGGTGCTTCGGCGCCTGAGCCTCGAGGGCCCGGGCCTCGTGGCGCAACAGGACGCGCCGCGGCTCAACACGCCCAATTGGCTCTGGGAAGCGTGGCGCCGGGCTTATGGCGAAACCACAGCCCGCGGCATCGCGACAGCCCACCTGAAGGAGGCGCCGCTCGACATCACCGTGCGCAACGACCGCGACAAATGGGCCCAAGCGCTCGAGGCGCAGATCCTTCCGACCGGCACCCTCCGCCGCAACAGCGGCGGCGCCATCATGTCGCTGCCGGGCTATCAAGAAGGCGCCTGGTGGGTGCAGGACGCGGCAGCAGCTATTCCCGCAACACTCTTGGGCAAGATCGCAGGCAAACGCGTCTATGATCTCTGCGCGGCGCCCGGCGGCAAGACCGCGCAGCTCGCAGCCGCCGGCGCCAACGTCGTCGCCATCGACCGCTCGCCGCGCCGGCTGCAGCGGCTCAAATCGAACCTCGCGCGGCTCCACCTCGAGGCCGAGTGCGTCGCCGCCGACGCCGCGACCTGGCAGCCGCCGGAGCTCGCTCCCTTGGTGCTCCTGGACGCGCCCTGCACCGCGACCGGCGCCATCCGGCGACACCCCGACGTACCGCATCTCAAAACCATGGACGACGTGATCCGGCTCGCCGCCGTGCAAGAGCGTCTCCTCGATGCGGCGGTGGCGATGCTGGTTCCCGGCGGCACGCTCGTCTATTGCACCTGCTCGCTCGAGCCCGAGGAGGGGCCGCAGCAGATCGAGCGGCTCCTGGCGCGCGGCGCGAAGGTGCGGCGCCGTCCGGTCGCGGCCGAGGAGGTCGGCGGTCTCACGGAATGCCTCACCGCCGACGGCGATCTCCGTACCTTCCCTTGCCACCTCGCCGAGCTCGACGGCCTCGACGGGTTCTTTGCCGCGCGGCTCGTCCGCACCGAGTAGCACGCACAGCGCCTTGCCGCGCGCGGCGATCCTTGTTACCAACGATGTCCATGCAGCGGCCGATTCGCATCGCCCCGTCGATCTTGTCGGCGGATTTCGCACAGCTCGGTGAGGAAGTGCGGGCCGTCACCGCGGCGGGCGCCGACTACATCCACATCGACGTGATGGACGGGCACTTCGTGCCGAACCTGACGGTGGGCCCGGCGATCGTACGGGCGCTCCGGCCGCACACGACGCTGCCCTTCGACGTGCATCTCATGATCGCGCCGGCCGATCCCTTCATCCCCGAATTCGCCGCCGCCGGGGCCGACATCATTACCGTTCACCCCGAGGCGGGGCCGCATCTCCACCGCACGATCCAGCTCATCAGGTCGCTGGGCAAGAAGGCCGGCGTCTCGCTCAATCCCGGGACCCCCGCGGAAGCCGCCGACTTCGTCCTCGACGAGGTCGATCTGGTGCTGGTGATGAGCGTCAACCCCGGCTTCGGCGGGCAGAGCTTCATCGGCAGCCAGCTCGACAAGATCCGCGCGCTCAGGAAGCGCATCGACTACACCGGCCGTACCATCGACCTCGAGGTCGACGGCGGCATCAACACCGAGACCGCGCGTGCGGCGATCGCCGCCGGCGCCGACGTGCTGGTCGCGGGCACCGCCACCTTCACGGGCGGCGCCGAGCGCTACGCCGAGAACATTCGAACCCTGCGTGCGGGCACGAGAGCGCCTTAGGATCCGATCGCCACAAATGGCCGCCGCATCGACGGACCGCCGCCTGCGCTATCGGCTCTGGGCGATGGTCTGCCGGACGCCGCTCCATCGGCTGCGCCTTATAGGTCGAAGGCCGCGCAACCTTGCTCTGGTGCTGGACGAGCGCTGGCCAGGCGATCCGCAACAGGGCGATGCAATTCTCTCGGGCCGTTACAGATTCTGGGGCGAGACCGTAACTTCCGCGGAACCGCCTTGGAGCGACGACGCCGCCAACTTCGAATGGCGCGCAACGCTGCACGGTTTCGCCTGGCTCGCCGATCTCGCGGCGATCGCGAGCGAGGCGGCGGTCGAGCGGGCGCGGTCCTTGCTCAACTCCTGGCTCGAGTCGCAGACGCGCTGGCATCCCCTGGTCTGGCGCGCCGATGTCATGGGCGAGCGGCTCCATTCCTGGGTTGCATGGGCGGAGCTCCTGGCGCCGACCGGGGGCGATGCCGATGCGCGCGCTGCCCTCCTCAAGAGCATCGCGCGCCAGACGCGCCATCTGCGGCGCGCGGCGGCCTGGGAGGTGACGGGGATTCGGCGCCTCCAAGCGCTTAAGGGCCTGCTCGCAGCGTCGCTCGCGCTGGGAGCCGGCGACGGCGAGCTCGACTGGGTGCTGCGTCTCATCGAGCGCGAGGCGAACGCACAGGTCCTGCCGGATGGCGGCCACGCCGCGCGCAGCCCGGCGATACAAGCTGCGGCGCTACGCCATCTCATCGACGCACGGGCAGCGCTCCGCGCCGCGCGGATTGAGGTACCGACGCCCCTGCAGGCCGCGATCGATCGTGCGGCGCCGATGCTGCGCTTCTTCCGTCATGGAGACGCACGTCTCGCGCTCTTCAACGACAGCACCGAGCAGGAGCCGGCCTATCTCGACCTCGTCCTCGCGCGCTCTGAGTGCAAGGGACGCCCGCCCCCGAGCGCGCCGATGACGGGCTTCGAGCGGCTCCACACCGGCAAGAGCATCGTCATCATGGATTGCGGCGTGCCCGCATCCGACGCGCTCGGCGGCCATCCGCATGCGGGAACCCTTTCCTTCGAGATGAGCTACGGCCGCGAGCGGCTTATCGTGAACTGCGGCGCCTATCGGGGCGCGAACTCAGCTTGGCACGCAGCGATGCGCACCACAGCCGCACATTCGACCTTGGTAGTCGCGGACATGCCCTCATCGGAGCTCGACGAGTCAGGCCGGCTCACGCGGCGGGCGCGGCAAATTAACCGCGAGCGGTTGGAGCAGGACGGTAGCCAGCTCATTGCCGCAAGCCACGACGGCTACAAGAGCCGCTTCGGTCTCGTCCACGCGCGCCAGCTCTTCCTAGCGGCGGACGGCGAGGACCTTCGCGGCGAGGACCGTCTGACCGGCCCGGCGGGGCAAGGCTTCGCCGTCCGCTTTCACCTGCACCCGCAAGTGCAGGTGTCGCTGACGCAGGATGGGAGCGCCGCTCTACTGCGCGTCCCGAGCGGGGCGGGGTGGCGGCTGCGCGCGCAGGGCGCGGTGATGAGCCTCGCCGAGAGCGTCTATCTCGGCGCCGGCGACGTGAAAAAGTCGCAGCAGGTCGTCCTGCTGGGACACGTAGGAACGCAGGGAGCGATGGTGAAATGGGCCGTGCGGCGGGAGGGGAAATGACGGGAAAGCGCGCCTTGATTGCCGCCCGGCCGCACACTATCGTCGCGGCTTTCGACTTTCGGCGGGACATGCAATGACCGAAGACGCGCTCCGCCCCGTCAAGCGGGCTTTGCTCTCCGTCCACGACAAGACCGGCCTCGTTGCCTTCGCACGCGGGCTCGCTGCACGCGGCGTGGAGCTGATATCGACTGGGGGCACGGCGCGCGCGCTCGCGGGGGCGGGACTTGCCGTGACCGACGTGGCGGCCGTCACGGGATTTCCGGAGATGCTCGACGGCCGCGTCAAGACACTGCACCCCGCGATCCATGGCGGGCTGCTCGCGCGGCGAGACCGGCCCGAGCATCTGGAGGCCATATCGCGGCACGGGATTCGGCCGATCGACCTGCTCGTATCGAATCTCTATCCCTTCGCGGCGAAAGCCGCCAGAGGCGCCTCCTACGAGGAATGCGTTGAAAACATCGATATCGGCGGCCCCGCCCTGATTCGCGCGGCCGCCAAGAACCATGCCGCGGTCGCCGTCGTCACAGATCCTCGTGAATACGAGCCCGTGCTCGCAGACATGGCCACGAACAACGGCGCGACTTCGGCCGCGCTTCGACAGCGGCTCATGGCGCTCGCCTTCGGACGCACCGCGGCTTATGACGCGGCAATCGCGGAGTGGCTCGCGGCGCAGGCCGGAGAGATCTTTCCCGAGCGCCTGGTGATCGCAGCCGAGCTTAAGGAGCGGCTTCGCTATGGCGAGAACCCCCACCAGCAGGCGGCCTTCTACCGCGGCGGCGCACCGAGGCCGGGCGTTGCGGGCGCCGAGCAGATACAGGGGAAGGAGCTCTCCTACAACAATCTCAACGACACCGATGCGGCCTATGAGCTGGTGGCGGAATTCGATACGCCAGCGGTTGCGATCATCAAGCACGCCAACCCCTGTGGCGTCGCACTCGGAACGACCTTGGCAGAGGCCTACCGCAAGGCGCTCGCCTGCGACCCCTTGAGCGCCTATGGCGGCATCGTCGCGGTAAACCGGCCGCTCGACGCGGAGACGGCGGAGCTGATCGCGAAGCTCTTCGCAGAGGTCGCAATCGCGCCCGCAGCCGAGCCCACCGCCCGCGACGTTCTGAAACGAAAATCTGCGCTCCGCGTCCTCGTCGCGGGCAGCTTGCCCGATCCCGCTGCGCCCGGCGTCGCGCTGCGCTCACTCGCGGGAGGATATCTGCTGCAGACCCGCGATGCCGGAAGGATAGGGTCCGCCGATCTCAAGACTGTGACGAAGCGCGCACCCACACAGCGGGAGCTCGAGGATCTGCTGTTCGCGTTTCGAGTGGCGAAGTACGTCAAATCGAACGCCATCGTCTATGCGAAGGCGGGCGCCACCGTCGGCATCGGCGCGGGCCAGATGAGTCGGGTCGACAGCGCGCGGATCGCCGCGCTTAAGGCCGTGGAGGCGAGCAGGGCGGCGAAGCTCGCAGAGAGCGCCGCGCGCGGCTCGGTGGTGGCGTCAGATGCATTTTTCCCGTTCGCCGACGGCCTCCTCGCCGCCGTCGAGGCCGGCGCTACCGCCGTCATTCAGCCCGGCGGCTCGATCCGCGATGCTGAGGTGATCGCCGCCGCCGACGCTGCCGGTATTGCCATGGTCTTCACGGGAATGCGGCACTTCCGGCACTGACCGCGCTAAACGCAGCGGCCGCCATCGACCTCGAGCGCCACACCCGTGATGAACTCCGCCTCGTCGGAGGCGAGGTAGAGCGCGGCGTTGGCGATGTCGCGCGGGGTCGAGAGGCGCCCCAGCGGTATCGAGCCAATGAACTTCTTGCGGTTCTCGGGGGTGTCGCTACCCATGAAGCTCGCCAGCAGCGGCGTGTCGCCGGCGACCGGACAAAGGGCGTTCACGCGGATCTTGTCGGGCGCCAACTCCACCGCCATCGCCTTGGTGATGGTGATCGCAGCGCCCTTTGAGCCATTATACCAGACGAGACCCGGGCGCGGGCGGAGACCCGCCGTCGATGCCGTGTTGATTATGCAGCCGCCGCCCTGCTTGCGGAATACCGGCACCGTGTGCAGCGCGGAGAAATAAAGCGACTTCACATTGACGGCAAAGACGCGATCGAAAAGCGCCTCGCTCACCTCGAGCATGGGCCCGTTGACGTGGGTCACGCCGGCGTTGTTGACAACGATGTCGAGCCTCCCGTAGCGCTCGAGCGTCTGGTGCACGAGCCGCGCGACGTCCGCGTTCGCTGCAACGTCCGCGCGCGTGAACTGAGCGCTTCCCTGTCCCTGCGCCTTCTCGATCTCGGCGGCGACACGGTTGCCGCCCGCCTCGTCGATGTCGTTCACCACGACACGTGCGCCTTCCTCGGCGAAGCGCTTGGCGATGCCCTCGCCGAATCCCGATCCACCGCCGGTTACGATCGCCACTTTGCCGCTGAGCCGCATGCTCTTCCTCGATGCCTGCTAGGGTATGGTTAGCCGAAAGGACTGTGTCACGGCCCTTGCCTCTGCGCTAGACTGAGTTGTGAGGGCAACGATGATTTCTCGGTTACGAGCGTCGATCGCAGCACTCTTTCTCGCGGTAGCCCTGACGGCCTGCGCGGCGACGCCGGATTGGGTGCGCCCCGGCCAGGACGCCGCCGCCAACGGCAGAGACTACGATGACTGCCGCCGCGAGGCGCAACTCACGATATGGAACCGTACCCAGAGCGTTGCGCCCTTTCCAACGCCCGGCGTCACCCCGATGGACGACCCCGGCTTGATCGGGCGGCCGCGCGGCTACCCCTATGGCCGCAACGATCCCACCTATCGCTTGCAACTGGACAATGCGATGGCGGAAGGACCGGAGATCCGCCGACAATTGGTGAGCGAGTGCCTCGCATCCAGGGGCTTTGAACCGGCTCCGAATTGACGTCGAGCGACCGTTCGCGCCCGCGTCTTAAACACTTTATTAACCGAAGTCCGACGACTCTCGAAAATCCACCGGTTCTCGCCGCAGAGCGGCACCAGCGGTACGGTGTTATCCTTGATCGATGTCGAGCGCAGCATTCGGGCCGAGCAGCTTCGGCTCCTCTTCAAATCGCCGATCTCACTCGCGGGCTCTGCGCTCGCTGTCGCCGTGTCGCTGGCGGTGTTGTGGGAAAGCGTTCCCGCGAGCCTGCTGTTGGCGTGGAGCGGTGCAATCCTTCTCTGGCTCGGCGTGCGCGGCATCATGTGGCTGCGGTTCCGCCGCCACGAGAGCGACGACAACCTCGTCGTCCGTTGGGAGCGTCCGGCGGTCGTGATGATGTCCGGAAGCGGGTTGCTCTGGGGCGCATTCGGCGCGGGGTTCTATCTGCCGGGCGACCCGGAGCTTTCCGCCTTTGTGATCCTGATTATCGCGAGCATGGTCGTCGGCGGCACCTTTGCCTACGCGGCATATCTCCCAGCCTTCAACGCCTTCGTCATTACGACGATCGGCCCGCTGGCGGTGTCGAGCTTTCTGCACTCGACCGCGACCTCCGTGATCTTCGGTGCGACGACCGCGGTGAACTTGGCGCTCATGCTGTCGATGGGGCGCTCGGTCAACCGGAGCATAGTCGGGATGATCCGGCTGAAATTCGCCAACGCCGATCTAGTCGACCATCTGCGACAAGCAAAAGAGGCCGCGGAGGTCGCAAGCCGCGTCAAATCGGAGTTCCTGGCCACGATGAGCCACGAGCTCCGCACGCCGCTCAATGCCGTGCTGGGCTTCGCCGAGATGATCCGCGACGCGCGCTCCGGGCCGGTCGACACGAAGTACCGGGACTACGCCGGCGACATCCACTCCTCGGGCGAGCATCTGCTCGCGCTCATCTCCGACATTCTCGACATCTCCAAGATCGAGGCAGGACGGCTCGAGCTGCACGAGGAGCGGATATCGATCGGCGCACTCGCGGCGCGCTGCCTATCTTTGATCGCGCCCAAGGCCGAGGACGCCGGCATCGCCGTACGCGTCAGGCTTCCACCGGAGCTTCCGATGGTTCGTGCGGACGAGATGCGGCTCAAGCAGGCGATGCTCAATCTGCTCTCCAACGCCGTGAAGTTTACGCCCCGCGGCGGAAGCATCGAGATAGCGGCTGCGCTCGTCGAGGACGGCGGCCTCGAGGCGACGATCGCCGATACCGGGATCGGCATGCGGCGAGAGGAAATTCCGGTGGCCCTGGAGCCGTTCCGGCAGGTCGACAGCAAGACCACGCGCAACTTCGGAGGCACAGGGCTTGGCCTGCCGCTGGCCCGTCGGCTGATGGAGCTTCACGGCGGATATCTGAAGATCGCGAGCGCGGTGGGGCTCGGCACGACCGTGACGATGGGACTGCCGCGCGAGAGGGTGGTCGCGGAAGCGGAGCGGCGCACCGCCGCGCGATGACCGCAGATGCGATCAGACCACGATGTCGAGGTATTGGCCGCGGCGCGAGGAAGTGTCGCCGCGCGCCGTGACGGGCTTGGGCGGCGTCTCTTGCGCCAATTGCGCGGCCGGTTTCGCCGCGGCGGCCGTCGCCTGCAGCGCTCCCAGAGCCGCGGAAGAAAGGGCAATTGGCGGGAGGAGATTGCTCATCGGGCCCGCGAGCTTATAGCGATGAGATGAAGCCGCGGTAAACGCTGCAAGTCCGTCAACCCCCGCTCAGCAGGCGCACGGCCAGATCGATCGGCCAAAACAGGCTCGCCTCGAAGGCGACGGTCACGTCGTTCCAGGTGATGCGCTGGTCTCCGATGCGCAGGGCGACTATCAGATGGTAGGAGAAATTGACGATACCCGCTCCAAGGTAAACGGCTGAGAGGAGGCGCAGGCGTCGATTCCAGCTTCCAGCGGCCGTAGCCATCAGCGAATCCCACGATTTTCCAATATGTTACATGGCGTGACGGGACCTATCCACGCTGTTACACACTGAGATGTGATTTTACGAATTCTCTGTTCCTTTTGATGGGGTTAGAGGCGATGCTGTAATCCGATTTGCGGAGAGAGGGGATGCTGCCCACCTTTGGGCGCGCGTCCGCTCGGGGCGGCCGGGGCCGCTCTGCCCATTCAGCGGGAGAGTCGGATGGATCGTAATAGCGAGACGATCGAGGTCAAGGCGGCGGGGCAGGCGCAGCCGCAGGAGATCAGGCGCGCCGCGCAGGAGGCGCCGCAGGACAGCGTGGTGGCGCTGGTGGACCAGAGCCGGCTCCGGCGGGAGTGCCTGAAGCTCGCGCTCACCGAGCACGAGACGGCCTGGCGGATCCTCGATCTGGGCTCGGCGGAGGACGTGCTGCGGCTCGTCGAGGGCGGACAGAAGTTCGACCTCCTGCTGCTCGGCGCCGCGACCGCGGAGCTCGTCGATCTCCAGCAGATCGAGACGCTGCACCAGGCGATGCCGGATACGCCCATCGTGGTGGTGGCGGAGAACGACAACCCGCATCGCGCGCGGCTCATCCTGAACGCCGGCACCCGCGGCTTCCTCCCGGCCTCGCTCAGCCTCAAGGTGCTCCTGGGCGCGCTCGACCTCGTGCTCGCGGGCGGCGTCTACGTGCCCTCCTCGCTCATCGACGCGGGGCCGCAGCGGCAGAACTCGCCGCAGAGCCCGAAGCGCCAGAACGAGCCCTGGTCCGAGCTCACGCGGCGCCAGCGCGACGTCCTCGCGCTCATCGCGCAGGGGAAGTCGAACAAGCTCATCGCCGACGCGCTCACGATGTCCGAGAGCACGGTGAAGGCGCATGTGAAGCAGATCATCAAGCGCCTCCACGTCGCGAACCGCACGCAGGCGGCGCTGCTCGCGACGGGAAGCCTCACGCCGCAAAGCGTCGCCTCGTCCTCGCGTCCCGCGGAGGCCGCGGGGCTCGCGAAGTAGCGGCGGGGCGCAACCCACGTGCGGTGTCCGCGCAGTCCCCCCGCGCGGGCGCCGAGCCGGCTCCCGGTCGAATGTCCCCTCGGCCGGGAGCCATCGTTTCCAGCGCCTCCTCGAGCGGGCTCTTGGCGCGCGAGGAACGCGGCCGCAGCGCCTCCCCTTCGAAGAACTTGATCGCGCCGATGATCATGTCGACCTCCGCGCCGTCGGGCGAGAGCGGGAAGAAGCAGGCCTCGTAGCGGCGATGGCTCTTCCGCGCGAACCAGTAGGTCTGCCCCGTGCGGAAGCAGGGCCTGCGGCTCGCGCCGATCGCGTCGTAGAGCCGGACGAGGCGCTCGGCCCCCTCGCCCGGAAAGCTCTCGCGCAGGGCCCGCCCGCCGAGGCGCATCCCGTAGAAGGCCTCGACCGTCGAGCCCACGAGGCGCTGCACGTAGAAGTCCGGCGGCGGCGCTTTCTCCATGAGGAAGACGTGCGGCAGCAAGCGGCGATGCTTTGCGGGATCGAAATCCGCGCGCGAGGGAATGGGGCGCCTGCGCGTCGCCTCCTCCCACCAGCGCAGGAATGACTTGAAGTCGGGGTCGCGCGGCGCGTCGAGCATGACGACGCCGTCGTAGACGGGAATACCGGAGCCCTTGTGCGAGCTGTCGCTCATGCGGCCCTCTGATTTTCCAAGACCGCAACGTCGCCGAGAATCATAGGCGCCGAAGCCGGGAGCGCGCGAGGACTATTTCTGCGGAGCCGCAAGCCTCGGATTCCGTGAGCTTCGGCGCCGCCGCTCGCGACGCGGGTGTGGAGCGCTCGCGGGAATAGCCCGGCCGCGCGGGACGTTCCCCCCGGAAGTCGCGGCCTTTCTAGGCGGGAGCATCCACATGCGAAGGGCGATCCCGGCGGCGGTCTTGCTTCTGGTGCTGAGCCTCGTCTCCTCCGCGCCGACGCCGGCGCCGGCGACCGCGCCGCGCGCCGCTCTCCTCGCGGGGCTCCCCTATTGCGGCAGCGCCTCGCACCTCTGCATCAATGGCTGGGTCTGGGAGTGCCGCTGCTTCTCCTACGGCTGCCAGTACGTGACGACCGCCTGGCGCTGCGAGCGCAAGCGCTGAGGCCGCGCGGAGGCCCTCGCCCCATCCTCAGGATCTTGAAATTTTCGCCACATACGTGCATCCTTCCGGCGCTCATCTAAGAAGACGTCAAGGGTTCCCATACGTGATCAGCCTGACCGGACATCAGCAACTCGAGCCGAACGCAACGCCGGCCGCGCCCCAACTGTACTGAGTATTGCAGCCGGTAACGGATGTTCTGCTGCGCCCGCCAAAGGCGCAGGCAATCGCTCACCTAAAATGATGGCATGAGGAGGGGCACATGGGCGGCGCTACGAACACAAAAAAAGCGCCTCGGCCAGACATGCTCAATGTTGCGCGCTTGCAGCGGGACGCCAAAGCCGAGCTCGTTTGTGGCGACAACCTAAGGTATATGCGGGCACTTGCGGACGAATCCATGCATCTGATCGTAACTTCCCCCCCTTACAACATCGGGAAGGAGTACGAGACGCGAAAGTTGCAAGATATTTATAGTCGCCCGTGAAGAATTCGGTTCGCGCTGAGCGACGGGGACAAGTCGGCCGCATCGAGTAATCGATTTTGCAAGAAAGCGAGCGCGAGGCTCCGATTTCTTGCGATTTGGGATTCCGGTTTTCGGCG
>Ga0335085_10002693_pt1 | contig 32536 bp, 27 predicted proteins | sample Lox_Sample_45_FD_206712 | JGI IMG/M metagenome (GOLD analysis project Ga0335085, IMG submission 206712) | Soil microbial communities from Loxahatchee National Wildlife Refuge, Florida, United States - Lox_Sample_4.5 | ecosystem: Environmental > Terrestrial > Soil > Wetlands | place: USA... | reverse complement strand
GCGCGGAGGCCGCCACCAGGTTCATGACGAGGCCGATGGCGGCGATGATGAACATGGGAAGGCTCTTCACCTCTTCCGGCTGGAACAGCCTCCCCCACGCCTCGTACAGGATGCCGACGGCAATGAGGAAGACCGAAACCCCGTTGACGAAGGAGGCGAATACCTCGGTCCGGTGCCAGCCGAAGGTGCGGGTGTCCGTGGCGGGATAGGATGCCAGCCTGATGGCCGCCAGCGAGAGGATCAGCGCGAAGATGTCGAGGAAGACGTGGGCCGCGTCGGAGAGAAGGGCCAGGGAGTTGGTCCAGATGCCGCCGGCAACCTCCGCAATCAGGGTGAGGGCGGTGAGGATGATGGCGTAGCGGAACCTTCCGGCAATGCTCTGGTCGAGATGGGAAGCGGCGTGCATGGCGCTCTCCTCTGGGGTGGCTGGACCTGCACCCCTAGTAGAAGTGTAACAGGCGCCTCGCGCCCCGTCAACGGGAAAGGGGCGGGGAGAACCACGCCTGCCATGGCCCTTGCATTTTCCCCTCGCTGCTGGTATGGTAACCCGGCAATAATTTCAGGAGGTTTTACCCATGAAGGTTTCCCATCACCGCCTGTTGATCCTCGGTTCCGGCCCGGCCGGCTACACCGCTGCAGTCTATGCCGCCCGCGCCAATCTCCAGCCGACCCTCATCACCGGACTCCAGCAGGGAGGGCAGCTCACGACCACCACGGGGGTGGACAACTGGCCCGGCGACCCGGACGGGGTCCAGGGGCCGGACCTGATGGAGCGGATGCGCCGGCATGCCGAGCGCTTCGACACCACCTTCATCTTCGACCACATCAGCCGCGCCGACCTGAAGAAGCGGCCGTTCCGCCTGGAAGGGGACAGCGGCGTCTACACCTGCGACGCCCTCATCATCGCCACCGGCGCATCGGCGCGGTACCTCGGGCTCCCCTCCGAGGAGAAGTACAAGGGAAAGGGGGTTTCCGCCTGCGCCACCTGCGACGGCTTCTTCTACCGGGGGAAGCCGGTCGCCGTCATCGGCGGGGGGAACACCGCCGTGGAAGAGGCCCTCTACCTCTCCCACCTCGCCAGCCACGTGACCGTCATTCACCGCCGCGACCAGCTCCGGGCCGAGAAGATCCTCGCCGACAAGCTCATCGAGAAGACCCGCGGGGGGAACGTCACCATCGAATGGCACCACAACCTGGACGAGGTCCTGGGGGACGACGGCGGCGTCACCGGCATCCGCATCTGCCACACCAGCGGCTCCACCAAGGAGATCCCGGTGCACGGCGTTTTCATCGCCATCGGCCACACCCCGAACACCGTAATCTTCGAAGGGCAGCTGGACATGGAGGGGGGGTATATCCGCACCAGGTGCGGCCCCGAAGGGAATTTCACCGCCACCAGCGTTCCCGGGGTCTTCGCCGCCGGAGACGTACAGGACGCCGTCTACCGCCAGGCCATCACCTCCGCCGGAACCGGCTGCATGGCGGCCCTCGACGCGGAACGGTACCTGGACATGATGAAGGGGTAGCCTCCGTCCCGATGCGCACCGGAATATGCCGTACACCACTGAAAAAGCCCGCTTGAAGCGGGCTTTTTCGTTATTCGGCCAGTGGCGTCACTTTGTCGGGCAGACGTAGGCGTAGGCCGCCGTATCGAGGGTGTCGCCGACGGCGCGGAAGGTGGCGATGAGGGTAACGCAGGGTGACAGCGGCGCCTGGAGCTCGTAGGCACCGGGAGATCGTCCCGTTTCCCGTGAAGCGGGGAAGCGTGCCTGGAAATCCCCGCCACTCCGGGGGAGTCCGGGGGGAGCACCGTCGACAGCGATGACGAGGACCCCGTTGTCGTCGAAATAGAGCTGGTGGGGAGTGCCGGAGGGGGCGAGGAACATCTTCGGCCGCAGTGTGACCGTGCCGACGGCAAAGGAAGCGGCATTCGTCCGGTCAGGCCCGACAGGCACCCCTGCCGCAGCGAGCAGGGACCTCCCCTCTTCCGCACTGGTTCTCCCCAGCAGCAGCGAACCGATTCCCGTGCCGTTCGCCAGCCGGATGGCGACACGTGCCGCGTCCTCACGGGCTGCCGGTGCAGGCTCACCCTTTTTCTCCGCACTGACCGGCAGCCCGGCGGGCGCAGCGGCTGCTCCACCGTTACCCGGTTTTTCCCCGGAAACGGCGCGGGGAATCTCCCCCGACGGTATCTCCTGTTTCACCTGCCCGCGGGACGGCACGCCACCGTCCCCATGCGGGGTGGACGCAACCGCTTCGTGTGTGACCGGCTTCTCGGCAGGTACCGCGGCATTCTCCCCGCCGCCGCCGCCGGGCGGCGGCGGGACCAGGGACGCGACGGTGATTCTCACCCGGCCGACCGGCCCATTGACCACCTGCATGTGCTCCTTCTTCCCGCTATCCCAGTAGCCGGGGATGTACGTGGGCACCTTTTCCAGGGGGACTGAGGTCTTGCCGGCCCGCAGCTTGTCGGTGGTGAGGAGGACGAGGTAGCGCTCGTCCCGGTTCCCTTCGCTGAAGGTCAGCCCCCCCTCGACCTTGAGGTGGAGAGGCACCCCTTCCTGCAGCTTCTCCAGGAACCCGGTCTGGGCAAGGACAAAGTCCCCGGGCGTCGTGGTGCGCACCACCCGCCGCTCCTCGTCGAGGGTGACGAACTGCGGATAGAAGAGATAGGACGATGTCAGGTAGTCTCCGATGAGAAAACTCTCCACGGTGATCCGGTAGGGATACGGGCCGCGGGGAAGGACAAAGGCCCGGAAGTAGCTCTTCCCGGTGGGGAAACGGTAGAGGGGGGACCCTTCTCCCAGATCGAAACTCTTCTTCGAACCGATGTCGAGAGTCTCGACCGGGATCTCCGTCAGCGACGCACAGCAGGCTGGCGCCTCGCGGAATGTGCGGACGGCAGTGCCGTAGGGGGTGGAGCAGGCGGCGAGGAGCGCGGCTGCTGTCATGGCAAGGAGGAGGCGGATCATCTCTGTACTCCCGTCCCCCGGTAATCTGCCGGAAGACACTCTCCGTCGGAAGTCGGCGGGATACCCGTCGTGCCGGCAATGCGGGAAACGCACACCGGCAATGGCCGCACCTTACCCGCATTGGCAGTGATTGTCAATGGTTCAGGAAAGGGCGAAATGGCAGCACCGGTGGTTCCCTGTGGATTTGCTCATTGAGTTTTTCCGGCCGATGGTGTACATAGAGGCATCCGCTTTTCTCCCACGCCCCTTTCCCCAAGGAGTCGCGTATGCTCGCCAAGGTGATCAGCTCTGCCCTCCACGGCATCGATGCCATTCCCGTCGAGGTGGAGGTGGATATCGCCCAGGGTCTCCCCCAGTTCGCCACCGTCGGGCTCCCCGACGGCGCGGTCAAGGAGAGCAAGGACCGGGTCAAGTCGGCCCTGAAGAACTCCGGCTACGACTTTCCCAGCCGCAAGATCACCGTCAACCTCGCCCCCGCCGATATCAAGAAGGAGGGAGCGGCCTTCGATCTCCCCATCTCGGTCGGCATCCTCGCCGCCACTGGTGTGGTGAAGGAAACGCACCTGAAGAAGTATCTCCTCATGGGGGAACTATCCCTCGACGGAAGCGTGAAACCAGTCCGGGGATGCCTGCCGGTGGCGGTCATGGCCCGGGAGGCGGGGTTCGCGGGGATCGTCGTCCCGAACGAGAATGCCGGTGAGAGTGCGGTGGTGGAGGGGATAGAAGTGATCGGGGTGTCCGAGCTGGCCGAGGTGGTGGAATTTCTCAACGGTGATCGGGCGATTCCCCCCTGCCGGCTCGATATTCAGGAACTCTTTCGGCAGAACGCCGAGCACGGCGAGGACTTCGCCGAGGTGAAGGGACAGGAGCACGCGAAAAGGGCCCTGGAAGTGGCGGCGGCCGGAGGTCACAACCTCCTGATGATCGGACCACCGGGCTCCGGCAAGACCATGCTGGCAAGGCGCATCCCCTCCATCCTCCCCCGCATGTCGTTCACCGAAGCGATCGAGACCACCAAGGTCTACAGCGTCATGGGGCTTCTGGACCGGGACCGGGCCCTCATCACCGGCCGCCCCTTCCGCTCTCCCCACCACACCATCTCCGACATCGGCCTCATCGGCGGCGGCAACACCCCCCGCCCCGGCGAGGTCTCCCTGTCCCACAACGGGGTGCTGTTTCTCGACGAGCTCCCCGAGTTCAAGAAGCACGTCCTGGAGGTGCTGCGCCAGCCCCTGGAGGACGGCCGGGTCACCATCTCCCGGGCTCTCGCCTCCATCACCTACCCGTCGCGCATGATGCTCGTCTCAGCCATGAATCCCTGCAAGTGCTCCGGGAACCCTGCAAATCCAGACAGTTGCACATGCAGCATGCGTGAAGTTTTACAATATCGGTCTCGTATTTCCGGCCCGCTCCTCGATCGGATCGACATCCATATCGAAGTGCCCGCGGTAAAGTACCGGGAGTTAGCCGACCGGGCGGAAGGAGAGAGCTCGGCGGCAATTGCGAAGCGTGTTGAAGCCGCACGGGAAATTCAGCTTGAGCGTTTCAAGGGGACCAAGGTCCATTGCAACGCGCACATGACCCCGCGCCAGATCAGGAAGTTCTGCGAACCCGACGTCGGCGGGCATCGGCTGCTGGAGGTGGTGACGGAGAAGCTCGGGTTTTCCGCACGGGCCTACACCAGAATCCTCAAAGTGGCCCGCACCATCGCCGATCTGCAGGGGACGGAAAACATCAGCGAGCAGCACATCGCCGAGGCGATTCAGTATCGGAGTCTTGATAGAAAGACAGTCTGAGCGACTTACTCGTGCAAGGAAGCCTCCGCTACAGCCCTAAGATCCCCCCCTATGCCGCAAACATTAATCCTTCTTACTTGTCCCTCCAGTTACAGCCCCTTCTACCCATCAGTTGCCCCAAGTTCGCTATTTCACGTAGTTCAGAAGACGCAGTTCCTCCGTGTGACAAATGCGTTAATCTTGTTTTGCCCTCTTGATTTTTTCCCTTACCATTTTTATTTTTTTCGGTTAGCACTCATCGATAAGGAGTGCTGATTTAATTCCGCTAACCCTGCAACATAATTCGAGGAAAGGAGACCAAGAGCATGAATCTGAGACCGCTACACGACCGCATCATCGTCAAGAGACTGGAAGAAGAGAACAAGACCGCTGGCGGCCACCGGATGCTGGAACTGGTCACCGACCGGCTCGGTCTCTCCGCCCGGACGTACAACCGCATCCTCAAGGTGGCCCGGACCATCGCCGACCTGGAGGGAAGCGATGGAATCCGGGAAAACCATATCTCCGAGGCGATCCAGTACCAGAGCCTGGACAGGAAGACGGGGTAGCGCTGCCAAGTCGACACGTCATTGTCACGATGGGGTAACCGGCATCTCAGGAGTGCCGCTTCTATTGGTTGCTCCGGTTGACATGAACCTGATTGATTATAGAGAGGAAGGGATTCGTTACAGAGATCCCGTGCAACATGAACCGATTGCGTTGATCAGCCAACGTATGGATGTCGGTTGATTCAAGGGGCAAGGATGGCCTGTCTGGAATCGGCGCAGGAGGACCTGATATGCACGGCATGGTTGCTTTTGTCAGATGCCGGATACGCGTGTGAAGGGTGCGCCGACCAATGATTGTCGGAGGTGATCGAACCTCTACGATTTTGCTTTTTTCGGTTTTTTGGCAGTTACGCTGGCCGGAACCGGAGCAGATTCCGGATGCGGCACAAATGAAGCCGCATCGGCTTGCCGCAGGTTTGTGTAATGGGTGGATGCTATTTTTCGGATGATGCCGTCACTGAACTCAATCGTCGCCCGCATGCTGACCACTTCCGTTATCTTCCCCGTTCCCCACTGTTCTGCTCCCGTATGACTAACGAACGCACCGTTTTTGATGACCACTGAATTTGCCTCCTGAAAAGGGTAAGGGTTCTTGTGCAATACTTATTTCACCTTACGCCGTTGTTGACGGAATAGATAGACTAAATCGTAACCGCTGAAAATTGAGGACTCTGGGGCCAGCCGGTAACGGGTATTAGGGGCGCGTTGGTTTGCCCGCAGCCCCTGCCATGGCTTGCTCCAGACCCGGATGCGTCGTGACGTTTGACGCCGACTCCAGGTGATCTTCAACCTTTGCCATCCGGATTTCCACCCTGGCGAGGGATTTCCGCATTTGGGGAAGATGGGGGAATACCGCCACCGACCTGAGCCGGGCCTTGTGAGACATCGCCGGGTTGCCGCTCAGGACTTCGCCAGACGCCACGTCTGACATCACCCCGGACTTCCCGGAGATCCTTGCACCATCACCGATAGTGAGGTGCTCGGCTATCGCCACCTGTCCTCCCAGGGTCACGTGTTTTCCCATCCGCGTGCTGCCGGCAATGCCGGCCTGACCGACGATGATGCAGTCCTCGCCGATTACGCAGTTGTGCGCGATCTGCACCAGGTTGTCGATTTTCGTCCCCCGGCCGATGCGGGTTACCTCGAGGGCTGCCCGGTCAACAGCAGCATTGGCACCTATTTCCACGTCGTCCTCGACGATGACGATGCCGATCTGCGGTATCTTGTAATAGGCACTGCCGTCCGGGACGTACCCGAATCCGTCGCTCCCGATGGCCGCTCCGTTACGGATGATGACCCGGTTTCCGATCCGGCATCCTTCCCGGATCGATACCCCGGAATGGAGCGTTACGTCGTCCCCGAGCACGACATCGTCATACGGGTGACGTTCGGGTGAAGTGTGACGCGCTTGCCGATGACGACCCGGTCGCCAACGACCGCCCCCTTGTGGATGGATGCGCCTTCCCCGATGGTCACCTCCGCACCGATATGCGCTCCCGCCATGATCCCACGGGCCGTCCGGGGTCGGACGGTGAAGATCGTGAGGATTTTCGCAAAGGCAAGATACGGGTTCCCCACGATGATGGCGTTGCGGCCATGGGCATTGTCCCTTGATGTGAGCACGACCGCTGATGCTCGGGTGGTAGCGACCTTGGCGGCATACCGGGGGTTGGCAAGAAACGTGATCTCCCCTTCGCGGGCGGCCTCAAGCGATCCGAGACCCATGATTCTCATGCCGGGATCTCCGGCTACCAGGCCCCGACGAGCTCAGCAAGTTCATGTAATGTCTTTCCCACGCTCTGCTCCTGTTCCGGCAGTTGGGATACTGCCCTTGATGAACAATCACCGTGCCCCTGCCCTGCAGGAGACATAATGTAGGACGGAGGCCCTGAGGCTCGACGCCTCATCAGTCACGGATCGTGTGCTGATAGCAAGGATGTCGTCTGATACCTGGTATCCCCGGTTGAAGTTGTCCGTGGCACATGCCTGCGGAAAGGACGAATTGACGGAAAGGATTTTGAAGGGAGAGGAGATAGATCAAAACAGTACTACTGTTGCCTGTATTCGCTTTCGCACCAAGGATGTCAAAGAGGGAGGGGAGAACGCGTGGTGGTCTGTCTGGCAAAAGATAAGACGGCGATGGTTCTGACAAGGGTTATTCCTCATCGGTCTTGTCGTTTTCCTGTACAGTCTCGCCATCGGAACGTTTCTCCTGTTTTCGTTGCTGCTTTTCTTCATGCTTCCGTTTGCGCTCCAGTTCCTTTTTCCGCTTCTCAAAAGAGTAGTTGGGTTTAGCCATACGGTCTCCCTGTGTGAAAAAAAAACCCCGGAGTGATTCCGGGGTTCTTTGCGTCGATGGTTAACCGGTTAGCTTCGTTTGACGTTCGCTGCCTGAAGCCCTTTCGGACCCTTGACAACATCGAACGTAACCTTGTCGCCTTCAGCAAGTGATTTGAAACCGTCGCCTGCGATTGCAGAGAAGTGACAGAATACATCTTCGCCATTCTCCTGCTCAAGAAAACCAAACCCCTTGCTGTCATTGAACCATTTTACCGTGCCGTTTGCCATAAATACGATTCTTTCTCCAACTACATTGTGATTTTCGCGATAAATCGCGTTGTTGTAAACCATATCAAGTCTGGATGAGGATAGCAAGCAAATAAATGAATAATTCTTCAATGGCCGTCATTGCGCACCATTTTGATCATCGTCCCCTGAATATCTACATTTCCCCTATCTATTAACGCAGGAACGGCGTAGGATGAATTACCGACATTCACCCCGATTTGTCGTCTTCTACCTTAGCAGCTTCCCGTCTTCTCCCGCCATCTCTCTCGAATCCTCCGGAACAGCCTGCGCAGTTCCTCCCGTCAGGCGAAACTCATTCAGGTCGTGGGGCGGTTCGGAAACCATAGACAAGCAAGAAAAAAACTACGTAAGGAGCCAACCATCGCCTCTCTGGATTTTGAACAGGAAAAAAACATCTTCAGAAAATACTACGAAAGCAACCGGAAGCATTTCACCGATGCCAAGAACACCTATATCCGCATCATCAGCTCGCTGCTCAAGCGGAGTGATGTGGGTGAGGTGACGAAAATCGAAGGTCGGATCAAGGACAAAGAGGAATGCATCAAGAAGTTTCACCACAAATACCAACGCAAGCTCGAAGGCGATGAACAACCCTATGCGATCAAGGATTACATTTCAGACCTGATCGGCATCCGGATCGTCTGTCTCTATGAAGACCAGATATCAGTAGTCTCGGATGTACTGCAACGACACTTCAAAATCCTCGACGTCACAGACAAGATATCGGTCGTGGAGAGTACCGAGGATTCGTTCGGGTACAAGGGGCTGCACATGGACCTGGCCCTGAACGATGAGATGGCCGCGCTGCCCAAATACCTACCGTGCGTGGGACTGCCCTTCGAGGTGCAGATCAGGTCACTGATCCAGGATTCCTGGAGTGTGCTGGACCACAAGATCAAATACAAAAAATCGATCCCCATCGATCTCAAGCGCAGGATCAATGTCCTCTCTGCACTGTTTGAACTGGCCGACCGGGAATTCAAGGAGATCCGCAACGCCACGACGGAATTACTGCAGCAGGAAAAGGTGGCGCCAATCGGCGAGCCCCTTGATGACACCCGCGAAACAGTGGGGCGGGCAGCAACGGAGGCAAGCGCAAAAACCGTTAACGCGTTCAATTTTCTGCGTGTCGCCGGACATTTCTTCAGGGATTTCGTTTTCGAAGACTACAAGGTCGACGATTTCGTTCAGGATATCCTGAAACTGGACAACGGCTTTCAAAAGTCAGAGCTGCACAAATGCCTGGTGGAGTATCTGAAAGTCGTCAGGGATTATCGCGACCATTTCATGGGAGAAAACCCCGACAAAACATTCAGTCCGTATACCTCCATCAGGCACTGTCTCTACCTTTACAATGAGGGAACCTTCGGGCGGATTCTGTCCAAGGGGACGAGAGAACGGTTTGCCGGCTGGCTGAAAGCATCAGGGCGATAGGATGAATGGTGAAACGTGACTGAAATTCCTTTGAATGAGACAACGCCGCACGCAGAACTCAGTAACGTTGACCTCACGGCTACGACAAAATCAAAATGCTCCCTTCTCTTTTATTCATTGAATAGTACTATTGCTAGTGAATCTTTCTTCTTTCTGCAATGGCAAAAATTCCCAGCCATGCCATGGAGGGGAGCACATGCCCGCGCCCGCCCGCACAACGGAGTCCCCATTCTGGCAGATCCCCGTCACGACGCTCATGGAGCAGTTGGCCGCAAGTCCCGACGGGCTGAACAGCACGGAGGCGGCTCTCCGCTTGGCCCAGTTCGGCCCCAACCTTATCCATGCAGAGCGCAAACGGGCGCTGATCCTGCAATTTCTCGCCAAGTTCAAGAACCCCCTGGTCATCATTCTCCTCACCGCCAGCGCCCTCTCCGCCTTTACCGGTGACGCCACCAGTTTTTTCATCATCGGCACCATCGTCCTCATCAGCGTGACCCTCGATTTCGTCCAGGAATACCGGGCCGGCCAGGCGGCGGAGCGTCTGCGCCAGTCGGTGGCGGTGCGCGGGCAGGTAGTGCGGGACGGCAGGCCCGTCGAGATGCCACTCGCGGATATGGTCCCGGGAGATGTGGCGCTCCTCGCCGCCGGCGATTTGGTCCCCTGCGACGGCCGGGTGCTTGAGGCAAAGGACTTCTTCGTCAAACAGGCCCTCCTGACCGGAGAAGCATTCCCGGTGGAAAAATCCCCGGGAGAATTACCCGAAGAGACCGACGTTCTCGCTGCCGGCAACACCGTGCTTCTCGGAACATCGGTGATCAGCGGCACGGCTAGGGTCCTGATGTGCCGGACCGGGCAGAATACTGAACTCGGCGGGATCGCCGACACCCTCCTGGCCAAGGCCCCGCCCACGGCCTTTGAAGAGGGGACCCATCACTTCGGACTTCTCATCATGCGCATGACGGTACTCCTCGTCCTGTTCGTCCTGCTGGTCAATACCTTCTTTCACCGCCCCTGGCTCGAATCGTTCCTGTTTGCCGTGGCCCTTGCCGTGGGGCTTACCCCCGAACTCCTCCCCATGGTGGTCTCCGTGACCCTGTCACGGGGCGCGCTGCGCATGGCTGCCAGCAAGGTGATCGTGAAACGGCTCGCCTCGATCCACAACCTGGGGAGCATGGATGTTTTCTGCACCGACAAGACCGGCACCCTGACCGAGGCCCGCATCCATCTGGAACGCCACCTGGACCCCCTGGGGAAGGATAGTGAGCGGGTCCTGGCGCTGGCCTATTACAACAGCTTTTTCGAGACGGGACTGCGGAGTCCTCTGGATGACGCCATCCTGGAGCATACGGAAATCGATACGAGCGGCTGGAAAAAGATCGATGAAGTGCCGTTCGACTTCGACCGGCGTCGGGTTTCGGTGCTCCTCGACAACGGCACGACCCGGCTCCTCGCAGTCAAAGGGGCTCCCGAAGATATCCTGCGGCTCTCGGTCAGCTACGAGGCGGATGGGGAGACGGGCCTGCGCCCCCTGGACGATGCGGCGCGCGTGAACATCAACGGGCAATTCGAGGCCTTAAGCCGGGAGGGGTTCCGGGTCCTGGGCATCGCTTCGCGCCGGGTGGGGATGGACCATCCCCATGCCGTGGTGAGCGATGAATCGGAACTGGTCTTCGCCGGCTTCGCCGCCTTCCTCGATCCTCCCAAGGAGAGCGCCAAGGCGGCCCTGGCGGGACTCGCCGCCGACCGGGTCGCGGTCAAGATCGTCACCGGCGACAACGAACTGGTGACCCAGCATATCTTCTCGCAACTCGGCCTTCCCGTGACCGGCGTGCTGACCGGCGCGGAGATCCAGCAGCTGGACGATCCCACGCTCGCTGCACGGGTGGAGCAGGTGAACCTCTTCTGCCGTGTGGCGCCTGCCCAGAAAAACCGGATAATCCTCGCGCTGAAGCGGCGCGGCCACGTGGTGGGGTATATGGGCGACGGAATCAATGATGCCCCGTCGCTCCATTCGGCCGATGTCGGCATATCGGTGGAGAGCGCCGTGGACGTGGCGAAAGCGGCGGCGGACATGATCCTGCTGGAGCAGGACCTGGCGGTCCTCCACGCCGGCGTCCTGGAAGGACGGCGCACCTTCGGCAACATCATGAAATACATCATGATGGGGACCAGCTCCAATTTCGGCAACATGTTCAGCATGGCGGGTGCCTCGCTCTTTCTCCCCTTCCTCCCCATGCTGCCGGTGCAGATTCTGCTCAACAACCTCCTCTACGACGTGTCCGAGCTCCCCATCCCGCTGGACCGGGTGGATGACGATTACCTGAGTCATCCCCGACACTGGGACATGAACTTCATCCGCAACTTTATGCTGGTTATCGGCCCGGTCAGTTCGGTCTTCGACTTCCTCACCTTCTACGTCATGCTGACGGTCTTCCAGGCCGGGGAGGCGCTGTTCCATACCGGCTGGTTCATCGAGTCGATGGCCACACAGGTGCTGGTCATTTTCATCATCCGCACCCGTAGGAATCCCTTCAAGAGCCGCCCCAACCCCTGGCTGATCGCCTGTTCGCTAACGGTGGTGGCGGTGGCGGCATTGCTGCCGCTCACCCCTGCCGGGGAGCATCTCGGTTTTGTGGCGCCACCGGCGTTCTTTTTCCTGATCCTCGCCGTTATGCTGCTGGCGTACCTACTGGCGGTGGAATTGATGAAGAGGTGGTTCTTCCGCCGCTTTGCCGCGGAGTGAAGCGGCAAGCGAAGAATATTTTTTGTGATAAATTTGATGCATAGGACGGATAGAGAGAGCCAGAAATTGATGCAGCAACGGTTCGAAATCATCATGTACCGTTTGTTCGGGGAGGCCTCAACGGTCACAGGAGGAGAAAAATGGTGATTGAAAACCATGTCGGAAAAACGGTATTACTTAACATCAAAGAAGAATTTGCTTCTGATAACAGCAGCATTATTCAATCAGCAGTAAGTACAAGACTTTTTTATGCCAAAGGCTTATCCTGAGCCGGAGATGCCCATAACCCGAAAAATCCCCCCCTATTTATCATTTGTGATGGTATGGAAGAGATAATGACAAACGACAAAACAGGTATCGGTCAATGGTTCGTCTCTTCAATTTCTTGCTCCGCGTAGTGCGTGGATTTAAACGGAATCAGGGGCTTTTGTTGTCCGGCGCTGTCGCCTATTATACCCTGCTGTCAATTGTGCCCCTGTCAATCCTTGCCCTCATTGTGCTGACGCGTTTCATTGAAGAGCAGGAGCTGATACACACCCTGTCAACGTACCTGGAAATGGTAATCCCCGGCTACGCGGCTACATTGACCGAACAGGTTCGGGCATTCCTCGTACACCGTAAGGCGGTCGGCATCATCGGCTTTCTCGTCATGCTGTTTTTCAGTTCCCTGGCCTTTTCCATGCTGGAAAACGCCGTGTCGGTGATCTTTTTCCAGCGGGTCAGGATTCACCGCCGCAACTTTCTCGTCTCCGCAATCATTCCCTATCTGTACATCTTCATGATGGGGCTCGGTATCGTGCTGGTGTCGTTTATCGTGGGTGCGATCGAGACCCTGGAAAGCAGGCAATTGACAATTCTCGGCTGGAGTCTGAACCTTGGAGGCGCCACCGGGGTGGCACTGTATTTACTGGGGATTGCCGGCGAGGTGCTGATGCTCACCTCCGTCTACTTGGTGATGCCCGTGGTGCGGGTGAGATTTCGTCACGCGCTCATTGGCGGTGTAACCGCGGCGGTCTTATGGGAGATCACCCGCCGGCTGCTGATCTGGTATTACGCGACCGTATCCATGGTAAACGTCATTTACGGCTCCATCGCCATAACGGTGGTGGCCCTTCTCAGCATAGAGGTCGTGGCAGCAATCCTGCTGCTTGGTGCCCAGGTCATTGCGGAGCTTGAGCGCAAACCCGACGAATCGGCCGGGGAGGAACATCCGGAGTATGAGATATGATGATGTCATGGCATATCGCGTCGGCCTCTCCTCGGTTTTCCCCATCTTTGCCCCAGAAGAATATCATCTGCGGGGTCGTGGCGCTATGCTTGTTAATGAGCTGCTGGGTGCTGACCAGCTCCCAGCCCAGCTTAGCCATGCTATCCAGGTGATCCTGTAAGTCGAGTGCCAGGAGGTCGTTTGCCGGATAATGCCTGGTCGTGAATGTATATGCTTTCGTCATGACCGCCTCCCCCTCAATCTCTTTCCCAGAAGAAATAGTAATACCCGCTCTCTTTGACGACATTGACCATCTTCCACCCGTCGTGCGCCACCTGATTGAGATGTTGCACCATTCCTTCACGGATGATTTGGGTGGTAGGGGGTTCGTGCAACGTAATTGAGTATTCTTTAGCCATAGTCATTCTCCTTTCGCTACTGGTCAGGCCGGGACGTGCGGGTCTGTGATGTTGACCTTGCTTGGGCTGTCGTTATCGTCTCCGTTAATTGTACCATGATTGTTTGCGGTTATAATTCTAGTGAGGCCACCCTTAGGCCACCTCTATTGTTGCACGACTGCAATTGTACCCAGGATTGCACCAGCTCAATTAAAGGAGGTTTTACAATGTTTGAACTTCCAAAGGAAGCCAAGATGATAATCGCTTCGAACCTAACCGTTGCCGCAGCAATCAGAGATGCTGCCATGATGATAACAGGTGGTCAGCAATCGGCTGATTCTAGAGATTTGGTCACTCAGACCTTTGCAGCAATTTTGACCAATCTTGAGAAGCAGGCTCTTGGCAAGGAGCAGGGGCGATAGGCTGACGGGATTTTGAACTAACATTCAGTCAATAGTCAACGTCTCATTAACCTTCAAGAGACCACCACGGGAGTTCTCATATGAAGATTCTCCTCGTGTATCCCCGCTATCCTACTACCTTCTGGAGCTTCAGGTACGCCATGAAATTCATCGGCAGGAAAGCCAGTTTCCCGCCGTTGGGGCTTTTGACGGTGGCTGCGATGCTCCCCGGCAAGTGGGACAAGCGGCTTATCGATATGAACGTCATCGTTCTCTCCGACGAGGCGTTGAAGTGGGCGGATTACGTCTTCATCAGCGCCATGACCATCCAGCGGCAATCGGCGCAGGAGGTAATCGCCCGCTGCCGGCAGCTGGGAGTGAAAACAGTTGCCGGTGGTCCTCTCTTTACCGCCTGCCACGACGATTTCCCCGAGGTGGACCACCTGGTGCTGGGCGAAGCGGAACTCACCCTCCCGCCCTTCCTGGCGGACCTGCTCAAAGGAGAAGCACGGCATCTCTATGCCGTCGACCAATGGGCGGACCTGAAGAACACCCCCGTCCCGCTCTGGGACCTGATCGATTTCAGGGACTATGCCGCCATGAACATCCAGTATTGCCGGGGGTGCCCTTTTGACTGCGAGTTCTGCGACATCACCGCACTGTTCGGGAGAAAGCCGAGGAGCAAGGGACTCCCGCAACTGCTCGTGGAACTGGAGAGTCTCTACGCCCGGGGGTGGCGCGGGGCGGTCTTCTTCGTCGACGACAACTTCATCGGCGACAAGGGGAAGCTGAAGCGGGAGGTACTGCCTGCCATTATCGACTGGATGGAGGAAAGAGGGCGCCCCTTCTATTTCTACACCGAGGCGTCCATCGACCTAGCCGATGACCCCCGGCTCATGGAACTCATGGTCAGGGCGGGGTTCGAAGAGGTCTTCATCGGCATCGAGACCCCGTGTGAGGAGAGCAGCGCCGAGAGCGGCAAGGTGCAGAACAGGAACCGCGACTTGCTGGCCTCGGTGAAGCGCATCCAGCGGGCCGGGTTGCAGGTGCACGGGGGGTTCATCGTCGGTTTCGACAATGACCCTCCGTCGATTTTCGAGAAGCAGATCCGTTTCATCCAGGAGAGCGGCATCGTCACCGCCATGGTCGGCCTCCTGTCCGCCATCCGCGGCACCAAGCTCCACCAGCGCATGGCGCAGGAGGGTCGGCTTCTGGGGGATGACTCCGGCAACAATACGGCCATCGATCTCAATTTCATTCCGCGGATGGAGGCCGGGGCGCTCATCGGCGGCTACCGGACCATCCTGGACACCATCTACTCGCCCAAGAATTACTATCAGCGCGTGATCAGGCTCCTCAAGGAGTACCGGCCGCTGCATCTGGGGAAGTTTCATCTCCAGCAGGGGTACGTGGGGGCGCTTTTCAAGTCGATCCTGTTCCTGGGAGTAATCGGCAAGGAGAGACTCCAGTTCTGGAAACTCTTCTTCTGGTCACTCGCCAAGCGACCGCGGCTCTTCCCCCTCGCCATAACCTATGCCGTCTACGGGTATCACTTCAGAAAGGTCGCAGAAAAAATCGAGGGGAGCGGCATGTTTGATGGTAGCGGTGCCTGGCGTGAAAAGGGCGGCTATGTCTGAAAATGCACACGACGTCAAGACGCTGCTTGAACAAAAGGACTGGGAGTTGCGGGAGTGCAAGGCCTGTCTTCAAACCATCCTGACGAGGAATGTGCATGGGGTACTGATTGTGGATGAGAGCAGGACTATCCTTTTCGCCAATCCCGTCGCCGAAGGTATTTTCAATGCTAAAGAGAAAGGGCTCTTGGGAAGGCCGTTCGAATATCCAATAGCTTCAGGGGAAACAAAAGAGCTGAACGTGCGTTCCCGTGGAGGGAAAACGGTTGCCGTGGAGATGTGGATGGTGGCTATCGAGTGGGACGGCAAACCGGCCTCTTTCATATCCCTGCACGACATTACCGAACGCAGGCGGAACGAGCAGGAGCTTCGCAAGCTCTACCGTGCCGTCATGGCGAGCCCGAGCATGGTCATGATCACCGATGCGCGGGGGGACATCGAATACATCAACCCCAAGTTCACCGAAATTACCGGCTATGCCTTCAATGAAGTTGTCGGCCGGAATCCCCGGTTCCTGAAGTCGGGCAAGATGCCGCCCGAGGAGTATCACAGACTGTGGGAAACCATCGCCAGGGGTGAGGAGTGGCGGGGCGAATTCATCAACAGGAAGAAAAACGGCGAACTTTACGAGGCATCGGTCGCTATCGCGCCGGTCACGGATTTCGAGGGGACGATCACCGATTTTGTCGCTGTAGAGGAAGACATAACCACTCGCAAGCTGACGGAGGAGGCATTGGCGATTTCCGAGACCCGTTACCGCCGGCTCTTTGAAACGTCCAAGGACGGGATTTTGATCCTGGACGCGGACTCCGGACAGATAGCCGACGTCAACCCGTTCCTGGTGGAGATGCTCGGATACTCCTATGAAGAATTTCGGGGGAAGAAACTCTGGGAGATCGGGGCATTCACCGATACCGAGGCGAGCAAAGCCGCATTCGAGGCATTGCAACAGAAAGAGTATCTCCGCTACGAGGACTTGCCGCTCGAAACAAGGGACGGACGGCTCATCGATGTCGAGTTTGTAAGCAACGTTTACATGGTTGACCGCAAGAAGGTGATCCAGTGCAATATCCGTGATATCGCCTCGCGCAAGCGGGCCGAGAAGGAAATCGACATACTGAACACAAACCTTGCGTCCCGGGCCTATGAACTGGATGTCATCAATCAGGAACTTGAAGCCTTCAGTTATACTGTTTCTCATGACCTGCGCAAGCCCTTGACGCTCGTCAGCGGATACTGCCAGATAGTCCTGGATGCGTGCAGCGCCAATCTTGACGAGCAGTGCAGGGAGTACCTGTACGAGATCGACCAGGGGATCCGGCGCATGGACGAGCTCATCGAAACCTTGCTGAATTTTGCTCACCTGACGCGCTGTGAAGTGCATCGGGAACCGGTCGATCTCAGTGAAATTGCACGGGCCGTAGCCGCCGAACTCAGGGCCGCAGAGCCGGGGCGTCGGGTTACCTTCATCATCGCCGATGGAGTGACCGTCAACGGTGATCCGAAATTGTTGGGCGTGGTGCTGGAGAATCTCTTGGGCAATGCATGGAAGTACACCGGCAAAAGGGAAGAAGCCGTTCTGGAATTCGGCATGATCGAGGTAGCAGGGGTGAAATCCTGTTTCGTCCGGGACAACGGAGTTGGTTTCGATATGGCTCACACATCATTTCTGTTCAACGCTTTCCAGCGTCTTCCCGGTGTGGACGAGTTCAAGGGGTCCGGCATCGGCCTGGCCACAGTTCAGCGGATCATCCAGCTCCATGGCGGCCGGGTCTGGGCTGTGGGAGATGTGGGGAGAGGTGCAACCTTCTATTTTTCGCTTACATAGTTTCTGGCAAGAAACAAGAATGAAACCCGGAGGTCCCCATGTCGACCCGGCCGCTTGCCCTTGTGCTATGTAACTTTACGTTCAATACGATAGGAGTCAATTAGATGTGGAAACGTATAATCACCCAAGATTCGCAGGGCATCGTAACCACCGAACAAAACTGGCTGGGCTTGGAATACTTAGCTCAGGCAGAACTTACGTCCGAGGACCCGTCACACCCGATCGAGTCGGCGTTGAAACCCGATGAGGGATCGGGCGGGCGGGCGGTAGAACCCGGCCAGCAAGTCATCCGTCTGCTGTTTGACGAGCCATTGCGTGTCAGGCGTATTCGTTTAGTGTTTCATGAAGACTATCAGGAGCGCACGCAAGAGTTCGTGCTTCGGTGGTCCTCAAACGGCGGTCGGTCATGCCGAGAGATTGTGCGTCAGCAGTATAATTTTAGCCCTCCGTATAATGCCCACGAAATAGAAGACTATGCTGTCGATCTTGTCGGGTTGACGACGCTGGAACTATGCATTGTTCCGGATATAAGCGGGGGGCGCGCCCGGGCATCGATTGCGCAGTTATGCCTCGCATAATGCCAAAAGCTACTCCCGGAGCTTACGGCGCTGAGTGCATGGACTTGGCGTGACGTAATAAGAGTTGAGTCAGCCAGACGTTTGAGGTGACAATGAATCACAAGGAGGACTGTATGGAAATCACTCGTGGACAAAAACTAGTCGAACTGTCAAAGAAATTAAACGAAGTAGTTATTCACTCGACAAGCGCAGATGAAAAATTACGGGAGTTGAGTAACCTCGTAGAATAGCTCAATTTAAAATCAAACAAGGGATGGATAAACCATGCGGGTCGTGTCGCAGATGGAACATATCACGTAGAATTTGATATTCGCGGCGAAGGGTATTCCTCTAGATGGCCACAGTGGGCATATGAGGTAGCACTACAGGCTGTTATTTACAATAAGAAAATCTGGGTAATTTCTGATGGCACTCCATATGGGCAAAATCAATTACAAGTGATTATGCTCGCTGAAAGTGCCTAAATAAAACCAAATAGAATTTATTGCAACAGTTCAATGACAAAAGCTGTTGACAAAAGCTGTGCCTTTACCGAACTTGTAAAATGCTGTGTAAACCTGGACAAAGTACGTTTGCAAATTCTTTGCTCACCATAGAGAAAACTAGCAAAACTGCTTTGAAAGAAACCGGGGGATAGTGATATGACGAGGATTGAGTTACTAAAAAGTAAGTTGACTACTCGACACCATCCTTTTGGTGCCCTTACTGGAAAAGTCATTACGAGTGGGTGTGTCTAGTAGTCAGGTTCCGTCTTAGTAACCCGCCGAAGAGGGTCGTAAGTGCCTCTAGGCAGTTGAATACCGGAGCCTGGACCGGAAGCCGCTCCAAGTGTCCCACGCGGGAGGTCAGGAACTATTGCCGCCGTCCTTCAGCTGCCCTTCCAGGAATGACCGGAGCGCCACGGCGTTGTTGTGCTCCAGGTCCAGGGCACCGAAGAGGAGCGTGATGTCATCCTTTCGGGCCGCATCCAGGAGCGGCCGCCAGGCTTCCTTCTTGACCTCCAGCTCGGCGACGTAGCGGCGACAGAATTCCTCCCATCTGGCAGGGTCGTGGCCGAACCAGCGGCGCAGTCCATCGCTCGGTGCCACATCCTTCAGCCACCCCTCAATCCGCAGGCTCTCTTTCTTCACGCCGCGGGGCCACAGGCGGTCCACCAGATAGCGGGATCCGTCGTCCGGACGAGGGGCCTCGTACACCCGTTTGACTCGTATCATGACATGTTCCTTGTTCGGAAAGCCTGCAATCTCCTTGATACGGCTCCGCGTCACTTTCCATCCGGCAGAGGCCGACACTCCGGCCGGCGTCCAGAAAAGGCACTCGCTTACGGGTGCTTGATGAAGGTCCCCTTCTCGTACTCCTCGAAGGCGACACGCAGTTCCTCCTGGGTATTCATGACGATGGGACCATACCAGGCAACCGGCTCGTTGAGCGGCTTTCCGGAGATGAACAGGAAGCGGACCCCCTTCTCCCCGGCCGTCACGGTCACCTCGTTTCCCTCGCGCCGGAAGAGCACGACGGTTTCATGGCCGCAGATGCAGCGCCTGCTGGTATCCATCCACCCCGCACCCACCATCTCATAGGCAAAGGCATCGCGCCGCTCGTCGAAATATCCCTCCCCGTCCAGCACGTAGGCGATGGCCGTATGCCCCTCCTTGACCGGGTGGCGGAACGCGGCACCCGGCGGCACGCTGACGTCGAGCATTTCCGGGTCGATGACGATGTCGCGCACCGGCCCCTGGGTGCCCTGTACCTCCCCGATCACGATCTTGATCCTCGTCCCGGAATCGAGCACGACGTCGGGGATGTCGGCGGCCTTCACGTCGCGATAGCGGGGCGCCATCATCTTCCGGGCTGCCGGCAGATTGGCCCAGAACTGGAATCCCCACATCATGCCGGTCGGGCTCATCTGGGGCATCTCCTGGTGGATGATGCCGCTACCGGCGGTCATCCATTGCACATCACCGGCGCCGATCACCCCCTTGTTCCCCATGCTGTCGCCGTGCGCCACCACCCCCTCCAGGATATAGGTGATGGTTTCGATTCCCCGGTGGGGGTGCCAGGGGAATCCGGCCAGATACTCCGCCGGATTGGCCGTGTGAAAATCGTCCAGCATGAGGAACGGATCGAACAGCGGAACCTGGGAATAGCCGAAGGCCCGCTTGAGATGGACACCGGCCCCCTCGATGGTGGGACGGCTCTTGAAAATCTTATCGATGTGGCGAGCGGTCATGGTATCTCCTTTCCCGTAAGATGCTCCAAGTATATCAGAAGTCGGGGCAGGGACATCCTGCACCCCCTATTTTCGAACAGAGTACGGCGGGCGGCCGGGAGGGAGATACGGGCAGACAAAAAAAGGCCCCCTGGTGAGAGGGGGCCTTCGGTGCCGGCGGATACGCGCGGTCACTCGATGGTGAATTCGGCCTTTCCCACGATGACGGAGAACCTGTAGCCGCTGCCGAACTCCTTGTCCTTGGCGAGGATGCCGCGGGCCGTCACCACCTCGCATCGGCCGGGAGGGCCACGATGGGGGGAAGAAAACGGTACGGCGGGCTCTGTCTACGGTGAGGATGTCCCGCCATGCTGGGGAGAGGGGGCTTCGCTGTCGTGGAACTGCTGGAAGATGGCATCGAAGTCGCCGGCCGCCGAGACGAATGCCCCGAGCACCTGGGGATCGAAATGCTGCGGCAAGGTGCGCCCGTCGCCGTGGATGATGATACGGCAGGCCTCTTCGTGGCTGAGGGCCGGTTTGTATACCCGCCAGCTGCGAAGGGCGTCGTACTGGTCCACCAGCATGACGATCCTCCCTTCCAGGGGGATTTCTTCCTCCCGCAACCCCTGGGGATAGCCGCTGCCGTCCCATCGCTCGTGGTGGGTGAGAGCGATGAGCCGGGCCATTTGCAGCATCGGATGGGCCGACCCTTCCAGGATGCCGGCCCCGACATTGGTGTGGGTCTTCAGGACACTGAATTCCTCTTCGCTCAGTTTCGCGGGGTTGAAGAGGATGGAATCGGGTATGCCGATCTTGCCGATGTCGTGCATGGCGCTGGCAAGGGTGAGGGTGTTGATGAACTCCTCCGGCATCCCCAGTTCCCGGGCGATCCGTCCGGCATAGAGGCCGATGCGGGAAATGTGCCGGCCGGTATTGACGTCCCGGAGTTCGGCAGCGGCGGTCAGCCGCTCGATGACTTCCAGGCTCATGCTGCGGAGCTGCAGCAGGGCCTCGGCAAGCTCATTGGTCCGCTTCCGGACCGTCGCCTCCAGCTCGGCCTTGTAGTTCTTCTCGATGCGCGACAAGCGCTTGAAGTGGATTCCCTTGTCCAGGGCGTGGATCAGGTAGAGGGGCTGGTACGGTTTGATGATAAAATCGAAGGCCCCCTTCTTCACCGCCTCCACCGCAATGTCCAGCTCTGCGTACGCGGTCATGAGGATAACGGGGGTCTCGGCATCGAAGCGGCGGATCTTCTCGAGGAGCTCGATACCTCCCATTTCCGGCATATTGATATCCGTCAGGACCAGGTCCACCTCCTGGGCAAAGAACTGCTGGAACGCGGCGTTGCCGGTGGTATGCGCATAGACGACGAAGCCGTAGTCGCCGAGAAGCATGGATAGACTCTCCATCATGTATGGGTCGTCGTCCACGACCATGACCGTTCCCCGGGGAGTGTCGTTCATTGATTCAGTACCTCGCGTATCTTTGTCAACAGGGCATGGCGTGAGTGGGGTTTGGTCAGATAGGCGACACCCTCGGCAAGCATCCCCTTACCCTGGACGATATCGGCGGAGTAGCCGCTGGTGAAGATCACCTTGATGTCCGGCCGCATCCTGCTGATATCGGTGTACACATCCCAGCCGTTCTTGTTGGGCATGATGACATCGAGGAGGAGGAGCTGCACCTCTTCCCAGTGCTTGCGGAATTTGGCGAGGGCCTCTTCCCCGTCAACCGCCTCGATGACCCGATAGCCGTGCTCCTCCAGCAGTACCCGCGTGATTTTGCGCACTTCCCCATCGTCTTCCGCCATGAGGATCGTTTCCGTCCCGCCCACGAACCGCTCCTCCGGCGGGAGGCACGGCTTGTCGACCGCTTCCTGCACGGCAGGCAGATACATGGTGAAGACCGATCCCTTTCCCGGTTCGCTGTAGCAGGTGATGTAGCCGTTGTGCTTCTTGACGATGCCGTAGACGATGGAAAGACCGAGGCCCGTTCCCTTTCCCACGTCCTTCGTGGTGTAGAACGGCTCGAATATCCGCTTCGCCGTTTCCTCGTCCATGCCGGTCCCCGTATCGCTCACGGAGAGTATGGCGTAGGTGCCCGGCTCGCCGTAGCCGTGGGTGAGGGCAAAACGGCCGTCAATCTCCAAGATTCCGCTCGTGATCGTCAGCATCCCCCCCTCCGGCATGGCATCGCGGGCGTTGGTGACCAGGTTCATCAGGACCTGCTCGATCTGGCTGGAGTCTGCCATGACAATGGGGCCTATGGAGGCAAGGGAGGTCCTCAGACCGATGTCCTCGCCGACCAGCCTTACCAGGAGTTTTTCGATCCTTTTGACAATTTCGTTGAGGTTCACCGCCTTCGGGTTGGTCACCTGCTTCCTGCTGAAGGAGAGAAGCGCCCGGGTCAGTCCGGCCCCCCTTTCCGCCGCAGCGATGATCTGGTCGAGAACCGACCTCAGGCGGGTATCGGGCTGGCCCTTCAGTTGAAGGGAACTGGCGTAGCCGATGATTGCAGTGAGGATGTTGTTGAAATCATGGGCAATCCCTCCCGCCATGCGGCCGATGGCATCCATTTTCTGGGAGTGCCGCAGCTGGTTCTCCAGTGCCTTCCGCTCCGTGATATCTTCCTTGACGGCAAGGTAATGGGTAATTTTTCCATCAAGGTCCCGGATGGGGGAGATGGTGGCGAATGTCCAGTAGAGCTCGCCGTTTTTCTTCCTGTTGTGCAGCTCCCCCCGCCACTCGTTGCCGGCAGTGATGGTCCGCCAGAGGCCGGCGTAGACGTCCCGGTGCGTCTCACCCGACTTGAGCAGGCGGGGATTGCGGCCCGCAACCTCTTCCTCCCTGTAACCGGTCGCCTCGATGAACTTCGGATTGACGTATTCGATGGCCCCCGACGTGTCGGTAATGATAACCATTGCCGGACTCTGCTCCACGGCGTGGGAGAGCTTGCGGAGCTTGTCCTCGACCCGCTGCCGCTCCTGCAGCTCCAGAAGGGCCTTGGTATAGAGACGTGCGTTGTCAAGGGCAAGGGAGGCCAATTTGCCAAACTGGCCGAGGAACTCCATCTCCTCGGTGGTAAAGCGACGGTCCTCTTCGATGTGGGCCAGGCCGAGCACTCCGATCACCCGGTTTTCCGAGGTGAGCGGAACCCCTACGACGGCATGAAACCTGTCCCGTGTGGTGTCGGGAAGCCGGTCGGCCCAGGAACGGTAATCGTCCACGGCAAGGGGCTCGCCGCTTTCCCAGACCCGGCCGACAAGTCCCGTGCCCCGCGTGATCCGTTTCTCCAGAGAGGTCTCGCAGACCCCCATGCTGACCTTCTTGACGAGCTCTTTGCCGTCGGGGTCCTGCAGGTAGATGTAGCCGTGGTCGGTTTTCATCAATGCACCGGCGCGACTGATGATCGCCTGGAGGAGACTGTCGATGTCGTGTCTGCTGATGAGACCGAAGGTCGTCTCGTTGAGTGCCGCCAGATATTCGTTGTGCCGGCGCAGGGTCTCTTCGGCCTTTTTGCGCTCCGTGATGTCCAGCAGCGTTCCCACGACGCCGCCCACGGTCCCGTCCACATTGGCGAAGGTTGCCTTGTAGAACATGACGTCGCGCAGCGTTCCATCCCCCGACAGGACGGACGTTTCGTAGCACTGCAGCCCCGCATGGCGCATGAGCGATCTGTCCGCTTCGGCATAAATTTCTGCCAGGTGGGGGGGGGCAACCTCGAAGACCGACTTCCCGACCACTTCCTCGCGGGTCCGGTCCAGATAGGCGAGAAAGCCGGTATTGCAGCCGAGGTATCTGCCGGCCTTGTCCTTGTAAAAAATCGGCGCCGGTATGGCGTCGATGAGGGTCTGCAGAAAATGGAGCTGCCCCTGGAGCGCCGACCTCTGCCGGTCGAGTTCTTCCATCATGGCGTTGAACGACCGGGCAAGGGCGCCGATTTCATCCCGCGACATGATCGGCAGGTACTGTTCCTTCCCGCCGCCCCTGGTGAGTCCCTCCACGTGCCGGGCAAAGAGGGCGAGAGGGGCCAGCAGCCGGCCCATGAGAAAGTGAATGAAGAGAATGACGAGGGCAATGGCCGGCAGAAGGCCGAATGCCAAGTATCTTTCCGCCCGGAATACCGCCGCGTAGGCTTCCTCCACCGGATAGTTCGCAGCAATGATCCAGTCGGTGGTTTTCAGGCGCTTGAACGAGGATAGGGAGGCGATTCCCCGGGAATTGGTATTTTCATCCGTCCCCTCGTAACCGGCGATCGCCTTGTCAAACAGACGGTTGGCCCCCGGGGGCACATCCTTCTTGAGAATCCGGGACCGGTCAGGATGTATGATGATGGTCCGATCGCTGCCGTAGAGGTAGAGATATCCTGTCTTGCCGATTGCAACATCGCCGATCCTGCCGAGAATGCCGTGCTTGGTGAGATCGACACTCCCGGCCAGGACCCCGATCAGTCCTCCCTGCCGGTCGAAAACCGGCGCTGTGAACATGACGGCCGGGTGGTGATGTTCCTGCGAAGAGGAATAGGGGCGTGAAATGCACGGCTTGCGGTTGGCAACGGTGGTGGAGAAGTACTGCCGGTACGCGAAATTCCTTCCCACCCGCAGGGTGACCATGGGGGATTCGGCCACCATGACGCCGGTGCGGTCGAACAGAAATATGCCGTTGTCAAAGACCTGGCCGACCTTCTGCTGGTCGAGGAAACGGCGGGCTTTCAGAGGGTCGCGGACCATCTCGGGGGTGACGAGGGAAGAGGTATCGATGAGTACCCTTTGCGCCTTCAGGATTGCATCGTCGATCTCGCCGGCAATGACCGTGATGAGGGCAAACTGCTGCTGGGAAATGATTTCCTTGAAATGCTTTTTGAAGTACTGGCGGCTGAAGAAGGCCGTCAGGCACATGATGCAGACGACCAGAACCGATACCGCAACGGTGAGCTTGTTTTTCAGTCCGGCGTCATGCATCGATCGAAGCATTCTCAAGGCACCTGGGAGCGGGGATGGGCGGGGATTCCCGGGGCAGAACGAGCCCCGGCACATATTGCGTCACCTCAGCTTCAGAAAACCGTGCGTCGTCTTCTCCCCGTCCGTCTGACCTGCCGGACATGGTCTCACAGAGTACGTACGGATAATGTACTACCAAAGAAATCGTAAAACATCATTTTATACATATCGATTTTTGTAACATACCCCCTCCGGCAATGCAAACAAAACTTCTCATGAACCGCCGGGCCGTCTGCGGGGAGGCAACCAGGAGACCACGCCCCTCGGCACTTTTATTCGGCGGCTGCGGAAACCGGCCGAGCCATCGCCGGCAGGGGGTCCTGGCGTTCCCAGGCATCGGAGAGCGCTGTGTGCGGGTTGTGGAGTTTTTTGCGATTGCTTTTAAATTCTATTACCGCTCTACAGATTGGTCTGCTATAATGACCGACGAAACGGGGCTACAGAAGCGCCGGGAATCACCGCTCCCGCCGGGAGCCGTCGCAGGGGAGCCACCAGGGGTCTGGGTAATGGACAAGAAAAAGATTCTGCTGGTCGATGACGTTAAATTTTTCCTGGAGCAGCAAAAAACCCTGTTGGCGCGCGGGGAGTTCGATTTCCTCGTAGCCCGCAACGGGGTGGAGGCGCTGAAGATCGTGCAGGATGAAAGACCCGACCTGATCTTCATGGACCTCCACATGCCGCAGATGGACGGGGACAAGTGCTGCCGGGCCATCAAGAACGACGTGGAACTGCGACGCATCCCGGTTGTCATGGTAACCGCGGAAAGCAGCGAGATGGCTTTCGAGCGCTGCTGGCAGGCCGGGTGTGACGATATTATCGTCAAACCGCTCAATCGCGTTCATTTCGCCCTGGTGGCAGACCGCTTTCTCAACGTCAAGTTCCGGCGCTCATCCCGTTTTGCCGTCCGCCTGGGGATCGGCTTTCACCCGGGGCAGGATGCCCGCAATCCCCGTTCCGCGGTCACCGGCAACCTGAGCACCGGCGGAGTTTTCATCGAAACGGCCGACATCCTACCCGTTGATGAGAGCATATGTATCAGCCTCGACCTGCCGGGCACCCCCGCCCCCGTCACCTGCACCGGCCGGGTTGCCTGGCTAAACCACTCGGAGGACCGCCGGCAAAAGAATCTCCCTGCCGGCATGGGCGTACAATTCATCGATCTCTCCCTCGACGGCATGAATGCCATTCGTCAGTTCGTCAAAAGCGAAGGGCTGTTCCCTTCCTGGTAGCGCCCCGGATCGACAGTCGCCAGCCGCCTGACGGGCTTGAAATTTTCGACACCCAGGAGGGACGCCGTCTAGCGTCCTTTTTTTCTTGCGAACCATCTGCAATTCTTTTACTCTTATGACCGGTGCCCGCAGAGGCAACATCCACAGTCTTGTCCATCCCTTCGCCTGACCTCTGCACCATTCCCCGTCAAAGGACTGTTCCATGGCAAAGAATCTGAGACTTGGCACGACCTTCATCCGGCTCTCCCTGCTTGCCGTTTTTGCCACCGCCGTGGCGGGCGGCTTTCTCGCCTATCGCCTCGCCGGGAGTGCAGGGGGAGCTGAAAATGCGCTCGCGCTGTCCTATGCCAGGGGGATCCAATGCATCTTCGTATTCGAAGCGGCCATCGCCGTTGCGGTCTTCCTGGTCCTTGCCGGACGCAACCTGGTCTCACGGGTGAAAGTCATGGCGGCCGCCATGGACAGGGGAGCTGAAGGGGACCTCACCACTAGGATCGACATTACGTCCGAGGACGAAATCGGCAGGCTCGGGAACAACTTCAATGCCATGATGATCAGGCTGGCGGGGATGACGGCCCGGGTCACCGCAGCCATCGGCGAACTCCGCACCATCTCCGCCGACATCAGGGAAGTGTCCCTGCAAAGCGTTGCTGCCGCCGAAGTTCAGACGACCGGAGTACAGAAGACATCGGCAGCCGTCACCGAGATCAACCAGTCAGTGGAAGAGGTCGGACAGTCGGTGATCGACCTTTCCCGCTCCATGGCGGACAATTCCTCCCTCATCCTCGAGATGACCGGGAGCATGGAGGAGGTCATCCGCAACATGGAGATGCTGGCCAAGGCCGTGGATGACGTGACGTCCTCGATTTTTGAAATGGCCTCGGCGGAAAAGGAGATCACCGCCAGCGTCAACGGCCTGATGGACGACTCCACCGCAACCGCGTCCATGGTGGCGCAACTGGACAGCACCATCAAGCAGGTGGAGCAGAACGCCCTCGAAACCTCATCCATCTCGGAAAACGTGCGGCACGACGCGGAAACCGGCAGGGAGGCGGTCGTGGCGACCATCGCGGGGATCGACGAAATTCGCCGGTCGTCACGGACCACCTTCGAGGCGATCGGCACTCTTTCCCGCCGGGCCGGAGACATCGGCAAGATCCTCTCGGTCATCGACGAACTGGCCGACCAGACGAACCTCCTTGCCCTCAACGCCTCCATCATCGCCGCCCAGGCCGGCGAAAACGGCAAAGGGTTTGCGGTCGTGGCGGACGAAATCAAGGAACTGGCCAAGCGGACCAGCAGTTCCACCCGGGAGATCGCCGGCATCATCCAGGGCGTGCAGGATGAGACCGGCCGGGCAGTAACGGCGATCACCGGGGCCGAACAACGGATAGCCGAAGGGGAACTCCTCTCCCGGCGCTCCGGCGAGGCCCTCGGCAAGATCGTAACCGGCGTGCAGATGGCCACCGACCGGGTCAATCACATTGCCAGGACCACCGTGGAGCAGGCCGAAGGGAGCCGCAACATGCGGATGGCCATGGAGAGGGTGACGGACATGGTCATGCAGATCGCAAAGGCGATGCGGGAGCAGGGGCGCGGCAGCGAACTGATCACCGCCGCGGTGGCGCGGATGAAAGAACTTTCCGGCGAGGTCCGGACCTCCATCCGGCAGCAGAGCAGCTCCGGCGAACAGGTGGTCCGCTCCACCGGAGACATTACCCGCATGATCGACCAGATCCGGGAGGCGTGCGGCGTCCAGTCGGAGGGAAGCCTCCGCATCGCCGGGGCCGTGGCGGAGATCCAGCATTCCACCCTGAGCACCGCCGAGACGACGAAAGTGATGGACCGGGCGGTAGCCGGCCTTTCCCGGCAGATGGAGCTTCTGCAGGAGGAGATGGCCGGATTCAGGACGTAGGCTTGGGAGACAGGGAGCAGGCAGGTTGACATTCAGGCTTCTTCCGGTATCGTTACGGTAAAAGCTCGTTGCACCGGCGGCAACGGCATACCACGCTACGGGAGGCACCCCATGTTCGACAAGATCGATGTGCAGACAGCCATCAGGAAGGCCATCGAAACCGAAAAGCACGCCATGAATTTCTACGAACTCTGCGCCCGGCTCATGAAGAACCCCGACGCCAAACGGGTCTTCTCGCTGCTGGCAGGAGAGGAGCGGACCCACGCCGGACACTTTTTCAGCGCCTACGACGGCAGAGACATCGATTCCCTCGACGACTTCCTGAATGCCCCCCCCGAGCGGGAATCGGAATGGCTCGCCTCCATTGCACGGACGATTGACGAGGGGTTCACGGAGCAGAAGGCCATGGAAGTGGCCATGGAGAAAGAAAAGAACCTGGAGAAGGCCCTTCGGGAAACTGCCGCCAAGATCAGTGACCCGAAGGCCCGGGAGGTCTTCGAGTGGAACGCCCGGGAGACCCACCAGCACTATGAGCTCATCGAGTCCGAATACGCCAGGATCATGGCCATGGTGCACGAGTCGGACATGGATACCTACGTGCGCGAGTAGTGCCGCGGACATTTTCGCAAGTGCCATTGCCCGCCACTGGCGTGACGCACTGTCAGATCCCCGGAAAAGCCCGCAATGCGGGCTTTTCCCATTCACTCCCGACGCGGTGCCCAGCGGCATTGCCAAAGAGGGGAGCGCCGTGCCATACCCAGCGACATCATGAAATATTCCCGGTACTTCAAGCCCCAGCAGAAGATTCTCCTGAAGTCCCTCACCGACATTCACGACCCGTCGTACTTCGAGGCCATCACCGTCAGTTTCGTGCGGGGGGAGAAGGATTTCTTCGACCTCGCCATCCCGTACGAGGTGGGAAGCGACGACATGGCGCCATTCCGTCCGGGGACGAAGTTCGTCCTCTTTTCCGATGCCTTCGGCCTCGGTCTCCAGCTGACCGGGCAATTCGCCGGCTTCGTCGACCGTCGCACCATCCGTGTTACCCCCCACGACAACCTGGAGGCATTCACCCGGCGGGAGTACCTTCGCGCAGACGTGACCGCCGGAATCCACTCTGTCCGGGGGAAATGGAACCTGGCATCCTACCGCCAGCGCTGGCACGGAGCGATCAGGGCCATCGGGAAAGACGGCGGCCACGCCGCCCTCCGGCACCTGGTCAGGCAACAGGTCAATCTGAGCGCCGGCGGCATCCGCCTCTTCCTGCAGGCGCCCGTCGAGGTTGCGGAGCTGTGCCTCGTGGTCATCGCTCCCGGCGACCCCAAACCTCCCGTCTGCGCCCTCTGCGAGGTAGCCTGGACGGGCGCCGTCGCCCCGACGGGGATGCAGCCTGCCGGCCTCCGCTTCGTCAATATCCTGGACGAGGACCGGTTGCGTCTCGACAGACAGGTGCGCGCCTCGCTGAAACAACAGGGGCACGACCTCCCCGACTCACCGGAACGGCAGGACCTGCTGGACCGGATGCACTTCTAGCCCCGGCGCGGCAGGGACTCCCCGCCACGTCGGCCCCGCACCTTTTCACACCCGTCAGGAAAACCGGAAGAGAAGACCGATCGCCCCCGCCCCGAGGATGACGATCATCGGGCTTACCCGCGTGAACTGGAGGAGGAGAAACCCTCCTGCCAGGAGCAGGAAATCGCGCGCGGAGAAAAGGGAGGTCCTGCCGAGACTCCAGGCGGCGGCAGCCACGAGGCCGACCACGGCGGGAAGGATGCCGTCGAGGGTCTTGCGGATCAGTTCCATGCTCCGGAACTGTTCGTAGCGGCTGGAAACGACCAGCATGAAGAGCGTGCAGGGGAGGAAGATGAAGACCGTCGAGATGAGCGCACCGCCGAAACCTCCCGCCTTGAAGCCGGTGAAGGTGGCAAGCATGGCAAGGGGCCCCGGAGTGAGCTGGGAAAGGGCAACCCCGTCGAGAAACTCCTTGAGGGAGAGCCAGTGGAACTGATCCACCATGATCCGGTGGAGGAGCGGAATGAGGACGTACCCGCCGCCGAAGAAGATCAGGCCGATCTTGAGGAATATCCAGGCAAGCTTGAGGTAGGTGGCCATCAGGCGTGTTCCCGCAGATACCACGCCCTGCCAAGCGACCAGAGGGAGGCGGCGACCAGGATGAGAGGAGCTCCCACGTCGAAGAAGGCTGCGGCTGCGAACGCCGCACCGGCCATGAGCCAGGCGTCCCCCCCCTTCACCTTGGAGCGGGCCATCCCCGCTGCAGCCACCAGGATCAGCCCGATGATGACGGGGTTGGTGCCGCGCAACGCCGACTGGAGCTGGGGAAGTTCATGGTACTGGAAGTAGAGCCAGGAAAGAACCGAGATGAGGAAAAAGGAGGGCGCGATGAAACCGACGGAGGCGGCGATGCCTCCGGCCACGCCGCGGAGATAGTAACCGACGAATGTGCAGCTGTTGAGGGAAAAGGGGCCGATGATCTGGCCGAAGGCGAGGCCGTGCATGAACTCATCCAGCTCGAGCCATTGCTTCTCCTGGACGCATGTCCGCTCCACGAGGGAGACAACCGCCATGCCGCCGCCGAAACCGGTGGCGCCGATACGGAAAAACACCGTGAAGATCTCCCTGAGGGAAACCCGTTTCATCGTCGGCTCGTTCATGGGGAATGTATAGCAGAGAATCTTCCCTCCCGGCAAGGAGAAAGAGCGCTGCCTCGCCGCTACCCAGCGTGGGCACGCCTTCGGCAGGAACATTCGGGAGGTCGTCAACCGGTTTGCAGCTTCCGCGTTTTTCTCTGCAAGGTACCGTTCGATCAAGCGGGCAAACGCCGGGGCCCCGCACAGGCGGCCGTATGCCCCGCCGTCACCATCCAGACGTTGTTCCCACACTTTGGGCTGCCGTGTCCTCCTTGCGGCAGCCATTTTTTTGTTTCACGGAGCATCCCGATCGACGTATAATCACCTCTCGCAGGCAAAGATCCGCAGAGGGAACCGTCTCCACGGGGAAGGACCAAAGGATGGCCAGGGAACTCTCGGTAATCGTACCGGTACTGAACGAGGCTGCCATCGTCGAAGGGCTCTTCGCCACCCTGGCGGCCCAGCGGGAAACCGATCTGGAGCTCATCGTCTGCGACGGCGGCTCCCGGGACGACACGCCGGCCCTGGTCAGCCACTCCGCCGCCGCATTCCCCTTTCCGGTTACCCTCATCGGGGGGGAAGCGGGTCGGGGAAAACAGATGAACCGGGGAGTGGCAGCTAGCCGGGGGGAGGCACTTCTCTTCCTGCACGCCGATTCCGGTTTTCCCGATCCCTTTGCCCTCCGGAAGGGTCTCGACACCCTCGCCGCGGCAAACACCGCCCGGGGCGACCGGAACGTGGCCGGTCACTTCCCCCTCCGCTTCCGGCGCAGCACCCCCTTACCCTCTTTCGGCTTCTACTACTACGAGTGCAAGGCACGGCTCAACCGCACGGAATGCACCTTCGGCGACCAGGGATACCTGCTGCTGCGGGAGTTTTTTGAGAGGGTCGGCCCCTTCGACGAAGTGCTCCCCTTCCTGGAGGACCTGCGGCTGGCGGAGACGATCCGCCGGGAGGGAGAATGGCTCCTCCTCCCCGCCGAAATCCACACCTCGGCCCGCAGGTTCGAGGCAGAGGGGCTGGTGGAACGCCAGACCGTCAACGCCGTCATCATGAACTTCGCAGCCATCGGCCGGGAGCGGTTCCTCCGGGAAATCCCCCGCATCTACCGCACCCAGGACCGCACCGGGCCGCTCCAGCTCGCCTCCTTCTTCCGCGCGGTCAAGGAGGAGATCGATCGCCTCCCCCGGCAGGAACGGCAGCGCCTCTGGCACGACACCGGCGGCTACGTGCAAAGGCACGCCTGGCAGGTCCCCTTCTATCTGGACGTGCGGCGCAACCTCTCCCGCGGCGTCCCTCCGGGGGAAGGAGGCACCCCCCTCCTCGACTTCTATGACCTCAGGCTCGACCGCCTCACCGCCAACCGGGCGGGGCGCTTCCTCGCCGCCTGCCTCACCCGCCTCTGGTT
>Ga0335085_10002692_pt1 | contig 32549 bp, 33 predicted proteins | sample Lox_Sample_45_FD_206712 | JGI IMG/M metagenome (GOLD analysis project Ga0335085, IMG submission 206712) | Soil microbial communities from Loxahatchee National Wildlife Refuge, Florida, United States - Lox_Sample_4.5 | ecosystem: Environmental > Terrestrial > Soil > Wetlands | place: USA... | reverse complement strand
TTTCCCGCCTTTCCTCGAGGAGAAGACGCGCTTCGTCTCGCCTGCGGCCGATTGCCTCGTCTCGCAGCTCTGGTTCGACCCGATCCTCCTGGCGCACGCGCGGCAGCAACCGAACCTCACGCTGCATCATCGCACGCGGCTCGAAAGCTTCCGCGAAACGGCCGACGGCATCGAGGCGCAGGTGGTCGATCTGGTCGCGGGAGCGACGCGCACGATCACCGCCGCCTATATCGTCGGCTGCGACGGCGCCTCGTCGCCGGTGCGCGAGGCGCTCGGCATCGGTCTCGACGGCCTGCCGAGCATCCAGAACAATTTCCATGTCTTCTTCAATTCGCAGGAGCTGCTGTCGATCTTCGAGCGCACCCTCGGCCAGACGCGGTTCTGCAGCCTCGTCGGACCGAAAGGGATCTGGGGCCTGCTCACCTCGATCAATTGGCGGGGGTTCTGGCGCTTCTCGATGCAGCCGCCGCCGCAGGATGAGGGGATCGTGCCGGACTTGCTGCGCCGCGCCGTCGGCTGCGATTTCGCCTTCGAGCTTTTGGACGGCGCGCATTGGGTGAGCCGCGAGCTCGTTGCCGATGCTTATGGGCGGGGCCGCGCCTTCATTGCCGGCGACGCGGCGCATCAGAACACGCCCTCGGGCGGCTTCGGCATGAATACCGGACTCGGCGATGCGCTCGATCTTGCGTGGAAGTTGTGGGCGACGCTCGCCGGCTGGGGCGGCCCGAAGCTGCTCGCCAGCTATGAGATCGAGCGGCGGCCGATCGCCAAGCGCAACACGCAGGAGGCGACCAGCAATCTCCTGCGCTTCCGCAATCTCAAGCCCGGCCCGGCGATCGCCGAGGAGGGCGAGGCCGGCGCGCGCGATCGCGCCGCCTTCAAGCAGATGCTGTTCGACGCCGACATCCTGCGCCATCACGACACCGACGGCATCGCGCTCGGCTATCGGTATGAGGGCTCGCCGATCGTCTGCCCCGACGGCAGCGCGCCGCCGGCCGATACGGTGCAGGAATATCTGCCGGTCGCGCGGCCGGGCCACCGCGCGCCGCATGCCTGGCTCGACGGCGGACCGCCGCCCGCGGCCGGCGTCCGGCTGGCGCACGGCCGCTCGACCCTCGACCTGTTCGGCGACGGATTCGCGCTGCTCGCCTTCGGCGGTGCCGATACGGCGCCGCTCCTTGCCGCGGCGCGGTCGCGCGGCGTGCCCCTGGCCGCGACCCGGATCGACGATGCCGAGATTGCGCGGCTCTATGGCGGCAAGCTCGTGCTGGTGCGGCCCGACGGCCATGTCGGTTGGCGCGGCGATGCGCTGCCCACCGATGCGGGTGCCGTGATCGATCGTCTGCGCGGCGCGATGTGACCCGCTTGCCTTGACAAGGCTTTGAAACTCCACAAGGATCGCCGCCGGTAAAACCGGCGGCGTCGGCGCATGGCGCAAGTCGGAGGGGAGGTTCAACTGCGCCCGATCTATCGTTTTCTTGCCGGCCTCGTGGCCGTGTCACCCGCTATTGCCGCCGCGGTCGCGGCCGGTCCCGCCCAGGCGGCGGACGCCCTCACCCATGTCGTGATCGCCGCCGTTCCGACCATCGCCTCGGGCTCGACCTACATCGCCGACAGCAAGGGCTATTTCAAAGACGAAGGCATCGACGCCGATATCCAAACCATCGATTCGGTCAGCACCGCGATGCCCTTGATCGCCAGCGGCCAGGTTCAGGTCGCGCAAGGCGGGCTTGCCGCCGCCTTCTGGAACGGCGTCGGCCAGGGCCTGCCGATCATCATGGCCTTCGAGGGCGGCTCGACGCCGCTCAATCACCACATCCTCCTGAACAACAGCGTCAAGGACAAGATCAAGACGGTCGCCGATCTCAAGGGCCGCTCGGTCGCGCTCAACGCGCCGGGCTCGATCATTGGCTACGACCTCTACAAGGTGCTCGGCAGCGCCGGGCTCGACTTCAAGGACGTCGACATCAAGCACATCTCGTTCCCGCAGATGGGCGTCGCGCTGCAGAACGGCGCGGTCGACGCGGCGGTCGACGTGCCGCCCTTCGGCGATCTCATCATCGAGAAGGGGCTCGGGGTCAATTGGATCGACACCGACGATTACCTGAAGCCGGCGCCGGTGACGGTCGTGCATTACGTCATCAACACCGATTGGGCGAAGAAGAACAGCGACCTCGCGCATCGCCTCTTCATCGCCGTGGCGCGCGGCACGCGCGACTACTGCCAGGCCTATCACCACGGCGCCAATCGCGGCGAGGTCATCGACATCATGATCAAGCACGGCGTCGCCGGCGATCACGCGACGCTCGACAAATTCCCGTGGCAGGCGCGCGATCCGGACGGCCGCTTCAACATGGCGAGCCTCTTGGACGTGCAGGATTGGTATGCCAAGGAAGGCTACATCAAGCAGAAGCTGACGCCGGAACAGCTCGTCGATCCGAGCTATTCCGCCGAGGCGGCGAAGAAGCTGGGACCGTTCGCGGTCGCCAATGCGGCGGACAAGCTCGCGGGCTGCCGCTGAGTCTCGTGCAGGGAGGGAAAATGGTTCGGTCTTTCAATCGGGCGGCGCTGATCGGCGCGGCGCTGATCGGCGTGCTGGCGGCAGGGGCCGCCGCGCCGGCGGCGGCGCTGGATAAGGTCGTCATCGCCAGCGTGCCCGGCATCGCCGCGGCCGGCACCTACATCGCCGACGACAAGGGCTATTTCAAGGAGGAGGGCATCGACGTCACGATCGCCGATCTCGCCTCGGCCGCCGACGCCATGGCCTCGCTCGCGACCGACCAGTTCAACGTCGTCGAAGGCGGATATTCCGCCGGCTACTGGAACGCGCTCGCGAAGGATTTCCCGATCATCACCGCGTTCGAGCGCGGCATGCGCCCGACCAATCACAAGATCGTCGTGCCGCCGGCGATGGTCGACAAGATCAAGACGCTCAAGGATCTCAAAGGCCACAGCCTGGCGGTCAACGCGCCCGGCTCGCTGACGATCTACGAGGCCGGCAAGATGCTGGAGAGCGCGGGCCTCACCATCAAGGACGTCGACGTCAAATACATGCCGTTCCCGCAGATGCTGGTCGCGTTCAAGAACGGCGCCGTCGATGCCGCCGAGGATATCCCGCCTTTCGTCAATATCGGCATCGAGCAGGGGCTGATGAAGCCGATCGCCGAGATCGATCAGACGCTGAAGCCTTATCCGATCGTCAGTATCGCCTATCAGATCAACACCGATTGGGCGACGAAGAACAAAGAGGTGGCGCGGAAATTCTTCCTCGCGATCGCGCGCGGCACGCGCGACTATTGCCAGGCCTATCACCACGGCCCCAATCGCGACGAGATCGAGAACATCATGATCAAGTACAAGGTCATGTCGGACAAGGCGCTGCTCGACCGCATCCCGTGGCAGGGCCGCGACCCGAACGGCCATCTCGATGCCGGCACCGTGCTCGACCTTCAGGATTGGTTCTTCAAGGAAGGGATGATCACGAAGAAATTCCCCGCCGAGCGGCTGATCGACGACGAATATGCCAATTACGTCCAGAAGACGCTGCCGCCGTTCGAGCTGATCAACAAAAACGATCCGCTGCCGAGCTGCCGGTGAAGATACGGCCTCGCAACATTTCTCAACGTCACCCCCGCGAAGGCGGGGGTCCAGGAAGCTGCTGGATGCCCGCGTTCTGGGCGGCGCGCGAACCGAACGGCCGGGTCAGCGAGGCGAGCATGCTTGATATCCAGGATTGGTTCTATAACGAGGAGCTGGTGAAGCAGAAATTCCCGATCGGCCGCCTGATCGACGCCGGCTTTGCCGACGAGGCGGCAAAGGAGCTGGGAGCGTTCGAGCCGATCAACAAAAGCAGCCAGCTTCCTGGCTGCCGCTAACGAGGAGGAGGAGTTTCCATGGGTCTCGCACCGTATTCGCCGGCACGCCGCGTCGTGACCGGGCACGACAGCACCGGCAAGGCGATCGTCCTGATCGACGACAACACGCCCTATACCGCGCGCCGCGACGAGAAGACGCTGCAGCAGCGCATCTGGGTGACGGACAAATCGCCGGCCGACATGTCGGGCGACAAGGATCGCGGCGGCATCGAGGTGCGCATCGCGCCGCCGCCGGGCGGATCGGTGATCCGCTATCTCGACATCCCGCCGGAGGATCCGGAAGCGGTGAAGAAGCTGCCGAACGATCACATGGCGAAGATGATCGGCGACCAGCACCACATGCCGCCGGGCGTGCGGCCGCCGCGCCATCCGAGCATGCACCGCACCCGCACCATCGATTATGCGATCGTGCTCTCGGGCGAGATCGACATGCTGCTCGACGACAGCGAGGTGCATCTGAAAGCCGGCGACGTGCTGATCCAGCAGGCGACCAACCATGCCTGGGTCAATCGCGGCAAGGAAACCTGCCGGATCTGCTTCGTGCTGATCGACGGCGCCGATCCGCTGGTAAAGTAAAAGGACCGAAGCAAGGCATCATGGCGACAGAACCCGCGCGCAAGGGAGCGAAGATCGAGATCGCCGGCTTGCGCAAAGTCTTCGAGACCCCGCGCGGGAGCGTCGAGGCGATCCAGACGATCGACCTCGAGATCAAGCCCGGCGAATTCTTCTGCATCGTCGGCCCGTCGGGCTGCGGCAAGTCGACCTTGCTGCGCATCCTGGCGGGCCTCGAGAAGCAGAGTGCCGGCACCATCGTCGTCGACAGCGCCGGCTGGATGGTCGAGAACGCCATGGTGTTCCAGGACAGCGGCCTCTTTCCCTGGATGTCGGTCGAGGAGAATGTCGGCTTCGGCCTGATGACGCGCGGCGTGCCGCCCGCCGAGCGCGCGCCGCGGGTCGAGGCCGCGATGCGCCTCGTCGGCTTGTCGCAGTTCCGCAAGCATTTCCCGCATCAGCTCTCGGGTGGCATGCGCCAGCGCGGCGCCATCGCCCGCGCTTTCGTCACCGATCCGGCGGTGCTCTATATGGACGAGCCGTTCGCCGCGCTTGATGCGCAGAACCGCACCATTCTCCAGGAAGAGCTGGTGCGCATCTGGGAGACGACGCGCAAGACCGTCGTCTACATCACCCATTCGATCGACGAGGCGCTGTTCCTCGGCGACCGCATCGCGGTGATGACGGCCCATCCCGGCCGGATCAAGGAGACCATCGACGTGCCGTTCCCGCATCCGCGCAATCTGATGGAGCTGTCGGTGACGCCGCTCTTCGGCGAGCTTAAGCTCAAGATCTGGCGCGTGCTCGAGGAAGAAGTGAATCGCGCGCGCGCGACCGAGGACGCGGTATGAGCATGAGCGAAGCCGCCAAGCAGGTCCGCCAGGAGCGGCTGCTCTATCTGCTGTCGCCGATCGGCCTCTTGATCCTGTGGCAGATCGCGATCATGGCGGGGCTGGGCGATCGGCGCTTCGTCCCCGCGCCGACCGATATCGCCGAGCGCTTCTGGCTGCTGACCGTCTCCGGCGAGCTCGGCTGGGATACGGTGGTGACCTTGTGGCGCATCATCGCCGGCTTCCTCGTCGGCGCCATTCCGGGCGTCGCGCTCGGGCTGCTGATGGCGATGTGGCGCGGCGTGCGGATCATCGTCGATCCGCTGATCGCGGCGCTCTTCCCGATCCCGAAACTCGCGCTGATGCCGCTGATCCTTCTGGCGTTCGGCTTCGGCGAGACCTCGAAGATCGTCGTCGTCGCGATCGGCGCCTTCTTCCCGGTGATCGTCAACGCTTATGCCGGCGCGGCGAATATCGACAAGATCTATATCGATGTCGCGCATAATTACGGCGCCAGCCCGCGTATCATGTTCACCAAGGTCGTGTTCTACGGCGCGCTGCCGCTGATCTTCGCCGGCTTGCGCGTCGCGCTCGCGATCTCCTTCATCATCGGCACCGCGGCCGAGTTCATCGCGGCCAAGAGCGGTATCGGCTATCTCATCTGGTCGTCCTGGGAGCTGTTGCAGGTCGATGCGATGTTCGTCGGCATCGTCACCATCGGGCTTCTGGGGGTCATCACCTCGACGCTCTTCGTCGAGGTCGAGCGCAAGGTCATCCCGTGGAAGGCGCCATGAAACAGATTTTCCGGCTCGCGATCGTCTTCTCGACTCTCTCGCTCGGCGGCTGCAGCTTCTTCCAGATCTCCGACGAATACGGCAATTCCTACGGCGGCTTCGCCGATTTCGGCAATCAATATGCCTGGCAGCTCTCGACCTGCGAGGCCGATCCCGGCCTCGTCGAGGCGGCGCAGCGCGACCGCAAGCGCTGGATGGAATGCTGCATGTGGCGTCATGGCGTGCCGATCGACGATTCCAAAGGCTGCGCCGCGCCGCCTTATTACAAAGGCTGAACGCGGCTCAACGGGGGAGGGGGCGGATGAAGCGCAGCGATCGCATCCTGACGACGCATACCGGCAGCCTGCCGCGGCCGAAGCCGCTGGCCGAGCTGCTCGTCGCCAAGGATCAGGGCCAGGCCTATGACGCGGCGGCGCTGGCGGAAGCGGTGCGCGCGGCCGTGCTCGATATCGTGCGCCGCCAGGTCGAGACCGGCATCGACATCGTCGATGACGGCGAGATGTCGAAGCCCGGCTATTCGACCTATATCGCCGACCGGCTCACCGGCTTTGCCGGTCACGCGCCGCGCAAGCCGCCGCTCGACACCGCCGGCTATCCCGAGTTCAACGCCGCGATGGTGCGGATGACGGGCCCGCAGACCTTGCGGCGCTCGACCTGCACCGCGCCGGTCACGCTGCGCGACAGCGCGCCGATGGCGGCGGACATCGCCAATCTGCACGAAGCGGCCAATGCCTCGGGCGCGAGCGAGATCTTCATGACCTCGGCCTCGCCCGGCCTCGTCACCGCGTTCCAGCCGAACAATTTCTATCCCTCGCACGAGGAGTATCTCGAAGCCATCGCCACGGCGATGCAGCCGGAATACGAGGCGATCCACGAGGCGGGCTTCGCGCTGCAACTCGATTGCCCCGATCTCGCCATGGCGCATCACACCGGCTTCCAGGATCTGAGCGAGGAGGAGTTTCTCAAGCGCGCCGCGCATCATGTCGAGGTGCTGAACCACGCGGTGCGCAACATCCCGGCCGAGCGCATGCGGCTCCATATCTGCTGGGGCAATTACGAAGGCCCGCACGATCACGATATACCCTTGGCCAAGGTTGCGCCGATTTTGCTCAAGGCGAAGCCCGCGGCGCTGGTGATCGAGGCGGCGAATCCGCGGCACGAGCACGAATGGTCGCTGTGGCGCGGCCTGAAGCTGCCCGAGGATAAGCTGCTCATTGCCGGCGTGATCGACACCTCGACCAACTACGTCGAGCATCCCGAGCTGATCGCGCAGCGCCTCGAGCGCCTCGCCGCGGTCGTCGGGCGCGAGCGCGTCATCGCCGGCACGGATTGCGGCTTCGGGACCTTCGCCGGCTACGGCAAGATCGATCCGGCGATCGCCTTCAAGAAGCTCGCCGCGATGGTCGAAGGGGCGGCGCTCGCCTCGAAGCGGCTTTGGGCGAAAGCCAAGCCGAAAGCGAAACCGGCCAAGAAAGCCGCGCGCTCGCATACGAGCGCACGAACCGCCACGCGCAAGAAGGCGGCTGCTCGCGCCCGTATCACCGCCAAACGGCGGCGCGCCCGGCGATAGGCTTCGACGGCCGCTACCGCGCCAGCTTGTAGCGCGCCTCCAAGCTCGGCGGGCCGTCGCAAATCACGCGGGTCTGCTCGACCAGCTCGACGAGCTGCGCATAGACCGAGCGGCCGGCGGCGGCGGTGAGCTTGGGGTCGAGGCCGACATAGACGCGCGCGACGATCGCGGGGATCGTCTCGTCGCCGGCGGCGAGCGCCTTCATGATAGCGGCGCTGCGCTCTTCGCGATGCGCGATGAACGCGCGGACGAACGGCTTGGGTTCTGGGATCGAGGGGCCGTGCGTCGGCCAATAGACGGCGTCGTCGCGGAACAGCAGCTTGTTGAGCGAGCGCATATAGGCGGCCATGTCGCCGTCGGGCGGCGAGATCACGCTCGTCGACCAGCCCATCACGTGATCGCCAGTGAAGAGCGTCTCCTCTTCGTGCAGCGCGAAGCAGAGATGGTTGGAGGTATGGCCCGGCGTCTCGACGGCGCCGATATGCCAGGCGCCGCCGTCGCCGCCGCCTTGCAGCGTGTCGCCCTCGCGCAGCCGCACATCGGGGACGAAGTCGCGGTCGCCGCCTTCCTCGGTCTGGCCGCCGACGCGCTCTTCCGGCCGGCCCGAGCCGTGCGGGCCGAAGCCAAAGGTCTTGGCGCCGGTCGCGGCCTTGATCGCGGCGGCGGCGGGCGAGTGGTCGTTATGCGTGTGGGTGATGAGGATATGGGTGACGGTCTCGCCGTCGAGCGCTTGGAGGAGCGCGTCGATGTGGTCTTGCTGCTTGGGGCCGGGATCGATTACCGCGACCTTGCCTTGGCCGATGATGTAGGTGCCGGTGCCCTTGAAGGTGAAAGGCGAGGGGTTGCGCGCGACGACGCGGCGGATCAGCGGCGTCAGCTGCTCGGCCCGGCCGTATTCGAAGGCGAAGTCGCGGCGGAAAGGGATTTCACCGGCCATTCCCTCGGCATTATCCCATGGCCGCGCTCTTGCCAAGCTTTTCGTGGCTTGAGCCGCAAGGCGCGCTTCTCGATCAGGTGCCAGGAGAAGAAGGCGAGCGTGCCGGCAAGCAAGGTCGCCAGCACGAAAACCTGCCACCATTCGGCATGGCCGTGCATCAGCCAGATCACGATCTGCTCCGACGGCCAGCCGAAAATATAGAGCCCGTAGGAGAGATCGCCGAAGCGAGTCGCGCGGATCACCGGCAGCTTCGGATGCAACGCGACATAGAGCGCGAGATAGCAGCCGAAGACCGGGAAAAGCAGAATGAATTGCCGCAGCGGGATGCTGGCCGCGAGTCCGGCGAGGGCAAGCAGCGCGAGCCAGCGGTTGAAGATGCGCGTATCGCGCAGCTTGTAGAGCACCATGCCGATGGCGAAGAAGCTCAAGGTCCAACCCCAGCCGCCGAGGAAGCCGAGCGTGTCGGGGAAAGCGATGCAGGCCATGCCGAGCGCCAGGAGCGCGACGCAGACCGGCCAGCGAATGAGGCGCAGCATGCCGAGCACGAGCACCATCAGATACATGTCGAATTCGCAGCCCAGCGACCAGAGCGAGCCGTTGACCTCGAGCCCGACGGGATTGTCGACGAACATCACGCCCGGCAGCTCGTGCACGCGAATGTCGAAGAAGGAATTGTAATAGACGTAACTGTAGGGCTCCGGCCGATGGAAATAATCGCCGAGCGCGAGCGTCGTGACGATGGGGCCGAGCACGAAGGCCGTCAGCACGATGCAGACGAGATAGGCCGGGAAGATGCGCAGCACGCGCTTCAGGAGATAGCGCCAGGGCGAGCGCGTCTGCTCGTAGCTTTGGGTGACGAGGAAGCCGCTCACCGCGAAGAACACGAAAACGCCGGTCAGGCCCAGCATGCATTGATTGCCGGTGAGCCAGTTCAGCGGGTCGTTCTTCTCGGTGCCCTGCGCGATGAGGAAGGCATGCGACAGGATGACCGCCAGCGCCGCGACGAGGCGCAGGGCGTCGAAATTGTTCTCGCGCCGGTGCGCGGCGATTTCGGGAATGGCGGTCGGAGCCGCCTCGGCTGCGCTATCCATTCAGGCGATAACGGGCGAGGAGGGGCGAAAATGCCGTCATGGTTTGGTTCGGGACCGGGCGGTTTATCCCGCTCAGCCGGGCGGCTTCATCGCCACCGAGAACATCACCGTCGGCAGCATCTCGCGGATCGCGGCGCGGAGGCTGGCCTCGTCGGCGCCTTCGGCGCAGGCGATGGCGCCGCGCGGATTGCGCTTGAGGATCGTGGCGGTCGCGCGGCCGTCCTTGTTGGACCCGAGGGTCACGAACACCTCGGCCGGATCGATGCGGGTCAGCGCCTTCTTCAGCGTGGCGCGGCCTTTCTCGGTGTCGAGATCGTGCGAGGGCAGGTCGCCGGTCGTCGGCGCCGGATCGGGCGGGACGGCAGCGTCGATCGCCTCGACCGGCTGGTGGCGGGCGAAGCGCTGGAAGATGGCGCGGCCTTCGGCGGTGTCGATGCGGAACTGCAGCTCCCAGGTCTCGCCGCGCGCGGCGAGCTCGCTGATCAGCGCGAAGAGATCGTCGCAATCGGCGTCGTGGCTGCAGGTGATGAAGGCGAAGCGTCCCTCATGCTCGATCACGCGATCGTCGTTTTCGGCAAAGCCGAGCTCGTCGAGCGCGTTGATCAGCGCGCGCTCGGAAGCGACGAGCAGCGTGCTGACATGCAGGCGGGATGATGATTCGCGGGAAGGGTCGACACCGTCCATGGCATTCTCACTTAGCGATTCGTCCCCCTCGGAGCAAGCGATCCGGCCCTCGGGCGGCACCTATGTGTTGCGTTAGCCGCTCACGCGCAGGCCTTGCGTCGCATAAGAGCCGCTCACCGGATCGCGCAACAAGACGATGAAGGTGTCGCCGTAGTCGCGCGCGTTGATGTTGAAGCGGCCGCCGGTCGGGGGCAACGCGTCGATCTGGACATAGAACACGTCGCCCGGCTTCACGACGACGGATTTGAACTGATTGGGATAGGGCAGGCTCGGCGCGACCGTGATGCCGTAAACCCCCGGCGGAACGTCGCGATAGAAGACCGCGCCGTTCTCGCTGATCCCGGTCGGCTTGTCGTTGAGATAGACCGTCGGCATCGACTGCGTCGCGTAGTAATCGAGGCTCCGATAGAAGACGAGCCGCGCCGTGCCGGGGGGCGAGGGCGGCAGCGGACCGCTCAAGACCGGGCCGGACGGTGGCGGGACGCAGCCGGCCAGGAGCAGCACGATCCCGGCGCAAAGCGCGCGGATGCTGCGGAAAAGACGGGTCTCGACGGCAATCATGGCGGCTCCTGAGCAAGGGCGAGGCATGGCTCGCTCGCCCTCCCCCGACACAGTATAAACCCTTTGTCGAGGCACGGGTTCACCAAGACGCCCCGGCGCACTCGCGCCAGACCCGGGGAGGCAGGATGTTCGGGCTCATCCAGGATCAGCCGCTGCTGATCTCATCGCTCATTCAGCATGCCGATCGCCACCATGGCGCGACCGAGATCGTCAGCCGCGCGGGCGACGGGCCGCTCCATCGCTACACCATCCGCGATGCCCATGCGCGGTCAAGGAAGCTCGCCTATGCCCTGGCGCGGCTCGGCATCGCGCAAGGCGACCGCGTCGCGACGCTCGCCTGGAACAGCCATCGCCACTTCGAATTCTACTACGCCGTCTCCGGCATGGGCGCGGTCTGCCACACCATCAATCCGCGCCTCTTCCACGACCAGATCGTGTTCATCGTCAATCACGCCGAGGACCAGGCCGTGTTCTTCGATCTCGTCTGCCGCGAGGTGGTCGAGAAGCTGAAACCGCATTGCCCCGGCGTCAAACATTGGGTCGCGCTCGCCGATCGCGCGGCGATGACGCGCGCGCCGGCGGGCACGCTCTGCTACGAGGATCTCCTCGCCCCCGAGCGCGACGATTTCGTCTGGCCGGTCTTCGACGAGCGGCTGGCGTCATCGCTCTGCTACACCTCGGGCACGACCGGCGATCCCAAAGGCGCGCTCTACCAGCATCGCTCGACCGTGCTGCATTCCTACGGCACGGCCCTGCCCGATTGCCTCAACCTCTCGGCGCGCGACGCGATCTGTCCGGTGGTGCCGATGTTCCATGTGAATGCATGGGGCTTGCCCTATTCCGCGATGCTGGTCGGCGCGAAGCTCGTCTTCCCCGGCCCGGCGCTCGACGGCAAGAGCCTCTACGAGCTCTTCGAGAGCGAGCGGGTGACGATGAGCGCCGGCGTGCCGACGGTGTGGTTCGGTCTCTTGAACTACATGGCCGAGCGCAAGCTGCGCTTCTCCTCGCTCGAGCGGCTGGTCATCGGCGGCTCGGCCGCGCCGCCGGCGATGATCGATCGCTTCGAGGACGAATACGGCATCGAGGTGGTGCATGCCTGGGGCATGACCGAGATGAGCCCGATCGGCTCGTTCGCGACGCCCAAGGAGAAGCATCGCGCCGCCGAGAAACCGGCGCTCCGGGCGATGAAGGCCAAGCAGGGCCGTGTCATTCCCGGCATCGACATGAAGATCGTCGATGGCGAGGGCGCGGAGATGCCTTGGGACGGCAAGAGCGCCGGCGATCTCATGGTGCGCGGCTGGTGGGTGGCGAGCGCCTATTTCAAGAACCCGCCGGGCTCGGCGCTGCGCGATGGCTGGTTCGCGACCGGCGATGTCGCGACCATCGATGCCGACGGATATATGCAAATCACCGATCGCTCGAAAGACGTCATCAAGAGCGGCGGCGAATGGATCAGCTCGATCGAGCTCGAGAACATCGCCGTCGGCCACCCGGCGGTCGCCGAGGCTGCAGTCATCGGTGTGCCCGATCCGAAATGGGGCGAGCGGCCGCTGCTCGTCGTGCAGCGGCGGCCGGGCGCGCAGATCGCCGGCGAGGAGCTGCTCGCCTTCTATCGCGGCAAGACCGCGCCGTGGTGGATTCCGAACGCGGTCGTTTTCGTCGACGCGCTGCCGCACACCGCGACCGGCAAGCTCCTCAAGACGGAGCTGCGCCGGCGCTTCGCGGACTATCGGTTGCCCGCAACCCCGACCTGAAACTTCTTGTCGAGATCGTCGAGCGCGGCTTTGAGCTGATAGTCCTTGGCCGTGCCGATGGCGGCAGCCTCGATCAGCGTTTCGCTCCGCACCACCGGCTTGGCCGCGGCGGCCGCGGCCGCGGTGTTGGTGCGGGATTTGACGCCGGTATCGAGCGCGCCGGGCAGATCGGCCTCGCGCACGAGATCGACCTCCGCCGATTGCTCGCCCTTGGGCTGCTCGACGACGCGATCCGGCGTGATGCCCTGGCCTTGGATCGAGCGGCCGCTCGGCGTGTAGTAGCGCGCCGTGGTGAGGCGCAGCGCGCCGTGGCCGTCGAGCGGGATGATAGTCTGCACCGAACCCTTGCCGAAGCTCTGCGTGCCGAGCACCTCGGCGCGGTGGCGATCCTGCAGCGCGCCGGCGACGATCTCGGCCGCCGAGGCCGAGGCGCCGTTGATCAGCACGACCATCGGCACGCCCGGCAGGCGGTCGCCGCTTGGCGGCGCGGGGAAGACGCGGTTGTCGTCGGGCGAGCGGCCGCGGATCGAGACCGTGGTGCCGCCGTCGAGAAAGTCGCCGGACACGCGCACCGCCTGATCGAGCAGGCCGCCGGGATTGTTGCGCAGATCGAGCACCAGGCCCTTGAGCTGGCCATGCGCCCTGGCCCGCAGATCGTCGAGCGCCTTGGTGACTTCGCGCTGCGTCGTCTCGGCGAAGCTTGTGATGCGGATGTAGCCGACGCCGTTGGGCTCGAGCGCGGTCTTCACCGAATCGACGTGAATGATTGCGCGCGTCAGCGTCACGTCGAAGGGCTGCGTGTTCTTGCGCCCGATGGTGATCGAGACCTTGCTGTCGGCCGGGCCGCGCAGCGCGTCGACCACGTCCTTGAGGCTCATGCCTTCGGTGACGTGGCCGTTGATCCTGAGGATGACGTCGCCGGGATGGATGCCGGCCCGCGAGGCGGGCGTGTCGTCGATCGGCGAGAGCACCACCGGGCGATCCTGCTCGCGCGTCAGCTCGGCGCCGATGCCGGCGAATTCGCCGGCGCTGTCGTCGAGCATGTCCTGGTATTCTTTCTCGCTGAGATAATCGGAATGCGGATCGAGCCCGGTCAGCATGCCCTTGAGCGAGTTGTCGACGAGCGCGCCGTCGCTCACCGGGTCGACATAGCTTTGATGCACCTTGTCGAGGACCGAGCGATAGAAGGCGAGATCGGCCGCGCTCGCGCCGCCGGTGGCGCTGCCCGCCGCGCTGCCGCCCGACATGGTGCCGTTGCAGCCGGCGAGCGCGATGGCGATGACGACGAAGAGCCAGGAGGAGCGGAGGGTGCGAATCATCGAAGCCGTGATACCTTTATGGTGATCATGCGTTCCATGTTCCCCCGCGCTCGGCACGGAACGCCTGAACTATGCCGAAGGGGTTGGTGCGAGGCGAGCGCCTCAATGTCGCAGTTTCTCGTTCACCAGCTCGCGAACTTTGCGCTTCTCCCAATCCTGGGTCGTCCAGGGCAAGAGCTCGAAGGCGTGCAGCGCATGGAGGCCGAGGACCAGGCCCCAGCCGACCAGCGGCGCGTAGAACCAGGCCGGGCCGGGCGAGGCGGAGTCGATCAGAAAAAGCACGAAATTGATCACCACGTAGGCGGCGAGGTGGCTGTAGAAGATTTTCTGCGCCCGGGCGCGGCCCCACGCCCATTTCTCCAGCTCCGCGATGCGCGCGGCTTCGCGCACGCTCGCGCCCGGATGAAGCTCCAAGGGCTCGCTTTGTTGACCGCGTATCGCCATGCGGCAGAAATCCTGTCCCCGAGGTGGATAAGTGTAGCCCTTCCCACCTGCCTAGGACAGTGAATTGTCAGGGAAAAAGCCGATCATGGGAAAATGCGACAAAATGGTCGGAGTGAGAGGATTCGAACCTCCGGCCCCCGCCTCCCGAAAGCGGTGCTCTACCAGGCTGAGCTACACTCCGGCGCCGCGCGCGATATAGCCCGAAGCGCGCATGACCGCAAGGCGCCCGAGCGCGTCGGGCCGCGGCCCTAGAACGCGGCGCGGGCGCCCGCGATCACCGTGTGCGCCGTCGATTTGCCCAGGCCGAGCGTCAGCGTGTAATCGCCCGTCAGCTCCAGCGTGTCGCCCAGCCGCGCCGTCACGGCTGGACCGATGATCACGGTATTGTGTGCGCCCGAGATGCCGAACGCGTTGACCGCCGTGCCCGCCGCGGAGGTGAGCACGAGGTTGCGCGCGGTATCGAGCAGCTCATGCGCAAAGCTGGCTTTGAGCGCCGGGATGAGCGTCACGCCGTCGCCCGCGGCGAATGATTTCAAGAGGCTTGCACCGATCGAAGGCTGGAGACTCTCGGTCGTGGTGCTGCCGGCGGTGAGATCGGCGCTGCCGGCGCCGCTTTCGGTGAAATGATTTTCATCGAGCCGCACATATTGCAGGCCGAGATGCGGCACGACGGCGACATCGCCGACGCTCAGCGGATAGGCGGCTTGCAGCGCGGCGTTCTTCTCGAAGCCGTTATGGGCTTCGCCGGCATTCGCGCCGCCGGCCGGCCGCACGGTGCTGATGCGGTCATAGGCGAAGCCGAGCGTTCCCTCGAGCGCGACCGGCCCGGCGCGGTAAAGGCCATAGGCGATGAGCCGCGGCGTATCGATGTCGCCGCTCGTGCCGTCGGATTGCGACAGGCCGGTATGGCCGTAGCCGCCGGCGATGCCGAGGGTCAGGTCCGGCGTAAAGCCGTGATCGATGCCGGCCAGGAAGCCGCCGCTCTGGCCGCTATAGCCGGGCGCCGCGCCTTCGCTCCGCGCCGATTGGAACGAGCCGATGCCGCGCAGCCACGCGCCGGAGCGCTGCAGCGCCGCCGGGAAGGCGAGGCCCGCATCATCCAGTTGCGCGATCTGCCGATCGCTCGCGGCGGACCGATGGTTGAAGGCGAGGGTCATCGGCGCGAAAGACCGCATCGCATCGGCGGTCGCGCCGTCCGCGCCGGTGAGCGCGGCCGTCAGATGCTCGAACACCGTATCGAACGCGGCATAGGTGTTGCCCGTGCCGATGGCGCCGGGATCGGAAAAGATCGCCGCGCCCGTCGGCAAAGCCACCGCGACCGCGCCGGGCGGATCGCTCGCGGTGAGCGGCGGCGGGCTGAAACTCGGTGTCGGGCCACCGCCCGCGGGCTGCGAGGGCGGCGGACTGTAGGCCAGGATGCCGTTGATGAGGGTGACGCCGGTAAAATCTGGCGTGCTTGCCATCGAGATGACGACGGCATGGCCGGGGCGCGCGCCGGCACAGAGCAGCAGCAGCGCGATGACGACCGAGAGCATCGAGAAGGGTAAAGAAAAACGGCGCTCGCGCATCGGCTCGCGTTAATATTTGTGAATAGAATCTGAAGAGAAGCGCAAAAGAAGACATAAATCCGCGGCGCCGACGCCCGCAAACGCTTTCTATGCTTAATGCCGAAAGAAGAAGGTTAAGAGCGCGGCGCCGCTAGAGCGTCAGCGCCGCTTCGCTCACTGGCGCGACGTTGAAGACGGTTTCGGAGCTCGCGCGCGATCGCCTGCATCACGCGCGGCCCGAGATCGGCGGAGGCCGGGAAGAAGGCGACCGGATTGCCTTCGAGCGGCGCCTCGGTGAAAACATCGACGACGCGATAGCGATGCGCGCGGCGCTCGCTCATGGCGTGGTGATCAGTAGCCGCGCTCGAGGCAGAACTCGATGACCTCGTCGAGTGCCTGGCGCTCGGGACTGTCGCGGAACGTGGCCAAGCTGCGGCGCGCGGCGGCGCCGTATTCGCGGGCGCGCTCCAAGGTCGCGGCGAGCGTGCCGTGGCGGCGCATCAATTCGATCGCGTGCTCGAGATCGCCGTCGCGCTGCTCGCTGTCCTCGAGGGTGCGGCGCCAGAACTCGCGCTCGCGCTCGTCGGCGGCGCGCAGCGCGAGCACCACCGGCAGGGTGATCTTGCCGTCTCGGAAATCGTCGCCGACGCTCTTGCCGAGCTCCGATTGCTGCGCCGAATAGTCGAGCATGTCGTCGATGAGCTGGAACGCGATGCCGAGATTGCGGCCGAAGGCTTCGAGCGCCTGCTCTTCGGCCTCGGTGCGCGCGGCGACGACGGCGCCGATGCGGCTCGCCGCGGCGAAGAGCTGCGCCGTCTTGGCGTTGATCACTTCGAGATAGGCGGCTTCGGTGGTCGCGACGTCGTTCGAGGTGACGAGCTGCAGCACTTCGCCTTCGGCGATGATCGCCGAGGCGCGCGACAGGATCGCGAGCACCGGCAGCGCACCGTCCTCGACCATCAGCTCGAAAGCGCGGCTGAAGAGGAAATCGCCGACCAGGACCGAGGCCTTGTTGCCCCAGACCGCGTTGGCGGTGGCGAGGCCGCGGCGCAGATCGCTGTCGTCGACGACGTCGTCATGCAATAGCGTCGCGGTGTGGATGAACTCGACCGCGGCGGCGAGCGCGATGTGGCGATCGCCGCGATAGCCGCAGAGCCGTGAGGTGGCGAGGGTGAGCATCGGCCGCAGCCGTTTGCCGCCGGCGGCGATGATATGGCCGGCGAGCTGCGGGATGAGCGCGACCGGGCTGCGCATGCGCTCGAGGATAAGCGCGTTGACGCGCTTCATATCGTCTTGCAGCAGTGTGTTGAGCCGGTCGAGCGACGCTTTGGGCGGGGATTTCTCTTCCCGGGCATGCACCGCTACTGCCACGTTGCCGCCTCTTCCTTTGCTTGACGGAGCCTCACCTGCACGCGAGCATAGAACCAACGCTTGAAGGGTCAAGCCCAAGCGCTTGGATTATCGCTCACATCGGCTTGAGAACACGGTTTTTGAGAGAACCATGCGGGAGCTCCTCCGCACCAATGACGCCGTCCGTCTGTCTTGGTTGCAGGCCATGCTGGCCTCGGCCGGCATCGAGGCGGTGATTCTGGATACACATACCAGCATCATCGAAGGCAGCGCCGGCGCGATCCCGCGCCGCTTGATGGTGCCCGAGAGTGACGAGGTTCGCGCGCGCGCCGTGCTCAAAGAGATCGGCGAGGCGATATGAGCGCACCCGTCAAAACGATCGAGCCCGTCATCGCGACCAGCGACGACACGCTCGTCGGCGGGCGCGTGAAGCTGCGCCAACCGCAGGACGGCTATCGTGTCGCCATCGATCCGGTGCTTTTGGCGGCGGCCGTTCCGGCCGGCGCGGAAGATCGCATTCTCGATCTCGGCTGCGGCACGGGCGCGGCCAGCTTGTGTTTGGCGGCGCGGGTGCCGGGCTGCCGCGTCGTCGGGCTGGAGCGCGATGCCGACATGGCCCGGCTCGCAGCGGAGAATATAGCGACCAACGAATTCGCCGATCGGCTCTCGGTGGTTGCAGGCGATCTGCTCGCGCCGCCGGCCGCGCTCGCGCCCGGCAGCTTCACGCAGGTGATGGCGAACCCGCCGTTCCTCGAAGCATCGCGCGCCTCCGCCTCGCCGGTCGTGTCGCGCGCGGCGGCGGCGGTCGAAAGCGAGGCGCTGCTCGCCGACTGGATCGATGTTGCGCTGGCAATGCTGCACGACAAAGGAACGCTGACGCTGATCCATCGCGCGGATCGCCTCGGCGATCTTCTCGCCGCGCTCGACGGCCGCGCCGGCGGCATCGTCGTCTTCCCGCTCTGGCCGGGCGAGGGCAAGCCGGCGAAGCGCGTTCTGCTGCAAGCGAAGAAAGGCAGCGCCGCGCCGCTCACCCTGGCGCAAGGTCTGGTGTTGCACGGCGCCGATGGGCGCAACAGCGAAGCCGCCGAGGCGATCTTGCGCCACGGCGCGGCTTTGCCGCTGGTGCCGTGATGGGTCTGGTATCGTAATGGCCATGACGCTGCTCCAACGCATTCCCGTGCTGCGCCGGCTCGGCCCGCCGGTGCCGACGGTCGCCGTCGTCCGCTTCGAAGGCGTGATCGCGACGCGGGGCCAGCGTTCGCTCAATCTGCGGCGTTTCGCCGGCGCGCTGGAGCGCGCCTTCCACACGCGCGGCCTCAAAGCGGTGGCGCTGGCGATCAATTCGCCGGGCGGCTCGCCGGCGCAATCGGCGCTGCTCTATCGCCGCATCCGCCAGCTCGCGGCCGAGCGCGCCGTGCCGGTGATCGCTTTCACCGAAGACGTCGCGGCGTCGGGCGGCTATTGGCTCGCGCTCGCGGCCGACGAGATCTATGCCGAGGACACGTCGCTGGTCGGCTCGATCGGGGTCATCACCGCCGGCTTCGGTTTCGTCGACGCGATGCAGCGGCTCGGCATCGAGCGCCGGCTCTTCACCGCGGGCGAGAACAAGTCGCTGCTCGATCCGTTCCTCCCTGAGCGCGAAGGCGACGTGGCGCGGCTGAAGACCCTGCAGCGCGATCTCCACGACAGCTTCAAGGATCTGGTGCGCGAGCGGCGCGGCGCCAAGCTCAAGGGCGACGAAGCGCAGCTCTTCAGCGGCGAGGTCTTCGCCGGGCGGCGCGCGCTGGGGCTGGGGCTGGTCGACGGCCTCGGCGAATTGCGCGGCGTGATGCGCGGCATGTTCGGCGAGAGCGTGCGGCTGCGCCTCATCGAGCCGGAGCGGCGGCGGCGCTTCTCGTTGATGCGGTTCGTGCCTTTCGGCGCGGCCGAGGCAGGCGATATCGCCGGCGATCTCTTGACGCGGATCGAAGAGCGGCTCATCTGGGCGCGGTTCGGCCTTTGATGCTGCGGTCTCGGAACTAGCGCGCCATGTTCGGCTTCAGTTTCACCAAGCTGCTGCTGCTCGCGATCCTCATCCTGATCGTGTGGTACGGCTTCAAATACGCGGCGCGTATCGATGCTGTGAAGCAGCAGGTGCGCGCCGAGGCGCTGCGCCGCCGCCAAGCGGGCGGTGGCGGCGGTGGCGGCGGCATGCGCCCGAGCGCGCGGCCGGTCGAGGATCTGGTGAAATGCCAGCGCTGCGGCTCCTACGTCGCCGCGCAGGGCGCCGCCAATTGCGGCAAGCCGGGCTGCCCCTGGGGTTCCTAAGAAGAAGGGGCGTGTGACGGCGCGATGGAGTTGCTCGACAAATGGCATGATTTCTTCATCGTGCTCGGCGCCGCCGCGGGCACGTTGATCGGCGCGATGTTCGTCGTCGTCTCGATCGCCAGCGGCCTGGTGCGCGGCAGCGAGCTGACGAGCCGCATCTTCGTGACGCCGACCATTATCCATCTCGCCGTCGCGCTGATGGGTTGCGCCCTGACGCTCGTGCCGACGCTGACTCGTCCGACGCTCGGCGCCATCACCGGCGTCGCGGGCATCGCTTTCCTCGGCTATTCCGCACGCAACGTCTTCCACATCGGCCAGCGCCGCGCGCTCGAGTGGAGCGATCATTTCTGGTATGGCATCACGCCGCTAATCGGTTACCTCGTGATGGTCGTCGGCGCGGTGTTGGTGCTGAAAGCGATGCCGGGCGCGATCGAGACCCTGGCGCTCGCCTTGGCGCTGCTCGTCGCGGGCGGCATCCGCAATGCGTGGGATCTCATCCTGTTCTTCCTCGAGCGCCAAGGTAGCGGCCGCAGTGACGGCGCCGGCCCCGTCGCTTGACCCTCTCCGAGTCGAGATTTATGTTGCGCCGCAATCTCAACCTGACGCGGATGAATCGATTTGGCGCCTTCGACCAGCTCCGGCCAGGCTTCCCCGAGCCCTACTCCGAGCAATAGCTTTCAGGCGCTCATCCTCAAGCTGCAATCCTTCTGGGCCGAACAGGGCTGCGTCATCCTGCAGCCCTACGATGTCGAGATGGGCGCGGGCACGTTCCATCCGGCGACGACGTTGCGCGCGCTCGGTCCGAAGCCGTGGAAAGCCGCTTATGTGCAGCCCTCGCGCCGCCCGACCGACGGGCGCTATGGCGAGAATCCCAACCGGCTGCAGCATTACTATCAGTTCCAGGTGATCCTGAAGCCGGCGCCGGCCGACAGCCAAGCGCTTTATCTCAAGAGCCTCGACGCGCTCGGCATCGATCCGAAGTGCCACGACATCCGCTTCGTCGAGGACGATTGGGAAAGCCCGACCCTGGGCGCCTGGGGCCTCGGCTGGGAAGTGTGGCTCGACGGCATGGAGGTGACGCAGTTCACCTATTTCCAGCAGGTCGGCGGCATCGAATGCGACCCGGTCTCGACCGAGCTCACCTACGGGCTCGAGCGGCTGGCGATGTATGTGCAGGGCGTCGAGAACGTCTACGACCTCGACTACAACGGCCGCGGCGTGACCTATGGCGAGGTGTTCAAGCGCGCCGAATACGAATTCTCCGCCTACAATTTCGAGCTCGCCGACACCGAGATGCTGTTCCGGCATTTCGCCGACGCCGAGAAGGAATGCCAATCGCTGCTCGGCAAGAAGCTGCCGCGTCCCGCCTATGACCAATGCATCAAGGCGAGCCACTGCTTCAACCTGCTTGATGCGCGCGGCGTGATCTCGGTGACCGAGCGCGCCTCGTTCATCGCCCGCGTCCGCGCGCTTGCCAAAGCGAGCTGCGAGACGTGGCTCGAGTCCCAGGGGCTCGAAGGGCAGGGCGTTTAACGTGGCTGAGCTTCTCCTCGAACTCCTGACCGAGGAAATCCCGGCGCGAATGCAAAGCGTCGCGGCGGAGGAATTGCGCCGGCTCGCCGAGATCGCCTTCAACGAGGCGCATCTCACGTTCACGCGGCTGACGAGCTTCGTGACGCCGCGGCGGCTGACCCTCCATGTCGAGGGCCTGCCGCTGGAGCAGCCGGGCTCGGTCGAGGAGAAGCGCGGGCCGCGGGTCGGCGCGCCGCAGAACGCGGTCGACGGTTTTCTCAAATCGAGCGGGCTCACATCGCTCGAGCAATGCGAGAAGCGCGCGACCGACAAGGGCGAGTTCTATTTCGCGATCATCAAGCGGGCGGGACAGGCGACGAAAGACATGCTGCCGCCGCTGCTCGGCGAAGTGATCCGCAGCCTGCCGTGGCCGAAATCGATGCGTTTCCCGGCGGCGCCGTTCCGCTGGGTGCGGCCGCTGCAAAGCGTCGTCTGCCTGCTCGACGGCCGCGTGTTGAAGCTCGATCTCGGCGACGTGCCGGTCGGCATGGAATCGCGCGGCCATCGCTTCCTCTTCCGCTCGACCTTCAATGTCAGCAATTTCGCCGATTACCGCGATCAGCTGCGCCACGCCTATGTCATCCTTGATGCCGGCGAGCGCCGTAAGTTGATCGCCGAGGCGCTGGCGAAGACGGCGCAGGACGCGGGCTTCGCGCTGAAGCCGGACGACGGGTTGCTTGAAGAAGTAACGGGCCTCGTCGAATGGCCGGTCGTGCTGATGGGGCGCATCGAGCGCGATTTCATGGAATTGCCGCCCGAGGTGCTGACCACCTCGATGCGCACGCATCAGAAATATTTCGCGGCGCTCGACAAGAGCGGCGCGCTGGCGCCGCATTTCCTCGTCGTCTCGAACATGGCGGCGGATGACGGCGGCAAGGCGATCGTCGCCGGCAACGAGCGCGTGCTGCGCGCGCGGCTGTCGGATGCGAAATTCTTCTGGGATCAGGACCGCAAGCAGAAGCTGGCCGACCGCGTCGAGAAGCTGAAAGAGCGCGTGTTCCACGCCAAGCTCGGCACCGTCTACGACAAGATGAGCCGCGTCGCGCATCTCGCCTATACGATCGCCGAGCAGGTGAAGGGCGCGGATAAGACCAAAGTCGGCCATGCAGTGTGGCTCGCCAAGGCCGATCTCTCGACCGGCATGGTCGGCGAGTTCCCCGAGTTGCAAGGCGTGATGGGGCGCTACTACGCGCGGCATGACGGCGAAGACAAAGAGGTCGCCGACGCCATCGCCGAGCATTACTCGCCGCTGGGCCCGGGCGATCGCTGCCCGACCGCGCCGGTCAGCGTCGCCGTCGCTTTGGCCGACAAGCTCGACACGCTCGCCAATTTCTTCGCTATCGACGAGAAGCCGACCGGCTCGAAAGATCCTTATGCGCTGCGCCGCGCCGCGCTCGGCGTCATCCGCCTCATCCTCGAGAACAAGTTGCGCCTCAGGTTGATCCCGGTCTTCCAGCAAGCCATCATCATCGGCGGCGAGGATCACAAAGGTGGCGATTCCGGAGCCGAGCTCCTCGAGTTCTTCGCGGACCGGCTGAAGGTCGCGCTGCGCGACCAGGGCGTGCGCCACGATCTCATCGCCGCGGTGTTCGCTTTGGGCGGCGAGGACGATCTGGTGCGGCTCCTCGCGCGGGTCGAGGCGCTGGGCGCGTTCCTCAAATCGGAGGACGGGGCGAACCTGCTCACCGCCTATCGCCGCGCCTCGAACATCGTCCGGATCGAGGAAGGCAAGGACAAGACGCGTTATGCCGACGCGCCCGATCCGGCGCTCCTCAAAGAGCCGGCGGAGACCGTTCTTGCCGAAAAGTTAAAACTTGCAACCGCCGAAAGCGGCAAGGCGTTAGAGGCGGAGGAATTCGCCGGCGCCATGGCGGCGCTGGCGCGTCTACGCGTGCCGGTTGATGAATTTTTTAACAAAGTCACCGTCAATACCGACAATCGGGAGCTTCGGGCAAACCGGTTGAGGCTGTTGTCGCAGATTCGCGACACGCTCAACCGGGTGGCGGACTTTTCGAAGATCGAGGGCTGATCATGGCCAAAGAGAAGTGGGTCTACAGTTTCGGCGCGGGCGGGGCGGAAGGTCGTGCCGATATGCGCAATCTCCTCGGCGGCAAGGGCGCCAACCTCGCCGAGATGGCGAGCCTTGGCTTGCCGGTGCCGCCAGGCTTCACCATCACCACCGAAGTCTGCACTTATTTCTACGCCAACAATAAGACCTATCCGAAAGACCTCGAAGCAATGTGCGCCGCTGCGCTCGCCAAGGTCGAGAAGACGGTCGGGCGCAAATTCGGCGATGCCAACAATCCGCTGCTCGTCTCGGTGCGCTCGGGCGCGCGCGCCTCGATGCCGGGCATGATGGATACGGTGCTCAATCTCGGCCTCAACGACAAGACGGTCGAGGGTCTCGCCAAGGCGAGCGGCGACAAGCGCTTTGCCTATGACAGCTATCGTCGCTTCATCCAGATGTACGGCCAGGTCGTGCTCGGCGTCGAGCATCACCTCTTCGAGGACGTGATCGAGGCGAAGAAGCTCGACAGCGGCATCAATCTCGACACGCAGCTCAAGGCCGAGGACTGGCAGGAGGTCATCGCCGACTACAAGGCGCTGGTCGAGCGCGAGCTCGGCAAGCCTTTCCCGCAAGACCCGCACGAGCAGCTTTGGGGCGCGATCGGCGCGGTCTTCGGCTCGTGGATGAATCAGCGCGCGATCACCTACCGCCGTTTGCATGAGATACCGGCGGATTGGGGGACGGCGGTCAACGTCCAGGCGATGGTGTTCGGCAATATGGGCGATGATTGCGCCACCGGCGTCGCCTTCACGCGCAATCCCTCGACCGGCGCGCCGGAATTTTACGGCGAGTATCTCGTCAATGCGCAGGGCGAGGACGTCGTCGCCGGCATCCGCACGCCGCAGCATCTGACGGTCGCCGGCAAGAAGGCGAACAACTCGCCGCTGCCGGCGATGGAAGAGGTGATGCCGCAGGTCTTCGCCGAGCTCGCGAAGGTGCGCACGACGCTCGAGCAGCATTATCGCGACATGCAGGACATCGAGTTCACGGTGCAGCAGGGCAAGCTCTATATGCTGCAGACGCGCAACGGCAAGCGCACGGCGCCGGCGGCGCTGAAGATCGCCGTCGACATGGCGAATGACGGGCTCATCACGCGCGAGGAAGCGATCCGCCGCATCGAGCCGATGTCCTTGGACCAGCTTCTCCATCCGACCCTCGATCCCAAAGCCGCGAAGACGGTGCTGGCGCGCGGCCTGCCGGCTTCGCCGGGCGCGGCCTCGGGCAAGGTCGTGTTCTCTGCCGACGAGGCCGAGACGCGGGCGCAAAAGGGCGAGGCGGTGATCCTCGTCCGCATCGAGACCAGCCCCGAGGACATCCACGGCATGCATGCGGCACGCGGGATTCTCACGACGCGCGGCGGCATGACGAGCCACGCCGCGGTGGTGGCGCGCGGCATGGGCCGCGCCTGCGTCGCCGGCGCCGGTGATCTGCGCGTCGATTACGCGACACAAACGATCTCGGCCAAGGGCAATGTCGTGAAAGCCGGCGAGATCATCACCATCAACGGCTCGACCGGCGAGGTGATGGTCGGCGAAGTGCCGACGATCCAGCCCGAGCTCTCGGGCGATTTCGGCACGCTGATGGAATGGGCCGACAAGGTGCGCAAGATGGGCGTGCGCGCCAATGCCGACACGCCGACCGACGCCAAGAACGCGCGGCGCTTCGGCGCCGAAGGCATCGGGCTTTGCCGCACCGAGCACATGTTCTTCGAGGGCAACCGCATCGCCGCGGTGCGCGAGATGATCATGGCCGACGATGCCGAGGGGCGGAAGAAGGCGCTCGACAAGCTGCTGCCGATGCAGCGTGGCGATTTCGAGGAGCTGTTCCGCATCATGGCCGGGCTGCCGGTGACGATCCGGTTGCTCGATCCGCCGCTGCACGAATTCCTGCCCAAGACCGATGCCGAGATGAGCGAGGTCGCCAAGGCGACCGGCAAGGACATGGCGGCGCTCCATGCGCGCGCCGCGGCGCTGCACGAGGCCAATCCGATGCTCGGCCATCGCGGCTGCCGCCTCGCCATCACCGCGCCCGAGATCTACGAGATGCAGGCGCGCGCGATCTTCGAGGCGGCGGCGAATGTCGTCAAAGAAGGCGGGAAGCTGGTCCCCGAGATCATGATCCCGCTGATCGCGACCAAGAAAGAGCTCGATCTCCTCAAGACGATGGTCGATCGCGTCGCCCAGGAGGTGATGAAGGCGAAAGGCCTCAAGCTCGACTATCTGACCGGCACGATGATCGAGCTGCCGCGCGCCGCCTTGCGCGCCGGCGAGATCGCCGAGACGGCGGAGTTCTTCAGCTTCGGCACCAACGATCTGACGCAGACCTGCTTCGGCCTGTCGCGCGACGATGCGGGCAGCTTTTTGGGCGACTACCTGAAGCAGGGGCTCATCGATCACGATCCTTTCGTCTCGATCGATCGCGACGGCGTCGGCGAGCTGATGAAGCTCGCCGCCGAGCGCGGCCGCCGCACGCGCGCCAAGTTGAAGCTCGGCATCTGCGGCGAGCATGGCGGCGATCCCGCCTCGGTGCGCTTCTGCCAGGAGGTCGGGCTCGATTACGTCTCATGCTCGCCTTATCGCGTGCCGATCGCGCGGCTCGCCGCGGCGCAAGCGGCGCTCGACAAGGAGCATGTCGCGACGACGGCGTAAGCCGCGCGCTAGATCGTTCCCGCCACGTCCTTGATCGCGGCGCGCATCCAGCGATGCAGCGGCGAGACGGCGCTGCGCGGATGCCAGGCGAGATGGATCGTCACGGACGGTGCGGGCAGCGGCGGCGGCACGGCGACGATCCGCGCGGTGTCGGCGAGCCGGGCGGCGAGGCGCTGCGGCAGGGTCGAGATCAGATCGCTCGTGCCGACGACGAAAGGCACGATCGCGAAATTCGGCAGGGTGAGCACAATGCGGCGCTTCAATCCGCGCGCGGCGAGCAGCGAATCGATCCAGCCGATGCCCTGGCCTTCGACCGCGACGGTAACGTGACCGGCTTCGGCGAAGCGCTCGACCGTGAGATCCTGCGCGAGAGGATTGTGCGCGGCGACCAGTGTCACCGCCGTCTCGCTGAAGAGCGGATCGGCGTGGAGATCGGTGATGCTCTCACTCACCGGGATGATCGCGAAGTCGATCTCGTTGTTGGCGAAATGCTGATGCACGCGCAGCCGATCGGTCCGCTTCACCGCGATGTCGATGCCCGGCGCGTCGCGCCGCAGCCGCGCCATCAGCGGCGGCAGCATGACGAGATCGTAGAAATCGAGCGAGCCGATGGTCACCGTCGCGCGCGCCTTGCCCGGATCGAAATCGCGCGGCGCGAGCGCCGATTGAATCTCGTCGAGCGCGCGCTTGACCGGCTTGCCGAGGGCGATTGCTTGCGCCGTCGGCTGCATCACGCCGTCGCGGCGCTCGAACAGCGGATCGTCGAAAATCTCGCGCAGGCGGCTCAAGGCCTTGCTCAGCGCCGGCTGCGACAGGCCGATGCGCTGCCCCGCACGCGTGACGCTGCGCTCCGCGAGGAGCGCATCGAAGGCGACCAGGAGATTGAGGTCGACGGCGCTTAAATTCTTCATCGGCATGACGAGTATATCAAAATGCCATTGGGCAAGGGTGGGCGATCGGCGCAGTCTTGCGCGCGCTGGAGAAGGGGAGATGCCATGACCGAGGGCCCATCGCTTTTGCGTTTCATCGATCCGCCGAGCCTGCCGAAGCCGCGTGGCTATACGCATGTCGTCGAGGTCGCGGGGCCGTGCCGCACCGTCTACATCGCCGGTCAGGTCGGGCTCGACGCCGCCGGCAAGCTCGCCGGGGCGCCGGGCGATTTCCGCGCCCAGGCGACCCAAGCGTTCGAGAATCTCAAAGCGGCGCTGGGCGCGGTCGGCGCGGGTTTCGAGCACGTCGTCAAGATCAACACCTATTTCATCGACGCGGCGGCGCATTTCGCGGCCTATCTCGAAATTCGCGACCGCTATGTGAACATTGCGCAGCCGCCGGCCTCGACCCTGGTTCAGGTCAGCCGGCTCGCCTTCGACACATTGCTGTTCGAGATCGAGGCGGTTGCCGCGCTGCCGGCGTGAACGCCTGTCGCGCGGCTTAAACCGCCGCCGCCACCGATCGGATGATTTCGCGCATCCAGCGATGGAGCGGCGAGGCGGCGCTGCGCGGATGCCAGGCGAGGTGCACCGTCACCGGCGGGACGGGCAGCGGCGGCGGCAGGCAGACGATCTTCGCCGCCGCCGCGAGACGCGAGCCGAGGCCGCGCGGCATCGTCGTGATGAGGTCGCTACCGCCGATGATGAAGGGCACGCTGGCGAAATGCGGCAGGCGCAGCGCAATGCGGCGCTTGAGCCCGCGCGCCGCGAGCAGCGCGTCGATCCGCCCGACGCCTTGGCCCTCGAGCGCGACGATGAGGTGGCCGGCGGCGGCGAAGCGTTCGAGGGTGAAGTCGCGCGCCAGCGGATTGGCTTCTGCCATCAGGGTCACGGCGTCCTCGATCATGAGCGGATCGGCGTGCAGCTCGGTGACGCTTTCGGGAATCGGCACGATCGCGAAATCGATCTCGTTCTTGGCGAATTGCTCGAAGACGCGCAGCCGATCGGTCGGCTTCACGACCAGATCGATGCGGGGCGCGCTGCGTCGGAGCTCTTTCATCAACTCCGGCAACAGCAGCACCTCGTAATAATCGACGAGTCCTAACGTAACGGTCGCTTGTGCGCGGCGCGGATCGAAATCGCGCGGTGCGAGCGCCGACTGGATCTCGTCGAGCGCGCGCCGCACCGGCTGGCTCAGCTTCAGCGCCTGCGGCGTCGGCTGCATCAGCCCCTCGCGCCGCTCGAACAGCGGATCGTCGAAAATATCGCGCAGGCGGTTGAGCGCCTTGCTCAGCGCCGGCTGCGAGAGGCCGATGCGCTGTGCCGCGCGCGTGACGTTGCGCTCGGTTAAGAGCGCATCGAAAGCGACGAGAAGGTTGAGATCGACCGCGGCTAAATTCTTGGTCGGCATAATCACTATGTCGAAATGCCATTAGACGATGCGCATGGCGCGGCGCCATTCTTTTCTGGCCGAAAAGCCGCGTGGGAGAATGTCCGCGCCGGCGAACAGGACGAAGGAGGAACGAGATGGCGGAAGCACGTGTGGTGCGCGCGTCGGAAGGCGACCGTTATGGGCCGAGCCCGCTCTTCAAGGACGGCAAGCTGACGGGCGCGCCCTTCGATTTTCTTGTCGTCGAACTTGGCTACGGCGAAGGGCCGCCGCTTCACGTCCATGCCGAGCAGTACGATACCTTCTATGTGCTCGACGGCGTGCTGACGGTGCAGATTGGCGACAACCGCCTGGAGCTGACGGCCGGCGATTATGCCTCGGTGCCGCCTGGGGTCCCGCATGCGTTCGACAACACGCGCAAGGACCAGCCGCCGGTGAAGGTCTTGAACCTCATGAATCCCGGTGGCCTCGATGAGTTTTTCGTCATCCTGAAGAAGGAGGGGGGCGATCGCCGCGCGTTCGAGGCCGCGGCGGCGAAATGCGGCGTGAAAATCGTCGGCCCGCCGCTCGTGCCGGCAAACAAGGATGCCGCGGCGGCGCGCGGGTGAAAGCGTGATCGACATGATCACCGTCGGCATGGCCTCCCTTGTTGCGCGCTGGAACACGCGTCGCTTCGCGGACGCCGGCGTCGGCGGCGCCCGACGATGTTCTTTGGTCTCCAGGCATCATGTGTTAAATGCTTTGTCCACTGCAACTAATTCAGGGGGGCGAACGTGGTTGCAAAAACTTTGCGCTGGATGCTCGCATCGGTTGCCGGCGCGGCGATGCTCGCCGGCTCTGCGAGCATCAGCACCGCCGAGACGCAGGTCGAGCGCGGCAAATATCTCGTCACGATCATGGGTTGCACCGATTGCCACACGCCGGGCAGCTTCTTGGGCCATCCCGATATGTCGCGGTTCCTCGGCGGCTCGGATGTCGGCTTCTCGATCCCGGGTCTCGGCGTTTTCGTCGGCCGCAATCTGACGCCCGATCCCGAGACCGGCCTCGGCAAATGGACGACGCAGCAGGTCATCACGGCCTTCACCACGGGCGTGCGGCCCGACGGCCGCATCCTCGCGCCGATCATGCCCTATGAGGATTTCAAGGCGCTGACGAAGTCGGACGCGCTGGCGATCGCCGCCTATCTCAAGTCCCTGAAGCCGGTGAAGCACGCCGTGCCCGGACCCTTTGGCCCGAACGAGACGCCGACGACCTTCGTGATGACGGTTGTGCCCGGGCAGGTCTATGCCAGCATGCCGAAGCCGCCCGGCCCGCCACCGGGCGCGGGTGGTCCGCCGCCGCAGCATTAGGCTCGCGATGACGAGGCGTTATTAATCCTTCATCCACGCCGGCTTTTCGGGGCGAATAACCGCGGCGCCGGCTTTGAGGTCGGCGCCATTGCTTTGCATCGCCTCGACGGCTTCGAGACGCAGCAGCGCGAGGCCGCGGCTGCCCTGCGTCGAGAGCATCTCGCCGGCCTCGCTGCCGTTCTGCGTGATCGCGGTGCCGGGCGCGACAGCGGCGCCGTCGATCGCGACGCCTTCAATAATGACGGGCAGCAGCCGCTTCTTCACCAGCGCGCGGTATTTCATGCGCGCGGTGAGCTCCTGGCCCATATAGCAGCCCTTCTGCCAATCGATGCCGTTGAGCTCGTCGAAACCGGATTCCATGAGCAGCGCCTTCTCGGGCACGAGATCGCGCGTGCCGTCGGGCACGCCGAGCGCGAGGCGATGACGGTCGTAAGCCGCGGCATCGCTTGCCGCGAAGCCGGCTTGCTCCAGCGCGTCGCTGTTCTCTCGCGGCAGGAGGAAGCGCGCCCCTAGGGCCGCGAGCCGTGGATCGAGATAGGCGACGCCGCCGGCGAAGGACTTCGCCGCGCCGCTGTCGCCGCCGATTCCGAGCGCCGATGCGGTGCCGTCGCCCCATGCCGCCGCGACGGCGAAACGCGCGCTCGCATCGCTCAGGACGACCTTGGCGCGCAGCTTATAGAGGGAAAGCCGGCGCTGCAGCTCGGCGAGGCGCGCGGCCTCGGCATCGAGATAAAGCGCATCGCCCAGCGCGATGATGAAGAAATCGAAGAGATAGCGGCCCTGCGCCGTGAGCAGCGCGGCATAGATCGCGCGATCCGCCGCGGCTTTGGTCACGTCGTTCGAGACCAGGCCTTGCAGGAATTCGACGCGGTCCGTGCCCGCGATCTCGATCACGCCGCGCGCCGGCAGTGCAGCATAGAATCGTTGGTCGCTCACTGTCCCTCCGACGCGCTAGAGGTAGGGGCGCCGCGCGGCCTTGGCAAGCGGCCAGGCTTGGCGATCGCTAGGCCGGCGCCTGCTGGCGGACGTTGTCGCAAATCTTGTTGAGCAGGCGGCGCAGCTCTTTCTCCTCGCGCGCGGAGAAATTCCCCAAGAGGACGGGGCGCACGATGTCGCGGATCTCGGGCAGCAGCCGTTCCATCAGCCTGCGGCCTTTCGGCGTCAGGGTGACGATGATCTGGCGGCGGTCCTTCTCGCCGCGCGCGACCGTGACCCAGCCGGCACGGCGCATGGTCTGCAGCGCGCTCACCGTGTTGGGTTGCATCACGCCGGCGCGCTCGGTGAGCTCTCGCTGCGTGATCGCATCGTGCTCCCACAGCACGCGGAGATAATACCAGGCGCTCCACGGCACGCCGTGCTTGGCGAGCTGCGCCTTGAAGCTGGCGCGCAGCCCGAAAAGCGCGATGCGCATCAGGAGCCCGATGGCCTCGGAGGCCGGATAATCCCGATGTTCCGCGCTTGGGCGCGGCGCTCTGGCTTTCGGCCGCTTTCTCGTCGTCACGTAAAGCTTTTCCCCGATTCCGTCATGGCAGACCGCAGCATAGCGGATTTGAGGGCGGTGCGCGGTGGCGCGTCCGGCCGCTTTTGGGGGCCACCCGGCGACGCCATTTATATATAATTTTATATAGGATATAATTTGCGCATGCCGGATGCGATCGCCGGAAGCGACGCAAGGGCGCGGGAGCGAAACGAAGAGGAGAGTTTCCCATGCTGAGCGCGGAAGAAAATCAGCGGTTCACTGAGGTCGGCCGCGGCACGCCGATGGGCGAGCTGCTGCGCCGCTACTGGCATCCGGTCGGCTGCAGCGAGACCGTCACCAAGAAGCCGCAGCGCGTGAAGGTGCTCGGCGAGGAGCTCGTGCTTTATCGCGGCGAGAGCGGCAAGCCGGCGCTGCTGCAGGGGCGCTGCGCGCATCGCAGCCTGGCGCTCGATTACGGCCGCGTCGAAGGCGATTGCCTGCGCTGCCCCTATCACGGCTGGCTCTACGACGCCTCCGGCCAATGCCTCGAGCAGCCGGCCGAGCCCGAAGGCAGCGGCTTCAAGGAAAAGATCAAGCTCGCCGCCTATCCGGTGCAAGAGCTGAGCGGCATCGTCTTCGGCTATATGGGCCCGCTGCCCGCGCCGCTGCTGCCGCTCTACGACGTGCTGCTGATGGAAGACGGCGTGAAAGAGGTGCAGATCCAGGTCGTGCACGCCAATTTCTTCAATCACGTCGAGAACATCGTCGATGTCAGCCATCTCGCCTGGCTGCACGGCTACACTTTCCCGGCCTATGGCGGGCGCAAGGTGCATTATCATTGGGAGCGCACTGCTTACGGCGCGAACAACGTGATGACGGTCGAAGGCCTCGCCGACACGCACGTGTCTTGCTACGGCTTCCCGACCATCAACCGCTTCGCGCTGCCGCCGGTCGATCCGAACGGCGAGCTGGTGCGCTCGATGATCTGGCGCGTGCCGGCGGATGAATCCACGACGTTGCTCTATTTCGTCCGCTTCTATCCGAGCGACAGGCGCTCGTTCCACACCTCGAGGCGCGACGTGAAGCTCGGCGAATACGCGCCGCTCGCCAACGATTGGTGGGGCATCGACGTCAACGATCAGGACCGCATGGCGGTCGAGCAGCAGGGCGTCATCGCCGACCGCGAGAACGAGCATCTCGGCGTCTCGGACGGCGGCATCATCCAGATGCGTCAGATGATGCGCGAGAGCCTTGCGGCGATCGCGGCCGGCCAGGACCCGCTTTGCATCATCCGCGATCCGGCGCAGCAGAAGATCGTTTTCCCGCAAAAATCGACTATGATGGCGCAGAAGTCCAAGGACGCCGACTACTCGCTCGGCTTCATGGCGACAAAAGCGGCGGAGTAGCGCGAGGGCCGGCCCCGGAGGCCACCCCCGCATCGCTCCGCCGAGAGGGGGAGGGCGATGCGTTTTCCGCAACGAATTCTGGCCGGGCTGGCGGTGCTCATGCTCCTGCCGGC
>Ga0335085_10002691_pt1 | contig 32559 bp, 25 predicted proteins | sample Lox_Sample_45_FD_206712 | JGI IMG/M metagenome (GOLD analysis project Ga0335085, IMG submission 206712) | Soil microbial communities from Loxahatchee National Wildlife Refuge, Florida, United States - Lox_Sample_4.5 | ecosystem: Environmental > Terrestrial > Soil > Wetlands | place: USA... | reverse complement strand
CGGCGTCGTCGCCGAGACCGGCCGGCTCGACGCGGATCCGGCCGAGGTCCTGCGTGTAGGAAAAGGCGTCCGCCCAATGGCGGACCTCGGCGAGGTAGGGCTTCCCGACGTCCGTCGCGACCCCTCCCCCGAGGACGAAGACGTCCGGCGAGAGGATGTTGAAGACGTTCGCGATCGAGATCCCGACGGCCCGGGCCGAGCGGGAGATCGCGCGGCGGGCCAGCTCGTCGCCCTCCTCCCACGCCTCGCGCAGGTCCGACCCCTTGAGGCGGACGTCCTTCTTCGAGACGGCCTTCTCGAGCTCCGAGCGGTCGCCGCGGTCGATCCGCTTCCTCAGGTACGCCGCGATCCCCACCTTCGCCGCGATCCCCTCGAGCGTGCCGTCGACCTTCCCCGGGCGCGCCCTCCGGAGGTCGATCTGCGTGTGCCCGATCTCCCCTGCGTTGCGGTTGTGCCCCGTGTGGATCTTCCCGTTCAGGATGACGGCACCCCCGACGCCCGTCCCCACCCACAGGGCGACCATGAGGCTCGAGCCGCGCCCGGCGCCGAGACGGGCCTCGGCGAGCGCCGCGAGCCGGACGTCGTTCTCGAGCCTTCCGGCGGCGCTCTCGAACGCCGTCCCCACGGCCTTCACGACGTTCCAGTTCGACGCGTTGAGGTTCGCGGCCTTGAGGAGCGTGCCCTTGGTCGCGTCGACGGCGCCCGGCGCGGCGACCGCGAAGGAGGAGACGTCGGAGCGGGCGGCGCCGGCCTCCTTCAGGGCGAGGTCGCACGCCTCGACGATCGCGGCGCCGATCGCCTGCGGCCCGTCCGCGAACGGCGTCCTGAGCTTGCCGCGGCCGAGGATCCGGTTCGAGGGATCGACGACCCCCGCGAGAACCTTCGTGCCGCCGAGGTCGATCCCGAGAGCGAGGCCCTTCCCGCCGGGTTTCGCCATGAGGCGGGGAGTTTACGCGCGCATGGCCCCGATCGGAGATCATGGAGGGGGAGGCTCGCCCATGTCCGCTCACGACTGGTCCCGCGCGCAGGCCCTCTCGCTCCACGTCCCCGCTCTCGGCCTCCTCGTGGACCTCTCGAAAACGGGCCTCTCCGACGACGCCCTGCGAAAGCACCCGCTCGTCACCGGCGCCTTCCCCGCCGCCTTCGCCGCGATGGAGGCGCTCGAGAAGGGCGCGATCGCGAACCCGGATGAGAAGCGCCGCGTCGGCCACTACTGGCTGCGCGCTCCCGAGCGCGCTCCCGACCCCGAGACGGCCGAGGCGATCCGCGGGACCCTCGTCCGGATCGAGGACTTCGCCGCGGCCGTCCTCGCGGGCCGCCTCGCGCCCGAGAAGGCCGGGCGCTTCACGAACCTCCTCGTCGTCGGGATCGGCGGATCGGCGCTCGGGCCGCAGTTCGTCGCGGACGCGCTCGGCTCGCCGCGCGACCCGCTCCGTCCCTTCTTCTTCGACAACACGGACCCGGACGGCCTCGCACGCGAGCTCTCCCGGATCGCCGCGACGGAAGGAGGCCTCGCCGCGACGCTCACGGTCGTGATCTCGAAGTCCGGCGGGACGAAGGAGACGCGCAACGGGATGCTCGTCGCTTCCGACGCGTACCGGAAAGCGGGCCTCGACTTCGGGCGGCACGCGGTCGCGGTCACGGGCGCCCAGAGCGAGCTCGACGAGACGGCGGCCCGGGGCGGCTGGCTCGACCGCTTCCCGATGTGGGACTGGGTCGGCGGGCGCACCTCGGAGCTCTCCGCGGTCGGCCTCCTCCCGGCGGCCCTCCAGGGGTTCGACGTCCGGGCGATGCTGTCGGGCGCCGCCGCGTGCGACACCGCGACGCGCGTCCCGGAGGTCGCGAAGAACCCGGCCGCGATGCTCGCCCTCGCGTGGCACGCCGAGACCGGCGGCCGCGGGGCGAAGGACATGGTCGTCCTGCCCTACAAGGACCGGCTGCTCCTTTTCTCGCGCTACCTCCAGCAGCTCGTCATGGAGTCGCTCGGCAAGGAGAGGGACCTCGAGGGGCGGGTCGTGAACCAGGGGATCGCCGTCTACGGGAACAAGGGCTCGACGGACCAGCACGCCTACGTCCAGCAGCTGCGCGAAGGCGTGCCGAATTTCTTCGTCACGTTCCTCGAGGTCGAGAAGGACCGCGAGGACGGCGAGCTCTCCCTCGCGGTCGAGGCCGACGTCACGCCCGGCGACTACCTGCACGGCTTCCTCGTCGGCACGCGCAAGGCGCTTCGCGAGAACGGCCGCGGATCGATCACGATCACCGTGCCCGACGTCTCGCCGCGGACGGTCGGGGTGCTCATCGCGCTCTACGAGCGCGCCGTCGGGCTTTACGCGCAGCTCGTCGGGATCAACGCGTACCACCAGCCGGGCGTCGAGGCCGGCAAGAAGGCCGCGGCCGCCGTCCTCGGCCTGCAGGGGCGGATCCTCGGCGACCTCAGGGCCAAGCGGGGCGAGGTCCGCACCGCCGAGAGGATCGCGGCGTCCCTCGGCGAAGAGGACGTCGAGACCGTCTTCGCGGTCCTCCGCCACCTCGCCGCGAACCCCGACCACGACGTCGTCCGCAAGGACGGCCCGACGTTCTTCCTTTCGACGTTCGGCGCACTCTGACCGTCAGCTGAAGTTCTTCTCGCCCGGCCAGATCTCCGCGAAGGGCATCTTCAGCCCCCGGCAGATCCAGACCGTCCGGCCGCTCTCGTACGGCATCACCCACGGGTGCGTGAAGACGGGCCCCTCCACGACGCTCGAAAAGACCCGCTCCGGACCCGATCGCGGGCCGCCGAAGACGAGGAAGATCTCCGGCGTCTGCCCGCGCAGGCCCCAGAGAAAATAGTCGTTGTGGGGACAGATCGCGTGCGGGAGGCCGAGCGCTCCGCCGTAGTAGTCGACGGCGCCCGCTTCGCCATAGTTGTAGACGTAGACGGCCGCCTTCTTCCGGTCCGCCTCGGGCAGGGAACGGAACGCGGACGCGATCGTTTCGGCCATCTCGGGCCAGCCGAACCGGTCGGCGAAGTGCTGCGGCAGAAGGCCGATCGCCTTCCGCTCCGGCGTGGACGGCGCGGCGCCGAGCGCCCTCGCGTACGCGAGGTACCGCGGCACCGGCAGGAGCGGGATCGCGAGGGGCGCGAGCGCGAGCCCGCCCGCCACGAGGAGGCCGCCGTAGATCCACGCGGGCGCGGCGTTCCGCCCGCGGTGGAGGACGCGCTCGAGCGCGACGCCGCCCGCGGCGAGAAGCGGCGCGAAGGACGCCGCGAGGTACTCGGCCTTGCTCGTCCGGTTCGCGAGGAGGATCGCGAGCGTCGCGAGAAACACGACGCCGAGGAGACGGAACCGGCGGCCGTCCTTCGCGGCGAGGAGCCAGACGAGGCCCGCGATCCAGACCGGCGCCGCGAGCGGCTGGAAGTGGAGGAGGAGCTCCTTCCCGAACGCGAGCGGCGTGGTCGCCGCGTACTTCTCGGCGGACGCGTGCCGCATGAACTCCAGCGTCGGCCACCGGTGAAGGGCGTTCCAGACGAGGTACGGCAGAAGACCGAGGAACGCGAGACCCGAGGCGAGCCACGGGCCCAGAGTCGCGAGCCAGCGGCGCGCGGGCGTCAGGACGAGGCCGGCGAAGATCCCGAAGCCGAGCCACAGCACGCTGATCTTGTTCAGGAGGCCGAGACCGAGAACGACGCCCAGAAGGAGCCACAGGCGCCCGGGCGCGTGGCCCTGCTCTCCCCCGAGGATCCGCGCGAGAATCGTCGCCGCGAGCGTCCAGAGAAGGATGTCGAAGGCGTTCATGGAGTAGTACCCGGTCATCCCGACCCAGATCGGCGCGACGGCCGCCGCCGCGGCCGAGAGACCCTGCGCCGCGGGGCCGCCGCCGAAGCGCCGTGCGAGGAGCCCGACGACGACGACGACGGCGGCGCCGCACAGGGCTGGCGGCACGATGAGCGACGCGGCGGAGTCTCCGAAGAGGGCGCGCCACGCGGCGAGGAAAAGGATCGAGAGCGCGGGCTGATCCACGTAGCCGAAGGACGGGTGGCTCGCGCACGCGAGGTAGTAGAGCTCGTCGCGGAAGATCCCGTACCGGCCGATCGAAGCGCCGTGGAGCGCCACCTGGACGAGCGCGGCGCCGCCGATGAGTCCCCACGCCGGCCGGCCGCGGACCATCCCTCGCGTCGTCATGAGCGGTCTGCGAAGAGAGGCGCACGGGGTTCCGGCGCACGGGCGATACTCGGGCCGTGGCGACCCTCGCCGATCTCGGCCTGAAGAACCGTCTCTTCATGGCGGCGTACCGGTACCGCGTGGTCGACCCGGTTCCGTTCGCGCGGCCGCGAAGGGCCCTGCGCGAGGCGCGCGTCGCCCTCGTGACGACGGGCGGCCTCCACGCTCCGGATCAGGAGCCCTTCGACACGTCGAAAAAGGGCGGCGACGTCTCGTTCCGCGTGATCTCGAAGGACGCGGACCTCGCGGCGCTCGGGATCGCGCACAAGTCGGACGCGTTCGACCCGCGCGGCTTCCGGGCCGACCGCAACCTCGGTTTCCCGCTCGGCCGGCTCCGCGAGATGGAGAAGGCGGGCGCGATCGGGAGCCTCGCCTCGCGGGCGCTTTCGTTCATGGGCTCGATCTCGGCCCCGCTCCGGCTCGTGAAGGAGACCGCTCCCGCGGCGACCGCCCTCCTCGAGGCCGACGGCGTCGACGTCGCGCTTCTCGTCCCGCTCTGACCGCTCTGCCATCAGACCGTGTGTCTGGTCGCCGCGGAACTGGAACGACGCGGAATCGCGACGACGTCCGTGACGGCCCTGCCGGAGGTCACGCGAAAGGTCGGTGTCCCGCGCGCGCTCGCCGTGCCCTACCCTCTCGGTTACCCGCTCGGGAAGGCGGACGACGCGCCCCTCCAGAGGAGGATCCTGACGGCGGCCTTCGCGCTCCTCGAGGACCCCGGGCCGGCGCCGGTGCTGCGGAATTTCTAGCGCAGCAGCGATCCGGAGCGCTCCATCAGGATTTCCATCGCCTTCTTTCCGATGTCGTGGCGGAAGTGCTTCCCCTCGAATCGGATCTTCTCGGCCGCCTCGCGCGTCTTCTTGAGCGCCTGCGAGAGACCGCGTGACCGCGCGCAGACGTTCAGGACGCGCCCGCCGGCCGTGACGAGGCGGCCGTCGGGAGTCGTTGCGGTGCCGCCGTGGAAGACGAACACGCCTTCCTCGGCCTCCGCGTCCTCGATGCCCGTGATCGGGCGGCCCTTCTCGTAGGGGCCGGGATAGCCTTCGGCCGTCAGGACGAGGCAGGCCGTGGCCTCGCGCCGCCAGCCCGGGGCCGCGCCCTCCTCGAACTTCCCGCGGGCCGACGCGAAGAGGAACGGCAGGAGGTCCCCGTCCATCCGGAGGAGCACGGACTGGGTCTCGGGGTCGCCGAAGCGCACGTTGTACTCGAGGACGTAGGGGTTGAGGCCCTTCTCGAGCATGACGCCCACGAAGAGGACCCCGCGGAACGGGCGCCCCTCGTCCTTCATTCCCTTGAGCGTGGGCTGGACGACGAACGCGAGGATGTCCGAGGCCGTGGACGCGTCGAGGAGGACGGACGGGCTGTGCGAGCCCATCCCGCCCGTGTTCGGGCCGCGCTCGCCGTCGTAGACCTTCTTGTAGTCCTTCACGGTCGCGAGGGGAACCGCCCTCTCGCCGTCGCAGAGGACCATGAAGCTGACCTCGTCGCCCGGGATGAACCGCTCGACGAGGACGCGGTCGCCCGCCGAGCCGAAGACGCGGTCGTCGAAGAAGAGCTTGAGCGCGCTCTCGGCCTCGGCCGGCTCCGTCGCGACGACGACGCCCTTTCCCGCCGCGAGCCCGTCCGCCTTGAAGACGGTGGGCAGGCCGAAGGACTTCAGGGCGCGCTCGGCCTCGGCGCGCGACGTGACGATCTCGGCGTCGGCCGTCGGGATCGAGTACTTCTTCATGAAGGTCTTCGAGAACGCCTTCGAGGCCTCGAGCTCCGCGGCGAGTCGGTTGGGCCCGAACGCGAGGAGGCCCCGGTGCTGGAGCTCGTCCACGAGGCCGAGCGTGAGCGGCAGCTCCGGCCCGACGATCGTGAGGTCGATCTTCATCGACTCGGCGAAGTCCGCGAGCTCGACGACGTTGTCGACGGAGATCGGAATGCACGTCGCGAGACGCGCGATTCCCGGGTTGCCGGGAGCGCAGAAGATGTCGGTCACCCCGGGGGACTGCGCGAGCTTCCAGACGAGTGCGTGCTCGCGCCCTCCCGACCCGACGACGAGGAGTCTCATGCGGCTGGCGAATCTTAACCCGCCGCGCCGGCGCCTTGACGCGCCCCCGGCGCGGGCCGTACTCTGACGGCTCGTTCTTTGACCGGGTTTCATCCAGAGCGGCGGAGGGACGGGCCCTGCGATGCCGCGGCAACCGGTTCCCGCGCCCCCCTGGGGCGGGGGACGCAGGTGCCAAATCCCGCTCCGGGGCTCCGGGCCCTCGGAGAAAGATGAGATCGAGGCCGAGTCGGCGGAACGTCCCACGCCCCTTCGTCCTCGAAGGGGCGTTTTCATGAAGAAAGACATCCGCGAGCGCCTGAAGACCGAGGTCCTCCTCGGCGACGGCGCGATGGGCACGCTTCTCGTGTCCCGCGGCGCCCCTGCGGACGGGCCGCGCTCGCCGGTTTGTCTCTCGACCCCCGATCTCGTCCGCGAGATCCACGACGACTACGTCGCGGCCGGCGCCCAGATCCTCACGACGAACACCTGGGACGCGAACCGCGCCAAGCTGACGAAGTTCGACTGGGCGGACTCGCTCGAGAAGATCAACCAGGAGGCCGTGCGCCTCGCGCACGCGGCCGCCGAAGGCGAGTACGTTTACGTCGCGGGCGCCGTCGGCCCCCTCGGCCAGCTCGTCAAGCCCTACGGGCCGCTCACGCGCCCGCACGTCCGCGAGATCTTCACCGAGCAGATCCGGATCCTGCTCGAGGAGAGGGTCGACCTCCTTCTCTTCGAGACGTTCTCCTCCACGCTCGAGATCCTCGAGGCCCTGCGCGCGGCGCGGGACCTGTCCCCCGACGTCCCGATCCTCGCGTCGATGACGTTTCTCGCGGACGGCAAGACGAGCTTCGGCGACGACGCCGCCGAGAGCCTCCGCGCTCTCTCCGCAGCCGGCGCGGACGTCGTCGGGCTGAACTGCGCGATCGGTCCGCAGGAGTCCCTCGACGTCTTCACGCGGGCCGTCTCCTCGGCCTCGGTGCCGGCCTCCCTCATGCCGAACGCGGGCTACCCGTGGGTCGTCGGCGGTCGGACCGTCTACCCCGCGACCGCCGACTACTTCCGCGAGACGGCCAGGGAGGCCGTCCAGGCCGGCGCCGCCGTACTCGGCGGATGCTGCGGAACCGGTCCCGAGCACGTCGCCGCGATGGCGCGCGAGGTCGTCGGCAAGGCGCGGCGGTCGGCGCACGCGGCGCCGGCCGTCTTCGTTTCGCAGGAGCCCGCGCGGCCCGAGCCGGCTCCCCTCGAGACGTCGGCCTTCAAGAGGAAGCTCGCCGATCCCGCCCAGCGCGTCGTGACGGTCGAGGTCGAGCCGCCGAAAGGCTTCGACGCGTCGGCCGCCCTCGACGGGGCGCGCTCCCTCAAGGCGCTCGGCGTCGACGCCGTGAACGTGACGGACAACCCGATGGCGCGCCTGCGCATGTCGTCCATCGCCGTCGCGCACCTGATCCGCCACGAGACGGGCGCCGAGACGGTCTTCCACTTCTCGCCGCGGGACCGCAACGTCCTCGGCATCCAGTCCGACCTGCTCGGAGCCGCGGGCCTCGGGATCAAGGCGCTCCTCGTCGTCGGCGGCGACCCGCTCAAGATCGGGGACTACCCGCAGGCCAAGCCCGTGGGCGAGGTCGACACGCTCGGGCTCCTCAGCATCGTCCGGGGCCTCAACGCCGGAGTCGACCTCGCGGGCGGGGCGATCGGCGCGGCGACCTCGTTCGCGATCGGCTGCGCGGCCAACCCGGCGGCGCGGGACCTCGACGTCGAGATCGCCAAGCTCTCCGCGAAGGTCGACGCCGGCGCGACGTTCGCGCAGACCCAGCCGGTCTGGGACCTCGCGGCGCTCGACCGTTTCTGCGCCCGCGCCGAGTCGCGGGCGATCCCGGTGCTCGTCGGCCTCATTCCCCCGAGGAGCCTCAAGCAGGCCCTCTATTTCGCGAACGAGGTCCCGGGGATGGTCGTCCCCGAGTTCCTGATCGAGAGGATGCGGCGGGCGTCCGACAAGGGCCCGGCCTTCGAGGAGGAGGAGGGCATCGCGCTCTCCCTCGAGCTCGCGAGAGAGATGGCCGCGCGCGTGCGCGGAATCCACGTGATGCCGATGGGTCGCTACGAGGTCGTCAAGCGTGTCCTGGAGGTCCTCGCGTGAGCGCCGAGGCGCGCCTCCGCGCGCTCCTCGCCCGGCGGATCGCCGTCCTCGACGGCGCGATGGGGACGATGATCCAGCGGGAGAAGCTGGACGAGGCCGCGTACCGCGGCGACCGCTTCCGGAGCCACCAGAAGGACCTCAAGGGCGCGAACGACCTCCTCGTCCTCACGCGGCCCGACCTCGTCGAGGGGATCCACCGGGCCTACCTCGAAGCCGGCGCCGACGTCGTCGAGACGAACACGTTCAACGCGCAGGCGATCTCCCTCGCCGATTATGGGCTCGAGCCCCTCGCATACGAGCTGAACGCCGCGGCGGCGCGCCTCGCCCGGAAGGCCGTCGACGCGCACCGTGCCGCCACGGGGAAGGACGCGTTCGTGGCGGGCTCCATCGGCCCGACGAACCGGACGCTCTCCCTCGCCGTGGACGTGAACGATCCGGGGAGGCGGACGCACGCGTGGGACGAATTCGTCGCGGCGTATCGGGATCAGATCCGGGGGCTCCTCGACGGCGGGGCGGACGTCCTCCTCTTCGAGACCGTCTTCGACACGCTCGTCCTCAAGGCCGCGCTCTTCGCGGCGCAGACGCTCTTCGGCGAGGGCGCGCGCCGGGCGCCGCTCCTGGCCTCCGTCACGATCACGGACAAGTCGGGCCGCACGCTCTCGGGCCAGATGGTCGAGGCGTTCTGGAACTCGGTCTCCCACGCGCCGCTCCTCTCCGTCGGAATCAACTGCGCGCTCGGAGCGAAGGAGATGCGCCCGTACGTCGAGGAGCTTTCCGGACTCGCGCCGGTCTTCACGAGCGCCTACCCGAACGCGGGCCTCCCGAACGCGTTCGGGGGGTTCGACGAGACGCCCGAGATCATGTGCGAAGACCTCCGCGCCTTCGCGCGGGAGGGCTGGGTCAACCTCGTGGGCGGCTGCTGCGGGACGACGCCGGAGCACATCCGCGCGATCGCCGACGCCGTGCGGGACGTGCCGCCGCGCCGCGTGCCCGAGGTCGCCCGGCAAACACGACTGTCCGGCCTCGAGCCGTACACGCTGCGCGACGGCGTCTTCACGGTCGTCGGGGAGCGCACGAACGTCACGGGCTCCCCGCGGTTCGCGAAGGCCGTCCTCGCGGGCGATTTCGAGGGCGCGCTCGCCGTCGCGCGGCAGCAGGTCGAGGGCGGCGCGAACGTCCTCGATGTGTGCATGGACGAGGGGATGCTGGACGGAAGGGCCGCGATGACGCGGTTCCTCAACCTCCTGTCGGCCGAGCCCGACATCGCGCGCCTCCCGGTCATGCTCGACAGCTCGCGCTGGGACGTCATCGAGGCGGGCCTGAAGTGCCTGCAGGGGAAGGCGGTCGTGAACTCCCTCAGCCTCAAGGAAGGGGAGGAGGCGTTTTGCGAGAAGGCGCGCCTCGTGCGGCGGTACGGCGCCGCCGTCGTCGTGATGGCCTTCGACGAGGACGGGCAGGCGACGGCCGTGGAGCGAAAGGTCGCGATCGCCGCGCGGGCGCACCGGATCCTCACCGAGGAGGTCGGGTTCCCCCCGGAAGACGTCATCCTCGACCCGAACGTCCTGACGGTCGCGACCGGGATCGAGGAGCACGATGCCTACGCCGTGGACTTTTTCGAGGCCGTCCGGCGGATCAAGGCGTCGCTGCCCTTCGCGAAGGTCTCGGGCGGGATCTCGAACGTGTCCTTCTCGTTCCGGGGGAACAACACGGTCCGCGAGGCGATGCACGCGGCTTTCCTCTACCACGCGATCGCCGCCGGGCTCGACATGGGGATCGTGAACGCGGGCCAGCTCGCCGTCTACGAGGACCTGCCGAAGGACCTCCTCGCAAGGGTCGAGGACGTCCTCCTGAACCGGCGGAAGGACGCGACCGAGCGCCTGCTCGCCTTCGCCGAGTCCGTGAAGAGGACGGGGCCGGCCGCGGCCGCGGCGGACGCGTGGAGAAACGCCACCGTCGAGGAGCGCCTCTCGCACGCCCTCGTCCACGGGATCGCGGACTTCGTCGAGGCCGACGTCGAGGAGGCGCGGCGGAAGCTCGGCCGGCCGCTCGACGTGATCGAGGGTCCGCTCATGGCGGGGATGAACGTCGTCGGAGACCTCTTCGGCGCCGGGAAGATGTTCCTGCCGCAGGTCGTCAAGAGCGCGCGGGTCATGAAGCGCGCGGTCGCGTACCTCGAGCCGTTCCTCGCGGCGTCGAAGGCCGAAGGCTCCGTGACGTCCCAGGGCCGGATCCTTCTCGCGACCGTCAAGGGCGACGTCCACGACATCGGCAAGAACATCGTCGGCGTCGTCCTCGCGTGCAACGGCTACGAGGTCTTCGACCTCGGCGTCATGGTCCCCGCGGACCGCGTCCTGAAAGCCGCGCGGGAGCACGCCGTCGACGCCGTCGGACTCTCGGGCCTCATCACGCCGTCGCTCGAGGAGATGACGCACGTCGCGAGGGAGATGCAGCGCGAGGGCTTCGCGCTCCCGCTCCTCATCGGCGGCGCGACGACCAGCCCCGTCCACACGGCCGTGAAGATCGCCCCGGCCTACGCCCCTCCCGTCGTCCACGTCCACGACGCGTCCCGCGCGGTCGGCGTCGTCTCCGCCCTCCTCGGCGCCGGGAGGGACGCGTTCGCGGAGGCGAACCGGAACAAGCAGGCCGTCCTCGCGGACGAGCACGCGCAGCGCGCGAGAAAACCGCTCGTGCCCCTGGCGGCTGCGCGCGCGCGCCGATCGCGGATCGACTGGGCGGCCGCCGACGTCCCCGTCCCGTCGTTCACGGGTGTGCGGGTCCTCCACGACGTCCCGCTCGCCGAGCTCGTCCCGTTCATCGACTGGTCGCCCTTCTTCCACGCGTGGGAGCTGCGGGGCCGGTACCCGCAGATCCTGGAAGACGCGGTCCTCGGGGAGCGGGCGAAAGACCTCTTCGCCGACGCGCAGGCGCTCCTCTCGCGCCTCGTGAAGGAGCGCCTGCTGACGGCGCGCGGCGCGTACGCGTTCTTCCCGGCCGCGTCGGCGGGCGACGACATCCTCCTGTACGACCACGAGGCGCGGTCGCGGCCGCTCGCGACGATCCACACCCTCCGCCAGCAGCTGGAGAAGCCCGAGGGGCAGCCGCTCGAGGCGCTCGCGGACTACGTCGCGCCGCTGTCCAGCCCGCGCCGCGACCACCTCGGCCTCTTCGCCGTGACGGCCGGCATCGGCGCCGACGCGCTCGCGCGCTCCTTCGAGGCCGCGCGCGACGACTACTCCGCGATCCTCGTCAAGGCGCTCGCGGACCGACTCGCCGAGGCGTTCGCCGAGATGCTCCACGCGCGCGCCCGCGCGGACTGGGGCTACGCGCGGGGCGAGGCGCTCTCGCACGAGGACCTCCTGAGAGAGCGGTACCGCGGCATCCGGCCGGCGCCGGGCTATCCCGCCTGCCCGGACCACACGGAGAAGCGAACGCTCTTCGACCTCCTCGGGGCGGAGGAGACGACGGGGATCCGCCTCACGGAGACGTTCGCGATGACGCCGGCGGCGTCCGTTTCCGGTTTCTACTTCGCGCATCCCGACGCCCACTACTTCGCGGTCGGGCGTCTGGGAAGGGACCAGGTCGAGGACTACGCGCGGAGGAAGGGGCTCTCCGTAGAGGAGACGGAGCGCTGGCTCGCGCCGAATCTCGGCTACGACAGGGAGCGCGCCCCCGTGCCCGCCTCGGCGCCGCGCTGACGCTCGGGGCTCGCGCCCGCCGGCCGCCGTTCGCCGGCCCGGGCGGCCCGTTCGCCGATTTCGCGAGGACGCGCGGCCCCGGCGTGCGTACCTTGAGCGTGGAGGCAGACATGGAACCCGTTCTCCCGGTTCACCGCCCCGCCCGTTACGGACGCCTCTTCGTCGGGCTCCTCTTCATCGCGGGCGGCCTTCTCTTCACCCTCTCGAACTTCGGCATGATCCACCTGCGCGACGCGCGCCATTACTGGCCGCTCGTCCTCGTCGGGATCGGTCTCCTCCGGCTCGCCTCGCGGAGCGTGTTCTCCGGCCTCGTTTTCCTGGGGCTCGGCGTCCTCTTCCAGCTGCGCGAGCTGGACATGTTCTGGTTCCGCCTCGAATGGCTCTTCCCGCTCGTCTTCGTCCTCGTCGGTCTGAGAATCGTCACGGAGGGGTTCCGGCGCCGCTGGCCGCCCCCGCAGAACGCGGCGGGACCCGGCGGCCTGATCAACGAGTGGGCCGTTTTCGGCGGCGGCGACCGGCGGATCTCGACCGAGTTCTCCGGAGGCCAGGCGAACGCCGTTTTCGGCGGCTTCAACCTCGACCTCCGGAATTCCACGATGGTCGGCGACTCGGCCGCGATCGACGTCTTCTGCTTCTGCGGCGGAGGCGAGATCCGCGTGCCGGAGGGCTGGAACGTCGTCCTGAAGGTCGTCGCGATCTTCGGCGGCACCGACGACAAGACGCGCCACGACCTGTCCCCCGGCTCGTCGGCGGCGGGCGGCGCGCCCCCGAAGACCCTCGTCGTCACCGGATTCATCGTCTTCGGCGGAATCGGCATCAAGAACTGAGGGCGCGCCGTGCACCCGCTGCTCGCACGGCCCGCGTCCTTCGCGGTTTACCTCCTCGCGTGGATCCCGCTCGCGGCGATCCTCGGCGCGCTCCTCGTCCTCGCCGGGGGGATGACCGCCCTCGAGGCCGCCGTCGTCTCGCCGCTCCTCGCCGGCGTCTATGCCTTCGTCTGCCTCTCCTCGTGGTACCTGTGCGTCGCGTTCCCGATCGCGACGTCGCGCCTCGTCCCGCTCGCCGTCACGCTCACCGTGGCGTCGGTCGTCGCCGCGTCCCTGTGGGTGCTCTGGGGCGCGACGCTCGGCGCCCTCCTCGCGCTCGCCCCGCCGTTCGTGAACCTCCCGGAGGCCCTCCGCGGGGCGACGCCCGTGGTCTTCCTGCTCGGCCTCCTCCTCTACCTTCTCGCGGTCGCCCTCCACTACCTCCTCGCCGCCGCGCGCGAGGCCCGCGAGCGCGAGGCGCGCGAGGCCGAGCTCAGGACGCTCGCGCGCGAGGCCGAGCTGCAGGCCCTCAAGGAGCGCCTCAACCCGCACTTTCTCTTCAACGCCCTGAACTCGATCGCGTCCCTCGCCGCGACGCGGCCCGACGAGGCGCGCCGGATGTGCGCCCTCCTCTCGGACTTCCTCCGCACGACGCTCGGGCTCTCCGGCAAGGCCGAGATCCCGCTCTCGGAGGAGATCGCGCTCGCCCGGCGCTACCTCGCGGTGGAGCGCGTGCGCTTCGGAGACCGGCTCGGCGTCGCCGAGGACCTCGACCCGACGGCCGCGGACACCCCCGTCCCGCCGCTCCTCCTGCAGCCCCTCGTCGAGAACGCCGTCAAGCACGGGATCGCCGGGAGGCTCGACGGCGGGACGCTCACGCTCGTGACCAAGCGGTTCGGCGACCGCGTGTCCGTCGTCGTCGAGAATCCGGCCGACGCGGACGCCCCGGCCGCTCCGGGCACGGGGCTCGGGCTCGCGAACGTCGCGCGGCGGGTGGCCGCCTCGTGGGGCGATTCGGGCCGGTTCGCGGCGCGCCGCATCGACTCGCGCTTCCGCGCCGAGATCGAGCTGCCCGCGCGGGCGTGACCCGGCGCCGAGAGGTCCGCCGGTCAGCGCGGCTTCGGCAGACTCTCGAGGAACTCCCGGGCGACGTCGGCGGGACGCCGGTGCTCTCCGGCCACCTCCTCGTTCAGGCGCCTCATCCGGGCGGCGGTCAGAGTCCCGGACAGCTCCTCGAGCGCGGCCCGGGCGCGCGGCTCGCGCGCGAGGGCCTCCGAACGCACGACGAAGGCCGCCTCGTATGGCGGGAAGGAGCGGCGGTCGTCCGCGAGGACGACGACGTCGAGGACGGAGAGGAGCCCGTCCGTCGCGTTCGCGGCGATCATGTCCACCTCGTCCGCCTCGAGCGCCTTGTAGAGCAGTCCGAGATCCATCGTCCTCGGACTCCCCGCGAGCGGGAGGGCGTACGCCCTCTGGAGCCCCGCGAGGCCGTCGGGCCGGTCGAGGAACTCGTAGCCGACGCCGAGCCTCCAGCCCCGCTTCCGCCGGGCCGCGTCGCCGAGCGTCGCGATCCCCGAGGCGCGCGCGTCCGCGCCGCGGATCACGAGCGCGAACGTGTCGTCGAAGCCGAGCGGCCGGAGCCACACGAGCTTCCAGCGCGACCGGTATTCCGAGGCGACGCGGGCGAAGACGGCGCCGGGGTCGGGCGGCGGCGGGAGCCTGAGGACGGACGACCACGCCGTCCCCGTGTACTCGGGATAGAGGTCGATGTCGCCCGCGACGAGCGCCTCGTGAGCGAGGAGAGTTCCGCCGAGGTCCAGCCGGCGGGTCACGCGCGCCCCGAGCCGCCGCTCGAGCTGCTGCGCCGCGATCTCGCCGAGGATCGTCTGCTCGGTGAAGTTCTTCGACCCCACGACGAGGGCGCGCGGCCTCCCGCAGCGGGCGAGGGCGAGCGTCGACAGGCCCGCGAGCATCGCGAGGACGGCGGGAGCGGTCCGACGGGCGCGAGCCCTCACGCGGGGGAAAGCCGCCGCTCGGCCCATCCCAGCCCTCCGTCCGCCGCGAGGGCGAGGAGCGCCGCGGGGACGGCGCCCGCGAGGATCTGGCCCGTGTCCACCGACGCGAGGCCGCGGAAGATGAAGACGCCGAGGCCCCCGGCCCCGATCGCCGCGGCGATCGTCGCCGTCCCGACCGTCTGGACCGCGGCCGTCCTCACGCCCGCGAGGATCGTCGGCGCGGCGAGCGGCAGCTCCACGCGAAGGAGCCGCTGGCGCGGCGTCATCCCCATCGCGACGGCCGACTCCAGGACGGACGGCTCGACGCCGAGGAGGCCCGTGAGCGTGTTGCGCAGGATCGGCAGGAGCGCGTAGAGAACGAGCGCGACGATCGCCGTCCGGCGGCCGATCCCGCCGACGAGGGGCAGCGGGATGAGGAAGCCGAAGAGCGCGAGGCTCGGAATCGTCTGGGCGACGTTCGCGAGGGAGAGAGCCCACGCCCGGGCTCCTCGCCTGCGGCTGAGCGCGACGCCGGCCGGGACGCCGGCGAGGCAGGCCGCGGAGAGCGCCGTGAGGACGAGCACCGCGTGCGCGAGCGTCTGGTCGAGGATCTCCGGCGCGAGGCCTTCCCTCATGCGTCCTCCAGCTTCCAGTCGAGGCCCGCGAGAAACGTCCGGGCCTCGTCGCCCGCCGCGGCGAGGAATTCGCGCGGCGTTCCGAGCGTATCGATCCGCCCTCCCGAGAGGAGCGCGACCCGCGTCGCGAGGCCGAGCGCCTCCCGGACGTCGTGCGTGACGAAGAGCGAGGTCTTCGTCCACGACTTGCGGAGCCTCACGAACTCCCGCTGGAGGGTCCGCCGCGTGAGCGGATCGAGGGCCGCGAACGGCTCGTCCATGAGGAGGATCGCCGGCTCGGCGGCGAGCGCCCGGACGACGCCCACGCGCTGCCGTTGGCCGCCGGAGAGCTGCCGGGGCATCCGTCCGCGGAATTCGGCGGGCTCCAGGCCGACGCGCCCGAGGAGCTCGTCGACGCGCGCGTTGATCCGCGCGCTCTCCCAGCCCTCGAGGGAAGGGACGAGCCCGACGTTCTCGGCGACCGTGAAGTGCGGGAAGAGCCCGGCGTCCTGGAGGACGTAGCCGATGCGCCTTCGCAGGCGGATGGCGTCCCAGGCGCGCGTGCTCTTCCCCTCGACGAAGACGTCCCCTGACGTCGGAAAGAGGAGCGCGTTGACCATCCGGAGGGCCGTCGTCTTGCCGGCGCCGCTCCGGCCGAGGAGGACGAGCGTCTCGCCCGCGAAGACGTCGAGGTCGAGGTCCCTGAGAATCTCCTTCCCGCGCACGCCGTAGGAAACGCGGCGGAAGGAGATCACCGGTTCCATCCGAGAATCAGTATATCGGCGGCCGCGAGGCCTCTTTCATGCCAACGAGTGGCACATGTGCTTCCGGGAACAGCCGGCGGCAGCAGCCCGCGTGCCGGACGCCGATTTGACGTATCCCGCGCCGCATCCCACATTGGATTCAGGTGCCGAACATGTCACGCACGAAATGCCTCGGGGCCTGACGGCTTCCCGCCGGGGCGTTCACCACACACCGTCTGAAATGGGAATCGCGGAGCGTTCCGCCGGATGAGCGGCCCGTCACCCGCGGTTCCGAAGGGAGTTCCCGTGTTCAAGGCGCTCGAACTCTTCGTCCAGGCTCACCCGCTTCTCGCCCTGGCGAGCCTCGTCCTCCTTCTCGCGGCGTTCGGGGCGGCGCTCCTCCTTCGCTACATCCCGAACAACCGCGTCGGGATCGTCGAGAGGCTCGTCAGCCAGAAGGGCTCCGTGGCGACCGGCCTCATCGCGCTGCACGGCGAGGCGGGCTTCCAGCCGCAGCTCCTGCGCGGCGGCTGGCACGTCGTTCCGCGCCTCTTCAACCGTGTCCACCGGGTCCCGCTCGTGACGATCCCGCAGGGCAAGATCGGCTACGTCTTCGCGCGCGACGGGCAGCCGCTTTCCCCGACGCAGACGCTCGCCTCGGCCGGCAAGGCGCCCGACTATCAGGACGCGGCCGCGTTTCTCTCGGGCGGCGGCCAGCGCGGGCCGCAGCGCATGGTCCTCCGCGAAGGAACGTGGGCGATCAACCTCGCGCTCTTCGCGGTCGTGACCGATTCCGGCGTCCTCCAGCTTCCGCTCGACCGGCAGGACGAGGAGGTTCTCCGCCGCATGGCACAGCTCATCGCGGAGCGCCAGGGCTTCACGCCGGTCGTGATCCGGGGCGGCGACGACCTCGTCGGTATCGTGACCGTGCACGACGGCCCGTCTCTTCCGGAGGGAGAGATCATCGCGCCCGTCGTCGGCGACGACGCCGCCCAGACCGCGAGATACCACAACAAGTTCCAGGACGCCGAGAAGTTCCTCCTTGCGGGAGGCCAGCGCGGCCGCCAGCTCGAGGTGCTCGTCGAGGGCACGTACGTCCTGAACCGCCTCTTCGCGACGGTCGAGATGATCCCCAAGACCGTCGTCGAGGTCGGATCGGTCGGCGTCGTCGTGTCGTACACGGGCCGCGTCGGCGTCGACCTCTCGGGCCCGGAGTACGCGCACGGCGAGACCGTCAGCGCCGGCTGCCGCGGCGTGTGGAGCGTCGCTCTCGGTCCCGGCAAGTACGCGTTCAACACCTACGCGGGCCGCGTCGTGACGGTCCCGACGACGAACATCATCCTGAAGTGGATCCGCTCGGAGATGGGCTCGCACCGCCTCGACGAGAACCTCTCGGAGATCGGCCTCATCACGAAGGACGCCTTCGAGCCGACGCTGCCGCTCTCGGTCGTCATCCACATCGATTATCGCAAGGCGCCGCTCGTCATCCAGCGCTTCGGAGACATCAAGAAGCTCGTCGAGCAGACGCTCGACCCGATGGTGTCGGCGTACTTCAAGAACGTCGGCCAGACGCGGACGCTTCTCCAGCTCATCCAGGACCGCAGCGCGATCCAGGACGCGGCCTCGCGGGAGATGAAGGAAAAGTTCGCGCGCTACAACCTCGAGCTCGAGGAGGTGCTCATCGGGACGCCGGGCGCGGCGCCCGGAAGCTCGATCGAGCAGATCCTGAACCAGCTTCGCGCCCGGCAGGTCGCCGCCGAGCAGGTCGAGACGTACACCCGCCAGCAGACGGCGGCCGTCAAGGAGAGAGAGTTGAGGGAGGCCGAGGCCCGCGCGAAGCAGCAGTCGCTCCTGACGGAGTCCGAGGTCTCGATCACGGTCCAGTCAAACCAGGGCAAGGCGGAATATCAGCGCTCGCTCCAGCAGGCCGCGCAGATCCAGGCGCTCGCGGACGCGGAGGGCAAGAAGGTGCGCATCCTCGCGGACGCGGACGCCGCGCGCATCCTGGCCGTCGGAGGCGCCGAGGCCGACCGGGCGGCGCGCGTCGGCGTCGCGCAGGCGGTCGCGGCCGAGGAGCAGGTCCGCGCCTACGGCGGACCCCGGTACCAGGTCGCGCAGGCGGTCCTGTCCCGGTTCGCGGAGGCCATCGAGAAGTCGAAGGTCGACATCGTCCCGCGCGTCATGGTGGGGGGCGGCGGAGCGGACGGTTCGCGGACGGGCAACGTCCTCGAGGCGCTCCTCGCGCTCTTCGTCGCGAATCAGGCGGGCGGCGACGGCGCCAGCGCCGCCGCGCGGCCCGAGGTCGAGGCGATGAAGGAGAAGCTCCGCTCGGCCGTCTTCGGCAAGCCGGCGTGAACCAGGGGGCGGGAGGCACGGCGCGGGCGCTATCCTCGCGCCGTGGCCTCCCGCCCTCTCGGCGTCGTGATCGTGGACGACGAGGAGCTCGCCCGGAGCCTCGTCGCCGAGCTTCTCTCCGCCCACCCCGACGTCGCGGTCCTCGCGTCGTGCGCGAACGGCTTCGAGGCCGTCAAGGCCGTCGCCGAGAAAAAGCCCGACGTCCTCTTCCTCGACGTCCAGATGCCGCGCCTCGACGGCTTCGAGGTCCTCGAGCTCATCGAGCGCGACGCCGAGGGCCGGCCCGCCGTCGTGTTCACGACCGCGTACGACGAGTACGCCCTGCGCGCCTTCGACGCGAACGCCGTCGACTACCTCCTCAAGCCCTTCGACCGTGCGCGCTTCGACACGGCTCTCGAGAGGGCGCGGACCCGCATCGGCGCCGCCCGCCCGGCGCCCCCTCCCGCGCCGCGGCGCGAGGGCCCCCTGTCGCGCGTCGTCGTGAAGGACGGCGTGACCGTGACCGTCCTGCCGGTCGACACGATCGACTTCGTGAAGGCCGAGGACGACTACGTCCTCCTTCGCGCTTCCGGGAAGAGCCACCTCAAGCAGCAGACTCTCGCGAGCCTCGAGGCGGCTCTCCCGAAGGACCGCTTCGTGCGCATCCACCGCTCGTATCTCCTGAACCTGGATCGCCTGAAGAAGGTCGAGCCGGGAGAGACCGGAGCGCCGACGGCCGTCCTCGCGGACGGGACGCGCCTCCCCGTGAGCCGCGCCGGCGCGCAGCGCCTGAGCGAGGTTCTCGGCCGCTGAGCGCGTTAGAGTCTCCCGGTGGTCTGGTTCTTCGGGAAGAAGCCGCGGGCGGACTGGCGCGACAAGCCGCGCGCCATCGAGAGCGAGATCCCGAAGGACGGCGACCGCGCCGGGCCGGTCCCTCCTCCGCCGCGCACGCCGCACGCGCCGGACGTGGCGGTCTGTGCGTTCGCGGCGGTTCCCTCTCCGCGCCTGCTCCGGCTCGACGAAGGCACCGCTGGTTTCTTCCTAGAAGGGAGTGAGGGCAAGGACCGATCTTCGGCGCTGCTCGTCCTGTCTTCTTCCGGCGCAGCCCGGGGCGGCGGGGCGGCCGCGGCAGGGGAAGCGGCCGCCCCGCCGCCCCCGTCCCCCGGCGACGTGCTGATCTGGTCGAACGCGACACGCGCGGCGCCGGCGGGGCCCGGCGCCACGTCCCCCTCTTTCTCATTCGAAGAAATTTCCGGATCCTCTCCCCGACCCCACCGTCACATCAGAAGGGACGACCTCTCCGGCCGCGGCGTCCCGGGCATCACGGGCCTGCGCACGCGGCACGCGGGCGGCGGGCTGACGGTCCTGCGCCTCGGGCCGCCGCCCGGCGCGCGCTGGGTCTTCGTCGGGCTCGACGTGATCGCGGTCTTCGCCGGAAAGCTCACGCTCGTCGACGGCGACGTGCCGAAGGTCGTTCCGGCCGCGCACGTCGCCCTGGTCGGCGACCCCACCGCCACGCTCTACCTCGAAGCCGGAAACGACTCGGCTCTCGGCGTGGCGCTCGGTCGGGCGGGGCTCGTCGCGGCCCTCGGCTGAGCCGCGCGTAAGCGCATCCTCGGTTCCGGGCCGTCCGCGTGTCTAGAATGCTCGGGCCCGGAGGAGAAAATGGCCGATCCCAGGAACGCCGCCGACGCGCCGGTCCCCGCGGCCCGGCACGGCTCCGAGATCGTCCCGACGGTCAACCCCAAGGGCGAGATGGCGTGGGAGAGCTCGCCGTCGCGGTACATCGCGAAGGTGAGCCTCGCGACCGGCCGGGAGATCCTCCGTCCGATCGATCCCGACGACCTCCTCGTCCACGCCCACCGGGACAAGAACCCGATCGAGGTCACGGCGCAGTTCCTCGCGAGCCGCGCGATTTCGTGGACGGGCAACGAAGAGACCGTGAGGGATGGCCTGCGCCGGGTGAATCTCCTCGGCCTCAGGCTCGCCGAGGCGCTCGGGCAGGCGACGGGCAGCCATGCCGTCGAGAAGCAGGCCAAGAGGCTCATCGGCGTTTCCGAACGGGACATCTTCTTCAAGTTCCGCGAGGCGTCGCACCTCTCCGAGAAGGAGGTCAAGGCGCGGATCGAGAAGCTCCAGAAGGACGCGCGCGCGCTCCTCCGAGCCCGGGGCCGGAACCCGAGGCTCCACGTCCTGCTGACGGGCGCGACGGGCTTTCTCGGCAAGGAGCTGCTCTTCCAGGCGGCGCGGGACCGGCGGATCGAGCGCGTCGTCTCCGTCGTCCGGCCCGAGAGGATCCGCGATCCGAAGACGAAGGAGGTCGTGAAGGTTCTGACCCCGAAGCAGCGCGGCGCGCTTCTCCTCCGGCGCCTCGCGATCCCGGCCCGGAAGGCGAAGAAGTTCGTCTTCGTCGACGGCGACATCGAGAAGCCCGACCTCGGGATCGACCCGAAGGAGCTCTCCCGCCTCCGGCGCTCGATCACGCACGTCGTCCATTGCGCGGCGAGCGTCGCCTTCGACGACACGTACGAGAACTCGTTCCGGGCGAACGTCCAGGGTGCACGCAACGCCCTCGGGTTCTCGCTGGGCCTCCAGGGCGCGAGAGGCTCGAAGTTCATCCAGCACGTCGCGATCGAGACGTCCTACATCCACGGCCGCAAGAAGCGGACGACGGCCCAGGAGTCCGCGCTCGTCTTCCCGCGCAACTTCTACAACAACTTCTACGAGCTCACGAAGGCGATGGCCTCCCTCGAGACGGACTACACGCTCATCGAGAAGGGCCTGCGCGTCTCGCAGCTCCTCCCGTCGATCGTGATCGGCCACAGCAAGACGGGGAACAACCGCGGCGACACGAAGGTCGTGAACGCGCCGATCAACGCCTTCGGGAGGAGCAAGGAGGCGATGGAGGCGCTCCAGTCGGACGCCGTCGGGCGCGGGAAGGCCTGGCTCATCGGGTCCATCGCGCAGGCGTTCCCCGGCGACCGCTCGGCCGAGCTGAACCTCGTGCCCGTGGACCGCGTCGTGGAGGGGATCCTCGCCTCTCTCACCGTACCGGCGTCGATCGGCGAGCGCATCCACCTCGCGACGGACAACCGGATCCGGTCGGAGGACATCGCGCGGATCACACGCGAGGAGATCGGGATCGACGTGCGCCTCGCGGACCCGACGCTCTTCCGCAACGTGACCCTCCCGGTCGTCAAGACGATCCTCGAGAAGGGCGGCGAGCCGAAGCTCGCGAACGCGCTCGAGAAGCTCGGAACGATCTTCGGCGGCTACAACGAGTGGGGCCAGCCGATCCACGACGTGGGGAACGACGTCAGGATCCTCGGCCTCCCGCTCCGGCGCCCGAACACGGAGGACGCGTTCCGGATGCTCTGCCGGCACAACAAGTACGTGCAGGAGTTCGGCAGGGTCCGCGACCTCGACGAGATCGCGCGCCGCGAGCGGCTCTGGGAGAAAGTCCTCGCGGACATCGAGCACACGAGCGGCCGCGAGGCGGCGGCGATCCCGCCGGCCGACTTCCGCCGCCTCGTCGCCCAGAGGCTGGAGATCAAGGGGTTCAAGGAGAGGGAAAAATAGCCTGGATTCAGACCGTGAACGGGTTCACGATCCGGACCCCGGTCGCCGCGACGTCCTTGACGTTCCGCGTGGCGAGGACGAGGCCGTGGACCTTCGCGGTCGCGGCCATGAGTCCGTCGACGACGGGGATGGGATCCGGAACACTCATGCGGCCCCACTCCTCGGTGACCCTCAGATCCACGGGGAGGATCCTCTCCTCGTAGCCCGCGACCAGGCGGGCGAGCCAGCGGTCGAGGGCATGGGCCGTCGCGGCGTCCTTCCGGCGGATCCTCTCGATTCCGCGCCGGATTTCGCCGACGACGAGGATGCTCAGGTAGAGATCCTCCGCGCCGACGCGGCCCAACCACTGGACGACGTTCGCGTCGGCCCGCTCCCCTTTGCGACATGAACGACGTCAGAAGCGCCGGAACGCCGGAGGAGCAGGGCGCATACCCCCGGATGCTTCAGGCCGTCGGCCTCCTCGTTCTGGCGGCGGGCGCTCGCCAACTGGCGGGCGCACCGGCTCGTCAGACCGGCCTTAGCCTCTTCGCGAGGAGGCCCGTGGCGAGCGAGAGGTCGAGGTCCGCGAGGAGGAGTCCCTCGTCGCCGTAGGGCTGGTACGCGAGGAGGGTGCCGTCGGGCCTCACGACGGCCGACGTCGTGGCGGAGCCTTCGGCCGCGTAGTTGCACGACGCGACGAAGACGGTGTTCTCCGCCGCGCGGCAGAGGAGCGCCTTCTCGTGGAACGTGTTCTTCGGATCCGCGAACGTCGTCGGCGCGTAGCCGCCGTCGCTGCCGATCTCGAGGTGCGGGTGGAAGACGACCTGCGCGCCCTGCCGCGCCGCGAATCGGACGGTCTCGGGATAGCGCCATCCTTCGTGGCAGATGACGACGCCGAAGGTGAGCGGGCCGATCGCGAAGACGCGGCGGGACGCTCCCGGCGTGTACGTCCCGTCCTCGGTCGGGTCGAGCTGGACCTTGTCCTGGAAGCCGAGACGCGCGCCGTCGGGCCCGATCACGAGCGCGGTCGCGTAGAGCGCCCCGCCCTCGACGCGCTCCGTCCCGAGGACGACGCCGATCCTGGCTCTCGCGGCGGCCGCCGCCACGCGCCGCCACGCGCTCTCGAGGAACCCGGCGTCCGGGGGAGGCGGCGTCTTCCCGAGACCGCGGTAGCCCGGGACGTAGCACTCCGCGAAGCAGACGACGAGCGCGCCGACACCCGCGGCCCGCTCGACGGCGTCCTCGGCCTTCCGGACGGATTCCTCGGGCGTCTCCGGATACCGGAGGTTCGCGAGAGCGACGAGGACGTTCGTCCCGCTCACGGCAGGGCGAGGAGATACTCCGCCATCGCGGAGAGCTCCTCTTCGGGCAGGTACCCGAACTTCGGCATCTTCGAGCCCTCGACGTATTTCTTGGGATCCTTGAAGTGGCCGACGAGCCACGCCTCGTCGCGCTTGCCGAGGAGGTGCTGCAGCGCGGGGCCCTTGCGCCCCCCGTCGCCGTAGATCTGGTGGCACTGCCGGCAGTCCTCGCGGTCGATCGCGGCGCCGCCCACACGGATCGGCGCGGGGAGCGACGCGAACGACTCCCCCTCTCCCACCGCCCGCACGTACTCGAGGAGCGACGGGATGTCCTTGTCGGGGTCCTCGCCGCCCTCCTCCACGGGCGTCGCCGGCTTCGGCGTCCTCTCCTTCACGTGCGCGACGAGCGCCTCGCCCGTCAGCGCGTGGGACCTCTCCGCGAGCGGGAGCATCGTGGCGCCCGCCGCGCCGGCCGCCGCGCCTTCTCCGCCCGCGAGACGGCCGTCCACGCCGTGGCAGGAGACGCAGCCTCGGGCGGTGTAGGACGCGAGGCCGCCGAGAAGACGCGGGTCCGGCACGTCGCCTCTCCCGAGGCCGGACGGAGCCTTCACCTTCGGCGCGTCGAGCGCGCCGAAGACGAGGAGCGCGAGGAGGCCCGCGCCGGCGAGGGCGCCCCAGACGAGGACCGCCTTTCGGTCGCGCGGCCGGCGCGTGGCGCCCCGGTCGAGCCAGGGCACGAGCGCGAGGAGGAGCATCGAGACCCCGGGCAGGACGGCCGTGCCGATCGGCTCGAGCGGACCCCTGAAGAACTTCAGGAGCTGGAAGAGCGGCAGGAAGTACCACTCGGGACGCGGCACGTAGGCCGTGTCCGTCGGGTCCGCGAGGCGCTCGAGCGGCGCGGGCGAGATCGCGGCGAGGAAGAAGAGGAGAAGGACGAGCGCGAGGCCGACGACCGCGTCCCGCGCGGCCTGGAACGGGAAGAACGGCTGCCGCGGGTCGGGCTCCGAGGTGGGGCCGGCGTGGCCGTGCTTTCGGAGGAGGAGGAGATGTGCGGCGACGAGACCGAGCGCGAGGATCGGGAGGAGGACGACGTGGACGGCGTAAAAGCGCGTGAGCGTCGCCGCGCCGACGGCACCTCCGCCCGCCATCGCGCGCGAAGCCGCCTTTCCGACGAGCGGCAGCGCCACGGGCACCCTCGTGCCGACGACGGTCGCCCAGTACGCTTTCTGGTCCCACGGGAGGAGGTAGCCCGTGAAGCCGAACGCGAGGATCACGAGAAGGAGCGCGACGCCCACGAGCCAGTTCAGCTCGCGCGGCTTGCGGTAGGCGCCGAAGGCGAACGTCCGCGCGAGGTGGAGGACCGCGAGGAGGACGATCGCGGACGCTCCCCAGTGGTGGAGGCCGCGCACGAGGGCGCCGGCCGGGAGCCTCGTCTGGATCGCCTTGACGCTCTCCCACGCATGGTCGGGCGTGGGAGCGTACGAGAGCGCGAGCGCGAAGCCCGTCGCGACCTGGACGAGGAGCGCGAAGAGCGCCGCCGATCCCAGCGTGAAGAGCCATGCCCGACGAATCGGCACCCTCTCGTCCGCGAAGGCGCGCCAGAGCGTCGACGCGCCGGCCCGCGACTCAAGGAACGCGAGGAGCCGCTTCATGCCTCGAACGCCGCCGGGTCCACGGTCGCGCGCCCGCCCGCGATCGCGAGCGGGGCGCGCGCGAGCGGGCGGGGCGGCGGCCCGGCGAGGACGCGCCCGTCGGGCCCGTAGACGCCGCCGTGGCAGGGGCAGAGGAAGGCCTTCCGCGCCGCGTTCCAGGACACGCCGCAGCCGAGGTGCGTGCACGTCGTCGAGAGGGCCGCGAGCCCGCTCGGCGAGGAGGCGTCCTTCACGACGGCGAGCCTCTCCTTGACCTTGCGCGTCATGTAGCCGTCCTCGACGCGGCGCTCCACGACGACCTCGACGGCGCCGGCGGCGCCGCGCGCGACCGCGTCGAAGTCCTTCGCGGCGCCGAGGTCGAGGCGCGCGCCGCCCGCGGGCGGGCGCCGGACGACCGGCGAGAGGGCGAACGCGAGCGCCGCGCCCGCGGCCGACGCGCATGCGGCGGCGCCGGCGGCGATGGCGGTGAGCGTGAAGGCGCGTCGCGTGGGCATCGTCCGTCCCGAAAGGAGACCCTCGGCCCGGGAAGGATATTCCGGCTCAGCCTCTTCCGGGCCCGTAAATGAGAGCCGCGCAAACCGTGGCCCAGATCACAACGGTCGCGAGGAGACCGGCGTCCGTGAAGAGGTCCGACGTCGCGTCCTCGCCGCCGCCGCGCGCCTCGATGAGGCGCCAGCGGAAGAGGCCGAAGAGGACGATCGGCACGGTCGCGAGGAGGCGGTCCGTCCGGAACCACGCGATCGTCTCGGGCGCGACCGTGTAGAGCGCGTAGCAGACGATCGTCGTCCCGAGCGTGATGTTCTCGAACGCCTCGAGGAGACCCGACGGGACCTCCCTCAGGGACTCGCGTCCCGCGCTTCCGCGCGAGACGAGCTCGGAGCGGCGCTTGCTCAGCGCGAGGAAGAGGGCGAGGAAGAACGTGCAGAGGAGGAGCCAGTGCGACGGGGCGACCTGCGCGGCGGCCGAGCCCGCGAGGACGCGCAGGACGTAGCCGGACGCGACGATGAAGACGTCGAGAAGGGCGACCCTCTTGAGACCGAGCGAGTACAGGACCGTCACGGCCGCGTAGACGAGCGTCGCCGGGAGCGCCGCGGGAGAGGCGAGGAAGACGGCGAGAAGCGCGGCGAGAGCGAGGAGGGCGGCCGCGAGGAGCGCGGCGGAAGGCCGGAGCGCGCCCGAGGCGACCGGCCGGCTCCTCTTGACGGGATGCCCGCGGTCGGCCTCGGCGTCCATCACGTCGTTCAGGAGATAGAGGGCCGAGGCGAGCGCGCAGAAGGCGGCCGCGACGGCGGCGGTTCGGCCCGCGAGGTCCGGGCGGTCCGCGACCTTGCCGAAGAGGACGGGCGCGAGGACGAAGAGGTTCTTGACCCACTGGGCGGGCCGGAGCGCGCGGAAAAGAGGCGTGGCGGACAGGATTCCAGTCTACGCGATCTTGCTATTCTGGCCCGATCGCGATGCCCGGGCCGGACGCGCCTCTCCGTCTGGAAAACTGCGCCTGTCCGCTCTGCGGCGAGGCGCCTCCCGCGGACGCCCGCGCGGCCTTCCCGCCTTACCGCGTCGTGGACTGTCCGCGCTGCGCGCTGCGGTACCTCTCGCCGCGCGTCGCGCGCGAGGATCTGCCGCGCCTCTACGAGGGGCGCTACTGGGAGGGCGGCGGCACGGACGGCGGCTACGCGTCGTACGCCGAGATGGAGGCTCTTCTCGCCAGGACGTTCGCCCGCCGCCTGAGGTGGCTGGGGCCGCCGGTGCGAGGGGCGCGCCTTCTCGACGTCGGGTGCGGCCCCGGCGCGGGCCTCGACGCAGCGGGGGCGGCCGGCTGGGAGCCGTGGGGCCTCGACCTGTCCGCGGACGCCGTCGCGGTCGCGTCGTCGAGGCACCCCGGGCGCGTCGTGCAGGGGACGCTCGAGGATTCGCCCTTCCCCGGCGGGTTCTTCGACGCGATCACGGCCTTCGACCTCGTCGAGCACGTCTACGAGCCGCGGCGCTTCGCGGAGGCCCTTGCGGCCGTCCTCAAGCCTCGGGGCAGCCTCCTCATCGCGACGCCGAACGTCCAGAGCCTCCTCGCGCGCGCGACGGGGCGGAGGTGGGTGTCCTATAAGATTCCCGAGCACGTGACGTTCTACTCGAAGAGGACGCTCGCCGACGCTCTCGCGCCGCCGTTCCGGCTCGCGCGCGCGGCGCCCTGCGGGCAGCACGTCTCGCTTCCCTTTCTCCTCGAGCGCGTCGGCGCGGCGCTGCCCAAAGGCGGCGGGATTCTCCGCGGCGCCGCGCGCGCCCGCGCGCTCTCGGGCCTGACTCTCTACGCGAACTCGGGCTCGATGCTCGTCCACGCCGTCCGCGCGGACTGAACGCGTGGACGTCTCCGTCGTCCTGCCCGTCCACAACGGCGCGGCCTTCGTCGCCGCGAGCGTCGCGGGCCTCGCGGACTTCCTCGCGCGCCAGGCGTTCTCCTGGGAGATCGTCGTCGTGGACGACGGCTCGCGGGACGCGACGGCCGACGCGGTCCCGACCGGGCCGGGGATCCGCCTCGTGCGCCTCGGCGAGAACCGCGGGAAGTTCGGCGCGCTGAAGGAGGGCATGTCGGCGGCGACCGGGCGCTGCCGGATCTTCACGGACGCCGACGTCCCGTACGACCTCGAGGCGCTGCCCTACGTGGCCACCCTCGTGAACGGCCGCGGCTTTCACGTCGTCGTCGGGGACCGCTCGCTGACGGACTCGATCTACGGCGCGCGCCTCACGCGCTCGCGAGCCGCGGCGAGCCGCGGGTTCTCGCTCCTCGTCCGCCTCCTCGTCACGGGCGGCCTCTTCGACACGCAGTGCGGGCTGAAGGGCTTTCGCGGCGACGTCGCCTCGGCGCTCTTTCCGCTGCTCACCGTGGAGGGGTTCGCCGGAGACGTCGAGGTCCTCTACGTCGCCCTCAAGTACAACCTCTCGATCCGGCGGATCCCCGTGCGGCTGAGAAGGAACGAGAAGTCGACGATCCGGTTCGGCTCGCACGCGCCCGCGATGCTGCGCGACGCGCTCCTCCTGCGCGGCAAGTGGGACCGCGGACTCTACGCCTCCGACGCGCTCGCCGCGATCGCCGCGCAGGACTATTGGGCGCCGCCGCCGCCGGAGACGGCGGCGTGAGAGCCCGCGCCGCCGCCGCCGTCGCCTCCGCCGCTCTCGCCGCGCTCGTTTTCGCCTCGCCCGCGCCGGCTCAGCACGCATTCTCGATCGCGATCCCCGGCGCGGGCGCGCCGACGGGCGAGGTGGGTTTCTTCGACGCCTCCGGTCGGCGCGTCGGGCGGCTGACCGGGCTCGGCGACCCCGAGGACCTCGCGCCCGCGGGCGGCGACCGTTTCCTCGTCCTCGACCGCGCGGGCGGCCGGCTCCTCGAGCTCGACCCCGACGGCCGCGTCACGCGCGACCTGAAGACTCCGCCCTCGAACCCGGCCCCCGAACGCCTCGCACTCCTTCCGAACGGGCACGTCCTCCTGTCGGCCGAGCCGCGCGCCACCGAGATCGACGCCGAAGGCCGCGTCGTCGCCGAGTTCGACGCGCCGCCGAACGTCAGGCTTCTCGGCGCGGCACGCCTCGCGGACGGGAGCACGATCTTCTCGTCCACCGAGGAGCCCGAGCCCATCCTGAGGCGCCTTGCCGGCGCGACGGACTACGAGCCCGTCCCGCTCGGCGCGGGCTACGGGCACGCGCGTTACGCGATGCGCCTCTGGGCCGACGGCGCGGCCTCGTCCACGTTCCTCCTCTGGCACCACGACCTCGCGGGCGTCAACCGGATGGCCATCGAGGCCGGCCGCCTCGTCTCGAAGGTCTACTACCCGCTCCCGCTCACGTGGAAGGCGACGGCGGACGAAAAGGGAGGCGTCGTGGCGATCTCGGACTCGTTCGAGATCCTGCGCGCGCTCCCCGACGGCGTCGTGACGCGCCTCCAGGTTGCGTTCTACCCGATGGGCGCCCTCTACCTCCCCGGGCGCGACCTGTTCGCGGTCTCGTACGTGCGCGTGCCCGGGGCCGCGTGGCCGGAGAGCTGGCGCGAGGGCGCGTCCCGGACCCGGTTTCCGTGGAGGAAGTTCGCGCTCTTCGTCCTCGCGGGCGCGGCCCTCGGCGCCGCCGTGTTCATCGGGCGCGGCCGGCCGGCGCTCGAGGCGCGCGTCCCCGCCCCCGACTCGTCTCCCGCTCCGCGCCCGGGGACGCGGCCCTCTCTCGCGCGCCGCGTCCTCTCCACGATCGCCGCGTTCGTGCCGCTCGCGCTGTACCTCGCCGCGCTCGTCCTGACGCGCCGCGGCGTCCTCGATCTCGACGTCGAGTTCCACGCGGGCCGCGACGTGCCTCTCCTCGCGGGCTTCGGCCTCGCGCTCGCCGCCGCGCTCTGGGACCGCGTCGCGACGCGGCGCAGGGATCCCTACTGGCAGGCCGTCCTCGCCGCGCCTGCGGAGGACCGGCGCCTGCTTCTCGCGCTCCTCGCGGGCGGCGTCGCGCTCCTTTCGGGCATGGCCCTCCTCTACCACTGGCGCGCCGCGAAGGCGCCCGAGTCCGATTCGGCCAGCCTCTGGGTCGCGCTCCACGCGCTCGTCGTCGGGATGGTCGCGGCCGCGTTCCGCGGCCGCGTGCGCCTCCGGGAGACCGTCCGCGTCCACTGGCCGGTCGTCGTTCCGTTCGCCGCGGCGTGCGTGACGCATCTCTACCGCCTCCTCGACGTCCCGAAGAACATCCACTTCGACTTCGTCTACTGCTCGGTGTCGGCCCTCGAGCTGATGAAGGGCCGGCTCGCGAGCATCTTCCAGACGGGCTTCGTGCCCGTGCCCGTCGCCGGTCTCCTGCCCGAGATGGCCGGCTTTCTCATCGCGGGTCCGACGGAGCTCGGCTTCCGGCTGGGTCCCGCTCTCGCCGGCATCTCCGGCGTCGTCGCCGTGTACGTCCTCGGGGCCACCTGGCGCTCGCGCGCGACCGGCCTCCTCGGCGCGATCTTCCTCGCGGGCGCGGTGCCCTGGATCCACTTCAGCCGCATGTCCACGACGGGCGTGTCGGCCGTCGCGGGGCTCTGGCTCCTCGTCTTCTTCGCGCTCGCCCTGAAGACGAACCGCGCGGGATGGTGGCTCCTCGGCGGCTGGGTCGCGGGCTGGTGCTTCTACCTCTGGCCGGCCTCGCGCGTCGCGCCGGTCGCGTGCTTTCTCGCGGGGCTCCTCCTCGCGTTCCGCTCGCCGCGCGCGACCGCGCGCCGCTGGGCGGGTCCGCCGCTCATGGCGCTCGTCTTCCTCCTGTGGCTCGTCCCGCTCCTCCCGGCGTGGGCCGCGTCTCCGAACCTCGCGCTGCCGCGCGCGCAGGAGACGCTCGAGGTCTACAAGCCCCAGGGCGGCCTGGACCGCGCGCGGCTCGCGGACTCCTTCGGGCGTCCCCTCGCGCTGAGCGCGGGCTGGTTCTTCGCGACCCCGGACCAGAGCAGCCAGGGCTCGATGTCGCCCGCGCTCAACACGGCCGAGGCGACGCTCCTCGTCGTGGGTGTCGCGGTCGCGCTCGCGGCGGGCTTCTCGCTGAACGTCCTCCTCCTTCTCCACGTCGCTCTCGTGCTCCTCGTCCTCGGCGCGTTCGCGGGCTCGCCCCCCTGGTACACGCGGATGCTCCCGAGCCTCCCGGTCGCGTGCACGTTCATGGGCGCGGCCGCGGCGGCCCTGCTCGAGAGCCTGCGCCTGCCGTCGACGCGCTCCGTCCGCGCCGGAGCGCTCGCCCTCGCCGCGCTGGCCGCCCTCCAGCTCTCGCCCGCCACGAATCTCAGGCGGTACGTCGCCTACGAGACCGAACAGCGGCCGATGTGGGAGGCGACCGCCCTCGGCCGCAAGCTCGAGACGCTCGGACCCGGCCGGACGGTCTACATCATCTCGACGGGCCGCCCGGACTGGGCGCTCAACGTGAACGGCGAGAGGCCGCCGCGCCTCGGCGAGATGCTGCCGTACGTGTGGAACCTGCACCTCGTCGAGATCAAGGAGCTCGAGGACGACACCCCGTTCGCCGACGGCCCGAAGGCCATCATCGTTCCGCGCGAGCGGATCGCGGCCGACCTTCCGCGGCTCGAGGCCAGGTTCCCCAAGGCGCGCGTCGAGGAGCTGCCGGGCGTCGGCGGGCCATGGGCCGAGATGCTCCTGGTCGATTGAGCGGGCGCGCTATTTCGGCCGCGTCGCCGAGACGGTGAACTTGGTCGCCGCGAGGCGGCGCGGCTCGGCCGAGGGCTCGAGGAGCCAGATCTCGAGGGCGTATTCGCCGCTCGCCCAGCCCGCCGTGTCCGTCACGAAGCTCACCGTCCCGGGATCGGGGGGCAGCGCCTTGGTCTCCTCGCCGAGCTTCGTGCCCGCGGGGTTTCGCACCCACACGAGGCGCGTCGAGGAGCCCGGCTTCGTGTCGCGGATGCCGTAGGACACGAAGACCTTTTCGCCCTTGCCGAACGTGTCGCCCTCGCCGTGGACCTGGCCATCCGGTCCGAACGCGTAGCCGAGCCGGAAGGCGTCGACGCGCGGCTGGACGGTCGAGGGAGCGGCGCTCGCGGCGGCCGCGCCGGGCGGCGTGGCCGACGACGCGCCCGAGGCCGGTTTCGGCGCCTCCTTCTTCCCTCCGCAGGCCGAGAGCAGAACGGCCAGGGCACAGGCCGCGATCCACGGGTCGGTTCTCGTGCGCTTCATGACCACTCCATCCGGCGTGCCGATCGGGTCCGGACTCCGGCTCCCGGCCGCACGCGCCCCGGAAAGTGCCGGAAAGGATAACGCCCCCGGCGCCGGATTTCCAACCTCAGGGCGTGATGAGGTACGGCGTGACGACGCGCTCGGCGCGCAGCGCGGAAACGGCCCCGGGCGGCAGGGCAGGCCGCGGTCCCGCGTCGGGGGGAGGACGGAGGACGGACGGCGGCACGAGGGACTCGACGCCTCCCGGGGGCACCCAGATCCAGTCGATCGCGGCGGGCCGGTGCACGACCTTGTAGACGATCTCCACCGCGTGCGCGCCGCGTGCGAGCCGCAGGGGCTCGAGACGATGGGCGCTGTCGTCGTCGGCGTCGACGCCCCGGGCCGGTCCTCCGTCGAGCGTCATCTCGACGGTCCCGCCGTTCGTGAGGAAGCCGAACGCGTAGGGTCCGTCGGCGGGCGCGAGGAGCGTGCCGCGCCAGCGCGCCGTCCACTCGCCGTCGAAGTCGAGGTCCGTGCCGAGGGACATCGCCGCGATCGTGGAGTCGAGACGCAGCTTCACGGGCCGCCCGGGCGCGGTGTACGTCCCGAGGAGGCCCTCGGGCGGCCCGTCCACCGCCCACAGCTCCGAGGGCCGCGTGCGCCGGAGCGACGACTCGCCTTCGGGCTGCCACCGGAACGGCGCCGCCGCGCCGCCGAGGGGCGCCCGGAAGTCGAGGCGGTGATCGCCTTCCGGCAGCGCGACCGTCGTCTCGCGCTCCTCCCCGCGCGCGTGCAGGATCTCGCGCCCGTCCACGGCGAGGACGCCGTCCTGGATCGA
>Ga0335085_10002689_pt1 | contig 32571 bp, 30 predicted proteins | sample Lox_Sample_45_FD_206712 | JGI IMG/M metagenome (GOLD analysis project Ga0335085, IMG submission 206712) | Soil microbial communities from Loxahatchee National Wildlife Refuge, Florida, United States - Lox_Sample_4.5 | ecosystem: Environmental > Terrestrial > Soil > Wetlands | place: USA... | reverse complement strand
GCGACCGCGACGAGCACGGCGACGAGGCCGAGCTTTACGAGGAGGATGTGCCCGTAGCTGGTGCTCGTCCAGCCGCTGATGCGAAAGCCCACCTGTCGCCACGCGGCGAACAAGCCGGTCGCGATGAGCACGACGACACACGCGAGCGCGAGGCGCGAGAAGGTCACCAGCGCGCGCCGGAGACCGCCGCTGAAGCCGCCTCCGAGTGCCGCGAGCAGCAAGACGACGAGCCCGCCGAGCCAGACGCTCATCGCGAGTACGTGGAGCGTGTCGAACACGACCGCGAACAGTGTCCAGTCGCCGGTGTCGGCGTGGCCCGCGAATCCGGGTGTCGCGGCGAGGACGACCGCAACGAGAGCGGCCGGGGCGATCCAGGCGATCGGCACGGCCTGTGCCCGATCCACGCGGCCGACGAAGAGCAGAAGAACCAACGCCACCACGAGGAGCAGCAGGCGAACCTGGGTCACGTGTCCGTAGTGGGTCTGCAGAACGTCGTGTACGACACGCCATCGGACTGCGTCACCGATCCCGGCGCCGGCCGCGTACGGGCCTTGCAACATGACAGCCGCGACGGTCGACAGGGTGAGGATGATCCAGCCGATCCACATGACGCGTCGCGTCCAGCGCGCCGCGCTGGTGCCGCGAGCGATCAGCACGAGGAACGCGCCGCCGCCGATCAAGAGCGCGAGCCCGGCGAACACGGCGGTGCGGGCGGCCGCGAAGAGCGCTCCCACCGTCGTGCTGCTCCTGGCGCTGGTCTCGGTCGCGCAGCCGTTGACCGACGGTGGGGCGCCGGCGCCGATTCGGAAGGAGTAGGTGCCCTGCACGGGATGCGAATCGGCAGAGATGACGCGCCACGCGACGAGATAGACGCCGGGATCCAGCTTCGGGATGTTCACGACGACGGTGTGGTCGGTCGTCGGCGAGTGATGCGGAGCGCCGGTCGTGATCCGCGACCCCGAACAGGTGTAGAGACGGATGGCCCCGAACGAGACCTCGACGTTTTCGTTGTAAGTGAGTGAGAGCTGAGGTGGTGATTGCAGCGCGACGCCGTCCTTGGGCGGATTGGTCGACTTCAGAATCGCGTGGGCCGAGGCGGGTGCCGCCGTCGCGAGCAAGACGATTCCGACGATGGCGGGCGCCGCGCACAACCTCGCCAGTCGCCCAGCTCTCATTCGGGCGTCACAATACGGCGTCAGGGGGCGGAAATCGTGCGCCGCCCGCCCCGTCGACGGCGGCTGCCGCGTCGTAGCGTGGTGCCATGCGCGTACGGGCCTTGCGAGTCGTTGTCGTCGCCGGCTTCGTATTCGCCATTGCGGTCGTGGCCGCGGCGCCGGCGTCGGCTCACACGATCTCGGGCCCGAAGGCAACGAACTGGCGTAGTCGCATCGTCTCGATGACACCCCGCGTGCCGGGTGTCAGCGTGCGAGTCGTCGACCTCGGAGCCAAGATCGAGCTCACCAATCGCACCGACAGCGAAGTCGTCGTGCTCGGTTACGAGGGCGAGCCGTATCTCCGTATCGGTCCGAACGGCGTGTTCGAGAACCTCCACTCGCAGGCGACGTATATCAACCGTACGCGGCAGGGCAGCTCGGTTCCGGCCGGCGTCGACACGTCGCCCGAGGCGAAGCCCGAATGGAAGAAGATCTCGGACGCGCATTCGCACCGCTGGCACGACCACCGCGCCCATTGGATGGGTGCGCAGCTCCCGCCGACGGTCGCGGCGGCGCCGGGTCGATTCGACCACCTGTCAACGCAGGCGATCATCTTCATGCACGATGGTCAGCGTGTACGTATCGATGTCGCGCTCGACTGGGTACCCGGTCCGAACCCGTGGCCATGGATCGTCCCGATCGCGTTGCTGTTCGCTCTCGGCCTCGCGCTCGCGCTCAAGACCGGGTGGTGGCGCGCGCTCGCGATCCTGCTTGCGGTTCTCGTCGTGTCCGACGTCGCGCACGCGATCGCGTACGAGATCGCGCGCCCGGGATCCGACCCCGCGAAGCTCGGCCAGTTCTTCGCCGAGGACTTCGTGTCCATAGCGGTGTGGATTGCGGCCGTTCCGACGGTCGTCGGGCTTTGGCGTCGACGGATCGAGGCGATGTACGGCGTCGCGTTCGTCGGCTTCCTGATCGCGCTCGTCGGGGGACTCTCCGATCTGTCCGCGCTGTGGAAGTCGCAGTTGCCGACCGCAGGTCCCGAATGGCTGAGCCGGCTCGAGGTCGCCGTCGCTCTCGGCCTCGGCGGCGGCCTCGGCGTCGGCGCGCTGATCCGCATGTTCCGAAGCCGACCGCGCCGACCGGACAGCGATGGGAGTGGCGAGTGGCTCTCGCTCCTCGTCTCCGGACTCTCCGACGGGGAGCTCGCCCGCATCGCGCGCGAGCTCGACGCGGACGAGGTGCTCGAAGTGGCATGCCGCGATCTCGCGCTTCGCGTTGCGCCGATCGCAGACGCGTTCGGCGAGGGCGCGGTACTGATCGTGGCCGACGATTGCGATCCGCTCGTCGCCTGGTCGATCGGCGCGGGTGACGCGCCCGGAACGCTCCGCGCGACGCGAGATCGCATCGAGCCGACTCGACTCGAGCTGCGCGCACCGTTCGCGACGCTGCTGCAGCTGCTGGCGGGTGTGCTAACCGTCGACGATGCACGGGCGCGGTCACTCCTGCGCATCGGCGGGGATACCGCGTTCCTCGACGAACTCGTTCCGTACCTGGGCGAAGTCGCGCCCGCTACTACTCCCGCGTCCTATCGGGCACCCGCGTCCTGAACTGCTCGAGGCGAGACTGCAGCTGGGCGTCGCGCTCGTGTTCCGAGTCTGCGTCGTCGTCGTCGTCCTCGTCGTCGAGGCGCCCACGCGAACGCCACGCGCCGACGCCGGCGGCCACGACGCCGACCCCGATCAGCGAAATGCCGGTAAGCACCACGATCGACGGTCGCTTCGAGGTTCCCGGGGTCGAGGGCGGCTTCACGCCCGCGTAGACGAACTGGTCGAGCACGCGGTCCTGCGCGCTACCCGGGTCGGGAGTCGTGCGCGCGACGACACTTCCGGACGCGTCCCGTTGCACGACCGGAATGCCGAACGTGCCCCGAGCTGCGGCAGTGACTTGTATCGGGAAGTACTCGCACGTGTACGGCTCGATCGGTCCGCCCCGAAAACGGAGCACCGATCCCCGACGCGTGAACGTCCAACCGTCTCTGGGATCGACGCGGTCGAGGCGAAGCCCGCTCGGGACGTCGATTTCGACGTCGGGGACGGTCGGCTGCTCGACCGTCACGCCGACGTTGACCGTCGAGCTCGAGCCGACGGGGATCAAAGCCGGAACGGGGCAGATGTGCGCGGACGCAGGCGTCGCGGCGAGGCCCACGAGGAGCGTGCTCGCGAGGCCCGCGGTGAGTGCCAGAGCGACGGGCCGGCGCACCCGGCAGACGCTATCGCCCGGTCGCCGTACCGGACCGTTGCCCGACCTGGCGCCGCGAGGCTCGGTCGGTACGATGCGATCGTGCAGCTTCGCACCGTCGCCGTCGTTACCGTCGCCTGCGCAGCGCTGCTCGCGGCGTGCGGCGGCAGCTCCGGGCCGTCGTCGAGTCCGACGACCGGGAACTCGGGATCGACGTCGACCGTGCACGTCGCCAGGGAGGCGACGAACAAGCCATCCGCCTCCGCACAGATGATCTGCCAGTCCGAGGCCGCGAACGACATCTACAACGAGGCGACCGGCGTGAAGACGATCGCCCCGTTCAAGCCGAAGTGGGTCGACCACGTGTACTCGTGCGACTACGTGTATCCGAACGGCGCGGTGATGACGCTCTCGGTCAAGGAGCTGTCGAGCCCCGACGAGACGACCGCGTACTTCGACTCTCTTGCGCAGAAGCTGGGCAAGGTGCAGGACGAACCCGGTCTCGGCCAGGGCGCGTTCACGACGAAGAACGGATCGCTCGTCGTGCGCAAGGACTACAAGGTCATGCTCGTCGACGTGAGCAAGTTGCCGGCGTCTTTCGGCGTCCCGCCCGACACGCGTGAGAACGTCGCCATCAACGTCGGCGTCACGATCATGGGCTGCTGGACGGGCGCGTAGCCCGCACAAAACACATCCCGGCGCGCCGCCTCGCCGCGCTCTACGGTACGTACGCCGAATCATCGGCGCACCGGTCGACTTTCCGTCAAGAGCGCGTACGAAAACGTTCCAACTCGCGCCGGCAGGCGTATCGTCGATCTCGACGTCGGGACACGACGACACGGGACCTGGCGGCGTCCCAGCCCACCGCCCAGACACCCGGCCACGCGTGGTCGGACGCCCGCTCACCTCGGCCAACCGGCCGGGCGGACGTGGGTAGTCACAGGAGGCAATCGAAGTGTCCGGTATTTCCCTCGTCGGCGTCTTGCTGGTCGCCGCGTTCGTGCTGCTCGTCATCTTCGAATCGGTCCACAACATCGGTCCGGTCGAAGTCGGGTTGGTCCAGAAGCGGTTCTCGTTCCGGCGTCTGCCGGAGGACAACCCCATCGCCTTCCGCGGCGAGGCCGGCTACCAGGCCACGCTGCTGACCCCGGGTCTGCGGTTCAAGCTGTGGCCGCTGTTCGGTGTGAAGAAGTTCCCGTGGGTGCAGGTCCCCGCGGGGGAGATCGGCGTCGTCATCGCCCAGGTCGGCGCGCCGCTGCCGATCGGTGCGAAGAGTGCGGCGTACAAGTCGGTCTTCGGGAACTTCTCCAAACTCGAGGCGTTCATCGGAGGCGGCGGCCAAAAGGGTGTGCAGCGCCCCGTGCTCCCGCCCGGAACGTTGCTCCCCATCCACCCCGTCGCGTTCATCGTCGTGACATCGCGCAAGGTCTACGGGATGCCCGTCGCCCCGGAGTTCGCGGAACGGGCGCGCGCCACGGGCGGTGTGCTGCGGCCCGAGTCGTTCGGTCTCACGCCGGAACAGTTGCAGGTCGTCGTCATCGCGCCGCGCGGTCCGCAGGACATGATCGGCATCGTCACGACGCTGGAAGGACCGCCCCTGCCTTCGGGTGACATCGCCAGCCGGCTCGGTGGTTACGACGACATCGCGCAGATGGAGGCCGGTGCGGAGCGGCCGCAGGACTCGGAGATCATCGAGGTCCTCATGGGCTCGAAGAGCCATCTGCACAACAACTACCAGGACTTCCAGGCGTTCCTGGAGGCCGGTGGTCACATCGGTCTGCAGCACGATCCGCTGCTTTACGGCGCGTACCTGTTGAACCCGTTCCTGACCCGCGTCGAGATGGTTCCGATGTTGATCGTGAACCAGGGCGAGGTCGCGGTGATCAAGTCGTACGTCGGCTTGCCGACGCTCGACACGTCGGGCGAGGAGTTCAAGTTCGGCTCGATCGTGCATCCCGGGCACCGGGGCATCTGGAGCGAGCCGCTCCGGACGGGCAAGTACCCGATCAACCCGCGTGTGTACGCGGCGGAGATCGTGCCGACGTCGATCCTCACCCTCAACTGGGCCGACGCCGTGTCGACCGCGCACAATCTCGATGCGCATCTCTCGCCGATCGAGGCGAAGAGCCGCGAGGGGTTCGTCTTCCGGATCGACCTGCAGGTGCAGATCCACGTTCCGGATACGCGCGCCCCGAAGGTGATCTCGATGGTCGGGACGATGCAGAACCTCGTGAACGAGGTGCTGCAGGCGGCGGTGGGCAACCACTTCCGCAACACCATCCAGGACCTCGAGGCGGTGCGTTTCATCGAGACCCGCCCCGAAGTTCAGGCGAGCGCGTTGGAGGCGATCCGCACCTACCTCAATGCGTACGACGTCGAGACACGCGGTGTGTACATCCAAGACGTCGACTTCCCGGACGAGCTCGTGGAAGTGCTGACCAAGCGCGAGATCGCGAACCAGGAGAAGACGACGTACGCGGAGGAGGAGCGAGCCGAGGTCGCGCGCATCGAACGGGAGAAGGCCAAGGGAACGGCCGACATGCAGGCCCAGCTCGCGGCGTCGACTGTCGGGATCGAGATCAAGAACAACGAGGCGCAGGCGCGCGAAGCGCAGGCCCGGGGCGAGGCCGCGTTCGTCCGGCTCACCGGAGATGCCGAAGCGTCGAAGACCCGCGCCGTCGGCTTGGCGGAGGCGGCGGCCACCGAGGCGCTGGGGCTCGCGCGTGCTGCGGGCTTCCAGGCCCAAACCGAGGCGCTCGGTCAGACCGCGACCGCGCTGGTCGCGGTGGCAAACGCGGTCGCCGACGGTCATATCACGGTGGTCCCGGAGGTGCTCGTGGCCGGCGGCGGCGGTGCGATCGAAGGCCTGGCGGCGACGCTCATGCGCACGCTCGGGACCGGCAACGGAACCGGGAACGGGTCGCACGGGCCGAAGTCGTCGGACGTCGTCGTCGATCCGCCGGCGGCCGACCTGCCCCAGGTCGGCGCACCGGCGGAAGAGTCTGCTCCGGCGCGCGAGTCGTAGACGTCAGCCGCCGCTTCCAGGTCGGGGCGGGTGCGCCGCGCGGGTACCCGGCCGCGCGGACACCGCCCCGAGCGCTTACTGGAAGAAGAAGCAGACCCCGTTGATGACCACGCCCGGGCAGGGCTGCGGCGCCGTGGTGGTCGTCGTCGGGTCGTCCGGCGGATCCGCGGGCGGATCGGCGGTCGTGGTGGTGACCGGGACGGTCGTGGTCGGCGCGACGGTCGTGGTCGGCGCCACCGTCGTACTGGTCGTCGTCGGTGCCACGGTCGTGCTGGACGTCCGGTTGGCCGGCGGCGTGGTGGTCGTCGTCGTGGGCACGGTGGTCGTCGTCGTTCCGGGCTTGCAGAACGGCACGTGACCCGGGCCGAAGTGGTGGTGGTGGCCGAAGAAGTGGCGGCCGTGATGCCGGCCGTGGTGGTGACCGTGGTGGTGGCGGTGGTGGTGCGCCGGCAGCGGGATGCACGTCGGCGGCGCGGCGACGTGGTGCGGCGGCGGTGGCGCGTGATGCACTGGCGCGGCATCCGCGTTCATCGCGGTGCCGAGCCCGACCGCGACGACGGTCGCACCCGTGATGGCCAGGACGCCCAGGGTCGTCAGTCGCCGACCGAGTCCTGTTCGGAGCATTGCACGCATGTTCGCCAGCCTTTCCGGCCGGTTCCGTCCGAACCGGCCGTCCGTCCGCGCCAACCGTTGGCCGGACAGCGGTGAGCCCCTCAGCGTGTTGTTGCTCTCACTTGCAGAAGAGATAACGGCAGGAACGGGGACGATTCTTGAGGAATCTCGACGGCCCCGCCGAGGATCAGCGGGGAACGTCCCTCCAGGCGACGCCCTTATCGGGCCGGGGCTCGCCCGGGAGGCCGAGCACGCGCTCGCCGATGATGTTCTTCAGGACCTCGTCCGACCCGCCCGCGATGTGACCCGCCGGCGCGGCCAGCATCGCCTGCGCCAGTCGCGTCTCGCCCGCGACTGCATCCGGCCCGGCCACCGCCACGGTGAGCTCGCCGAGCTGCGTGTTGATGCGGCCCCCGAGGAGCTTGCCGATCGAGCCCTCCGGTCCCGGGACCTTTCCCTGCATCGCCGCGGTCAGCGTGCGCATCGACAGGAATTTCTGGATGCGGGTCTTCGAGTAGAGATCGGACAGTTGCTGTCGGACGCGCGGGTCGGTGATGGTTCCGCGCGCGCGGGCGATCGCGATGACCCCGTCGAGCGACGAACGCCCTCCGCCGCCACCGGAGCCGATGGCGACGCGTTCGTTCATCAGCGTCGTGATCGCGACGGTCCAACCCTCGTTGACGTCGCCGAGCACGTTGTCGTGCGGCACGCGCACGTTGTCGAAGAACACCTCGTTGAATCCCGATCCGCCGTTCATCTGCTTCAAGGGCTTGATCGTGACGCCCGGCGTACGCATGTCGACGATGAAGGCGGTGATGCCCTTGTGCTTCTCGGCGTCGGGGTTCGTGCGGCAGATGATCTCGCCGAAGTCGGAGAACTGTGCGCCCGACGTCCACACCTTCTGGCCGTTGAGGACCCATTCGTCGCCGTCGCGAGTCGCCGACGTTGAGAGCGACGCGACGTCGGAGCCGGCACCGGGTTCGCTGAACAGTTGCGACCAGATCTCCTCGCCGCGCAGCAACTTCGTGAGGTAGCGCTCCTGTTGCGCGGCCGTACCGATCGCGCGCAGGGTCGGCGCGATCATCCCGAGCCCGATGATGAACGCCTCGTTCGGGACGCGGTAGCTCGCCTCCTCCTGGCCATAGATGATCTGCTCGACCGACGTGCCGTTGCGCCCGCCGAACTCCGGCTCCCACGTGATGTGCGCGAGGCCGGCGTCGAACTTCATCGCCTGCCACCTGCGAGCGCGTTCGAGGTAGTCGCCGCCGCCGATCTCCATGTCGTGTTCCGGCGGAGCGCCGACGACCTTCGGCGCGTGCGCTGCAAGCCAGCTCCGGAATTCGGCGCGCCAGGCGGCTTCCTCGGGGGTGTCGTTGAAGTCCATCGCGGAAGTCTCGGTCCGACGCCGCAGCGGTCGCAACCGTTGCCGGGCGCGACCTGGCGGGGTCGGCCGGCGCTTCGTAGCATCGCCCGCGATGCCGGTGTTCCCGTTCGATCACGAACCTGCAGACGATCCGGCCGCGCTCGGATTCGATGCCGGAGCCGTCACCGCGTTGTGCGAGCGCGTGCAGAGCGAGATCGACGCCGGTCGCCTGCCCTCGGCGCAGCTCGCGCTCGCGCGCGACGGAAAGGTCGTCGTGCACCGCGCGTTCGGCGGTGCACCGGCCGAGTCGCGCTACGTCATCTTCTCGGCGACGAAACCCGTGGTCGCGAGCGCGGTGTGGATCCTGATCGGCGAAGGGCTCTTGGACGTGTCGCGCTCGGTCGCGTCGTTCGTCCCCGAGTTCGCGTCGAACCGGAAGGACTTGATCACCGTCGAACAGGTGCTGCTGCACACGTCCGGCTTCCCGCACGCCCCCTTTGCAGCGACGGATTGGGACGACCGCGATCGCCGGCTCGCGCGATTCGCGAGCTGGCGCTGCAACTGGGAACCGGGAACGCGCTACGAATACCACGCCACGTCGGCGCACTGGGTGCTGGCCGAGATCATCGAACGTGTGACCGGCGCCGACTTCCGCAACTTCGTGCGCGACCGCGTGCTCGACCCGCTCGGGCTCTCGGCGCTCGAGATCGGCGTACCGCCCGAACGGCAGGACGACGTCAACGCCCTGCAGCTCACCGGCGAGCCCGTCTCGGCCGACGAGCTCGAGGCCGTGCTCGGCATCCGGACGCTCCCCCTCACCGAGGTGACCGCCGACGCGCTGATGTCGTTCAACCGAGCCGACGTGCGCGCCGTCGGCGTGCCCGGCGGCGGCGGTGTGTCGACCGCGGCCGATCTCGCGCTCTTCTACCAGGCACTCCTGCACGATCCGGTCGGAATCTGGAAGCCGGAAGTGCTCGCGGACGTCACGAGCAACGTGCGCAATCGGATGCCGGACTACATCGGGACGCCGGCCAACCGGACACTCGGCCTCGTGCTCGCGGGGGACGACGGCCGCTCCGGCGCGCGTGGTCTGGGCAAGACGGTCTCGCCGCGGGCGTTCGGCCACGACGGCGCGGGCGGACAGATCGCCTGGGCGGACCCCGCGAACGGGCTGTCGTTCTGCTTCCTCACGAACGGGCTCGACCAGCACCAGCTGCGCGAATGGCGGCGGACGACTGCGATCGCCAGCCGGGCCGGGAACTGCGTTCCGCTGTAGTGGAGCCGGCACGCGACCGCGGGCCCTGGCTCAGGTGCGTCCGTCGCCGACCGATCGGGAGAGCGTGATCGGCGAGCGCGAGCGGAAGTTGGGCCGGACGGTTCTCGGGGTCGGCGCGTGGGTGTCGACGCTGACCGGTCTCGCGATGCTCACCGGCCGTGTCGTCGTGCCGGTGCTGGTCACGATCGCCGTGGGGGCCGGGATCGCGGTGGCGCGGGCCGTCGCGTTCGTACGGGGTCGGCTGGAACGCCTGCGCTCGTGGCCGCGTCCGGGCGACGTCGAGCACCCCGTCGGGCCGCGGCGCGTGCCGCTGCTGGAGACGGGGTTGGCCGGTCCCGATCTCGGCTGACCCGCTCACGCTGCATACCCCATCGGGGCCCGCCGTACGATGATCGCGACCTTTGAAACGGGGGGCGCGATGCGCGCGCACACGGGGACCGGAAAGCTCGTCGTAGCGGGCGGCGCCGTCGTACTTGCGCTCGCGCTCGCCGCGTGCGGCGGCTCGAGCGGGAACTCGGCGGCCGGACCCACCACGACCCCGGCTCCGGTCACGGCGACGACCGCGGCACCGAGCCAGGCGATCGTCTCGGCGAACCAGGTGCGCGTGATCCCGGGGAGCGCGACCGGCAAGTCGCCGTGCGAAGAGGCGGCGCCCACTCCTGCTTCACCGGGCGAGGTCGGCGCGGGCACCGGCGGGAGCACCGCGGAGTCGGCCGCATCGGTCGCGGCGTCGGAGCACGGCGCGCGCGGTGCAGTGCAGCAGTTGCCACTGACGAATGCCGAGCAGACACAGTTGAACGCGCAGATGGCCGAGGCGCGTGCCGTGACCGCGAAGTACCCGACCGTGAAGGACGCCGAGGCCGCCGGCTACATGGAATCGACGGTGTACGTCCCGTGCATCGGCGCGCACTACACGAACATCGGGCTCACGACGTCGTTCGACCCGGCCCGCCCGTCCGAGCTGCTGTACGCGGGCACGAGCCCCGACTCGAAGATCGTCGGCCTCAGCTTCCTCGTCTACCACCCGGGCGGTCCGCCGCCCGGCTTCGCCGGTCCGAACGATCACTGGCACCAGCACAACGCGAACGGCGGCTTGTGCATGCAGGGCGGGCGAGTCATCGGCGGCGAGGAGACGACGCGCCAGCAGTGCGCGGCGCGCGGCGGTCGCAAGACGCTGCTCACGGACATCTGGATGGTCCACGCGTGGGTCGCGCCCGACATCACGTGCTCGTGGGGCGTGTTCAGCGGCGAGTGCCCGAACCTCGGTGGCACCCTCGGCGGGACCGCGACCTCGGGTCCTTATCCGAGCAACCTGAAGTCCTGACCGCCGTCAGCCGAGCGGCGACCACGACGCGCTGCGGAGCAGGCGGCTCTCCCAGTCGTCGCGAACTTCGAGCGCGTCGTGCATCCACGTTCCCGGCCCCTTTACGTGGGCGGGCAGCTCACGCGTGAAGAGCCCGGGAAGACGCTCGGGAAAGTCGACGCGCTGCCACAGGATCACCTCGCGCCGGCGAGGCGCGCCGAGCGCGGCCTGGAACACCGCGAGCAGCGTGAGCAGGGAGCGCTCCGTGCGCTCCTCGAGGCTCGGCGCGTAGTGCGTGCGCGCCTTTTCGAGGTACGTGTCGAGCATCGCCTCGTGCGGCCACGCGCTGTCCTCCATGTAGAGGACCGGATCATGGTCGACGCCGTCGACCGGCACCGCCTCGAGGTCGACGTCACGCAACGGTGACCACTCGACGGGCAGGAGCAGCTTGCCCTTCACCTCGTGCCGCATCCCGTCGACATCGGTGGCGAAGCTCCGGAGATCGCCCGCCTGCACGCGTCGGGCCAACCGCTCGTAGGCGGCGCCGTCGTGCAGTCCGGTGATCGTGGTGTGGTGGTACGCGCGACCTGTGCCGTGCGCGAGCTTCAGGTAGTAGAGCAGGCGTGCGTCGCCGTCGTTGCCGAGCGCGGGCATCCAGCCCTTGCGGAACGCGTCCTCGAACTCGTCCTCGTGGCGACCGGCGACCGTGTGGACCTCGTGCAGCAGCAGCATCGGGTCAGCCTCCCACGAGGTCGAGAACGAAGTCGATCGCGCGCGTCAGCGTGGCGACGTCTTCGGGTTCGATGGCGGGGAACAGCGCGATGCGCACCTGGTTGCGTCCGAGCTTGCGGTAGGGCTCGATGTCGACGATGCCGTTGGAACGCAGGATCGCAGTCAGCCGGGCAGCATCGACGCGGTCATCGAAGTCGATCGTCGCGGTGACCGTGCTGCGGTCGGCCACCTCTTTGACGAACGGCGTCGCGTACTTGTGGCCCTCGGCCCAGCCGTAGACGATCGCAGCCGACCGGTCGCAACGACCCGCGGCGAATTCGAGGCCGCCGTTGGCGAGCATCCACTTCACCTGTTGGTCGAGCAGGAAGATCGTCGCGAGTGCCGGGGTGTTGTACGTCTGCTCGAGGCGCGAATTCTCGACGACGATCGAGAGGTCGAGTGTCGCCGGGACGGAGCGCGTGCCGTTGATCCGCTCGATGCGCTCGATCGCGGCAGGACTGCACAACGCGAGCCACAGCCCGCCGTCGCTCGCGAAGCACTTTTGCGGCGCGAAGTAGTAGACGTCGAACGCTCGCGGGTCGACCCGCATACCGCCCGCCGCGGACGTTCCGTCGACGACCACGAGCGCGTCGCCCTCACGCCGGTGCACCGGGATCGTCACGCCGGTCGACGTCTCGTTGTGCGGGTACGCGTAGACGTCGCCCTCGACGCGGTCGGGCTGAACCGGCGTCTCGCCCGGCGCGGTCTCGCAGACCTGCGGGTCGTCGAGGTGCGGCGCGGATCGCGTCACCTGCGCGAACTTGGACGAGAATTCGCCGATGACCAGGTGCGTGCTGCGGCGCTCGACGAGACCGAACGACGCCGCGTCCCAGAACGTCGTCGAGCCGCCGAGGCCGACGAGGACCTCGTAGCCGGCGGGGAGCGCGAACAGCTCTGCGAGTCCCCGGCGCACGTCGGCGACGACCGAACGGACGCCGTCGCGGCGATGACTCGTGCCGAGGAAGCCGTGCGCGGCCGCGGCCAGCGCCGAGACCGCCTCGTCGCGCACCTTGGACGGGCCCGATCCGAAGCGGCCGTCGGCGGGGAGCAGTTCGGGAGGCAGGACGACGTCGTCGGCGGTCATGACCCAATGGTACGGGTGTGCCTGACGGACTCTCGAAGATAACCGGGCATGACCGATCGGGCATGATTCGTGCGGGGCGGGGTGTTCGGACGCGACGAACGGCCGGCTCCTCGCGGCGATTGCGTTGCTGCTTCGGGCGATCGTCGTGATCGCGTGGCGCGCTTGGCCGGAAGGATCGACGTCCCGGGAATCGGAGCGCGCCGTTGTCGGGCCCGCGTCACCGTCATTCGCCCGCGGGAGCAACGCGCCCGCGCCCGATACTGAAGGGTCACGCCAGCGCGAGAACCTCGTCGAAGCCGGCGTGGATGCAGCCGATGAGCACGTCCGGGTCGGGAACGGCGGTCGTGTCGACGACGATGCCGACACAGCACGTGTCGCAGTGCGAGATCAGCGCGACGTTGAACGCGGCGCCGGCCGGCGGTGCGAACGCGTACATCCGCTCGACGCGGGCCCCGGCGAAGTACACGGGTACGGGCGCGCCGGGGATGTTCGACGTCACGAAGTCGCAGCACCGCAGCATTCCGCCGAAGAGTGCAGTCGTCGTGGCGGTCGGAAGCCGGTTGAGAATGCCGGCCAGCATGCTCGTCATCTGCAGCGCCGGCTCCGCGCGCCACTCGCGGACCAGCTCGCCGACCGCGGCGATGCGGTCGCGGGGGTCTTCGATAGCGGCCGGCACCGGGAAGCGCGCCGGCGCGAAGCGGTTGCCGCCTGCGTCGTCGTCGCCCTGGCGGAGGTTGATCGGCAGCGTCATCCGGAGCTGTTGCGGTTCGGCTCCGTGCCGCTCGTGATAGTGGCGGACTCCACCGAGGACCGCGGCGACGAACACGTCGTTCAGGCTCGCGTTCGTCGCCTTGGCGACGCGTCGCATCTCGTCGAGCGCGACGTCGAGCACGGCGAGCCGCCGGGTGAGGCCGCGGCCGACCATGATCGGTGACATCGGCGCCGTCGCCGGTGCGAGGGTGCGCGCTACCGAACGCGTCGTCCGAACGACCTCGCTCGTCGCACCGAACGGGTCACGGATCGCTCGGCACGTCGCGCGTCCGACGGTGCCGGGCGCGCGACGGGCGATCCCGGTGACGCGCCGGCACGTGTGACCGACCGATTGCCGCGTGAGGCCGAGCATGTCCGCGTCCTCGGGCGCGATCGCGGCCGGAATCTCGTGATCGGGCCGTTCCGGCGCGTCGGAGACGAGGTCGACGAAGTGGGCGAGCAGTTCCATTCCCCCGACGCCGTCGGTCACGGAATGATGGACCTTCATCGCCATCGCGGCCCGTTCGCCGTCGGGTCCGTCGAGACCTTCGAACAACGTGAACTCCCACAGCGGCCGCGCCCGGTCGAAGCTCGAGGTCGCGATCGGCTGCACCATGTCGAGCAGGGCACGCGTCGTGCCCGAGCCCGGCAGACGCACGCGCCGGAGGTGGAAGTCGAGGTCGAACTGGGGCTCGGCCATCCAGCGCGGCGGCGCAATCCGGAAGGGCGGCGACACGACGCGCTGGCGGAGGCGGGGGATGAAGCAAGTGGTGCGCTCGACGCGGCGGCGCAACCGTTCCCAGTCGGGTACGCCGTCGAACACCGCGACCGCGACGATCGTCGAGCGCAGGACCGGGTCCTTCTCGATGTTCCACATGAGCGCGTCCTCGTCGCTCATGTGTTGCGCGAAGCGTTCCGCTGCCGCCATGGACCCGTCCCTCGAGAGGCCGGCGTGAGTACCGCGACGGTACTCCGTGCAAGCCCCGCGGCCCATGGGCCGCGGCGATCACTTCAGGTCGCTCGTCGGCTCAACCGCCGATGTCGAACACAACCGTCACGTCTACGCTCAGTTGTTGCGATCCCGGCTCGACCGGAACCGCCGCGGCGGAGCTCGCGCTGTTGCCTATGCCGAAGGAAACGGGTGACGGCACGTTGGTGCCCGTGTCGTCGATCGTCCGGATCGGACCGAGCGTGACGCCCGCGGCCGAGGCGAGCTGCTTCGCCTGGGCGATGGCGTCCTTCACCGCGTCGGCGCGCGCTTTGGCGACGAGCGCGCTGGTGTTGTCGATCGAGAACGACACTTCCTGCAGGCGCACGTCCTCACCCGCGGTCAGCGCGGCCGCGTCGATGACCGATCCGGCTCGTGCGAGGTCGCGCAGCTTCGCGGTGACCGTGTTCGACGCCGAATAGCCGGTGACGTGGAAGTGGTCGTCGAAGGTCGGCGACACGTTGAGGTCGACGGTCCGGATGTCGTCTTTCGCAACGCCGTGGGCCTTCAGCGCGCTGATGAGCGCTGTCGCCCGCTCGTTGTTGCGGGCGAGCGCCGCCTGGGCCGACGGGTCCGCCGTCTGCACGCCCATCGTCACCGTCATGACATCGGGCGTCCCTTCGACCTCGCCGTGACCCGCGACGTCGATGGTCGGACCCGTTGCTCCGGTCGAGGTCGCGGCCGCGAGGTCAGCCCGCGCCGTCGGTTTGGAGCTGTCGCCGCCGCAACCCGTGAGTGCTGCCGCGGCGCCGATCGTTGCGACGACGGCGATCGCTTTCACGTGACGCGCCCGCATCGTTGTTCCTTTCGTCGGTGGACCGCATCGGCCGGACGGCTCGGCGCGGCTCGAGATCGGACGACGGGAGCGCGCCTCGTGGTTCCCGTTAGGGTCCGGATCCGTGCGCAGCCGCTACGTGACCACCAACGGCATCCGCTTGTTCTGTCTCGAGGCGGGGCCGCTCGACGGCCCGCTCGTGCTCCTGCTCCACGGATTTCCCGAGCTCGCGTATTCGTGGCGCCACCAGATCGCGGCGCTCGGCGACGCCGGTTTCCGCGTCGTCGCCCCGGACTTGCCGGGGTACGGCCGCAGTGACAAGCCCGATGTCACGTACGACTGCGAGTGGATCAACGCCTGCCTCATCGGTCTGATCGAGGGCGCCGGCCGCGAGCGGGCGGTGATCGCGGGTCACGACTGGGGCGGGATCCTCGTGTGGATCATGGCGCGGCGGTACCCGGAGCGAATCGCGGGTGTCATCGGCGTCAACACGCCGGACCTGCCGCGCAGCGCCGTCCCGCCTGTGCAGTTGTTGCGGCAGATCTTCGCCGACACGCCGATCTACATCATCCAGTTCCAGGAGCGAGGCGTCGCCGAGTGGATGCTCGGCACGTGGGGACGCGGCAGCGACGACTTCGTCGAGATGATTTTCGGCGCGACGACGCACAACGCAGACGCGTTCCCGCCCGCGGTGCTCGACGTCTACAAGGACGCGTTCCGGGCGGTCGGCGCGCTCACACCGCCGATCGAGTACTACCGGAACATGGACCGCAACTGGGAGATCACGGCTGACATCGCCGGGCGCACCGTGGACGTGCCGTGTCTGATGATCTCGGCCGAGAACGATCCGGTGCTCACGCCCGCGATGACCGCGGGCATGGAGGAGCGCGTCCCCGACCTCGAGCGCGTCGTCATCGCCGATTGCGGGCATTGGACGCAACAGGAACGACCCCGCGAGACGACCGACGCGATGTTGTCGTACCTCCGCCGACTGGAGTCGTGGACCTGACCGATTTCCCTGCCAACAGTTGGTGGAGAATTCGGTTGGTGCGCCCGATTTCCCTGCCAACAGTTGGTGGAGAATTCGGTTGGTGCGCCCGAAATTCCTGCCAACTGTTGGTGGAGAATTCGGTTGGTGCGCCCGGAATTCCTGCCAACTGTTGGGGGGAATTCGGGTTGCTTAGGATGCGCGGGTGGCGGACGATCCCATCGCGCTCCACGCGGCGATCTTCGAACGTGAGGGCGCGCGCTATTTCCCGACACCGCTCGCGCGGGGACCGTGGAATCCGCGCGCGTTGCACGGAGGCGCGCCCGCGGCGTTGTTCGCGACGGTGTGCGAGTCGCACGATCCGGGACCCGCGGGGTTCGTCGCTCGGCTGACCGTCGAGCTGATGCGACCCGTACCGCTCGCGCCGCTCGACCTGGCGGTACGGACCATCCGCCCCGGCCGCAAGGTGCAATGGATCGAGGCGATGCTCACCGATCCCGGCGGACAAGAGGTCGCGCGCGCAACCGCGCTGCGCATCCGCACCGCCGAGGTCGACACCACCGGCTCGGTGCATCCCGCCGTCGAACCGCCGCCACCCCTCGATTCGGTGCCGAACCACGACTTCCCGTTCGGCGAGGGCGCCGTCGGCTTCTGGAACGTCCACGACGTGCGCCTCGTGCGCGGCAATTGGCTCGAGCCCGGTCCGGGTGTCGCGTGGTTCCGGCTGCGCTGCCCCGTCGTCGCCGGCGACGCGATCTCACCGATCGCTCGCGTCGCGGCCGCAGCCGACTTCGGCAGCGGGGTCGGGAACCCCGTCCGCAACAGCGCGGCGAATGCGATCAATCCGGAGCTCAGCGTGCACGTGCACCGACATCCCGCGGGCGAGTGGGTGTGTCTCGAGTCCGGCGCCTGGGCCCAGCCGCTCGGGGTCGGGATGGCCGAGACGCGACTGCACGACGAGCAGGGCGTCATCGGCCGGGGAGTGCAGTCGCTGATCGTCGAAGCCGCCGATCGGCTGTTCATGGAACGCTGACCGGAGGACGGCGCGCGACGACGCCGTGGCGTCAGTCGTCTTCCGACTTGCGCTCGACGTCGGTCGCCCAGAGCTCGAACTCGCCGTTGCGGTACACGAGCGCGGCGGGCCGGCCCGAAAGGGGCGGCCGCAGATCGCCCCGGCTACGGTCGACGCGCACGGAGATGGTCCGGCGCCCCGACGCGGTGAGCATCGTCACACGATCGGATCCGCCCCACTTGAACGCCGAGGCCGGCATCGCGAGCGCCTGATACTGCGAGAACTTCTGCTTGTTGCCGCGACGCCGCAGGGCGTCCTCGACCCGGTCGGCGACCGGCCGGACGAGCAGCTCCGGCAGCTTCGCCTTGTCGACCTCGCTTTTCACGATCTCGCGCAGCTCCGGGCCCGAGTTGACGTTGCTCTGCAGCGCGGCCGCCCGGGCGGAGTTACTCGTGCGGTTGACCCGCTCGAGCGTCGCGGTCAGCAGCTTGTGCTGATCGGGGTCGGGGAGCAGGACGACTTCGTCGATCGGGGCCATGCCGCCGAGCATCGTAGCGACGGGCAATTGCGCTGCTCACGGGATCCGGTTGTTCTCGGACAGGTAATATCCGTATTCATGCGGTTGTCCGACGGGGTCGAGTGGGGTGTGCACGTCTGCACGCTGCTGGCCGGACTTCCCGACGGCAGTGCGCTGCCGGCGGCGAAGCTCGCGGAGTACCACGGCGTCCCCGCGGCGTATCTCGCCAAGCACCTTCAGGTCCTCGCGGCCGCCGGTGTGCTGCAGACGGTGAAGGGCGCGCGCGGCGGCTACCGGCTCGCGCGGCCGCCGGCCGAGATCAGCGTGCTCGAGGTGGTAGAAGCGCTCGACGGCTCCGAGTCGGCGTTCCGGTGCACCGAGATCCGCCGCCGCGGACCGCTCGCGATGCCGGCTCGCGAATACACGAAGGCGTGCGGGATCCACGCCGCGTTCGACCGGGCCGACGCCGCGTGGCGGAACGTGCTGGCGGAGACGACCGTCGCCGACCTGTTCGTCGGGATCCTGCAGGACGTGCCGCGCGCCACGCTCGACAAGGGCGCCCGGTGGCTCCAGGAAAGCGCGCGCTGACCCGAATTCCTAGCGGCCGGCGCGGGGTCGCTTGCCGTGATTCGCCTTGTTGCGGCGGGCCTTGAGACGGCGCTTCTTCGTCTTCTTGCTCATAGAAGGGCGCAGGCTAGTTGATCGGTAGCCTGCGACCCGATGGAGAACCTCGGGCTCGTGGGCTTCACCGGCGCCGGCGCGAACCGACTTTTCAGCGCGCTGACCGGTCTGCCGATTCCGAGCGAGTACGAGGCCGCGGTGGGCGTCGCCAGCCTGCCGGACGAGCGCCTCCGGCTCCTCACCGAGATGTCGTCGTCGAAAAAGACGGTGGCGGCCGGGTTCGAGCTCGTGCACCTCGCGCTGCCTCCGGGCGCGAAGCCCGGCGAGGGGCTCGGGGCGAAATTCCTCGGAACGCTGCGGAATTGCGACGCGATTCTCATCGTGCTGCGGGCATTCGCCGATGGAGGCGTCGATCCCGATCCGGCGAGCGACCTGGCCGCGATCGAGCTCGAGCTCGTCCTCGCCGACCTCGCGAGCGTTGAGCAACGTCTCACGAAGCAACGGCGGGCAGCCAAGAGCGGCGACAAGGAGATCGTCGCCGAGGTCGACGTTCTCGAACGTGCCCACGCAGCGCTGGCCGACGGCACGCCCGTCCACCGGGCCGGCCTCACGGTCGACGAGCTCACCCGGCTGGCTCCTGTGTTCCTGCTCACGACCAAGCCGCTTCTCGTCGTCGCGAACACCGGCGAGGAGACCAAGTCGGAGGTCGCGCTTCCCGACGGCGTCGACGTGCTCCCGGTCCCGATCGACATCGAGGCCGAGATCGCGGCGTGCGCGCCCGAGGACCGCGCCGAGATGCGCGAGTCGTACGGGCTGGGCGAGTCCGCGCTCGACACGGTCGCGCACGCGGCGTACGAGCGGCTCGGACGGCGCACGTTCTTCACGACCGGCGACGACGAGTCACGCGCCTGGACCTTCCGGGCCGGCGCCAAGGCGCCCGAGTGCGCGGGCGTGATCCACAGCGACCTGCAGCGGGGGTTCATCCGGGCCGAGGTCATCGACTGGCGGGAGCTGCTCGAGATCGGGTCGTGGGCGAAGGCCCGTGAACAGAAGAAGCTGCGCGTCGAGGGTAAGGATTACGAGGTGCGGGACGGGGACGTGCTCGAGATCCGTTTCAACGTTTAGATGAGCTGGCTGGTTCGAGACGACGACGTGCTGGCGGCCGCCGAGGTGGCCGGGTCGCGCCGGCTGCGCGCGCGCGGGCTCATCGGTCGCGACGACTTCGAAGGCGCGCTAGTGATCCGGCCCTGCCGCCAGGTCCACACGATCGGCATGCGGTTCCCGATCGACGTCGCGTTCTGCGATCGGTCCGGCACGGTGCTGCACCTCAGCACGCTCCCGCCCCGGCGCATCTCGCGCCCGGTCCTGCACGCGTCGTTCGCGATCGAGGCGCGCGCCGGGAGCTTCGAGCGGTGGAAGCTGCGCTCGGGCGACGTCGTCGAGATCAAGGGTTAGCGGCGCACTATTGAGCCGGGCCGCGTGACGGCGTCGGGCAGAATGGATGTCTCCATGTCCCCCTTCTACGTCACGACACCTATCTATTACGTCAACGACGTGCCGCACATCGGTCACGCGTACACGACCGTCGCGGGCGACGTGCTGACGCGCTGGCGGCGGCTGTGGGGCGACGAGGTCTTCTATCTCACCGGCACCGACGAACACGGGCTGAAGGTGCAGCGCGCGGCCGAGGCGAAGGGCGTGTCCCCGTTGGAGCTCGTCGACCAGACCGCCGGTCACTTCCGCGAGACGTGGGACGGCCTCGACATCGCCTACGACGACTTCATCCGCACGACCGAGCCGCGCCATCACGAGGCGGTGAAGCAGTTCCTGCAAAAGATCTACGACGCCGGCGACATCGAGCTCGGCACGTACGAAGGCCTCTACTGCGTTTCGTGCGAGGCGTATTACTCCGAGGACGAGCTCGTCGACGGGAATCTGTGTCCGATCCACATGCGGCCGGTCGAGCACGTCGTCGAGGAGAACTACTTCTTCAAGCTGTCGCGCTACGAGGACCGGTTGCTCGAGCACTACGCCGCGCATCCGGAAGCGGTGCAGCCCGAGACGCGTCTGAACGAGGTGCTCGGCTTCATCCGCGGCGGCCTGCAGGACTTCTCGATGAGCCGCACGTCGATCAACTGGGGCGTGCCGCTGCCGTGGGACACCAAACACGTCGCCTACGTGTGGGCCGACGCGCTGTTCAACTACTGCACCGCGGTCGGCTATGCAACCGACGAAGCTCGGTTCGCGAAGTGGTGGCCCGCCGACTACCACCTCGTGGGCAAGGACATCCTTCGCTTCCATGCCGTCTACTGGCCGGCGATGCTGATGTCGGCGGGGCTCGAACCGCCCCGCTGCGTCTTCGCGCACGGTTGGCTTCTCGTCGGCGGCGAGAAGATGAGCAAGACGCGCCTCAATCAGATCGCGCCGGCCGACCTCGTCGCCGACTTCGGCATCGACGGATTCCGCTACCACTTCATGGCCGACCAGCGCTTCGGTCCCGACGGCGACTTCTCGTACGAGGCGATGCTCCAGCGGTACAACGCGGACCTCGCGAACAACTTCGGCAACCTCGCGAACCGTGTGCTCAACATGGCGGTGAACTACTGCGGCGGTGTCGTGCCGTCCGCGCGCGCCGACGGTCCGCTGAAGGCTGCCGCCACCGACGCGTTCGACGGCATCGCCGAGGCGATGCGGCGCCTCGACTTCGCGGGCGGATTCGCGTCCGTGTGGGACCTCATCCGTGCGACGAACGGGTACATCGAGGATTCGAAGCCGTGGGAGCTGAACAAGCAGGGTGACGCCGACGCGGTCGGGGCGGTGCTCGGCGACTGCCTCGAGTCCTTGCGCATCGTCGCGCTGCTGTCGTCGCCGGTCATCCCGAACGCGGCCGCGGAGTTGTGGCGGCGGCTCGGGCTGCCGGGCCGCCCGGAGGACGCGCGCCTGCCCGACGCGGCCGCGTGGGGACAGCTGCCGGCCGGGGCATCGCTCGAGAAGGGTGACCCGCTGTTTCCGCGCAAGGAGCCGTGATGCCGGCGCGTTGGGTCGACTCCCACTGTCATTTGCAGCTCGCCGGCGGCGACGACCATGTCACGCGGGCGCGCGCCGCGGACGTCGACTGGATGGTGTGCGTCGGCACCGATCTCGAGACGTCGCAAGCGGCGATGGCGATTGCCGACCGGCACGCCGACGTCTTCGCGGCGGTCGGACTGCACCCGCACGACGCGTCGAAGCTCGGCGTCGAATGGGCGATGCTCGAACCGCTCGCGCTCTCCGATCAGTGCCTCGCGATCGGGGAGTGCGGGTTCGACCTCTACTACGAGCACTCGCCGCGCGACGAGCAGGAAACCGCATTCCGGTTCCAGATCCGGCTCGCGCGGCGGACCGGCAAGCCGCTCGTCATCCATTCCCGCGACGCATGGGACGACACGTTCCGTGTCCTCGACGACGAAGGGGTCCCGGAACGCACCGTCTTCCATTGCTTCACCGGCGGGCCGCAAGAAGCGCAGTCCGCGCTGGAGCGCGGTTGTCACCTCTCGTTCAGCGGCATCGTCTCGTTCAAGAGCGCGGGCGACCTCCGGGAGGCGGCGCGCATCGCACCACCCGATCGCCTGCTGGTTGAGACCGACTCGCCGTTCCTCACGCCCGAACCGCACCGGGGCCGGCCGAACGAGCCCGCGTTCGTTCCGCTGGTCGGCGCCGCGCTGGCGCACGCGCGCGGCGTCGCACCCGAGGAGATCGCGGAGCTCACGCGCGAGAACGCGGCGCGGGTCTTCGGCGTCGACCGGTGACCCCGAGTGCGGTGCGCGAGCTACTGACGCGACACGGGATCCGTCCGTCGAAGGCGCTCGGGCAGAACTTCCTCACCGACACGAACACGGCTCACCGCATCGTCCGGCTCGCCGAACTCGTACCCGGCGATCTCGTCGTCGAGGTCGGCCCCGGCGTCGGGTCGCTCACCGTCGCGCTCGCCGATGCAGGCGCGCGTGTCACCGCGGTCGAGCTCGACCGCCATCTGCTGCCCGCGTTGCGAGAGGTGCTCGACGGCCGCGACGTCGAGATCGTCAACGACGACGCGCTGAAGCTCGACTGGCAATCGGCCCTGACCGGCGGTCCCTGGCACATGGTCGCGAACCTGCCGTACAACGTCGCCACGCCGCTCGTTGTCGGCGCGCTCGAATCCGCACCGATGGTCACGCGGTTCCTCGTGATGGTGCAGCGGGAGGTCGGGGAGCGGCTCGCCGCGAGTGTCGGCGACGACGCGTACGGAGCGGTGTCGCTGAAGGTCGCGTATCACGCGCGCGCCAAGGTCGTCGGAACCGTGTCGCCCAACGTGTTCCTGCCCAAGCCCAACGTCGAGAGCGCACTGGTGCGGCTCGACCGGCACGCGCGACCTCCGGTCGACGTGCGCGACCCGAACGAGATGTTCGAGCTGGTGCGGGCCGGTTTCGCGACCCGACGCAAGACGTTGCGAAACACGCTCGGGGGAAGGGTCGACGCCGCCCGGTTCGCGCGCGGCGGCGTCGATCCGGGGGCGCGCGCCGAGACACTCTCGCTCGACGACTGGGCCCGGCTCGCCGATGCCTGAGCTCGTCGTCGACGCGTGCGCCAAGCTCACGTTGTCGTTGCGCGTCACCGCAACGCGGGTCGACGGCTACCACGAGCTCGACGCGGTCATGGTGTCGATCGACGAGCCGCACGACACGCTGACGATCCGGCACGCGGCGCGCGCGTCTCTGCGCGTCACCGGGCCGTTCGCCGAAGGCGTGCCGCCGGATGCCTCGAATCTTGCGTGGCGGGCCGCCGACGCGTGCGGCGCGACGCTCGAGATCTCACTCTTCAAGGGCATTCCGTCGGGGGCGGGCCTCGGCGGCGGTTCGGCCGACGCCGCGGCGGTGCTCGTCGCGCTCGGCGCCGAGCCCGCGCTCGCGGCGTCCCTCGGCTCGGACGTGCCGTTCTGCATGCGCGGCGGCCGGGCTCGTGTGCGCGGTATCGGCGACGTCGTGGAACCGGTCGAGCCGCAGCAGCTGTCCGTCGTCGTCGCGACACCGCGCTTCGGCTGCGTCACGGCCGACGTGTACCGCGCCTGGGATGCGCTCGGTGGTCCGCGCGACGAGGTGAATGACCTGCAACCCGCGGCGCAGCACATCGAGCCCCGGCTCGACGCGTTCCGGCGCGACCTGGAAATCTCCGCCGGCGCCCGAGCGATCCTCGCGGGCAGCGGATCGTCGTACGCGGTGGTGTTCGACGATGCCGCCCGCGCCGCGCAGGCGCGCGATCGCGTCGCCCGCGCGGTCGACGGCTCCGTGTGGCTCGCGTCCACGACGACGAACGGGACGATCGTCCGCGACTGACTTGTGCCCGTGACGCGAAACGGCCGCCCCGGTGGGGCGGCCGCTGCTTACTTGCCCTGCTGACGACGCTGCCAGCGGGTCTTCTTCAGCAGCTTCTTGTGCTTCTTCTTGCGCATGCGCTTGCGGCGCTTCTTGATCAACGAGCCCATGACGGGTTGCGACGCTACCAGAAGCCCCTCGCCCGCTTCCCAACGGGCGCGCGGCGCACGCCGGCCGCAAGGTTTTGTGCCATGTTCGCGGTGCCGTAATACCTACGATGGGACCATTCGGGGGTGGTGTAACGGCAGCACAAGGTCCTTTGGAGTCCTGAGTCGAGGTTCGAACCCTCGCCCCCGAGCCCCCGGAACCAGCACTGATCAGCAACGAGCCCGGAACGGGAGCATCATGAGGAAGCTCGCATGAAGCAGTACCGACCTCTGAGCGCAGTCGTTCTGGCCGCCGGGGAAGGAACGCGGATGCGGTCCGGCACTCCCAAGGTGCTGCACCCGCTGTGCGGCCGGCCGATGGTGCTGCACGTCGTCGACGCGCTCGCCGAGCTGCCGCTCGAGCGCATCGTCGTCGTCGTCGGTCACGGCGCCGAGCGGGTCACCAAGACGCTGCACGACCAGCTCGTCACCGAGGTGCCGGTCGAGTTCGTGGAACAACGCGTGCAACGCGGCACCGGCGACGCGGTGAGTGTCGCGCTCACCGTCTTCGACGATCTCGACGCCGAGGACGACATCCTCGTGCTGCCCGGCGACGCACCGCTCGTGCGCGCCGAGACGATCGCCCGGCTCGCGACCGAGCACCGGGTGCAGGACGCGGCCGCGTCCATCCTCACCGCGACGGTTACCGAGCCGGAGGGGCTCGGCCGGGTCGTGCGCGGGAAGGACGGCCGGGTTGCGGGCGTGGTGGAGCACGCCGACGCGTCGACGGAGGAACTCGAGATCGCGGAGATCAACACCTCGATCTACTGCTTCCGCCGCGGGCTGCTCGCACCCGCGTTGCGCCGGCTGAGCCCGGAGAACGCGCAGGGCGAGTACTACCTCACCGACGCGATCGCGGTGCTGCGCGACGCGGGCCACAACGTGATCGCGCTGGAGGCGGACGATCCCGGCGAGGCGATCATGGTGAACGACCGCGTGCAGCTGGCCGATGCCGAGGCCGAGCTGCGCTGCCGCATCAACCGCGGCTGGATGCGGGCCGGGGTGACCATGGTCGACCCGGAGCGCACGTACATCGACGCGACGGTCGAGCTCGAGAGCGACGTGCGCCTGTTGCCCGGCACGATCCTCGAAGGGCGCACCGTGATCGGCGCCGGATCCGTCGTCGGGCCCGACTGTCACCTGGCCGACGTCGTCGTGGGTGACGGCGCCCGGATCTCGATGGCCGTGGCCCGGGAGTGCGAGATCGGCGACGACTGCGATGTCGGTCCGTATGCGTACGTGCGCCCCGGCACGCGGCTCGCGGCCGGAGTGAAGGTCGGGACGTACGTCGAGGTCAAGAATTCCGACATCGGCGAAGGCACCAAGGTCCCGCACCTGTCCTACATCGGTGACGCCGATGTCGGCGCGGGTGTGAACCTGGGTGCGAGCACGATCACCGCGAACTACGACGGGCAGAACAAACACCGCACGACGATCGGTGACGGTGCGCACACGGGCGTGCACACCTCGCTGGTCGCGCCGGTCGAGCTCGGTGACGACGCCGACACCGGCGCCGGTTCCGTCGTGACCCACGACGTCCCTCCCGGGCGGCACGTGCGGGGCGTCCCTGCGCGCGACACACGGCCGACGCGCGAGGATGGCGACTGATGGAAGTCGTCACCAAGAAGCGGTTGATCCTCGTCGCCGGCCGGGGCCACGAGGAGCTGTCGAACGAGGTCGCCGAGAACCTCAAGGTCCCGCTCGGCGAGTGCGTGCTGTCGACGTTCGCGAACGGCGAGATCTACTGCCGCTACGGCGAGAACATCCGCAGCGCGGACGTGTTCGTGTTCCAGACGCACGGCGGTTCGATCAACGACCTGCTCATGGAGCAGCTGATCATGATCGACGCGGCGAAGCGCGCGTCGGCGAAGCGCATCACCGCGGTCTGCCCGTTCTACGGATACGCGCGCCAGGACCGCAAGGCCGAGGGTCGCGAACCGATCACCGCGCGACTCGTCGCCGACATGCTGACGGCGGCCGGCGCGGATCGCGTCGTCACCGTCGACCTCCACACCGGACAGATCCAGGGTTTCTTCGACTTCCCCGTCGACCACCTCACCGCGGTGCCGGTCATCGCCGAGTACCTGCGGCAGACGGTCGACGGCGATCCCGTGATCGTCGCTCCCGACGCCGGCGGCGGCAAGCTCGCGCGCCGGTTCGCCGACCGTCTCGGCGCCGACATCGCGTTCATCGACAAGCGCCGGCCGAAGGGCACGCACAACGTCGCCGTCGCGACCGAGGTCGTCGGCGACATCGAAGGCCGCACGTGCATCATCGTCGACGACATGATCGACACCGCCGGGACGGTCGTGAGCGCCGCGAACCTGCTGATCGACCGCGGCGCGAGCGACGTGTACATCGCGGCGACGCACGGCCTGCTGTCGGGTCCTGCGGTCGACCGGCTGAAGAACGGCCCGATCCGCGAGGTCGTGGTCACCAACACGGTGCCGATCTCCGACGAGAAGCGCTTCGACAACCTGCGCGTGCTCTCGATCGCGCCGCTGCTTGCCGAAGCGATCGACGCCGTCTTCGAAGACGGCTCGGTGAGTCAGCTCTTCGGCGGCGACAACGTCTGATGCGGTTCGGTTATCGGGGCCGCATCGCCGGTCTCACATGCTTGCTCGCGGTGACCGTCGTCACGGCTGCCGCCTGCGGGAGCAGCGCGAAGTCCTCGACATCGACGAACTCGACGACTCCGTCCGATCCGTGTGCGGGCGTGAGTCTCGCATCGGCCGCCGCGCGCGGCGCGACCACGAGCCCGAGCCTGCCGGTCGCGCCGAACACGCCGCCGGTGACATCGGCCCCGTCCGGTCCGTCGACCCACGCGCGGTGGCCCGCTCCGTCGAACCCGATGCAACAAGCCTGCAAGGCGGGCCTCGTCCCCGAGACGGCCGAGCGCCTCGAGTTCCACGTGCACGCGCACCTCGACGTGTACATCGACGGGAAGGCGGTGCTCGTTCCCGCCGGACTCGGCATCGACACGAAGAATCCCGGCGTTCATCTCTTCGAGACCAACGGGATGCCCGCGTACGGCGGTATCAGCCCTCCCTGCGACCAGCCGTGTATCTCGCCCCTGCACACCCACGACGTCACGGGCATCTTGCACACCGAGTCGGCGACGCGGAAGTACAACACGCTCGGCCAGCTGTTCATCGAGTGGAACGTGCCGTTGACGCCGACGTGCGTCGACACCTATTGCGAAGCAAAGACGCCGATCTCGGTGTACGTGAACGGGGCGAAGTTCACGGGTGACCCCCGAACCATCCCGCTCAGCAACCTCCTGCAGATCACGATCGTCATCGGGACGCCTCCGGCGCAGATCCCGAACACCGCCAACTGGTACCAGATCTGAGCCTCGGGGAGGGATTCCCGTCGTCCCGGGCGGTTGCGCGAGAATCGTCCGTTCCCTTTCGTCTCACCAGGACTGACGCGCCATGGCCGATGTCACGCTGACCGCACAACGCCGCACCGCCGCGGGCAAGGGGCCCGCGGGCCGTGTCCGCCGTGAAGGCCTCGTCCCCGCCGTCGTCTACGGCCTCGGCGACGACAGCGTCTCCGTCTCGGTGTCGTCGCGCGAGCTCCTGCACATCCTCGCCGGCGCGACCGGCATGAACACGCTGATCACGTTGAACATCGACGGCGCCAATGAGCTGGCGATGGCCCGGCAACTGCAGCGGCACCCCGTAAAGGGCACGCTGTTGCACGTCGACTTCGTGCGCGTGCGCGCCGACCAGACGATCCAGGCTGAGGTCCCGGTGCACCTCGCGGGGGACGCGGAAGGCGCGGCGCGCGGCGGCGTGCTCGAGCAGCTCGTCCACACCCTCACGGTCGAGGCCAAGCCCAGCGACTTCCCGCCCTCGATCGAGCACGACGTGAGCGCGCTCGAGATCGGCGGCCAGGTGTACGTGCGCGACCTCGTCGTGCCGCCCGGCGTCACGGTGCTCCAGAACGAGGAGGACCTCGTCGCGCAGATCTCGGCGCCGCGTGTCGCCGAGGCCGAAGAGGGTGCCGAGGGCGAGGCGGCGGCCGAAGGCGCACCGGCGGCGGAGGGCGGCGTAGCGGCCGAGGCCTCCTCGGCCGAGTAGCAGACACTCGTGCCCGTCGACCTCTTGGTGGTCGGGCTCGGCAATCCCGGTGCCGAGTACGCGCGCACGCGGCACAACGTCGGTGCGGACGTGGTCGAGCTCCTCGCGCGCCGGCACGGCGGGAAGCTGCGCGGCACGAAGGGCCGCGCGCGCAGCGACGAGGTACGGATCGGCGATCACCGGGTCGCGCTCGCGGTTCCGCTCACGTACATGAACGACTCCGGCGAAGCGGTGGCGTCGCTCGCGCGCCGGCTCGGTGTCGAGCCCGACCGCATCGTGGTCGTCCATGACGAGCTCGACCTGCCGCCGGCCGCGCTGCGGCTGAAGGCGGGTGGCGGTCTGGCCGGACACAACGGCTTGCGATCGATCAAGCAGCATCTGCATTCCGACGAGTTCCTGCGCGTCCGCATCGGAGTCGGGAAGCCGCCGAGCAAGGAGCGCGGCGCCGACCATGTGCTCTCGCGCGTTTCCAAGCGCGACCGCGAGCAGATGGACGTGACAATCGAAGAGGCCGCCGACGCGGTCGAGCTGATCGCGACGTCCGGCATCGAGGCGGCGATGAACCGTTACAACGTCCGGGCCGCGGACGACGAGTGAACCCGAACGACTGCCGCCGCGGCCGGGGTCATCTACCCTGATCGGGCACCCCGGGGGCGAGCCGCGCTCCCGGGTGCGACGCGCGCCCATGGAACCCGTTCTCGCCGGACTCACAACGTTGTTCGCCGCCGATCCGGTCATCGCCGCCGCGACCGGCGGTGGGGCGCGCCCGGTCGCGGTTCCCGAGCCGGCCCGGGCGCTGTTCGTCGCCACGCTGGCGCGGGCGACGGCGCGTCGCCCGGTCGTCGTCGCGGTCCCGACCGGAGTCGAGGCCGAACGCATCGCGACCGACCTGCGCGAATACCTCGGCGACGACGCGGTGGAGCTGTTCCCGGCGTGGGAGACGCTGCCCTTCGAACGCGTCTCGCCCGCGACCGAGACGATGGGACGGCGACTGCGCGTCATCTGGCGTCTGCGCACGGGCGGCGATCACCTCCCGCGGGCGATCGTCGCGCCCGTGCGCGCGCTGGTGCAGCGGCTCGGTCCGCACGTCGAGGACGTCGAACCGGTGGTCGTGCGCGCGGGTGCGCAGTTCGACCGTGACGAACTGGTCGCACGGCTCGTCGACATGGGCTACCGGCGCGAGTACCAGGTCGAGGCGCGCGGCGAGGTCGCGGTACGCGGCTCGATCGTCGACGTGTACCCCGCGACCGCCGACCATCCGCTGCGCATCGACCTGTGGGGCGACGAGGTCGACCGGCTCTCACAGTTCTCGGTCGCCGACCAGCGGTCGTCGGCCGAGTTGGGGGACTCGTGGATCTTTCCGGTGCGCGAGCTGCTCCCGACCGAAGAGGTGCGGGCGCGGGCGCGCGAGCTTCTCGAGTCGCAGCCGTGGGGGCGCGAACAGTGGGAGCGGATCGCCGAAGGCGCCACGTTCGACGGCATGGAGTCGTGGCTGCCGTGGATCACGACCGACGAGCACCTCCTGCCCGACCTGTTGCCGGCGTCGGCGCTCGTCGCCATCGCCGAGCCCCGCCGTCTGCGCGACCGCGCCCAGGAACTGCTCGACGAGGAGGCGGCGCTGGCGCGCACCCTCGCCACGACGTGGGGTGCACAGATCGACGGCGACGACACGCCGCGCCTCTCGCTTCCGTTCGACCGTCTGCTCGCACACACGAAGGCGCAACCGGTACCCGTTCTCTCGGCGCCCGATTCGCCGGACACACCGGTGCTCGCGGCCTCCGCGTTCGATCCCGTGGTCGGTCAGGCCGACGCGCTCGCCCAACGCCTGAACGCGCTGAAGCGCGACGGCTTCCGCGTGTTCATCGCCGCCGAAGGCCGCGGCAGCGCCGACCGGATCGAGCAGATCCTCGTCGACGAAGGCGTGGGCGTCGACCGCGTCACGAACGTTCCGGACGACGGGGCGCTCCTCGGCGCGCCGGGCGTCCACATCGTCGTCGCGCCGCTCGACCGCGGCGCCGTCCTGCCCGGGCAGCAGCTCGCGATCGTCGCGGAAGCGGATCTCACGGGGCGCCGGCGCGTCCACCGCCGCGCCCGCGGCGGCCGGAAGGGCGTCGACCACTACGAGGGCCTGGCGGTCGGCGATTACGTCGTGCACCGCGTGCACGGTGTCGGGCGCTACCACGGCATGGAGACGAAGGAGATGTTCGGCGTCACCCGCGACCGGCTCGTGATCGAGTTCAAGGGCGGCGACCGGGTGTACGTCGACTCCGAGGACATCGGCCTCATCCGCAAGTACACCGGGGGCGAGGAACCGAAGCTGTCGAAGATGGGCGGCGCCGACTGGGACAAGGCGCGTGCCCGCGTCCGCAAGGCGGTGCGCGACATCGCGGGCGAGCTCGTCGTGCTCTACCGGCGCCGGCTCGCGACGCAGGGTCACGCGTTCGGACCGGACACGCCGTTCCAGCACCAGATCGAAGCGTCGTTCCCCTACGAGGAGACACCCGACCAGGCCAAGGCGATCGTCGACACGAAGGCCGACATGGAGAAGCCGGTGCCGATGGACCGGCTGGTGTGCGGGGACGTCGGCTACGGCAAGACCGAGGTCGCGCTGCGCGCGGCCGCCAAGGCCGTCTTCGACGGTAAGCAGGTCGCGATTCTCGTCCCGACGACGCTGCTCGCGAGCCAGCACGGCCAGACGTTCCGCGAACGATTCGCGAACTACCCAGTGCGCGTCGAGGTGTTGTCGCGGTTCCTCACCGCGAAGGAGCAGAACGACGTCGTCAACGGCGTTCGCGACGGGACCGTCGACATCGTGATCGGCACGCACCGCCTGCTCGGGGCGGACATCGTGTTCAAGGACATCGGTCTCCTGATCGTCGACGAGGAGCAACGCTTCGGCGTGCAGCACAAGGAGCGGATCAAGGAGTGGCGCACGAACGTCGACGTGCTCACGCTCACCGCGACGCCGATCCCGCGCACGCTCGAGATGTCGCTGACGGGGATCCGCGACCTGTCCCTGGTGAACACGCCGCCCGAAGACCGGCAACCGATCCTCACCTACGTCGGTGAGCTCGACGAACGCGCGGTGTCGGAGGCGATCCGCCGTGAGCTACTCCGCGAAGGGCAAGTTCTGTTCGTGCACAACCGGGTCCACGACATCGCACACGTCGCCGACGACGTGAAGCGGCTCGTGCCCGAGGCCCGCGTCGCGATCGCACACGGCCAGCTCGACGAGAACCGGCTCGAACGGGTCGTGCAGGAGTTCTGGGACCGCGAGTACGACGTGCTCGTGTGCACCACGATCGTGGAGAGCGGTCTCGACATGCCGACGGTGAACACGCTCGTCGTCGACCGCGCCGACATGCTCGGGCTGTCGCAGCTGTACCAGCTGCGCGGCCGCGTCGGCCGGCGCGGGCAGCGCGCGTACGCGTATCTCCTGTATCCGGCCGATCGCGCGCTGACCGAGCAGGCGTACGAGCGGTTGAAGACGATCGGCGAGTTCACCGATCTCGGCTCCGGATTCAAGATCGCGATGCGCGACCTCGAGATCCGGGGCGCGGGCAACCTGCTCGGCGCCGAGCAGTCGGGCCACATCGCAGCCGTCGGGTTCGACCTCTATGTGGAGATGGTCACCGAAGCCGTCGGTGAGCTGACCGGCGAAGTGCGGGAGGCGCCGGCCGAGGTGCAGATCGATCTCCCGCTGACCGCTCATCTCCCCGCGGACTACATCGGACGCGACGACGTCCGCATGGAGGCGTACCGCCGGCTCGCGGCCGTCACGAGCGCGTCCGACGTCGAAGACGTGCGCGCGGAATGGGAGGACCGCTACGGCCCGCCACCGCCGCCCGCGCTCGCGCTGCTCGACGTCGCCCGGGTGCGCGCCGCCTGCCTCCGCCTCGGCATCCGCGCCGTGTCGGTGCAGAAGGGCCGGGCGCGCCTCGACGGCTGGCACCTGCGCAAATCGCAGGAGGCGCGACTGCAGCGCATGGTCGCCGCCGCGCAGGTGCTTCCCGACGCGGTCGTCGTACCGCTTGCCGCGAGCGGGGTAATGTCCGTCGCCCAGGCATTGCTCCTGTTGCTCGACACCATCAGCCCGCCCGATGCGGACGACGCGGGCGCCGCTCCGACCGAGCAATCCGAAGCCTCCCAAGTACCATCCGCGCGATGACCGCTCGCCCGTTGCGTCGCCTCGCGACCCTTCTCGTCATCGGGGCGATCGGCCTCGGACTCGCCGGTTGCTCCGGCGGCGGGAGCGGCACCTCGGACGCCGCTCGGGTCACGTACAACGACGCGGCCGGCGACCACACGATCAACATCACGCGCAGCGAGTTCACCGACGAGCTCGAGGCGCTGTCGACGAACAAGCAGTTCTCGGCTGCACTCCAGCAAAGCGGTTTCAAGGGCGTCGGCAACGACCAGTCGACCGACCAGCAGCTCGCGGCGATCTGGCTGACGCAGATGATCCGGCAG
>Ga0335085_10002688_pt1 | contig 32580 bp, 30 predicted proteins | sample Lox_Sample_45_FD_206712 | JGI IMG/M metagenome (GOLD analysis project Ga0335085, IMG submission 206712) | Soil microbial communities from Loxahatchee National Wildlife Refuge, Florida, United States - Lox_Sample_4.5 | ecosystem: Environmental > Terrestrial > Soil > Wetlands | place: USA... | reverse complement strand
GATCTCGGATACTTCGACCTGGAGCAAAGAACCCTGCAACCCCTCGACAACCCCTTCGGCCCAAGGTTGTCACCCATGTCTTAGGTACGTTCCGTCACCCATGTCTCCGGGTCGGACACGCTAAGTCCTGGTGAGCCCGGCGGGATTCGAACCCGCGACCCCTTGATTAAAAGTCAAGTGCTCTACCGGCTGAGCTACGGGCTCGCCGAGACGCGGGCGGGCCCGCGGCCGTCGAGGTGGCGCGGACAATAGGCTCGCGGGACCGCCGGGGTCAACGGCGGGCGCAGCTCAGACGTCGAGGGAGTTGCGGTGGCGGGTCTGCGGAGCGCCCGTGCTGCCGCCGCCGCGGACGAGCTTCAGCGCGGAGACCGCGAGCGCATCGAGCATGGCGCGGAAGGGGCGCGTCGCGACGGCGGTTCCCGCGTTGATGCCGAGGCGGCCGAGCACGGCCGCTATCTTGCCGGTGCCGGCCTGCGCGGGAGCGGGTGGGCTCGCCGCGGGCGCGCCGTCGAGCGAATGCGCGTACTGCGCGACCTTGTCCGCGAAGACGCGATAGATCTCCGCGACGGTCTTGGGCGCGCCGGTGCGGTTGTCGTAGAAGACGGGCTTGTTGGCGGCGGCCGCCTCGGGAAGGAGATCGGCGGCGATCGCATCGCCGTTCCTCCCCACGGCCTCGAGGAAGCGGCTCGCGCCGCCCGCGCCGAGGAAATGCGCCATGTAGAGATCCGCGTGACCGACGCTGCGGCCGAGCGAGCGCTCGAGCTCGGCCTGGTTCGAGCGCGTGAGCTCCGCGGCAAAGGCGGCCGATAGCTTGGGGTCGCGGCGGAGATCGAGGATCTGCTGCCGCACCGCGAGGTCGGCGACGCACGCGCGCCCGGAGCCGTCGAGCGTCACCTGCTGCGCCAGATCGCCGATGCCGTATTTGGCGCCGAAGCGCTGCACCATCTGCAGCCAGGTGCCGTCGATGAACTGATAGAGGCCGGCGGCGCTGCCGTTGGGCGCCTTCGCCTGCGGATCGAAGCCGCTCTCCTGCCGCGCTTCCGCGACGAGGAGCCCGAAATCGACGTTGGTCGCGGCGCTCGCCTGGCGGATGCTCTTGGCAACCGCGGGATCGATCGCGGCGCCGTGCGGGAGCGGATGGGTGGGCGCGGGCATATAGACGCGGAACGCCGTCCTGGGGTCGCGGAGTTTCGCGGCGGAGCCTAGCGGAGAGTGGTTAAGGGTTGGTGAGCGCCGTCCGGCAGGCGATCCGCAAGCGCCTCGTTCTCCAGCCGGATTCGCCAGGCGAGAACGCCCGCGTTGAGAACGGAGAAGACGAGCGCCACCTCCCAGGCTCCGAAGGCGAGCGGCAGTACCGCGATCTCCGCGGCGACCAGGAGGTAGTTGGGATGGCGGACGAAGCGATAGGGCCCGCGGCGGACCAGCGGCGCGCCCGGGAGCGTGATGATCCGCGTGGTCCAGAACCGTCCGAGGCTCGCGAGCACCCAGACCCTGAGCGCCTGAAGCGCGACGAAGACGGCGATGAGCGGCCAGGAGACCTCCGCGGAGCGCGGCACCAGAAGCGCGATCGCGGCGAGCCAGCCCGCGTGGACCGCGACGATCAGGGGATAGTGGCCGCTGCCGCGCTCGACGGCGCCGGCGGCGAGGAGGGCCCGGGTGTTGCGCCGCGCGAGCCAGAGTTCGCCGAGCCGCACGCAGGCGACCGCCGCAACCGCGGCGACGGCGCCTGGGTTCACGGCGCCTCGAGCAGCTGGAAGGCCGCGGTGAAGCCGGGGCCGAGCGCGGTCATGAGCACGCGGCCGCGCATACCCTCGGCCAGCATGCGCTCCAGCACGAAGAGCACGGTCACGGCGGACATGTTGCCGAAATCGCGGAGCACGCCGCGGCTCGCGCCGAGCGCGCCCTCCGCGAGGCCGAAGGCTTCCTCGAGCGCGGTCAGCACTTTCGCCCCGCCGGGATGGCAGGCGAAGTGATCGATGTCCGAGAAGGTGAGGCCCTGTCTCGCGAGGAACTCCGCGGCGACCTCGCGCATCTGCCCGCGGACGAGCGCGGGGATGTCGCGCGAGAAGAGCGCCTTGAGCCCGTCCTCCGCCACGTCCCAGCCCATGATGTCCAGAGAGTCGGGCCAGGTGTGCTCGCCCGCGGCGTGGAAGGCGGGGCCGTCCTCGCCCGCGGCCGAGATCACCGCCGCCGCGGCGCCGTCGCCGAAGAGCGCGGTCGCGACGAAATTGCTCTTGGAGGTGTCGTTCTTGCGGAAGCAGAGCGCGCAGAGCTCGACCGCGAGATAGAGCACTTTCGCGCCCGGATTGCTGCGCGCGATGTCGGCGGCCCGCGCCAGGCCCATGACGCCGCCCGCGCAGCCGAGCCCGAAGATCGGCAGGCGAAGCACGTCCGGCCGCAGCCCCAGCCGGTTGATGAGGAGCGCATCGAGGCTCGGCGTCGCGACACCCGTGGTCGAGACCGCTACCACGGCGTCGATGTCCCGCGGCCGCAGCCCCGCATCCTCGAGACAATCGCGCCCGGCGCGCTCCAGCAGGTTGACGGCATGCTCGATGTAGAGCGCGTTGCGGTCGCGCCAGCCGTGCGGGGCGACGTACCAATCGATGGGCACGCAGGAATAGCGGCGCTCGATCCCGGCATTGCCGAAGATCGGCATCAGTCGCTCCACCGCCTCGCCGTCGACCTCGGAGAACAGCAAGCGCACGCGCTCGGCGACGTCAGGCTGGCCCAGGGAGAAGGGAGGCACGGCCGTTCTGAGCGCGACGAGCCTGGGCTCGACCCGCTTCGCTGGGGACCGGCGTTGCTCGTTGCGCGACTGTGGCTTGGGGCGTGCGATAGTGGCGGCGGCGAATGCGGGTGCAGTGGTGTCGTCCAAATGGGCTCTCCGCTCGTTCAAAACCGAAAACGTTCTGCTCGTCGTCGGCCGGGGTTGCCGACGGCATGGAAATCCGCGGGATTACGGGCGCGCAGTCCCTGCTGCCGCGCGGCCCTCCGGAGGCACCAGCAATGTGGCACGAGTTCCCCCTCGCTTGCCGTGCGCCCCAGTCTAGTTGATGCCGGACCCGCGTGGCTACGGCCATTCCGCCACATCTAGCCGGTACCGCGGGCAACAGAATCTACCCCCAACGGCGTAGGAGCCGGCATCAAGTAGTTGTGACTCCGGACTCGTGCGCGCGTGCAGGGCAGGGACGCTCCCTAGCCGGAGCGCAGATACCGCACCGCGGCATCGCGCTCGAAGAGATAGAGCAAACTGCGCAGCGCGGCGCCGCGGGGACTCGCGAGATCGGGATCGCGGTGCAGCACGAGGCGGGCGTCGTCGCGCGCGATGACGACGAGATCGGCATGCGCCAGCAGGTCCGCGAGTCGAAATTCCGGCAAGCCGCTTTGGCGCGTGCCCAGCACCTCGCCGGCGCCGCGGAGCCTCAGGTCCTCCTCTGCGATGCGGAATCCATCCTCGGTCTCCCTGAGGATCGCGAGGCGCTGCTTCGCGGTCTCGCCGAGCGGTTGCGCATAGAGCAGCAGGCAGGCCGAGGGCTTGTCGCCGCGGCCGATGCGCCCGCGGAGCTGATGGAGCTGCGCGAGGCCGAAGCGCTCGGCATGCTCGATCACCATCGCCGTCGCCGCCGGCACGTCGACGCCGACCTCGATCACGGTGGTCGCGACCAGGAGATCGACGTCGCCCTGCGCGAAGCGCTCCATCGCCCGGTCCTTCTCGCTGCCTTTCATGCGCCCGTGGACGAGGCCCACGCGCGCCCCGAAGCGCTCCTGCAGAAAGGCGTGGCGCTCCGTGACGGCCGCGAGGTCGCTCTCCTCTGATTCCTCGATGAGCGGACAGATCCAATAGACCTTGGCGCCGGCGGAGAGCGCGCGGTCGATGCCGGCGACGACCTCCTCGAGCCGCGAGGAGGGGATGGTGCGGGTGGTCACGGGCTTCCGGCCCGCGGGCTTCTCGGTGAGGCGCGAATGATCCATGTCGCCGTAGGCCGCGAGCATGAGCGTGCGCGGTATCGGGGTCGCGGTCATCGCGAGGAGATCGACGCCCTTGCCCTTGCTCGACAGCGCCGCCCTCTGCTCGACGCCGAAGCGGTGCTGCTCGTCAACCACGACGAGGCCGAGATCCGCGAACTCGACCCCCTCCTGGAAGAGCGCATGCGTGCCGACGACGATCTTGATCTCGCCGCCGTGCAGAGCCGCGAGCAGCGGCTCGCGCGACGTGCCCTTCTCGCGCCCCGTGAGGAGCGCGACCTCCACGCCCGCGGGCGCCGCGAGGGCCGTGAGGGTCGCGTGATGCTGCCGCGCCAGGATTTCCGTGGGCGCCATCAGCGCGGCCTGCGCGCCCGCCTCGACCGCGTCCAGCATGGCCAACAGCGCCACCACGGTCTTCCCGCTGCCGACGTCGCCCTGGAGGAGCCGCAGCATTCGATGCGGCGAGGCCATGTCGGCGGCAATCTCCGAGAGCGCCACTTGCTGGGAATGCGTGAGCCGATAGGGGAGGGCGGCGATCGCCTTCGCGCGCAGCTCGCCCGGGGCCTTCAGGGCACGCCCCGGCAGCCGCTTGGTGTGCGCGCGCACCAGCGCAATCGCGAGCTGGCTCGCGAGCAGCTCGTCGTAGGCGAGACGCTGGCGCGCCGGCGTTTCCGGCAGCAGGTCCGCATCGCTCATGGGCGCATGCAGTGCCCGGACGGCCGCGCGCCACTCCGGCCACCGCCGCTCCGCGACGACGCTAGGCTCGATCCATTCCGGCAGCTCCGGCACGCGCGCGAGCGCCGCGGATATCGCCTTTTGCAGCGTCCTCAGCGGCAATCCGCCGGTCAGGGGATAGACGGGCTCGACCGCCGGCAGCTTCTCGGCCTCGGCTACATCGACGACGTGGTCGGGGTGGGTGATCTGGATCTGGTTGTTGAAATGCTCGACCCGGCCGCTCACCACGCGCACCGAGCCCACGGGCAGGATCCGCTCGAGGTAATCGCCCTTGACGTGGAAGAAAACCAGATGGAGAAAGCCGGTCTCGTCTCGGCAGCGGACGCGGTAAGGTTGGCGCGGATGGTGCGGCTTCAGATGCGCATCGACGGTGACGGTGAGCGTCGCGATCGCTCCCGCGGGCGCAGCCATGACTTTCGGGCGGAAGCGCCGGTCGATGAGCGCGGAGGGCCGGTGCCACAGCAGGTCCGCGACGTGCGGTCCGCAGAGCCGCTCGATCAGCTTGCCGAAGCGCGGCCCGACGCCGGGCAGGCTGGTGACGGAAGCGAAGAGGGGAAAGAGTACCTGCGGCCGCATCCCCCGGTTCTATATCCCAGCGCTCGCGGCGAGTGAAGGATGAGCGACACGAGCGACGTCCGCCGCAAGCGGCTGCTGTTCCGGAGCTGGCATCGCGGCACCAGGGAGGCGGACCTGCTGCTGGGCTCCTTCGCGGAGCGACACCTCGCCGAATTCACGCCGGCCCAACTCGACCGCTACGAGGCGCTGCTGGAGACCGAGGACGCCGATCTCTTGGACTGGATCGCCGGGCGCACGCCGCCGCCGGAGCGCGAGAGCGACGTGCTGCGCCTCCTGCTCGCCTTCAAGTACAAGCCGCGCCCGGCATGACCGCGCTCGACGAATTCTTCGCGGGCCCGCACGCGCCGTCGGGCCGCCTCGCCCTCTGCGGCATGCCCGAGGGCCACGACGCGCAGGTGCTGGGCGAGCTCGTCTCGCGCGGCGTCATCGCGAGCCTGCTCCACGTCTGCCGCGACGACGGCCGCATGGCGCGGATGGCGGCGGCGCTCGCGTTCTTCCATGAGGACGTCTCGGTCCTGACGCTTCCGGCCTGGGATTGCCTCCCTTACGACCGCGTTTCACCCAACGCCGAGATCGTGAGCCGCCGCATCGACACGCTGACGCGGCTCGCGGACGAGGGGACGGGACAGCGCCGGATCGTGCTCACCACCGTCAACGCGCTCGTGCAGCGGGTGCCGCCGCGCAAGACCTTCGAGGGCCGCTCGATCGCGCTCGGGATCGGGGGCCGCATTCCGATCGACCGGCTCGTCTCGTTCCTGCAGCGGAACGGCTACCGCCGCAGCGAAACCGTGCGCGAGGCCGGCGAATACGCGATCCGCGGAGGGATCGTCGACGTCTTCCCTTCGGGCGCCACGGAGCCGCTGCGTCTCGATTTCTTCGGGGATGCCATCGAGAGCATCCGGCGCTTCGACGCTCTCACGCAGCGCACGACGGGAACCGTCGAGCGCGCGAGCCTCAAGCCCGTGAGCGAGGTGCTGCTGGACCAGCAGTCGATCCAGCGCTTCCGCAGCCGCTATCGCGAGGCCTTCGGCACCGTCGCCGACGACGATCCGCTTTACGCCGCCGTGAGCGCCGGCCATCGCTACGCAGGCATGGAGCATTGGCTCCCGCTCTACTACGAGAGCCTCGAGACCGTCCTCGACTACCTCCCGGATGCCGCCCTCAGCCTCGACCATCAGGCCGAGGAGGTGCGCGCGGATCGCCTCGCGAGCATCGCCGATTTCTACGGCGCCCGGCGCTCCCTGCTGCAAAGCCGCCACAGCGAGAAGCAGAGCAGCGCGCCGGTCTACCGCCCGGTGCCGCCGGAGCAGCTCTTCCTCGGCGATGCCGACTGGAAGGGCGCGCTCGGCCGGCGGCGGGTGGCGGAGCTCTCGCCCTTCGCGGCCCCGCCCGGCGCGACGCTGGCGCACGACGCCGGCGGCCGCCGCGGCCGGGATTTCGCGGAGGCGCGGGGGGATTCCCAGCGCAATCTCTTCGAAGCCGTACGCGATGCGCTGCGCGAGCAGGGCAAGGCGGGCCGCCACGCCGCCATTGCCGCCTATAGCGCGGGCTCGGCGGAGCGGCTGAGGACGCTCCTCGGAGAGCGCGGCCTCGCAGAGCTGCAGCGCGTCGAGACCTGGCGCGGCCTGACGGCGCTTCCTGCGGGCAGGGTGGGCCTCTTCGTGCTGGGGATCGAGACGGGCTACACGACGCCCGATTTCACCCTCGTCACCGAGCAGGACATCCTCGGCGACCGCCTCGCGCGCCCGGCGCGGCGACGGCAGAACGTCGAGCAATTCATCACGGAAGTCTCGACGCTCCTCGCGGGCGATCTCGTCGTGCACGTCGACCACGGCATCGGCCGCTACGACGGGCTCGTGACGCTCGACGTCGCGGGCGCGCCGCACGATTGCCTGCGCATCCTCTATGCCGGCGACGACAAGCTCTTCGTTCCCGTCGAGAACATCGAGGTGCTCTCGCGCTACGGCTCCGAGGCCGCCGATGCCGTCCTCGACCGCCTCGGCGGCGTCGCCTGGCAATCGCGCAAGGCGCGCGTCAAGGAGCGCATCAAGGAGATCGCGGGCCAGCTCATCGCGGTCGCCGCCGAGCGTCACCTCCGCCAGGGCGAGCCGCTCCCCGCGCCCGAAGGGCTCTACGAGGAATTCGCCGCGCGCTTTCCCTATCCCGAGACCGAGGACCAGCTCCGCGCCATCGCCGACACCCTCGCGGACATGGCCTCGGGCCGCCCCATGGACCGCCTCATCTGCGGCGACGTTGGCTTCGGCAAGACCGAGGTGGCGCTTCGCGCGGCATTCATCGCGGCGATGCAGGGAACGCAGGTCGCGGTGGTCGTGCCCACGACGCTGCTCGCGCGTCAGCATTATCGCTCCTTCACGCAGCGCTTCGCGGGGCTCCCCGTGCGGATCGCGCAGCTCTCGCGCCTCGTCGGCGCCCGCGACGCCGCCGCGATCAAGCAGGAGCTCGCGGTGGGCCGGATCGACATCGTCATCGGAACGCACGCTCTCCTCGCCAAGGGCATCTCCTTCGCGCATCTGGGCCTGCTGATCGTGGACGAGGAGCAGCATTTCGGTGTGGCGCAGAAGGAGCGGCTGAAGCAGCTCAAGGCCAACGTCCACGTGCTCACGCTGACGGCGACGCCGATCCCGCGCACGCTGCAGATGGCGCTCGCGGGGGTCAAGGAGATGAGCATCATCTCGACGCCGCCGGTCGATCGCCTCGCCGTCCGCACCTTCGTCATGCCCATGGATCCCGTGGTGATCCGAGAGGCGATCCTGCGCGAGCATCACCGCGGCGGGCAAAGCTTCTACGTCACCCCTCGCATCGCCGACCTCGAGGACCTCCGGCTCGACCTCAAGGAGCTTGTGCCGGAGATCAAGGTCGGCATGGCTCATGGCCGGATGGCCGCGAGCGAGCTCGAGAAGGTCATGGGCGCCTTCGACGAGGGCGGCTTCGACGTGCTGCTCTCCACCGATATCATCGAATCCGGACTCGACATTCCCACCGCGAACACCCTCGTGGTGAACCGCTCCGACATGTTCGGCCTGGCGCAGCTCTATCAGCTTCGCGGCCGCGTCGGCCGCGGCAAGCAGCGCGCCTACGCCTATCTCACGCTCCCCACCGGCAAGACCTTGACTGCGAGCGCGCAGCGACGGCTCGAGGTGATGCAGACCCTCGACACTCTCGGCGCGGGCTTCACGCTCGCGAGCCACGACATGGACATCCGCGGCGCAGGCAATCTCCTGGGCGAGGAGCAATCCGGACACATCCGCGAGGTCGGGATCGAGCTCTACCAGCAGCTTTTGGAGGAGGCCGTCGCCGCGGCGCGCAGCGGCGTTGCGCCGGTCGCGGAGACGGCGGAGGAATGGACGCCGCAGATCACCATCGGGATGCCCGTGCTCATCCCCGAGAGCTACGTCGCCGATCTCAACGTGCGCCTCGGACTTTATCGCCGCGTGGCGGCACTGCTCGATCAGCGCGAGATCGACGCCTTCGCGGCCGAGCTCGTCGATCGCTTCGGGCCGCTGCCGCCGGAGGTCGCGAACCTCCTGGATACGATCGCGATCAAGCGGCTCTGCCGCGCGGCGGGCATCGAGAAGGTGGAGGCGGGGCCCAAGGGCGCGGTGCTGAGCTTTCGCGAGAACCGCTTCGCCAATCCCCTGGGGCTCGTCGAGTTCCTGCAGGCCCAAGCCGGCACCGCCAAGCTGCGCACGGACCAGAGGCTCCTGGTGATGCGCGCCTGGGAGAATCCGAAGGATCGCCTCCTCGGCGTCCGGCACCTCCTGGAGAAGCTCGCGGAGATCGCCGCGCAGGCGCCGCCCGAGGCCGCGCAGCCCAGGCCCGCAAAAGCGGCGGGGTAGGGCTTCTCCCGCTCTATTCCGCCGCGCTCGCGGCCTCGCTCTTCAGGAGATCGAAGAGAGGATAGAAGAACTCCGGCTCCTGCGCGCCGGAGACCACGTATTTGCGCTCGAATATGAAACAGGGGACGGCGTTGATGCCGATGCGCCGCGCGCTCATGTCGTCGGCGAGGACCTGCTCCGCGCCCTCATTGCCTTCGAGAAGGCGTGCGGCCGCGTCGCTGTCGAGACCCGCCTCGCCCGCGATCTCCGCGAGCGTGGCGCGGTCGCCGATGTTGCGGCCCTCGATGAAATAGGCCGTGAAGAGAGCCTCCACCACGGGCTCGGCGCTGCCGGTCTCGCCGGCATGGCGGATCAGCCTGTGCGCATCGCGCGTGTTCGGGGTCACCTTGATGCGGTCGAAATGGAAGGAGATGCCGACGGCGACGCCGACATCCGTGACGTTGCGATAGATCCGGTCGGCGTGCTGACCGCCGCCGAATTTCGCGGCGATGTAGCGCTCGCGCGCCATACCCTCCGGCGGCATGTCCGGATTGAGCTGAAAGGGATGCCAGACGATCTCGGCCTCCATCTCCGAGCGCTGCTCCAAGGCACGCGCGAGGCGGCGCTTGCCGATGAAGCACCAGGGACAGATCACGTCGGAGACGACATCGATGCGCATGAGCCCTCCTGTGACGGCCGCCACTCTAGCACGGCGCACCGCGCGCGACAGCGGCGCTTGACGGCCACCCATGGCGCCGCGAGGATGCGCCCCAGGGAGCGGTAAGTCCGTGACGACGCGCGCAAACTCCATTTTCGATGCCCCGTTTCTCGGCCGGCGCGAGGCGAATCATGCGGCGCTCACGCCGCTCTCCTTCCTCGCGCGCGCCGCCGCCGTCTATCCCGAGAAGTGCGCGGTGATCCACGGCAGCCGCCGCTTCAGCTACCGGGAGTTCTACGAGCGCTGCTGCCGCCTCGCGGATGCGCTGCGCAAGCGCGGAGTGAAGGAGGGCATCACCGTCTCGGTGATGGCGCCGAACGTGCCGGCGCTGCTGGAGGCGCATTACGGCGTGCCGATGGCCGGCGGCGTCCTCAACGCGCTCAACTATCGCCTCGATGCGGCCTCGATCGCCTTCATCCTTGAGCATGCCGATACGAAGGTGCTGATCGCGGACCGCGAGTTCTCGGGCACCGTGAAGGCCGCGCTCGGGCAGGTCTCCCGCCGGCCCGTCGTCATCGATATCGACGATCCCCTCCACGAAGGCGGCGAGCTCCTGGGCGAGATGGATTACGAGGCCTTCCTTGCCATGGGCGATGCCGCCTCGCCCTGGCGGCCGCCGCGGGACGAGTGGCAGGCGCTCAGCCTCTGCTATACCTCCGGCACCACCGGCAATCCCAAGGGCGCTGTATTTCATCACCGCGGCGCGTTCCTGAACGCCATCGGCAACGTCATCTCCTTCGGCGTGACGCCGCAGTCCGTCTATCTCTGGACGCTGCCGATGTTTCACTGTAACGGCTGGACCTACACCTGGGCCGTGACGGCCGCCTCGGCGACGCATGTCTGCTTGCGCCGCGTCGATCCTTCCTTGATCTTCCCGGCGATCGCGGAGCATCGGGTGACGCATCTCTGCGGCGCGCCCATCGTGCTCAACATGCTCGTGAACGCTCCGGCGGATGTGCAGCGGAAGTTCGAGCATCGCGTCGAGGTCGCGACCGGCGGCGCCGCTCCGCCCTCCGCGATCATCGCAGCGATGGAGCGCATGGGCTTTCGCGTGACCCACCTCTACGGCCTCACGGAGTCCTACGGTCCCGCGACCCTCTGCGCCTGGCAGGAGGCGTGGGCCGGGCTCGACCTCGAGGGGAAGGCGCGGATGATGGCGCGCCAGGGCGTGCGGTATCTGACGCAGGAGAGCGCGCGGGTCATGGACCCCGCGACGATGCGCGAGGTGCCCGCGGACGGGCAGACGCTCGGCGAGCTCATGCTCCGCGGCAACACCGTCATGAAGGGCTATCTCAAGAACCCCGCGGCGACCGCCGAGGCCTTCTCCGGCGGCTGGTTCCACACGGGCGATCTCGCGGTCACGCACCCGGACGGCTACGTCGAGCTCAAGGACCGCTCGAAGGACATCATCATCTCTGGCGGCGAGAACATCTCCTCGCTCGAGGTGGAGGAGGTGCTCTACCGCCATCCGCAGGTCCTGGAGGCGGCGGTAGTCGCGCGCCCGGACGAGGTCTGGGGCGAGACCCCCTGCGCCTTCGTGACCCTGAAGCCCGGCGGGAGCGTCGATGCCGCCGGGCTCGTCGCCTGGTGCCGCGAGCATCTCGCGCATTACAAGGTGCCCAAGACCGTGGTCTTCGGCACGCTCCCAAAGACCTCCACCGGCAAGATCCAGAAATTCGTCCTGCGCGAGCAGGCGAAGGCGATCTGACGAGCATGGCCGCGGCATTCGATCTCGGCGGAAGGGCCGCCCTGGTGACTGGCGCCTCGAGCGGCCTCGGCCGGCACTTCGCGCGCGTGCTCGCGAGCGCGGGAGCCGCGGTGGCACTCGCCGCGCGCCGCAGCGACATGCTCGCGCAAGCGGTCGCGGAGATCGCGGAAGCCGGCGGCAAGGCCGTCGCCGTCGCACTCGACGTGACCGTGCCCGCGAGCGCCGCAGCGGCCCTTGCGGAAGCCGAGCGCCTCCTCGGTCCGCTCGACATCCTCGTCAACAATGCCGGAACCGTCACCTCGAAGCCGCTCCTCGAGCACAGCGAGGCCGACTGGGACCGCGTCGTCGACACCAACCTCAAGGGCGCCTGGCTCATGGCGCAGGAGGTTGCGCGGCGCTGGATCGGGGCGGGAAGAGCCGGCCGCGTGGTGAACATCGCCTCGATCCTCGGCATCCGCGCCCAAGCCGGCATTCCCGGATACGTCGCGTCGAAAGCCGGGCTCATTCATCTGACGCACGCGCTCGCGCTCGAGCTCGGTCCGAAGGGCATCACCGTGAACGCGCTCGCGCCGGGCTACATCGAGACCGACCTCAATCGGAACTATCTCCGGAGCGAGTCCGGCAAGGCGCTCGCGCGCCGCATTCCGCTCCGGCGCATCGGCGCGATGGAGGACCTCGACGGCGCGCTGCTGCTGCTGGCGTCCTCGGCGGGCGCATACATCAACGGCGCGGTCATCCCGGTGGACGGCGGCCATCTCGTGAGCGCGCTCTAAGGCGATGCTCGCTGCAGACAGCCGGACTGCCGCGCTCGAGGCATTTCTGAAGCAAGCGAGCGGCGCCCGCGACGCGGCGATCCGCGGCTGGCGCCGCCTCTCCGGCGGCGCCGTACAGGAATGCTGGGCATTCGAGGCGGAAATGCGCGGCGGCGCGCTCGACGGGAGCGCGACGCTGGTACTGCGGACGGATGCGCCGACGGCGCTCGCCGCCAGCCGCAGCCGCGCTCAGGAGTTCGCCTTGCTCCGTGCCGCCTTCGCCGCGGGTGTGCCTGTCCCGGAGCCGCTCTATTGCTCGGAGGATGCGGCGGTAATCGGCCGCCCGTTCTTCCTCATGCGCTGGGTATCCGGCGTCGCCGATGGCGCTGCGGTCGTGCGGTCGGCCGAGTGGGACGCGCGGCGACCCAAGCTCTTGACCGAGCTCGGCCGGCAACTCGCGGCGATCCACGCGATGCCCGTCGCAGCGAACCTCGCGTTCCTGGGGGAGCCTCCGACGGACCCCGCGGCCGCACGGCTCGCGCGCTATCGCGAGTGGCTTCTCCAATTCGACGATCCGCACCCGGTCGCGGAGTTGGCCCTGCGCTGGCTCGCCCGCGAGCGCCGGGCGCCCGCACAAGCCGTCCTTTGCCACGGCGACTTCCGTACCGGAAATTACCTCGCGACCCACGACGGTATCGCGGCGATCCTCGATTGGGAATTCGCGGATTGGGCCGATCCGCACGAGGATATCGGCTGGTTCTGCTCGAAATCCTGGCGCTTCGGCGCTTACGACCGCGAGGCCGGCGGGCTAGGGACACGCGAGGCCTTTTATCGCGCCTATGAGGCCGCGGGCGGGCGCCTCATCGATCCCGAGCGCGTCCACTATTGGGAGGTCGCCGCAAGCCTGCGCTGGCTCCTCCTGGCGCTGCAGCAGCGCGACCGTTTTCTCAAGGGCGGCGAGCGCTCGCTCGACCTCGCGCTTACGGGGCGAAGGCCGGCGGAATGCGAGTTCGAGATTATCCGGCTCATCGACGCGCATGCGCGGGGCGGTGCCTGATGCGCGACCTGCCGTCGGGACCGGAGCTCGAGAGCCTCGCACGGGAGTGGGAGGAGAGGGGGATCGACGGCCTCCCCCCGAAGGAGCGCGCGACCGCGGCCGCGATGATCGAGCGCTGCCGCGCGATCGCCCGCCGCGAGGCCGCCGCGGGCACGGATGCGCTCGCTCCGATCCGCGCTGCGCTCGCCGCGCTCTACGTCGGCGACCAGTCGAAGCACTTCGCGCAACTCGCGGCGGAAATCCGGTCCGGCGCGCTCGACGCCCCGAGCGCGAGACGGGACCGCGTGCTCGCGCTGCTTTGGTCGCTGACGCTCCAGAAGCTGCGCGAGAGCAATCCGCGTTTCCTTGCGGCGCACGGCTACGACCCTGGCGCGCGTTGAGGCGGTCGAGCCGCGCTACTTTGCGCCCCTGATCCAGCGCACGACGTCCGCGATCACCTCGTTCTCGATCCCTATGTAGCCGTGGCGTGCGAAGGAATCGCAGGGGCCGCTCTGCGGCGGGATTCCGCCGCTGACGACGATGAGCTCCTTGCGCGAGGCGTGCGTGAAGCGGGCCATCAGAGGAGCGAGGTTCTGGAACTGCGAGGTCTCGCAGGCATCGTCGCGGTTGTGGACGAAGAGCGTCGGAACGGTGATCGACGCCACATCCACCACGTCCGGAATTGAGGGCGGCGGCGATACCGAGGGCACGAAGGTCGAGGTCATCACGAGCCCGTCGCCTCCGGCGCTGCCTTTCAGCCTCGCCGCGACGTTCGCGGCGGAGATGGTGCCGGTGCTGGTGCCGACGAGCCACACCGGGACCGCCGCTTTCTGCCGCAGCCACGCGATAACGGCTGCGACGTCGCGCGCGTGCTCGGCCGAGCCGCGGAAGACCGCGTTGTAGCCGTTCTGTCGATCGGATGGCACGTCGACGGAGGCGACCAGGAATCCCGCGGCCGCGAATTTCCCGCGCGAGCGGATCAGGAAATTCTGCATCGTCTTGCCGAGAATGCCCGGTCCGCCGGTGAAGAGGATCATGCTCGCGACCGGCGGTCCCGGCGGCGCGGTCACCAGGAAGGCGTCCGTCACCCCCGGACGCGTCTGCAGCTCGACCTTCTGGTCCTCGGCGCGCGCAACCGCGCCAAGCATCCCTGCGGCTATGAGGAAGCCCAGGGCAATCGGTCGTGCGCGCATCGCCTGCTCCTCCCGGCGGACTTCGAGAGCTGACCTACTCCGCGTAGTCGGGCTCGCTCCGGTCGAGAAGGCGCTTCAGCGCGGCGAAGTGAAGCTCGATGCTGCCGACATCGCGCTTCATCTGCTCGGCGGTGCGCTCCAGGACCTCCTGCGAGAGGTAGCGGAGCGGACGCCCGGTCTGCATCGCCAGCACCTGGGACTGGCAGACGCGCTCGAGGTAGTAGAGATCGTTGAAGGCGCGGGCGACGGTCTCGCCCACGACGACCACGCCGTGACTGGCGAGGAACAGCACGCGCTTGTCGCCGAGCGCGTCGCAGATGCGGTCGCCCTCCCCGTTGTCGAGGACGAGGCCGGCGTAGTCGTCGTAATAAGCGACGTTGCCGTAGAACCGCACAGCCGCCTGCGCGATCCATTCGATGCGGCCGTTCTGCAGCAGGGTGAGGGCGGTCGCATGCGGCATGTGCGTGTGCAGGACGCAGCTCGCCTTGGGATTGCCGCGATGGATCCGCGAGTGGATGTAGAAGGCCGTGGGCTCGGGGTCGATCGCCCCGGAAATCAGCTTGCCGTCGGAATCGACCATCAGGAGATCGCTTGCCCGCACCTCCGACCAGTGCGCGCCCCAGGGATTGATGAGAAAACGGTCCTTCTCGCCGGGTACCGCGAGGCTGAAGTGATTGCAGATGCCCTCGTGGAATCCATTCCGAACCGCAAGACGCAATGCCGCCGCGAGATCGACGCGGGCCTCCCAGACAGCATCGAGATTGGCCGCCCGCCGCGGTGCCGCTTTCGCCATTCCTTCCTCCAAATCCCTTGATCTCGCCGTTTGACGCCCGACGCATGTCTCGGCATTGTTGCGCAAATTTCTGCGGAAGGAAATGCCATGAAACCGGAGATCCTGCTCGCCTGCCCGCTTTACGAAGGGACGATGGACCAGCTCGATCGTGCCTATACCGTTCATCGCTTCTGGGAGGCGAAGGACCCGGCGGCGCTGCTGCGCGATGTCCGCGACCGCGTGCGCGCCATTTCCACGATGGGCGCCGTCGGCTGCAAGGCCGAGCTCATGGCGGCGCTTCCCAAGACGGAGATCATCGCCTGTTTCGGCGTAGGCGTGGACGCGATCGACCTCAAGGCCGCCAAGGAGCGCGGCATCCGCGTCACCAATACGCCGGACGTGCTGACGGAATGCGTCGCCGATCTCGGCATGACGCTGCTGCTCGCCTCCGCCCGCGAGATACCTCAGGGCGACCAGTACGTGCGGACCGGCAAATGGCTCAAGGCCAACTATCCACTCTGCCGCCACGTCGGCGGCAAGCTCCTGGGCATCGTCGGCTTCGGCCGCATCGGGCAGGCGGTGGCGAAGCGCGCCGCCGCCTTCGGGATGAAGATTGCGTATTTCGGCCGGCGCAAGAGCCCCGAGAGCAGCTACCCCTTCTACAGCGACATCAAGAAGCTCGCGGCGGATTGCGATTACCTCATGCTCACCGTTCCCGGCGGGGCGGAGACGAGGCATCTGGTGGATGCCGAAGTGCTGAGGGCGCTCGGACCCAAAGGCACGCTCGTCAACATCGCCCGCGGCTCGATCGTCGACGAGGCCGCGATGGTGACGGCGCTCAGGGACGGCACGCTCGGCTTCGCCGCGCTCGACGTCTTCCAGAACGAGCCGAACGTGCCTGCGGAGCTCTTGAGCATGCACAACGTGGTGCTGCAGCCCCACCAAGGGAGCGCCACCCACGAGACGCGCGCTGCCATGGGCCAGCTCGTCGTCGACAATCTCTCCGCGCACTTCGCGGGGAAGCCGCTGCTGACGCCGGTGGTCTAGCCCGGCAGGCGGTCGGGCCTGTCGCTGAGGCGCTTGCCGCTGTTCAAGCGCTCGAGCTCCAGGAGAACGGCGGTGTGGTCGTAGTCGGCGCCGCCGTGCTCGGCGAGCGCGGCATAGATCTCCGCGATGCGCTCGGCAAGCGGGAGCCGCAAGCCGAACGCGCGCGCCTCCGCGAGAATGTTGTTGCAGTCCTTTAGAACGATGCGCGCGGACCCGCCCGGCACGAAATTGCGCTCGAGCAGGCGCTGGCCCTGGTTGCGCAGGATGGGGCTGTCGGCCGAGCCGCCCATGAGCGCCTGCCGCACCACCGCGGGATCGGCGCCGCCGGCAGCCGCGAGCAGCAGCGCCTCCGAGACCGCGCCCACGGTGACCGCGACGATCGCCTGGTTGCAGAGCTTCGCAAGCTGGCCCGCGCCCGCGGGACCGACATGGGTCGGGCGGCCCATCGCCTCGAAGACCGGCCGCGCGCGCGCGAAGTCCTCGGCGCTGCCGCCGGCCATGATCGCGAGGGTGCCGGCCTCGGCGCCCGCGGTGCCACCGCTCACGGGCGCGTCGAGATAGCCGATCCCGCGCTGCCGCAGCCGCTCGGCGTGATCGCGAGCCTGCCGCGGCTCGATCGAGCTCATGTCGATGACGAGGGCGCCCTGCTTCATCGCGTCCGCGACCCTGCCGCTCTCGAACAGGACCTCGCCGACGACGGCGCCGCTTTCGAGAATGACGATCGTCATCTCCGCATCGGCGGCAGCGGCGGCGGCACTTGCGGCGATCCGCGCGCCCGCGGGCCGCAGCGCCTCCGCCTTCGCCGCGGTCCGGTTCCATGCGGTGAGGGAGAATCCCGCCTTCAGCAGGTTCCTGGCCATGGGGCCGCCCATGAGGCCGGTCCCGAGCATTGCAATACGCGGTTTCGTCATGGGAGCTCCCGGAGGTTCGGTGTGGCTTCGCGGGGAATGATGGCGCCGCGATGCCCGATCACGGCTCCGGCGACGGCGGCGCCCGCCCGGGCCGCGCGCTCCGGCGTCGCCCCGAGCAGCCGCGCGGCGAGATAGCCGGCGTTGAAGGCATCGCCCGCGGCAGTGGTATCGACGGGCGCGCGCCGAGCGGCAGCCGGAACCGATACGAGCTTTTCTTCCGCCCATACGAGACAGCCTTCCGCGCCGCGCTTCACCGCGACCTCCGCGACGCCCGCGCGTGCGTAGCGTGCGGCGGTCGCCGCTGGATCGGCATCGCCGTGGAGCGCCCGCTCGTCCTCGAAGGTCGGCAGCGCCAAGGATGTCACCGGCAGGAACTCGCCCATGGCTTGCCGTGCGGCCGCAGCGTCCGCCCAAAGGGCAGGGCGGTAGTTGCTGTCGAACGCCACGAGGCAACCGCGGCTGCGCGCCGTCTCGAGCGCGCTCCGGAGCCGCTCGCGAGCCTCCGGCGCCAGGACCGCAAGCGTGATCCCCGAGAAATAGAGCGCGTCATAGCCCGGCAGCGCCTGCAGCAGCGCCTCGGTCTCGGGAGCGCGGAAAAGCGAGCGCACCGCCGCCTCGCCGCGCCAATAGAAGAAGCGCCGCTCTCCGGTATCGTCGGTGCGAATGAGGTAGAGACCCGGCAGGCGTCCCTGGAGTCGCGCAACCCTGGAGGTGCCCACTCCCTCGCCGCGCCAGGCCGAGATCATCTCGCCGCTCATGGGATCGGTTCCGAGCGCCGTCACGTAATCCACGGCGAAGTCCTCCCGTCCCGCCGCGGCGCGCGCGAGATAGATCGCGGTGTTGAGGGTGTCGCCGCCGAAGCCGAGGTTGAAGCCTCCGTCGTCGCAGCGGGTCAGCTCGAGCATGCACTCGCCGATCGCGGCGATGCGTGTCATCCTTCGCCCCTTGTCGCAGCCTCGCTTTCGGTTACTCTTCCCGCCGCCGGCGGCATGTCGTCAAGCTGGAAGCCCGGGAAAAGCATGCACGCGATCTTCGAGCGCACGGCTGTCGTTCCCGTCCTCACCATCGAGCGCGTCGAAGACGCGGTGCCGCTCGCGAGAGCGCTGGCTCGCGCGGGTCTGCGTCTCATGGAGGTGACGTTTCGCACGGCGGCGGCGGCGGAAGCCATCGCCGCGATCGCGCGCGAGGTTCCCGAGGCGGTTGCCGGCGCCGGCACCTTGCTGCGCGCGGCGGACGTGAGCCAGGCGGTTGAGGCCGGCGCGAGATTCCTCGTCAGTCCCGGATTTTCCCTCGAGGTAGCCTCGGCGGGTCTTGCGACGGAGGTTCCCTACATTCCCGGCGTCGCCACCGCCTCAGAAGTCATGGCAGCGCGCGACCTCGGCTGCTCCTTCCTCAAGTTCTTCCCGGCTTCCGCGCTCGGAGGCCCTGCGGCGCTCGCGGCATTCGCGCCGGTCTTCCGGGGCATTGCGTTTTGCCCGACCGGCGGCATCACACAGGAGACCGCCCCCGACTACCTCAGGCTCCCAAACGTGCCGATGGTGGGCGGCGCGTGGATGGCTCCGACGGCGGCGATCGCCGCGCGCGATTGGAGCCGCATCGAATCCCTCGCGCGAAAGGCGGCGACGCTCAACTCGACCTAGAGGCAAGGCAACATGCCACGGACAGCACGCACATTTGCCGCAGTCATCGCGGCGATCCTTCTGCTTCCAGCTACGGTTGACGCGAGCATGCAGGCCCCGCCGGAGGCCGCGGACCTCGCGCTCGTGAACCCTGCCTTCGAGAGCTCCTACGGCAAGGTCGTTCGCGTGGCGGCCTCGCTTGACGGCAAATCCATCGGGGATTGCCGCGCCGAGCCGCCGCCGGCCAAGGACGTCTGCATCGAGACCGCGATCCCCGCTGGACCGCACGTGCTCGAGATCGCGATTACGGCGCGCGATGGGAGCACGCGCGAGCTTCGGACCTTCCGCTCGGCGGAAAAGTTCTCGGCGGGGCTGCGGGGGCGGTGGGAATTCGACATCAGGGGCTCCGCGCGGCTGGGCGCGAAACAAAGCGATTACTTCACGGCGGTCGAGCCGCTCGCTCCGGTCGAGGGGTGCGTGCCCGCGGTCGAGCGCCTGCCGGGACTCCCGAGCTGCACCTCCGCAGATCTCGCGGAGGCCGCGCGTCAATTCTCGGTCGCGATGTCGCAATGCCAAGCCCCGGGCCTCGCGGGGACGGCAGAGAACCTCGACCGTGCCCTCCTCGTTACCTTTGCCAATAACCTGTTCCTGCCGATCGAGCGTTGCTATGCGGAGGCTGAGATACGCAGGCTGCCGAAGCGCATGACGCAGATCGGCGCCGCCCCCGGCGCGTGGCCGCCCGATGCATCCATGGAATCGACCTGGCAATGGGCGAGGGACGTCGGCGATGGCTTTCCGCAGAAACTTGCGGATGACGCCACCTCCGGGACGGTGCTCGGCGTATTGCAGCAGGTGAACCGGCAAATTGCGGCACGGCTCGCCGTCTTCGACGAGATCGCCGCAGCCTATCTCGGATCGGGCGCGGCCTCGGCGATGGATGCGGCGCGGCGCCAGCCCTGGAGCCTCGATCCGCAGACGCCTCAGGGGCATCGCAATATCCTCCTGCTGGCCGACCCCAAGCTGTTCGGCGATGCCGCCTACCGCGAATTCGCCGCCGAATCAGTCGCGCGGGACAAATCGCTCGATTGCTCCCGTCCCTGGCAGACCGAGCTCTTGCTGCGCAATTTCACTCACGGCAGGCGGATGTCGGAAGCGGCGTGGCGCGCCGTCGTCGCGATGCTTGAACGCACGCCGGGCGACGGCGACTACAACCACTGCGACGATGCGGCCGACCCCCGGCTGGAGAGCTCGGTGCCTGCGCTCGAGCGCTTGCGCCGGCTAGGCGAATTGGATTGCGCGCCCGCTCGGCATCCCTCGCTGCGCGGCAGGACGCTGGAGCCGTTCCTGCGCTCCGACTTCCCTGACGCCGAGCCCACGATGCAGACGGCGCTCAAGATGGAATTCGCGGCGTGCCTCGCCCAGGCAAGGCCCTAGGCCAGCCAAGGGCGCAGGGAAGCCTCGATATACTGCGTGGGGAAGCCAAGCTCCTCGGCCGCCGCGACGATGGGCTCGAGATAGCCCGGCTGTAGCCGCCCCGGCCGGGCGTCGCTCGCGACATAGACGAGAGCGGGCTCGCCCGCGACATCGAGCGTTACCTTGCGGTAGAGATCGCGGCCCACGACCGCCTCGAATTCGTCGAGAGCGGCCTCGCAGGCGGGCGTCAGCGACCAGAGGAGACCCACGACCGACGCCCGGGGATCGCGCAGGATCGTGCCGTAGCCGGCAGCCCCGATCGCGAAGCGCCAGCCCGCGAGCGTGGCGACGCCGAGCGCTCGCGCGGCGGGGCAGCGCTCGGCCATCTCGCTGCGGATGATGTTGGCGCCGTATGCGAAATAGCGTCGGCGGACATCGCTCAATAGGTCGCCCTCCCGCCGGAGAGATCGAAGACGGCGCCGGTGCTGAAGGAGCATTCCTCCGAGGCGAGCCACGCCACCAGTGCCGCCGCCTCCTCGACGGTGCCGAAGCGGCCCATCGGGATCTTCGAGAGCATGAACTGGATGTGCTGCTCGGTCATTTGTGCGAAAATGTCGGTCTTGATCGCCGCGGGCGTGATGCAGTTGACGCGAATGTTCGTCGCGGCGAGCTCCTTCCCCAGCGATTTCGTGAGCGCCATCACCGCGGCCTTGGCGGCGGAATAGGCGGAGGCATTGGGATTGCCCTCCTTGCCCGCGACCGAGGCGATGTTGACGATCCGGCCGTAGTTCCGCTGCGTCATGCCTGGGATCGCCGCGCGATTGCAGAGGAAGACGCCCGTGAGATCGACGTCGATCACCTTGCGCCAGGCATCGACGGGGTAGTCCGCGACGGCCGCATTGGGCCCGGTGATCCCCGCGCTTGCCACGAGGATGTCTAGAGGCCCGAGCTTGCGCTCGGTCGCCGCGAGCGCCGACGACACGCCCGCGGCATCGGTCACGTCCACCTTGATGCCGATCGCGCCTTGCAGGCGGGAGGCGGCGGCTTCGGCGCCGTCCATGTCCCAGAGCGCCACTTTGGCGCCGGATTGGACGAAGCGCTCGGCGACGGCAAAGCCGATGCCGCGCGCGCCCCCCGTGATTGCGGCGACGCGGCCGCTCAGGTCGATCCGGTTCATTCCATTGCCTCCGATAAATGAGCGGCTTTTGGCCGCCGCATCCCGCCGCTAAGATGCAGGCATTGGAAACGAGCGCCGGGCGCCGAGTCAATCGCGGCCGCCCTGCCGATAGAGAAGAGGAGAGGCAATGCCCGACGACGGCCGCAGAGGCAAGAAGCTCCGCAGCACCCACTGGTTCGGCAAGATCGACCGCGATGGCTTCGCCCATCGCTCCTGGATGAAGAACCAGGGCCTGCCGCACCATCTCTTCGACGGCAGGCCCGTGATCGGCATCTGCAACACCTGGTCCGAGCTCACGCCCTGCAACGCGCATTTCCGCCGCATCGCCGAATACGTCAAGCGCGGCGTCTACGAGATGGGCGGCTTCCCGCTGGAATTCCCGGTGATGAGCCTCGGCGAGACGCTGATGCGTCCGACCACCATGCTCTTCCGCAACCTCGTGAGCATGGATGTCGAGGAATCGATCCGCGCCAATCCCATCGACGGCGTGGTGCTCCTCATGGGCTGCGACAAGACGACGCCGGCGCTCCTCATGGGTGCGGCGAGCTGCGACCTCCCGACGATCGGCGTCTCCGGCGGCCCGATGCTCAACGGCAAGTTCCGCGGCGAGGACATCGGCTCCGGCACCAATGTCTGGTCCATGAGCGAGGACGTGCGCGCGGGCAAGATGACGCTCGCGGATTTCATGGACGCCGAGGCCTGCATGTCGCGCTCGTCCGGCCACTGCATGACCATGGGGACGGCCTCCACGATGGCGAGCATGGTCGAGGCGCTCGGCATGGGCATGCCCGGCAACGCCGCGATCCCCGCGGTCGACTCCCGCCGCTACGTCCTCGCGCACATGGCGGGGCGGCGCGTCGTCGAGATGGTGCGCGAGAACCTGCGGATGTCGAGGATCCTCACGCGCAAGGCCTTCGAGAACGCGATCCGCGTCAATGCCGCCATCGGCGGCTCGACCAATGCCGTCGTGCATCTCCTGGCGCTCGCGGGGCGCATCGGCACGCGGCTCGAGCTCCGCGACTTCGATCGGCTCGGCCACGACGTTCCACTCCTCGTCGACCTCATGCCCTCGGGCCGCTTCCTGATGGAGGACCTCTACTATGCCGGCGGCTTGCCCGCGGTGATCCGGGAGCTCGGCGACCTCGTTCACCAGGAGGCGCTCACCGTCAACGGCAGGACCATCGGCGAGAACGTCAAGGACGCGCCCTGCTACGACCGCGAGGTGATCGCGACGGTGGCGCAGCCCGTGAAGGAGAGCGCGGGCATCGCGGTGCTCCGCGGCAACCTCTGTCCCAACGGCGCGGTGATCAAGCCCTCGGCGGCGACGCCGGAGCTGATGAGGCACCGGGGCCGTGCGGTCGTCTTCGAGACCATCGAGGATTTCCACGAGCGCATCGATGCGATCGACGTCGACGAGAGCTGCGTCATGGTGCTGAAGGGGGCGGGGCCCAAGGGCTATCCGGGCTTCCCCGAGGTCGGGAACATGCCGCTCCCGAAGAAAGTGCTGAAGAAGGGGATCACCGACATGGTCCGCATCTCCGACGCGCGCATGAGCGGCACCGCCTACGGCACCGTCGTCCTCCACGTCTCGCCGGAGGCGGCGGTCGGCGGAACGCTGGCACTCGTCAAGAACAACGACTGGATCGAGCTCGACGTCGACAAGCGGCGCCTTCACCTCGACGTTTCGCAGACGGAGCTGAAGCGCCGGCGCGCCGCCTGGAAGCCGCCGGCGAGTGCCTACGACCGCGGCTATGCGCGGCTCTATGTCGACCACGTCCTTCAGGCCGACCGGGGCGCCGATCTCGATTTCCTCGTGGGCAAGAGCGGCGCGCCGATCGCGCGGGAGTCGCACTAGGCCCTAAAGGAGGTCGGGCTCCGCGCGCAGGCGTCGCGTCGGCCGCCCTTCGGCATCGACGAAGCCACCGGCGCGGAGCCGACTCAGCACGCTCGTGAAGTGGCGGGCGTCGGCGGCGCTGCCTTTGCCCGCGAGCCAATTCTGGTCGAGGAAGGAGGCGAGGGCCGGGTGCCCGCGCTCGGTCTCCCAGAGGATGCCGAGCAGCGAGACCGCGGCCTCCTCGCGGTCGCGCTCGAGGATCGGCAGCGCCGCCGCGCGCTCGGCCGCGGCGCGATCGCCGGTATCGGGACCCGGCCCCAGCCCGAAATCGATCGTGCCCCGGCGCTCGGGCGCCGCGAGCTGGTAATGCGCGATCTCGTGCAAGAGCACATAGGCCTCGGTGTCGGCGCGGAGCCGCCTTCCATCCCAGCTGAAGCCCTCGGCGGGAGCGCCTTCGACGGTCTCGATGCCGAACGCCGCAGCGAGCGCCAGCGCCTCGCGGCGGTGGCGCTCCGCGAGCTCGCCTTCCGCGCGCTCCGCAGCGCTGCCCGCGATCGCCGCGAGCACCTTGCGCGCAAAGGCGTCCTCGAGGCGCATCGCGAAATGCGCGAGGGCGCCGGGAAGTCGATCCGGAGGGATTGGAGTGAGGATCACGGGAGAGAATTCGCGCTCTGGTGAGGACCGGGATCGGCAAAACGAGGGAGACTTGCCCGAGATGCCCGGCGATTTCAATAAAATCAGCGGCAATCTCACTATCTTTTTGGGGCTGCGGCGGTAATCATGGCCGGCCGCGTGGAAAAGGGTCCAGAATTCGGGATTAGCATCATGGTCGAGCAGGTCGAGGCCGCGAAAAGCGCGAAGCCGAAGGTGCGGGAGCTTCGTCAGAGCCCGCGCAAGAAGTCGCTGCTGCCTGCGACGCTCATCACCGAGGCCGGTCCTTCCGATTGCCATGTGCTCGATCTCTCCCGCGGCGGCGCGCGCGTCTCCTCGGCGGTCGCAGTGGTCGAGGAGCAGGCGGTAACCCTGATCGTGAAGCCGATCGGCACCTTTGCGGGGCTGGTGGCTTGGCGCGGCGACCGCGGCTTCGGCGTGAAGTTCCTGGCGCAGCACGGAGCGAGCAGCCCGACTCCCTCGGCCTTGGATGCAGCGCTACAAGGCGCGGCGGAGGCTCCGCGCGCGGCGCCGGCCGCCGGTCGCGAGGACGCTCCCGCGGCGCCACCGCGAAGAGTCGAGATGGTGCACAGCGACGAGGCGCCCAGCGAGCCCGACCCCGCGAAGCGAACGCGCAAGCCGCGTCAGCCCGCGCTGGAGCGCTCGCTGGAGCTCCGCCACGGCGACATCATCTGCCTGCTGCGCAAGAAATCCGACGCGGCCGAGGGCGAGGCGAAGCCCGGCCCGCGGCGGCGCGAGCGTCTCCGGATGAAGGATCTCGAGCATTGCGAATTGGTCGAGCTCGACGGCAAGCATTTCATAACGCTGATCGAGCGGAGGTCCGCGTTCTCGATCGAGCTGATGCGCGTCGTCTCGAGCGTCGAGCAGCGGGCGGAGAAGCCGCGGGGCGTCAATGGGGCCGGGCCGGACGAGCCCGAGGCCGCACCCGACGCCGGCGGCCTTTCATCCGCCACGCCCAAAGCCGTAGCCTAGCGCCTCCATGAGCTCCGCCGCCAACGCCGCCGCCGTTCCCTCGGCGGTCTCGTCGAGCAGGAACAGGGTCCTATTGGGCCTTCTCGTGGTCCTGCAAATCGCGGACTTCTTCACCACCGACTTCGCGCTTGCGCATTCCGCCTTGGGCGAGGGCAATCCCGCGATGGCCTGGTGCTTCTCGTCCCAGGGCATCCTCGGCATCGCCTTCGGCAAGGTCGCGCTCCTGGGCTTCGTCGCGCTCGCGACGAATTCGATCCCGCGCTGGTCGCTGGCGCTGATCGTGGTGGTCTCCGCCCTCGCAGCGGGAAACAACCTCTTCCACGTGGCGCCGCTGCTGACGTCATAGCGGCGAGGGCTGGAATTAGCGGACGGAGCGCACCCGGACGGCGGTCGCTGGTGACTCCGGGAAATGTGCGACATCCCTAGTGTACGATGCGATAGAGCGCGAAACCGGGCTCGACCGCGATCGGAGCCAGGAATGACGGCGGTTTGAAGTCAAACGGCTGAAGGTCGAAAAGTACAACAGCGTCGAAGTCGCGCAATGCATCGAGCACCTCGGATTCACGGCTCGTCCGCGCGGTCAGCATCGCCCATAACTGCTCGGGCCAAACCCGTTCCCGGAGTCGGGCTCCCTCGCTCGTGATTCGAACGATCTGTTGTCCGGGGGTGGCGAACAGCAACGGGACGAAGGCGTTCCGTCGCGGCATGGCCAACATCGGGAAGTGGAGAAGCGGAAGGCTCACCGACGACACATTCTCCGGATGTGCCGTCGCGAGCCGCCCACCCTCGGGCACTCGATCCAGCACGGCGATTCGACGTGCATAGCCTGCGTCCGCGCGTTGCCATTGTGCCGCGACCAGCGCCATATGGGCTGCGAACAGGAAAAGCCCGATCAACGCGGCCACTTGCGCCATCCAGCGCCGAAAAGCCCCGCTCGCCGAAACCGCTGCTGGCAATAAAAAGAAAATAAGGACTGGCAGTCGCTGCGCCACGCCCCCGCTCGCGCCAATTACCGCATGCGGTGCGGCAACGAACGCAAGCGACAATACGAGCAGCGGAATGGCCATTGAGACCGGAATGACCAGCCGGCGTGTCGCAATACCGAGACAGGCGGCCAAGCCCAATATTACGAGACTAATGGCGTTGAAAGTCGGGGAGTAAACGTCAAAAACGGCGCCGACCCAAGTTAGCTTCTCGTCGAAGCCGGGAAATTGAAGCCGGTCGGGCAAACGCTCCTGTGCCATTGCGATGAGGAGCGCGAGCGGCGGCAGAAAGGGAATTCCTGAGAGCGCCAATCGCAGAGGCAATCGCGCGAGCCGCCAGGGACGTTCCCGCAGCACGGCTCCGAGCTCGTAGCTCATGACCATCACGCCATAGAGCGCGCATGCCATCAGGTGAGCGAAGAAGAGCGCGAGGGCGAAGCCGGATGATATCGCCAACCTCAACGCGCCTGCTCGCCTCTCGCGCCCAATCCAAAGCGAAAACGCGATGAGCGCCAATCCCAGGCCGAAGAGGTAATTGAGAAACCCCAGAAGGAAAATTTGCCCATAGAGAAACAGAAACACGAAGAGCGGCCAGATCGACCAGCGACCTGTGTGGGCTCGGTGAACCAAGGCCGTGCCGGCGGCGATCAGCGCGAAGGACACAATGATAAAAAGCTTCATGGCGGCCGAAAGCGGCATCAGCCGTGCAAGGAGCGGAACCAACAGGTCCATGGCGAGGTTCGGAACGACCTGCCAATCGATCACGTAATATTGGCGAAGCTGCTCGGCGGCGCGTTCGTCCGAGAGCAGGTAGAGGCGCGCGAGATGATTGGGATAGTCGAGAAGCGGCGGTACTTCGGTCCAAAGGACCGGCAGCGACGAGAAAGCCAGAAACAGGCCGAACAGCGTCCAAAACCCTATCGCGCTAAGGCGGGATGGATCAGCGGACTCTTCCAAGGCAATCAATACCCCCAAGGTCGCGCAAGCCCCGTATCGGACGGAAGTCGCGCACTCGATGTTCGCGCGCCCTCATCCAGCCCTCCCCGACGGGTCAAAGCCACGCTGAGCGCAGGACTACCCTATAGCACGGTACTTGGCTGCGGGGGCGGATTGCCGGACGTGGGCGGGAAACACGCATGAGTAATTTCGATCTCGGCGACCCGCTGGATTCCAAGACCGTCACGAGCTTCTTTTCCTATGGAGCGGTGATACCTCCGCCCGAGAATTTCAACGGTCATCCGCGAACGTCGGGATTGGCGGACGGGGTGGGATTCGAACCCACGACAGAGTTGCCCCTGTGCCGGTTTTCAAGACCGGTGCCTTAAACCGCTCGGCCACCCGTCCGCTCGCGCAGTCGATACCCGGTTATACCAGCCCCGTAGACTGCGTCGAGCGCCGGCCCGCCCGGCCGCGCCGGAACCCCTCCCGCACCCGCATCCCCTGCGATAGAATCGGCGGCTAAGGGAATGGGCTCGGAGAGCGTCGATGCCGGATGCAGGAGGAGGCGAGCGCGGGCCGCGGGCGTCGCGGAACGTCCTAGGCGGAACGCTCGAGGCATGCTCGATCAAGCCCATGACGGGCTTCTTCCGCAATGGCTGCTGCGACACGAGCGCCGAGGATTTCGGCAGCCACACCGTCTGCGCCGTCATGACCGCGGAGTTCCTGGAGTTCTCGAAGTCGCAGGGGAACGACCTCTCGACTCCGATGCCGGAATTCGGCTTCGCGGGCCTCAAGCCCGGCGACCGCTGGTGCCTCTGCGCGCCGCGCTGGCAAGAGGCGCTCGAAGCACGTCAAGCGCCGAGGGTCGTGCTGCGCGCGACCCACGAGGGCGCGCTCGAATACTGCTCGCTCGCCGACCTCAAGCGCCACGCGATCGATCTCGCGTAGAGCTTGCGCCTCGGGGCAAGGCACCTCCGCGTTCTCCCGAATCTCATCTATAGCCTGGACCGATGTTTCCTATTGATATTTTAGATTTGACTAATAGAACCCCGCGGTGCGGAATTAGAAACTTGTGAGCGGGGGAGGCAGCGCGGGGCGCTGCGCCCCGCAGTAACCGCCATCCGGCTGGTCCCGAGACGCGATCGCACGGGGATTCCGGAGGCCGCCCGACGGCAAAGATGGTTCTACTCGATCTCGCCGGTTTGATCGCGCTGCTGCTCTGGGGCATCCGCATGGTGCGGACCGGGGTCGCACGCGCTTTCGGCGCGCGGCTCCGGGCGCTGCTCGCGCGAACCGCGGAGAACCGCCTTCTCGCATTCGCCTCCGGTCTCGGCATTACGGTGCTCCTGCAGAGCTCGACGGCCACGGCGCTCATCGTGACGTCGCTCATGCGGCGCCGGATGATGCGAACCGCAACCGCGCTCGCGGTGATGCTGGGCGCCGACCTCGGCACCGGTATGGCCGCTCAGATATTCTCCGTCTCGCGCCCGGCGATCGGGCCGCTTTTCATCCTCGTGGGCGTCGCGATCTTTCTTTCCGGCGAGGTCACCCGGCGGCGGGACATCGGGCGCATCTTCATCGGCCTCGGTCTCGCGCTGTTGGCGCTGCGTCTCCTCCTCGAGGCATCAGGCCCGCTGCGTGAGAGCATCATCGTGCACGACGTCATGACCGCGCTCGGAGGTCAGCCCGTGGCGGCGCTGGTCATTGCGGCGTTGCTTACGTGGATCGCCCATTCGAGCCTCGCGACCGTCCTCTTCTTCATGTCGCTGGCGGGCGCCGGGACGATCGACGGACAGCTCGCCCTCGCGTTGGTACTGGGGGCCAATGTCGGAGGCGCGCTACCGGCCCTTACGGGCTCGCTGGCCGACGGCCCCGAGGCACGGCGCGTCGCGCTCGCGAATGGCGCCTTCAAGCTCGCAGGGGCGCTCGTTGCCTTGCCGTTCCTCGCGCCGCTGGCGGATTGGATCTCCGCTCTCGATCCAGGTCAGGGCAGGGACGTCGTGGATTTCCATCTGCTCTTTAACTGCGCGCTCGCGCTCATTCTTCCGGCCGTGGGTCCGATCGCGCGTCTCGCGGAACGGCTCATCCCGTCGGCCGTCGAGCGGAACGAGCCGGGGCGGCCGCGCTATCTCGACGCTTCGGCGGTGGAGATGCCGGCGGTGGCCCTCACCTGCGCTGCGCGCGAGACGCTGCACATGGCGGATATCGTGGAGACGATGCTGCGCCGGGGAATGACGGCGCTCCTCAACGACGACCGCAAGCTCGTGCAGGAAGTCGAGCGCATGGACAACGCCGTCGACCGCCTGCACGAGGCGATCAAGCTCTACGTCACGGGCATCACGCGCGAGAGCCTGAGCGATGCCGACGGGCGGCGCGCGATGGAGGTGATCTCGTTCACGACCAATCTCGAGCACGTCGGCGACATCATCGACAAGAACCTGATGGAGCTCGCGGCGAAGAAGATCAAGGCGCAGGCGAAATTCTCCGTCGACGGCGAGGCCGAGCTCAAGGCCCTCCACCAGCGCGTCGTCGACAATCTCAAGCTCGCGATGGGCGTCTTCATCTCCGGCGACCGCCAGATCGCCCGCCAGCTCCTGGACGAGAAGGTGCGCGTGCGCGATGCCGAGCGCGCCGCCGCCGAGAGCCACTTCGCGCGCCTACGCGAGGGCAGGCCCGAGAGCATCGCCTCGAGCGGGCTTCATCTCGACGTGCTGCGCGACCTGAAGCGCATCCATTCGCACATTTGCGCCGTCGCGTATCCGATCCTCGACGCCGCCGGCGAGCTTCGCCAATCCCGGCTCAAGGAGGCGGAGCAGAGCGTCGAGCCGGCGTCGCTGGACGAGGGCGGGGTGCAGAGCCGGCTCACTTGACGGACGCCGGGTCTACGCCGGGCGATCAGCTGAATTCCTGACGGACGAGATCGAGCAGGGCCGCGACGATGCGAAGCTTGCGCCGCTCCTTCAGGCAGACGACGTATTCGCGCAGCACCAGATCGCCATCCATGACGGGGACCGAGACCAGGCGCTCGTCGTTGCCGAACTCGGGCTCCGAGACCACGCCGATCCCGAGTCCCGCCGCGACCGCCTCCCGGACTGCCTCCCGGCTTTCAATCTCCATGAACACGCGCGGCTTCACCCTGGCCTTCGCGGTCGCGCGCTCGAAGAGACGCCGCGTCATCGAGCCGAGCTCGCGGAGCACCATAGGCTGACCCTCGAGGTCCGCCAGGCGGATGCCCCGCCGCCGCGCCCAGGGATGCTGGCGCGGGACGAAGACGACGAGCCGATTCTCCGCACAGAGAATGGTCTCGAGACGCGGGTCGTCCTCGAGCTCGGCAACTACCGCGACGTCGGCCTGGTAGTGCAGGAGCGCATTGAGGACTTCCTCGGAGTTTCCGATGGCGAGGGAAATGTGCACGGCGGGATAGCGCTTCGCGAAGGCCGCGAGGAACGGCACCACGTGATATGGCCCGTCGGCGCTCACCCGGAGGTGGCCCGTTGCAAGCGCATGGGCCCGCGCCAGCAGTTCCCGCGCCTCGTCCTCCAGCAGGAACAGGCGGCGCGTCACGTCGAGGAGCTGGCGCCCGAGCGTCGTCGTGACGATCCCGCGCCCGCGCCGGTCGAACAGAGCGATGCCGTATCCGTCCTCGAGCGCCTTCACCTGCGCGGAGAGCGTGGGCTGCGTCACGCCCAAGGCCGCGGCAGCGCGCGTGAATCCGCCCTCGGTCGCCACGGCGTGGAATGCTCGCAGATGCGCATAATTCATAGACCATACCTCTGCAAAGCATAGACACTATGGATTTGACGTATAACACGGATTTCCTGAGAATGGCAGCCTCACCGCCGCACGGAGATGCTTCATGGCCCCGGCCGTCCCCTTCCTGCTGACCCCCGGTCCGCTCACCACGACCGATGAGACCAAGCGCGCGATGCTGCGCGACTGGGGCTCTCGCGACACCGATTTCATCGCCCTCAACAAGTGGGTCCGCGAGCGCCTGGTGGCGCTGGTGGAGGGGCAGGGGACGCACGTCGCCGTGCCGATGCAGGGTAGCGGCACCTTCGCGGTCGAGGCGATGCTCGGGACCTTCGTCCCGCGCGACGGCAAGCTCCTGATCGTCGTCAACGGCGCCTACGGCCGCCGCATGGCGCAGATGTGCAGGTATTACGGCCGCGCGCACATGGTCTACGAGACCGCGGAGGACACGCCTCCGGACCCCGCGGAGGTCGACGCGCGCCTCGCGAAGGACCCCGCCATCACCCACGTCGCAGTCGTTCATTGCGAGACCACCTCGGGCATCCTCAATCCCGTCGCGGAGATCGGAGCGGTGGTTGCGCGGCGCGGACGGCGGTTCCTGATCGACGCCATGAGCGCCTTCGGCGCGCTTGCGCTGGACGCGCGCACGCTGCAATTCGACGCGGTCGCGGCTTCCGCCAACAAATGCCTCGAGGGCGTGCCCGGCGTGGGCTTCGTGGTCGCGCGCAAGGCCGCGCTCGAGGCCTCCGAGGGCAATGCCGGCTCGCTCAGCCTCGATCTCTACGATCAATGGCGCTCCATGGAGTGCAACGGCCAATGGCGCTTCACGCCGCCCACCCATGTGATCGCAGCCTTCGCCCGAGCGATGGAGCAGCACGAGGCCGAGGGCGGTGTCGCCGGCCGCGGCGGACGCTACCGCCGCAATTGCCGCATCCTCGTCGAGGGGCTCCGCGCGCTCGACTTCGAGACGCTGCTCCCGGACCGTCTGCAAGCCCCAATCATCGTGACGGTGCGGACGCCCGCGGATCCTCGCTTCGATTTCGAGCGCTTCTACGACCGCCTCCGCGAGAAGGGCTACGTGATCTACCCGGGGAAGCTCACCGTCGCCGACACCTTCCGCATCGGCTGCATCGGCGCCCTCGGCGAAGCAGAGATGCGTGGCGCGCTGGAGGCGATCCGCGCTACCCTCGACGAGTTCGGGGTGAAGCAGCGCGGACCCGCGCTGTCCGCGCGCGTAGCGAGCGCCTAGGAGCGGAGCATGACGAGATCGGTCGCCGTCAACGGCAGAACCTACGCCTGGCCCAAGGCGCCCGCGGTCGTGGTCTGCGTCGACGGGAGCGAGCCCGACTATACCGAGCGCGCGATGGCCGCAGGCGCGATGCCCTGGCTGCAGAAGGCGCTCGCCCGCGGGAGCCAGCGCATCGCCGATTGCGTCGTCCCGAGCTTCACCAATCCCAACAATCTCTCGATCGTCACGGGCGTGCCGCCCTCCGTGCACGGCATCTCCGGGAACTACTTCTACGACCGCGACGCCAACGCGGAAGTCATGATGAACGATCCGCGCTACCTCCGCTGCGGCACCATCCTCGCGGCGTTCAGCCAGGCCGGCGCCAAGGTCGCGGTGGTGACGGCGAAGGATAAGCTGCGCACGCTCCTGGGACACCGCATGGAGGGCATCTGCTTCTCCGCGGAGAAAGCCGACAAGGCGAGCGAATCCGAGAACGGCATTGCGGGCGTGCTCGACCTCGTGGGGAAGCCCGTCCCCTCGGTCTACAGCGCCGACCTCAGCGAGTTCGTCTTCGCCGCCGGCGTCAAGCTGATGGAAACGCGCCGGCCGGACATCCTCTATCTCTCCACCACCGACTACATCCAGCACAAGCACGCGCCGGGAACGCCGGTGGCGAACGCCTTCTACGCGATGATGGATCGCTATCTCGGCCGGATCGACGCCATGGGCGCGGTGATCGCGAT
>Ga0335085_10002687_pt1 | contig 32590 bp, 25 predicted proteins | sample Lox_Sample_45_FD_206712 | JGI IMG/M metagenome (GOLD analysis project Ga0335085, IMG submission 206712) | Soil microbial communities from Loxahatchee National Wildlife Refuge, Florida, United States - Lox_Sample_4.5 | ecosystem: Environmental > Terrestrial > Soil > Wetlands | place: USA... | reverse complement strand
CGGACTCCGTATCGCTCCGCCGCCGAAACCGTTTTTTCGACCAGGACATCCACGATCGCCTGTTGAAAAGCGCCCGCAACGTCCGGGATGCTCAGGTCCGACCCATCCGGGAAACCCGATCGTTCCAAATAATAACGCAGAGACGTTTTCAAACCGCTGAAGCTCATATTCAATGAATCGTTATTAAGGTAAGGCCTTGGAAAGTTGATCCGCATGGAATTTCCCGCCCTGGATACCCGATCGATCGCCGGTCCCCCCGGGTAGGGCAAGCCCAACATCTTGGCTCCCTTATCAAAGGCTTCGCCCGCGGCATCGTCGATGGTCCACCCCACTAATTCAAAAGGACCTCGGGCCGGAACAAAGTAAATATTGGTATGTCCGCCGGAAACCACGAGGGCCACGGCGGGAAGATCAACGGTCCGGTTTTCCAAATGGACGGCCGCAATATGGCCTTCAAGATGATTCACCCCGATCAGCCGCAGCCGGTGACGATAGGCGAGGGCCTTTGCGAACGAAACACCCACCAGCAACGCGCCCATCAATCCGGGGCCTTGGGTCACCGCGACACCGGAGAGATCCCGAAGTCCGACACGGGCCTTGTCCAAGGCGGCACAGACCACGTCCGAGATCACGGCGGTATGTTGACGGCAGGCCAATTCCGGAACCACCCCCCCGTATCGTTGATGAACCGGCTCCTGTGAATACAAAACATTGGACAAAACCTCCCGTCCATCCTTAACGACAGCGGCGGCCGTTTCATCACACGATGTTTCGATACCTAACAGAAGCAAGCGGCCTCCTTGTGGATGCGTTGGACAAATCGCATCCAAAGCGCGGGCGGAATCCACATCCGTATGGCCTGGGTAAATGAAAAAGCTACGGCGGAAGATTCACATGTTTTTCTGACCCCTTGAGTGGTTTGCAGTCGATGATTATGCATTTCAAGGTGATTCACGGCCTGCAAATGAATCGGATCCATATGAATGGCCGTTGGGTGGACCCGATCAAAGGAAACTGGATACCGTTTTGAACAAGATAGAATTTTGGGGGGAGCGTGAATGTGGAAGAAAATCTAATGCTTCTCGGTCCTTCAAGCCTTGGCCCCGGGTTCTCATCCCGCCTCACTTTCTTCGGAGTCTCGTGCTAGATGCTTATCAAGCATCTTCGCCCGGGGAGCACCTCATTCCGCTATTTGCGTGTTGACCCAGCCGATCAGACCTCCGCCATAACCTCGTCTTCAACAAAGGCAAGTAAATTGTCCTTGAGGATCACCTTAATCCGCTTGGCATCTTTAAAGCGCCCCTTCAACAATTCCTCGGACAAAGGATCCCCGATGTTCTTCTGGATCACACGCCGCATCGGTCGCGCTCCATAAGCCGGCTCATAACCTTCTTTGGTCAGCCAAGCTTTGACCTCGGGTGTCACATCCAATTGGATACCGCGATCCGCAAGACGCTGATTGACCTCCTCGATCAGGATATCGACAATTTTAATCAGGTGCTGCATCTCGAGGGGATGGAAGACCACCACTTCATCGATTCGATTGAGAAACTCCGGATTGAAGCCCTTCTTCAACTCGGTGAGCACGTCATCTTTCATACGGACCCGTTTTTCCTCATCCGCATCTTTCTGAAAACCCAGCGTGGCCCCTTTATGGATTAGCTTGGTGCCAAGGTTCGAGGTCATGATCAGCACGGAATTTTTGAAGTCGACCTTGCGGCCGAGGCTATCGGTCAAGCAACCGTCTTCCAGAACCTGAAGAAGCATATGAAAGATTTCCGGGTGAGCCTTCTCAATCTCGTCGAACAAAACGACCGAATAAGGCCGACGACGAACCGTTTCAGTCAATTGGCCGCCCTCTTCGTATCCGACATAACCCGGCGGGGCCCCCACAAGTCGCGAACCCGTGAACTTCTCCATGTATTCCGACATGTCGATACGGATCAGGGCGTTCTCATCATCAAACAAGAACTCCGCCAGCGCCTTGGCCAGCTCGGTTTTACCCACGCCGGTCGGGCCCAGAAAGATGAACGACCCGATCGGTCGTTTGGCCTCCTTCAAACCGGCTCGGGAACGCCGGATGGCTCGACAGACGGCCGCAATCGCCTCTTCCTGTCCCACGATCCTTTTGTGAAGTTCCTCTTCCATGTGAAGAAGTTTCTGGGATTCCGCTTCCTCAAGTTTATACAAAGGAATTCCGGTCATCTTGGATACGACATATCCCACATCCTCCTTCGAGATCACGGGCCGGTTTTTTTCCTGACTTTTCTTCCATTCCCGCTTGGCTTCTTCCAGTAACCGTTTGTGCCGCTCCTCTTCCTCGCGAAGCTTGACAGCCTCTTCAAAATTTTGAAGCGTAACGGCCAATTCCTTATCGCGTGTGACCCGTTTTAATTCCTGCTCCAATGATTTAAGCTCCTCGGGCAGCGAATAACTCTTCATTTTGGCCCGCGAACCGGTTTCGTCGATCACATCGATGGCTTTATCCGGCATGAAGCGGTCCGTAATGTAACGGTCCGCGAGGCGCACGGCCTCTACGATCGCTTCTTCCGTAATCTCAACGCCGTGGTGCTCTTCATAGCGATCCCGGAGTCCTTTGATGATCCGAATTGTCTCATCCGCACTCGGCGGTTGAACAAAGATCGGCTGGAATCGCCGCTTTAGGGCGCCATCTTTCTCGATGTGCTTTCGGTATTCATCCAGCGTCGTGGCTCCGATGCATTGAATCTCACCCCGCGCGAGCGCCGGCTTGAGCATGTTGGACGCGTCAATGGAACCTTCGGCCGCGCCAGCCCCGACCAAGGTGTGAAGTTCGTCGATAAAAATGATGATATTCCCGGCTTGGACGATTTCCTTCATGACCACTTTAAGCCGCTCTTCAAATTGTCCCCGGTACTTGGTCCCCGCCACCAAAGAACCCAAGTCCAAGGCAATGACGCGTCGATTCAGGAGATTGTCCGGGACTTCGGTCGATACAATACGCTGGGCCAGACCTTCGACGATAGCGGTCTTGCCCACCCCGGATTCCCCGATCAGGGCCGGATTGTTTTTCGTCCGCCGACACAGGATCTGCAAAACGCGTTCAATTTCATCCGCCCGGCCGATCACGGGATCCAACGCTCCTTCACTGGCCAATTGGGTCAGATCTCTGCCGAATTCTTCCAAGGCAGGCGTATTGCTTTTCTTCTCGCGCTCGCGGGGTACGGACTTGCGGAGGAAATTAACCGTGAGTTGACGCGCGGTAAGCAGATTGGCGCCCAAGCTTCGTAGGATTTTCCCTCCGATGCCTTCTTCCTCCCGGAGGAGCCCTAGAAGGAGGTGTTCGCTCCCGATGTGATTATGGCCCAGCAAGCGGGCCTCTTCAACGGCAAACTCGATGACTTTTTTTACACGGGGGGTAAAGGGAATTTCCCCGAACGTCATGGTGCTGCCCCCGCTGGGAAGATTGCGTTCGATTTCCAGGCGGACCTGTTCGGGGGAAAGCCCCATCTTCTTTAATATCGCAAGCGCGATGCCGTCCGTCTCTCGTAAAATGGCTAGGGCCAGATGCTCCGTACCCAGATAATCATTCTGATGACGCTCGGCTTCTTCCCGCGCTAAGATGATGATCTTTCTTCCCTTATCTGTAAATCGTTCGAACATCGGTCCTCCTCACCCTTTTCCCCCCAGCAATTCGCACCCTCGAGTCACCCGGTCGGTACGACAGGATCTTGATTTCGCTACATAAACGGCGGGAAACTTCCCGCCGATAATCTTTTTATTTTATTGCCCTTCTGGACACGAATTGAAAGCGAAGTCGTCTGAATTTATTGTAACCATTGGCCAATCTATTGTCAAGATATTTCTCCCGAAACAGGGCACGGGTTCGAATGTCCGAAGATAACGGACAATGTGAGCGCCTGGACAAATCGGGGTAATTGTTCTGTCGGATTTACTATACGACCGGATGTGGATCTTGAGTACGCGCAGCCCGAACGGTATCGAATTGAGAGGAATGGATCGCACGGCCCTGCCACTGGAACTCCGCCAGATCAAAACCAACCTCTAAGGCAAGTTTTTCCAATTCCAGGGCCAGTTCAAGGTCATTCTTTCCTTCAAGATGTCGATGTTCGTACATGCTGTCCCAGCAAAGCAGAATCGATTCTCCTAAACAGCCAAACACTTCATTCTTGTGAAGAAGCCCAAAATCAAAGGAACACTTCATATCGGAAAGATATCCAACTCCGCCTTCCACCACGACAATATCCGGCCGCTGTTCCATAAGGTTTAAAGGGGTACTGGTCGGCCGACTGTCATCGATAATCAGAGTCCCCGCGGGAAGCTCCGCAGGGCTCAATACGGCCGAGATGGCATTGGTTGCAGCTACAATGACATCGGCCTTCTGCGTTAAAGAAAGTCCTTTGGAAAGCAGTACCGGAGCTTTAACCTGTTTCGATAGCTCTTCTCCAAGTTCATTGAGCACCTTGACCCGCCGATCCACGAGGATCAGCTTTCCCACCCTATCGGCCAACAACTTGCTTGTCAGGGACCCCACCAGGCCCGCCGCTCCCACAACAGCCACGGTGCACTCTTTCAATTCCAATCCCGCCCGCCGGGCCAAAGCCTCCGCCGCCTGTCTGAGCAAGACTGAAGTGTAGATGCTTCCACTCGTAATCAGGGCCTTGATTCCGTCCAAAGCTTCCCACTTTGTGCGCATGACGGATGCGGATAATGCACCCAATCCGATCACTTTAGGTCCCAGTTTTTCGCCCAGCCGGACCGATTGAACGATCCGCCTTCGGGCTTTGTTGAGGTTCTTGAACATCAGCTCGGCCGTCAAGGGACAAAAAACGACGCGACCCTTCATCGGCCGCCCATCCCGGGTTTTTATCCCTGAAATGGAAGGTCCCAGCACCGGCCAAAGATGACGTGAAATGGCTGCGGTAAACCAGCCCGGAGCATACCGAAGCAATGGATATTTCCGACAAACATCGGATAGATAACGGGGATGCACGACAAATACATAATCGACCGAACCGACCAGAAATTGCACAATCGACCGTGGCATCAATTGGAGTAACAGATCTCGGATCGTGCTGATCAGGTGCCTCATGCTTCCTAGGACCCCAGTGAATTGCCGGTTTATACGTAAAGTGTACTTTGCCTCTCGCCATTGTCAACCCCTTTTCCTCAGGTTTCTTCCTACTCAAACGGCGTTCTTTGTGATAATATTAATATTGCTAATATTCTAAGGTTTGTTTTCGTTCTTCCAAATTATACGGTGAAAACATATGGAAACGAAAACCATAATCCTATTTTTAACAGCCGCCCTAAATCTCGCCCTCTCCTTAATCGTTTACAGCCGAGGAGGCAAAAACCCCATCACCCGCTCATACGCGGCCGCGGTGCTTTCGGTGGCCGCCTGGGCGTTTGGCCATGGCATGTTCACCCTTAATGACGACCCGTCCCCTCTCTTTTGGTTTTACTTCACCTACGTGGCCGGAGCCTTCATCGCGACCTTCTTTTTTCAATTTGCAAGGATTTTTCCCAACGAGGTCGTTTCCCCTCTACCGGCTCTGCCGGCCAAGATATTGAGTATCGGCTTCCCGATTCTGGTCTCCGCCGGCCTGCTCATGCCGAACATCCTGATTCAATCCTTCACACAGCTGGATCATCACAGACAGGTCGTTTTTATCAAGTCCAGCTACCTATTCTATACCATCGGATTTTCCCTCCTGATGGGAGGGGGCTTTCTCCATCTCTTGAGTCGGTATCGGGGGTCGTCAGGACGCCAGAGGATGCAGATCCGCTACGTCGTGGCAGGAACCGGAATCGCGGCAGGGTTCGGAAGCTACTTCAATCTATGGCTGCCCTGGACTGGGGATACAAGCCTGATGTGGCTGGGTCCTCATTTTTCCCTCATCATGATCGGCTTCATCGCGTATGCGATCATCAAACATCGCTTGATGGACATTCGCCTCATTCTGAGTCGAACGATCGTCTACTCGCTGCTCTTGGCCAGCACGTTGATGCTCTACGCCATGCTGATCCTCCTCGCGCAGCGATTCTTTCAAGACAAAACGGGCTACATGACCAGCCTCGTGATCGGCTCTCTCCTGATCGCATTGGGGTTCGAACCGCTGAAAAAATTATTCCAAAGAACGACCGAAAGAATCTTCTTCCGGGGGGAGTTGGATGCCCAACGACTGCTGGGTGAGTTGAGCGAAACCTTTAGCACGGTCAAAGATCTGGACAGCCTTCTTAGAAGCATCGCTCAGCAGCTGTGCCATGCCTTCCGTACGGATCACGGCATTTTAGCGGTCCTGACGGACGCGGAGGAATTGTCGGTCGGCACCGACCGGGAAGGCCCCGGGCCGCGGGTCCCTCTTTATAGGAACCATCCCCTGATCCAGTATTACGCCTCCATTTCGCCGATGCATTATCTCAAGATGCCCACCAAACGGGAGGCCCTTCTCCAGGAGGAGTTGGTGGAAACCGCTCAGGCGATGGGATTGCTCGAGGAAGGGATGCGCGTGAACCTGCTCTCGGCCATGCAAGATCTTAACGTCGCCATATCGGTGCCCATCTTCTCCAAAGACCAGCTCAGCGGATTGATCCTTTTGGGCCACAAACGATCGGGAGACAGTTTTTTCCTGGCCGACCTGAAACTGTTGGAGATCATCGCACGGCAAGCGGGGGTGACCATCGAAAATGCCCGCCTGTATAAAACCCTCCAGCAACAAATGGAAGAACTGAAAGGGAGCCAGACGCAGCAATTGATTCAATCCGCCAAGCTGGCCTCCATCGGAGAACTCGCGACCAACGTGGCGCATGAGATCAACAACCCCCTCACCAGCATTTTGGGCTTTACGGCGCTCATGCTGGAGGACATGGAAGATCAGAATCCTCACAAGAAGGATTTAAAGATCATTCAAAGCGAAGCGATGCGTTCCCGGGACATTGTGAGAAATTTACTCGACTTTGCCCGCAAGCGGGGGATCAAGAAGGAGCTGATCGACATCAATCAACTGATTCAGAATACATTGAACCTGCTTCGTCACCAAGCCGAGATTTCGAATATCGTTTTGAGAGAGGAGTACGGACACGACCTTCCCACGCTGATCATCGACGGCGACCAAATGAAACAGGTTTTTATCAATCTCTTGAAAAACGCCTTCGACGCCATGCCAAAAGGCGGAACGTTGACCGTGACGACCTTGGCCCACAATTATGACGGTTCGTCAACTCAGCCGGGGTTCGGTGAAAATGAACCCGTTTTTTTCCGGAAGATGATCGAAATTCGGATCCAGGATACGGGCATCGGCATTGACAAAGAGCATCTTCCGAAGATTTTTGATCCGTTTTTCACCACCAAGGAAGGAATGGGAACCGGGTTGGGATTGGCGGTGAGCTATGGTATTATCGAAAGACACGGGGGCCGGATTGCGGTTTTCAGCGAGGTGGGAGCCGGGGCGACGTTTGTCGTCAAACTTCCGGTTAAAGAAGAAGCCATGATACACCATTAAAAGAAGATCAAGCGATGCCGCAAGAAAAAGTTCTGGTTGTAGACGACGAACCGACGATCGTGGAGCTCTGTACCCGTTTCTTGAACAAAGAAGGGTACAACGTCAAAACCGCTTCGAACGGACTGCAGGCGCTTCAACACTTCCATGATGAACCGTTTGACCTCCTGTTGACCGACATCCGGATGCGCGGGATGAGCGGCTTGGAATTGATCGATGCCGCCAAGAAGCACGATCCGGGGATTGCGATTGTCGTGATCACCGGCCACGGCACCGTGAATATGGCGATCGAGTCGCTCAAGCTCGGCACCCTGGGCTTTGTCATAAAACCGTTTACGATGGAGGAGCTGCTCACCGCCGTTCGCCACGCCACGGAAAAGAATCGGCTGGTCAAAGAGAACATCCGCCTCCGATCCCTGATGCCTTTGTTTGAGATCAACCGACGGCTGGTGACCACCGACCTGGAACATCTATTTAAAGAAATCGCGCAGAGTGCCCGGCTTGAAACGAAGGCGGAGCGCGCCTCGCTCATGTTGTTTGACGAAACCCGTCAGGAGCTGGAATTGAAGGCTTATTCCGGTTTTTCCGTGGTCGTTCCCTCCAAGATGACGAAGAAGCTCGGCCAGGGCGTGGCCGGTGTGGTGGCCCAAACAAGAAAACCGCTCATTATCCAGGGAGGCGTTCAGCAAAACCCAACCCTGGCGAACGTCCTGGAGGACGCCGAGGTTCTCTCTTCGGTTTCGATCCCGCTCATCGGAAAGGGGTATCCGAAGATGTCATCCCTCAGTCGTCCACCCGTGACGCACGAACGTTTGATCGGGGTGCTGAACATCTCGAAAAACAGTCCCGGTTCCACGCCGTTTACCGAAAGCGATCTGGAGCTGGTGACCCTCCTGGCCGGGCAAGCCTCGGCCGCGATCGAGAACGCCCAGCTCTACCAGGACCTGCATCAAAGCTATGTCAAGACGATCCGGTCGCTCGTGGCCACCATCGAGTTAAAAGACACCTACACCTCGGGCCATTCCGAAAATGTTTCAAGGTACGGCGCGGCCTTGGCCCGGGAAATGGGATTGTCGGCGAACGAAATCGACGAGATCGAAATCGGGGGCATTCTGCACGACATCGGAAAGATCGGAAGCAGCGAAGATATCCTCTTGAAAAAAGACCGCCTGACCAAGGAAGAGTTTGAGATAATGAAGGCTCATCCCGCCAACGCCGTTAAAATTCTAAACCCGGTGGGCCTCTCCGAGAATATCCTCAAGATTGTTCTCCACCATCACGAACAATGCAACGGGAAAGGGTATCCGACCGGTTTGACGCGCGAGCAGATTTCCTTAGGGGCGCGGATCCTGATGGTCGCGGATACGATCGATGCCATGACCTCCGATCGACCCTACCGAAAGGCCCAGCCCATTTCAAAACTCCTCGGCGAGCTCAAGAAATATTCCGGCCAGCAGTTCGATTCGGACGTGGTCGGGGCCTTCGAGCGTCTCTTACAAAAAGTCGGCCCGGATTTTTTCCGTCATCAATAATCTTCCGCGATTGGGGAAGGCCCCTTTTCCAACCGATCCAGGAGTCGAACGATCACCTCGATGCCGGCCAGGTTCACCCCCAGGTCCCGCGTCAACGAACAGATCATTCGGATCCGCTGGAGGTCGCGATCCCCGTACAATACGGTTTTACGACCGTCCTCCAATATCCCCTCCTCATGACGGATCAGTCCACGCCGTTCATAGATCCGGAGGGTCTGCGGCCGCAAGCGATAGACCTCACAGACGGTCGAGATCGTCACGTACCGTTGAACCGCTCGGGGCTTTTTCCTTCGTGTTTTCGGCATCGCTCACTCCAGACCGTCCCGGATTTTTTTGTCCTCCCCGCGTTCGATCCTCAGCCGTCGGAGTTCGTTGAAAAGCTCCCGCTCCTTGGGGCTCAACCGATCCGGAACCATGATGCGTAGCTTGTAGTATAAATCGCCCATGCCCTCTCCCTGCGGCTTGGCCAGCCCTTTCTCCCTCAATCGAAGGCGCTGCCCCGATTGGCTGCCCGGAGGAACTTTCAAAAGAACCTTGTGATCCAATGTGGGAACGTTGACTTGGGCGCCCAGGGCCGCCTCATCCGTCCAGACGGGAAGGTCGGCTTCCAGATCGTACCCGTTGAGACGGAACAGACGGTGGGGAAGAACCTTGACCGCAAGGTACAGGTCCCCCGCCGGGGCGCCCTGCGCTCCTTTATCCCCCAGGCCGGCGAGTCGGATCTTCGAGCCTTCTTTAACGCCCTTGGGAATTTTAACGCGGACCTCCCGTTGTGTCCGGATCTGACCCCGTCCCCCGCAGGTTCCGCACGGCTGCGCGGAGGTGACGACCTGCCGCTTCCCCTGGCTGTAGGAAGAGGTCATGATCATCCCGCGGCCCTGGCATGTCGGGCAGGTTTCGGCCACGGAGAGATTCAACAATTTACGGGAGCCCCGATGGAGTTCTTCCAGGGACAATTCGATTTCCGATTGGAGATCCGCGCCCGGATGAGGACCCGCGGCGAACGGGCCGGTCTCGAATCCGGCCATCCGGTCTCCGAAAAACGTTGTAAAGAAATCACCGAGGTCGAAATTCTCGGTCGACCACTCGTATCCGGGGCGCGCGTATTGCCGCGCGTAATCGCGGTCCCGTTGAATCTGCTCCCAGTTTGAGCCGAGATCGTCATACTTCCGGCGCTTTTCGGAATCGCCGAGCACTTCATAGGCCTCATTGATCTCTTTAAAGCGCTCCTCGGCGGACTTGTTTCCCGGGTTAAGATCCGGATGGAACTCCCGGGCCAACTTCCGGTAGGCCTTCTTGATCTCGGACTCGGAGGCATTCTTGGCGATGCCCAGGATCTTATAGTAATCTTTATATTCCATCGAATGATTCGCGGGAGACCCGCGGTTTATTTGAGACTCAGCATATATCGCGTCAGATCGTCAAGTTCCGACGGAGACAAGGGAAAGGCCGGCATGATCGATCCCGGCGACACGGCTTGGGGATCCTTGAAATGACGGGTCAGCCAGTCCCGGTCCCGGGCTTTTCCCTCGTAGGAGAGGTCCGGCCCCACCGCCCCCCCCGATCCGTGAATGCGGTGACAGCCGTCGCATTGCAGTTTGGCGTACAGCTCCTGGCCTCTCACCACCGCGGGTTCGGTGATCGGGAGGGAGTAGATTTCCTGCAGCGAAACGGTCATCAGGCCGAACACTCCGACCAGGAATAAAACTCCGACGAGTATCGCCGTCAGCCGGCGAACCGGATTGCGCGCCGGGTTACGATCGATGAACGGCAGGAACATCAGGATCCCGTAAAAAATCGCGGGCAGAATCCAGGTGGCCAGGGGCTCGAGCGGGCCGTGAACGTATTTGAGCCCCTGATAGTAGAACAAAAAGTACCATTCCGGAATCGGCTTGAAGCTCGTGTCGGACGGGTTGGCCTTGTCGGCCAAGGGAAAGGGCAGGTAGATCGCCAGGGCCACCACGATCAGAAAGACCCCGCCCATCACGACGGCATCCATGAAGACCTGCCTCGGATAGAACGGCTCACCCGCGGTGCGGCGTCTCCGTTCGGTCCGGGCGGCGGCCCCCTTCGCGGCGGCCCTCCGCTCTTCGAACATGCCGGCCGGACCGACCCGTCTTAAAATAAACAGGTGAAGGGCAATCAGGCCGAGCGTCAGGAGGGGCAGGAATAGGATGTGCAGGGCAAAAAAACGCGTCAGGGTGAGGGCGCCCAGGTGATCCCCGCCCCGGATGATCCGAACCAGGGCGTCCCCGATCCACGGCACCGTTCCGACCATGTTGATCCCGATCTGGGTGGCCCAGTACGCCTTCTGATCCCAAGGCAGGAGGTAGCCGCTGAAGGCGAACGCAAGCGTCAGAAGGAACAACACGACGCCGACCATCCACATCACTTCCCGGGGAGGCTTGTAGGCCCCGTACAGATAGACCTGCAGCATGTGGAGCCCGATCGCCACGACCATGGCGCTGGCTCCCCAATGATGCAGTCCTCTCACGAAAGCCCCGAAGGTCACCGACGACATGATGAACTGTATGCTGTCGTAGGCGTGGTCCGGGGTCGGCGCATAATATATCGCCAGAAACATCCCGGTCAGGAGTTGAAGTGAGAAAAGAAACAGGGTGGCGCTTCCGAAGACATACACCCAGCTGGTCCCGCCGGGTATCGGCTCGTTGAGAAGCATTTCCCCGATGGGCCCGAGCCGCAGCCGCCGGTCCAACCACTGATAGACGGCTCGAAACATCGTCACAACTCGATTTGCTGGGGAGTGCCGGCCTTGAATTCTTTATAGATGACGAACAGGCGGTCGTTCTCCACCTTGACGGGGAGGCGATCCAAAGGACGCGGGGCCGGGCCGGCGATGACTTTTCCGTTCACGTCGAATATGCTTCCGTGGCATGGACACTTGAAGGTTTGATCGCCGGTATCCCAATGGTACCCGCATCCGAGGTGGGTGCAAAGGGGGGAAAAAACCGTGACCGCCCCGTCGGGCTGTCGCACCGCCCAGACCGATTTGGTCGCGGTGGTCTTCAGCCATCCGTCGTCGAGCGTCACGACATAGGAGAGTTCCCGTGGCACCCCGACCGCCAACTCGTCCGGGCTGCCGGCCTCGGCCCATCCCTGAACCCGCCGGTGAAAGGCCGGGGAGATCACATAGCCGACCAGAGGGATCGCAAGGATCGACCCGATCAAACCCATGATGGATCCCGTTATGCGAACGAGGAATGTCCGACGCTCCATCCCTGTAATCTCATGATGAGTGAACGAGAAGTAGTGTAACCCCTCGGCCGGCGGAAATCAAGAACGGCTGATGAAGACTATCGAAACCGGATCTACCGAACCGCGATGATCTCCTCGGCAATCCGGTCCCAAAGACGAAGGCCTTTGGACGAAAGCCGGACACGCGGAGGATCCAGGACTATCAACTCGTCCAGGCTCCATTTTTCCAGGGTTTGTTGAAGGCGTCCGGAGTCGGTCGATGGATACCGTCTCCGGATCTCATCCAGACGGATCCCGTCCGTTTTTCTCAGCCCGAAAATCAACGCCTCCCGGAACGCCAGGTCCGGGCCGATCGACTCGGATTCCTCGATCGCGTCGCCGCCCTTCTCAATGTCCCGAATGTAGTCGCCGATATTCTCCAGCTTGGAAAAACGGCGCCCCCCCATGTAGGAGTGGGCGCCGGGACCGAGGCCGAGGTACTCCTGCTGACCCCAGTACCCCAGATTATGGCGACAGGCATAACCGGGCCGAGCGTAGTTCGATACCTCGTAGTGACGGTAGCCCGCGCCGGCCAACTTCGCCCGCGTCCACTCGTCAAAGCGGATCTGCCGATCCTCGTCGGGCAACACCAGAAGACCGCGGTCATAATCCGCACCGAACCGTGTCCCCTCCTCGATGGTCAGGGCGTAGGCTGAAAGGTGCTCCGGGCCGAGGCCGATTGCCTCGTCCAAGGTCCGGTTCCAATCTTCAAGACGCTGGCCCGGAAGCGCATACATAAAGTCAAGATTCACGTTTTCGAATCCGGCCGCCCGCGCGCTTCCGTAGGCCTCCCTCGCAACACGCGAGGTGTGCGCGCGCCCGAGCCAGGCCAGCTCCTGATCGTGAAAGGACTGCACCCCGAGGCTCAGCCGGTTGACTCCTCCCGCCCTCAGGGCCGTTAATTTTTCCCGATCGACGGTCCCGGGATTGGCCTCCACGGTCATTTCGAGGGCTCCTCCAAAATAAAAATGACGGCGTGCATGATCCAAGACATCCAGGATCTGATCCGCATGAAATATGGACGGCGTCCCGCCCCCCATGTACACAGTGGCGATACGGCGTCCACGAATTTCGGGCCGGTCTCCGTACCGCGCGATCTCCTTTTTTAAGGCCGTAAGAAAACGAAGGCTCTGTGGCTTGTCGTAGCGGATCGAGTTGAAGGCGCAATAATGGCACTTGCTCCAGCAGTATGGAAAATGGAGGTAGAGGGAAAGGGGATCGTTCATGAAGTCAGTATACAACAACCGGGCGGGTCAAGCAAAAGAGAATCCGGCTTTCCGGACCTTCGAGCGGATTTAGTCGTGCGGCGGACGCGTCCGCGGCGAGACCTTGAATTGCGCGATGATCGCCCTCAACTCTTCTCCGGTGATCGTTTCTTTTTCTAGCAGCACCGAGGCCGCGTGGCGCAGGAGACCCTGCTGCTCCACCAGAATCTTCCGGACACGGGCGTACTGCTCGTCGATAATCCGGCGGATCTCGTCATCGATTTCCCGCGAGGTCTCATCGCTGTAATCCCCCGGCAATGAAGGCTGCCCGGTTTGGAGAAAAAGCGGCTGACGTTCCATGTCGAAGGTCACCTGCCCCAATTTTTCGCTCATGCCGTAGGTCTTCACCATGCTTTTGGCGATCTGGGTGGCTTTGAGAAGATCGTCCTGGGCCCCGGTCGAAACTTCATGGTAGACGACTTCTTCGGCGATCCGGCCGCCCAGCAACACGGCGATCTTGTTCTCCAGCTCCGATTTGGTCATCAAAAAGCGTTCCTCCGTGGGCAGCTGGAGGGTATATCCCAGTGCGGCGATCCCGCGAGGGATGATCGAGACCTTCTGGACCGAATCCGTCCCCGGGATCGAGAGCGTCACCAGGGCGTGCCCCACCTCGTGATGCGCAACCCGCTCTCGTTCGGCTTTATTGAGGACCCGGTTCTTTTTCTCCAACCCGGCGATGACCCGCTCCACCGCCTCCTGCAGCTCGGGAAGACCCACTGTGTCTTTTTTCCGCCTCACCGCGAGGAGCGCCGCCTCGTTGACGATGTTCGCCAGATCGGCCCCCACGAATCCGGGGGTCATGGAAGCAATCACTTCAAGGTCGGCGGCGGATTCCAGCGGGACATTCCGCGCGTGGATCTTTAGGATCGCCAATCGGCCGTTCTTGTCCGGCCGATCCACCAATACATGGCGGTCGAAACGACCCGCGCGCAGCAGGGCCGGATCCAGGATCTCCGGCCGGTTCGTCGCGGCCATCAGAATGACCCCCACGCGAGGGTCAAACCCGTCCATCTCGGACAGAAGCTGGTTCAAGGTCTGCTCCCGTTCCTCATGCGCCATGGGGCCGATCCCGCGGGCCTTGCCCAGCGCATCGAGCTCGTCGATGAAAATGATGCAGGGGGCCTTCTCCTTGGCCTGCGTAAACAAATCCCGAACGCGCGCGGCGCCGACGCCCACGAACAATTCGACAAACTCCGAACCGCTGATCGAAAAGAAAGTCACCCCGGCTTCACCGGCCACGGCGCGCGCCAGCAGCGTCTTGCCGGTTCCCGGAGGCCCCACCAGCAGGATGCCTTTTGGAATCTTTCCGCCCAGGCGGCCGAATTTTTCGGGGGTCTTTAGGAACTCGATCACCTCCTGCAATTCAATCTTGGCCTCGTCCACGCCGGCCACATCGTTGAACGTGACCTTGACCTCCTTTTCCATGTAGATCTTGGCCTTGCTCTGACCGACCGTCATAAATCCGCCCTGACCCTGACCCAGCCGTCTCATGAGGAAGAGCCAGACCCCGAAGAAAAGCGCGATCGGGACGATCCAGGACAGCAACTGCTTCAAAAAGGTGCTTTCGATCACGCCGACCACCTTGACATGGCCGGCCATAAGATCCCGGACCAGTTCGGGGTCCTCGACACGCACCGTGTCGAAGACCCGGCCCTTGGCTTCCCCCCCGACCTCGGGTTTCATTTGGCCATGAATGACGACCGAGGCGATCGAGACCTCGGCCACCTTGCCGGCGGCCACCGCGTCCTTAAACTCGCTGTAGGAAATTTCGGTCGGGTTGAAAATGGGGGCCACAAAGAGCTGAAAAAGGGTCAGAAGCCACAGGGCCACCACGATATACCAGATTGAAAATTTCCAACGTTTGGTATCCATCTCGGGTATCTTGCTCGGCATGGGGGTGTTTCAGGCCTCCCGGCCCTTCGACGTTCTTTGTTCTCAAGTTAGCAGGTCGGCGGTCTCGCTGTCAATGCACGGAGGCCTCGGATTAAAAGCGGTCCCGCGGATCACCGGCTCAGGTGGTACGGAACGCTCGTGACCACCACGTCCTTATGGAACAGCAGCGCGCCCTTGAGCAGGAGCGCGGTTTGGTTGTGGAGCAGGTGATGCCACCACCGCCGAGGGACAAACTCGGGAAGAACGACGAAGACGAAGCCGTCGCCCTGCTCCTTTTGGACCCGGTCGATATAATCCAGCAACGGACCGGTCACCGAACGATACGGCGAGTCGAGGATCACCAGATCGATTCCCGGATTCCAGCGCTTCCACATCGATTCCATCCGTTCCACCGCGGACGCATCGGTGTTGACATAGACGGCCCGGACCTTCGTCGAGATGGATCGGGCAAATTCCAGGGCCGTCAGTACCGGCTGCGTGATCCCGGAAATGGGGACCAGCACGGTATGAACGACAAGCCGAGGGGGCTCCGTCGGGCGCACGCTCAGCTGACGCTCGACCAGCTGATAGTGGAAGCGAATGCGACGAAACATCGAGACCAACACCGGAATGATCACCAGCACCACCCACGCCCCATGGATGAACTTGGTCATCGCGATCACGATCAGGACGGTTCCGGTCGCGAGCGCCCCGAAGCCGTTGACCGCGGCCCGCCATCGCCATCCCGGGTCCCGACGCCGAAACCACCGGACCAGCATCCCCAGCTGCGACAACGTGAACGCGAGAAACACCCCCACCGCATACAGGGGAATCAGGGCGTGGGTGTCGGCGCCAAAGAGAATCAGCAGCACGGCCGCCATTCCTCCGAGAAGAAGTATCCCGTTGGAGAAAACGAGGCGATCGCCCAGATGGGCCAGCTGCTGGGGCAGAAAGCGATCCTGGCCGAGCAACGAGGCCAGGCGGGGAAACCCGGTGAAGCTGGTATTGGCCGCGAGCAACAGGATGATCGCGGTCGTCACCTGGACGAAATGGTACTCGAGGGGGGATCCGAGAACCGCCCGGCTGAGTTGGGAGAGAACGGTCTCCTCCGGACGCGGACGGATTCCGTAGTCGAGCGCCAGAAAGGTGACGCCCAGGAACAGCGTTCCCAGCGTCGCCCCCAGCAGGATCAGGGTTCTTCCGGCATTCCGGGTCGGAGGATCACGAAAAGCGGGAACGGCGTTCGCAATCGCTTCCACCCCGGTCAGCGCCACGCTCCCGGAGGAGAACGCCCGGAGAATCACCCACCAGCCCACGGCCGACGCCGCTTCGGAGGGAATGACGGGGGCGACGAGATCGGTCACGGTCCGCCCGTGCCGGATCAGCTCGAGTACGCCGCTTCCGACGACCCAAACGACGCTGAAGATGAAAAAGTAGGTCGGCAGCGAGAAATAGGCACCCGCTTCCCGGACGCCCCGCAGGTTTCCGAGCGTGATCAACAACACGAATGCGAGCGCCATCGTCACGCGATGTTCATATAGGCCCGGATAGGCCGAGACGATCGCGGCCACCCCCGCCGCCACGCTCACCGCCACGGTCAAGACGTAATCGACGACCAGGGCCGCGGCCGCGATCAGCGCGGGGTGGAGCCCCAGGTTCTCCCGGGCCACGTTGTAAGCTCCGCCGCCCGCGGGATAGGCGTGAACGGTCTGATAGTACGAGGTGAGAACGATCATGAGGAGGAGGGCGATCACGACCGCGATGGGCGCCCCGAAGGACACGGCGGCCGCCTCCACTCCGAAAAGAACCAGCAACATCTCCTCCGTCGCATACGCGATCGAGGAGATCGCATCCGACGCAAAGGCCCCCAGCCCCACGAGAACCGATACGCGTTCTCTTTTGGCATGGATGCTTCGGAGCGGATGGCCGACCAGAAAACGCTTGAAGCGGGTCAGCGGAGTTTCCCGGGAAGGCGGATACGGCATTCTTGGATCGAACGAATGGGGCATTCGGCTCATCGGCTCCCACCCCTCCTGCTTCGTCGTTCTGAAATATCCCGTCTTCCATTGTTCAAAACCCAATCAAACGGGTTCATCATATACAACCCCCAGCCAGAGGAGACTTCCCAAAAAGGCCGCGGCGGCCGCCACGGCCAAGGCCGCCGGCCACCCCCACGCCTCGCCGATCATCGGGGTCAGCGTCGGCGAAAGGGTCCCGCCCAAATTGGCCCCCATGTTCATCAGGCCGGACAGGGCCCCGGAATGCCTGTGGGACAGATCGATCGTGCTGGCCCAATACGCGCCCACCGTTGAATAAAGGATCCCGGCGCCGAGCGAAAGCAGGACGATCGCGATGTAAGGATCCCGGGCCATGGCCCCGGCGAAAATCAACAACCCGGTCAGGAGCATCCCGGCACCTCCGACGCCGGCCCGCCCTTTTCGTCGGCCGTACTTCTGCGTCAGCGCGTCGCTCACCCACCCGCCCAAGGGGCAGAAGAGGGCCATGGCGATGAATGGTCCGCTGGCCCAAAACGACCCTTGCAGAACCGTGAAATGACGCACATTCACCAAATAAAGAAAAAACCAGGAAAGATAAATATAGGCGATATAACCCAGCATCGTATAGCTGAGCGTGAGAAACCAGACCGATCGAATTTTTAACAAGGCGGCCATGGAGGGCTTGGAGGAAGAAGGGGTTTGAGATTCTCCGGCGCTCCGGGTGATCCAGTCCAACTCCCGCTGATCGACCCCGGGATGCTCACGAGGATGGTCCCGGGAAAAAAGATACCACCCCGCCGCGACGAGCAGGCCGATGCAGCCGGTCACGTAAAAGGCCGTTTTCCATCCGTACCGGATCATCAGCCAGGCGACCAGGGGCGGCGTCACGGCCGAGCCCAACCCGATCCCCCCGATTGATACCCCCATGCCCAAGCCCCGTTCGGAAGGCGCCAACCAGTTCGCCACGGTTCGATTGAAATTCGGAAGGGCCGCCGCTTCGCCGACCCCGATGAGAAACCGGATCAGGAGCAAGGAACCCAAGACGCCGAGCCATGCGCTGAAAAACAGACGATCGGCCTCGGCCGTCAGTACGGTGAAAAGAGACCACCAGAACACGGCCAAGGTCAAAACGCTCCGGGCCCCCCATTTATCGCCCAGCCAGCCTCCCGGGATTTGAAAAAGGGCGTATCCCAGGACAAAGGACGAGAAAACGGCGCCCATCTGGACGGAGGACAGACCGAACACCGGCATCAGCTCTTTTCCCGCGACCGAGATGTTGACACGGTCCATATAGGTGACCACGCTGATCAGAAAGAGCAACCCAAGAATCTGCCAGCGGACGCGACTTCGCCTATTTTCCACCATTCCGTTGTATCGTCACCAGGTTAAACAGACCGTTATTCTATCCAACACGGTCCGGTCCTGTCAAAGACAAGGGATAAATTTTCCCCATAGGGTACCGGAACTTGAATATTCCGGACCGCGATTGAACCTTTCGAAGGTGACTGTTGATGGATTTTTTTGGGGAGGGTTGGGATTTTAATGGCGGGTCATCCGGGGCCGGCCGTGAGCTGCAAGACGCGGCGTACCGCGAAGCTCGCACGCTACGGTAAATTTGCAGATAGCCACCGCACTCTTGTCCGGTTACTTTACTGTATTTGAGCCCATGGCGGCTCTCACGCTTGAGACCTTTCGGTACATCCAATAATAGAAACAGATCCAATCAAGCGACAGGCGGTATCGGACCCGGTCATAAAGGCTCATGGCCTACTCCCTTCTTACGAAAAACGAAACAATTTGGGAAAGCGGATCGTACGCTATCTGCGTTATAGGAAAATTTACCCCTGAAAAATCCGGGGGTCAATAACCCTTTAGTGGGTTTCTTCGAACCGGAGGGATAAAATCATGAAGGCGGATATACCGAACCGCCTGAATGGAAGGAATACCACCCTTAAGGGGTGTCCGGCTTCCTTTTATTCCAAAGGACCCAGACCCAAGAGACCAAAATAGCGCCCCCCCCCGTCGGCCAGGACATCGAATACTTCGGAGTCCCGATGCGGGACAAAGGACTGGTGAAACTCGTCCGAGGCCCCGTAAGCCACCGCGATCAACACGGCCGATACCGCGATGGCCGGCGAAACGGCGCGGGGAAAGGCTTTTCGCAAGGCCCGCAACAATAAAAAACAGAACAGGGCGTATTCGGTCGCGTGCGCGAACTTGTCCCATTGCGGAAACGGGCCTTGGCCTATGAAATCCAAGGATTGGGAGGAAAGGATGAAGATCATCCCGGCGTACAACAGGACGGGCCCCCAGACAGTCCAAAAGGCTTTAAAATCCAAGCGACGAATAGGCCAGCCCCCTGCCGGATCCGGATGGGCCGGTCCCGCCGCGGTCCAGTGAAGGAATTTTCATGGAAGGCTCGATCGCCTCCGGTCAACGGCCGTAACGAGCCAAGAGCTTGGCTTTGGCCAAAGCATTCTGATTCAAGTAGTAACCCACCATCGCCCCGCTCGCGTCTTCTTTGAGCGGCAACTGATCCACTTTCAAAGCGTACACGGTAAAAATATAACGATGGGGCTTATCACCCGCCGGCGGACAGGGACCGCCGTAGCCCGGCTGGCCATAATCGGTCTTGCTCTGAACACTGCCTTGAGGCGCCAACCCGCTGTCCGGCTTTCCGGCATTGGCGGAAAGTTTGTTGACCGAGGGTGGAATATTGAAGATGATCCAATGCCACCAACCGCTTCCGGTCGGCGCATCCGGATCATACACAGTGACCGCAAAGCTTTTGGTATCCTTGGGGGCATTCTGCCATTGGAGTTCCGGAGAAACATTGCCCCCCGTGCAGCCAAAACCGTTGAAGACCTGTTCGTTCGCGACCTTCCCATTGTCTTTGACCACCGGGCTGCTTAAATGAAAACCCGCCGCAAAACATGGAACGGCGATGAGAACAAAAAACAAGGTTAACGCAATTCGAGTCATCTTCATCTCCTTTCGTCGATTGAACATAATGGGTTAAGATTCCCTTATTTGGCTCGAAGGCCCGCCGTTTGAAAATCATGCCCGATGAAACGGAGGTGACTTATTCCTTCGCCCCGGCCTGCCGCAGCAGGTTCGCGACGACCGCATGGTCTTTTCGCGTCGCACGCGTGAGGGCCGTCATCCCCCCGTCGTCCTTCACGTTAACGTCCGCGCCGTGGACCAGGAGGATTTTCACGGTTTCCGTCTGGCCCTGATCCGCGGCCAGGATCAAGGCGGTCGCTCCTCGATGGTTTTTCGCCTGGACGTCCGCGCCGGCCGCCAGCAATAGGTTCACGGCGTCGGATTGTCCTTTCATCGCGGCCCACATCAAGGGCGTCGTGCCGTCGCCGCCTCGTTCATTCGGATCGGCCCCCCGACCCAGCAAAACCTTCACGGTTTCGGGGTAGCCGCTCTGGACGGTGTAGATCAGGGCCGTCGACCCCTGCCTGTTTTTGGCGTGGACGTCCGCGCCGGCCGCCAGCAGGATTTTCACGACATCGGCGTGGCCGTTGAGGGCCGCGTACATCAAGGCGGTCGTTCCGAACGCATCGGTCGTTTCCACCCCCGCCTTCCGGTCCAACAAAACGTGAACAGTATCGGCGTGGCCGTTCTCGGACGCCCACATCAAGGCGGTCGTGCCGTTTTCGTCCTTCGCCTCGATCTCCGCCCCCCGATCCAGCAGGCGCTTCACGGCATCGGTCTCACCGTCTCCCGCCGCCAGGATCAAGGGGGTTGCGCCCCCCTTCTCGGCGGCTCCGTGTTCTTGACTCGGCGCGGCCTCCGGAATACCGAAGAGGATGAAAACGGCCATGATGAGCGTGCGTGCGATGGTCCTCTTCCTCCTGATCAACAAAAAACGACGAAGTCGGGTTCGACTCATTCTATCCAACAGAAACCGACCCTGTCAAAGAATTACGTCCTACGCCGGGCACCCATCGCGGCTTACGGTTGCATCCGCAACGGGGAGTCCCTCACGGGGCCGACCGGCCCCGGAGCTTTTCGATGGCGATCTCCCGCATCCGGAATTTCTGAATTTTCCCGGTGACGGTCATCGGGAACTCCTCCACGAACCATATATAGTGCGGGATTTTAAAATGGGCGATTTTTCCCTTGCAGAACTCCCGGATGTCATCCCCGGTAGCGGTCTCGCCCGGATGGAGCTGAATCCAAGCGGCCACTTGTTCGCCGAAATATTCGTCCGGGACGCCGAAAACGGCCGCTTCAGCCACTTTGGGATGCGTGAAAAGGTAGTCCTCGATTTCCCGCGGGAAAATCTTCTCCCCGCCGCGAATGATCATTTCCTTCAACCGGCCGGTGATCCGGACGTAACCCTCCGCGTCCATCGTCCCAAGATCGCCGGAATGAAGCCAGCCCTGTGGGTCGATGGCCTTCCGGGTGGCCTCCTCGTCGCCATAATACCCCCTCATGACATGATAGCCGCGAAAACAGATTTCACCGACCCGACCGAGCGGCACGGTTTGTCCCGTGGACAGATCCACGACCTTGACCTCCTGATGCGGCAGGTTCTTTCCAACGGTCTCGGTGCGGCGTTCCGGGGTATCCTCCCGTGTCGCGATATGGGTGATCGGGGACGACTCGGTCTCTCCGTAGGCGATCAGCATCTCAGGGCAATGCATCTCCTCCATCACCCGCTTCATGATCGCCGGGGGGCAGGGCGCGCCGGCCATGACGCCCGTTCGAAGCGTCGAAAGATCGAACTCCCGGAATCGGGGGTGTTCCAGCTCGGCGATGAACATCGTGGGCACGCCGTGGAGGGCGGTGGCCTTTTCTCGCTCAACGGCTTGCAGGACCTGCCCCGGATCGAAATGCTCGCACGGGATGACGAGGCAGGCCCCGACCGACAGGCACATCAGGGTGGACACCACCATGCCGAAGCAATGGTAAAACGGCACGGGGACGACCAAGCGGTCCGTCTCCGTGAAATGAAGGGCCTGGGCGGTGAAGTAGGCGTTGTTCAGAATGTTGTGATGCGTTAGAACGACGGCCTTGGGAAAACCGGTCGTGCCCGACGTGTACTGGATATTGATGGGATCGTCCCGATCCAACAGGGCCGTCATCGCCCGGAGCCTGTCCTCCGTGACCGGACCGCCGGCGGTGAGCGCATCCCGCCAGGTGAGAAACCCGGCCCGCGGACGTTCCGTTCGATCCGGCGCCGCCGGATTGTAGACAACGACTTGACGAAGGGCGGGAAAGGCCTTGCTCTTCCATTGGCCCGGGGCACCGTCTTTGAGTTCCGGGATGAGCTCGACGAGCATCGCGATGTAGTCGCTGGTGCGAAAGCTTGGGATCACGAAGAGACACTGCACCTCCGAGCGTTGCAGCGCGTACGCGACTTCCCGGGAGCGGTAGGCCGGATTGATATTGACCAGGACGGCGCCGATGCGCGCGGTCGCCAGCTGCAAGAGGAGCCACTCGATGTTGTCCGTGGACCAGATCGCGATGCGATCCCCTTTGCCAAACCCCATTCCGATAAGCCCGCGCGCCAGGAGATCGATCGCACGCGCCAACTGCGCATAGGTCAATCGACGGTTCTGATGGACCGAGACCACCGCTTCCTGATCCGGAAACCGTCCCGCCACTTCGGCGAAGTGTTCCGGGATCGTCGCGCCGAGCAGCGGCTCGAGACCGCCGCGATGAAAATAGCTGGTTTGGGTGTGGGTCATAATTATCGCGACCGGGTATTTTCCTTATTCACGATTCAATATTTACCAAAATTTCCCGCATAGAAAGTAAATCGTAAATTGTAAATAGGGAAAATTTCCCTGGCGGGAAATTTTTTGCCCCCCCGGGGGGGGATTTGAACACCCGGCCAACGGTTTAGGAAACCAAAAAAGCCAGTTGGGACCAATAAACACCAAGTACCATTAAATACTATAGACGCTTGGTATGTCAATGGGTTAAGTGGAATTTCATCGTGATAGATTCTGATTGGATGTTACCACTAGCCGGGACTAAACTGGGGACCGAACCGTGACAAAAACCGTGACTTAAAACCGGGGGGAATAGGGGAAGGAATCCCTCCTTAGGGAATCTAAAAACGTGCGATTCACCCCTAAAACAAAATGGACGATAAATTCTCCGTTACTGGTGTTATTGCTTACGTTGTCGTCTTGCGCTTATCCTGTCCCTATTGAAGATGCCGGTTACCCTAAGCTCGATGCAACAAACGCAGAAGGTAACGCTTATTTTAAATCGCGCGAACAACCCAGGGGGCACTGGCAATATAAACTAATTTCAATGAGAGTAACAGAAACTGGCGAAGAAACCGGTTACCTTTATTACTGGGTCGGTTCCTCCAATGTGTCCATCTGGAAGATGATTTTCAGAAATGATAAGCTCATCTCACATGAATTAGTACCGCCTGCTGACCTAGGCTCCCGAACAAACTTCCGTTCTCAGGGTCAATCTCTAGATTGATTCTTCCGGGAATAAGTTCAACGGATCAATTCATCGACCTCTTGAGCCGTCATTTTCATTGATCGTCCCTCTTTAAAATGCTTTTTCTATAGTGCCTTCCAGAGTATCTTTCCATTCTTGTCAAACAGAACCAGGGATGAGGATCGAATAAGCCAAGGCCCGGATCACCGGTCTCCCCCATACTCTGGACGCAGGATAGGGTGAGGTTTGCGGTTCTTGTCGGGCAAGGCAGAGACTGGACTACCGCTCCCATTCAGATTCAGGCTAGTGTGAGGTTTGCCGTCCTTGTCGACGAGTATGAGGGCTGGGCCATCATCCGCCACATCCAGGATGGCCCGATCCCTCCCGTTCTTGTCGACCAGAACGAACTTTTGCGCCCTGACCTCTTTTTGCGGCGTGGGATTATCACTCGCGAGAACCGTTTGTCCGCCCCAGAAGGCCATGAACAAACCCAGGGTAGCCAGCGATGATGTTAAAGATACCCCGACAATCAGCCAAAGTTCCTTTCGATTCATGGCAACTACCTCCTCCTTTTTCAGTTCGCCCTAATCCAAAATATTCGTAATCGATGGCATTCAGGATTGGTTCATTGAATAACCCTTGCTTGTTTGTGTCATGCCGGACCTGTAATCTCTTTACTTCCGACAAATCTTCCTTCTTTTTCAAAAGACCCTTAGTATGGAGAAGATTGACAAGAGCTTCTTGGGGATAGATCGGAGATTCTAAAATTTCATTTAGCGATGCAACTTCTTTACCCTCATTTTTTTGGCCACGCGGTCTCCTTGTAATTGTTATTTCCCTTTATAAACCTCCCCATGATCCTTATGGGTCTTCCAATTTTCCTTTTATTGGACCAAACCGGGAGTCTAACCGTGACCAAAACCGGAAAAATTGAGGAGTCCGAAAATGATGATGTTGCACAATTCGTTGAAAACTTGGTGCCCCCGGGGTGATTTGAACACCCGGCCAACGGTTTAGGAAACCGCTGCTCTATCCAACTGAGCTACGGGGGCAAAAATGTTCGCAGGGGCGGTTTGCGAACCGCCCCTACCGTTTTAATCTGTCATTGAATAAGGAGACAAAAAAAACCGTACTGGATGATACCCTGATCTAGGGATGGAATCAAGAAGGGAGATGAGCACAAGGCGCTTGATTTCAAGGCTAAGGCACAGCCAAGTTGTTTGGCCCCATTCCATATACCACACTTGACATAATCGATGGGAGAACATACACTTCTGGCGTAGATCCAGGACAATCACGGTGACGTAACAACCTATGAGCGCCTATCTCACACCGGCCATTATATGGCTCAGTCTCGGAGTGCTTCTCCTGATCATTGAGGTCGCGACCAGCGGCTTTTGGATGGGATTTTTCGGGGCCGGCGCGCTGATAACCTCCTTGGCCGTCTGGATCGGTGTTACCGAAGGAATTGACACCCAGATCGCCATCTTTCTGGTGACCTCCATCCTGCTTCTTTTAGCCCTGCGTGGACCGCTCACCCGCTGGTTGAACCGCGGGGCGCCTTCAACAACATTTGGCGATACAGGCCAGGCCGCAGTGGTCGTGCAGGAGATTCCTGCGGGCGGGATGGGGCGAGTTTCCTATCAGGGAAGTACTTGGGATGCGGAATCCGATCGGGGCCAAGCCATCCCGCGCGACACTCGAGTTCGGATTGTGCGTCAAAAAGGGATCCGGCTCTACGTGCGGGCCGATCATGCATCTTCATAATCTTCAGCGGGAGATCGGATGGAACCCATGGGAATACCAATCAATGTAGCCTGGCTTCTTCTTATCGCGCTCGCCATTTTGCTCTATGCGCTCGGCGTCCGTATCGTGCCCCAGCAAAGCGCATTCATCGTGGAACGACTGGGGCGGTATCACGCGACGCTCGCAGCCGGCCTGAATTTCATCGTGCCCTTCATCGATCATGTCAGCTACCGTCACACCTTAAAGGAACAGGCCATCGACATTCCGGAACAGATCTGTATTACCAAGGATAATGTCCAGGTCGGCGTGGATGGCGTGCTTTTCCTTCGCGTCATCGACGCCCAAAAGGCGTCGTACGGCATCACGAATTATCAATTTGCCATCACGCAGTTGGCGCAGACAACGCTTCGGAGCGAAGTGGGAAAAATTCCACTGGATCGGACCTTCGAGGAACGAAGCACCATTAACGCGCTGGTGGTCACCGAATTGGATAAAGCGACCGAGCCCTGGGGTGTGAAGGTCCTCCGATACGAGATTAAAAACATTAAACCTCCCGATGACGTCTTAAGCGCCATGGAGAAACAGATGCGGGCCGAGCGCGAGAAGCGGGCGGTGATCTTAACCTCCGAAGGAGAACGGGACGCGAAAATCAATCAGGCCGAAGGTCAAAAGCAGCAGGTCATCAAACAATCCGAGGCTACAAAGCAGCAACAAATCAATGTGGCCCAGGGCCAGGCGGAGGCGATCCGAGAGGTCGCGGAAGCAACCGCTCAGGCCGTGCGCCAGGTTGCGGCGGCCATTTCAAGCCCGGGCGGGCTGGAGGCGATCAACCTCCGCGTGGCCGAGCAATGGGTCTCTCAATTCGGCAATGTGGCCAAGACGGGAAATACGTTGATCCTGCCGGCCAATTTCGGCGACATGGCTTCGTTAATTGCCGCGGCGATGACGACGATCAAATCCACCACTCCTGATGGGCAGGGGCCGGAACAGCCAGGCCCGAAGCGCGCGTCATAGGAATAAGCATATCCAGCTGAAATATTTTCGCGTTACAGGAATGGAATCGATCAGGGAATTCGGCGGGGCGAGGGGCGATTTTGCGGTCTATCGATTGTAGGGATCCGGACTGGAAGAAAAGACGGGCTTCGGCAACTGGGACTCCCGGTATTCCCGAATCATGTCCTTGACCGCGACGATCACGGCCTTCTTGGTTCGATGGAACAGTTGCTGTTCGATCGCGTTCAGCAGGTCGTGATAATCGTCCTTCAGAGACATGCCGACCATCATCGGCTTGAGCAACTTCAAAATCAAAGGCACGTTGGGATCGATTTCAACTTCCAACACCTTTCCGGTCGCCGCGTCCACCTCCGCGATCACCTGAAATACCTCGGCATCGGTGAACTCCTTCGGAAGCCGGGCCATTCCCCCGAAAATCATCGAAGTCCCTTTGGTCGTCCCTTTGGTTGGCATGGACCGATTATACGATGAAGCCATATCGAAATCAAGAGGGAGACGGATTACTGAATCTCCCCCTTGTAAATCTTCATGATCGTCTGGAGAAATTTGAGCGCGGCCGGCTTGGGACGCTGGAACGAGTTGCGGCCGATGATCGATCCGAAGCCCCCGCCGTCGCGGATCGCGCGGGCCTCGTTGAAGACGCGTTCATCGTCCTCCTTGGCGCCCCCGGAGAAGATCACGATGCGCCGGCCCTCGAAGGAGCTTTGGACGACGTGACGGACGCGGTCGGCCAGCGTCTTGATCGGGATGCCCTGGGCCTCGTAAACCTTCTTGGCCGCGGCCTGTTCGAGATGATCCGTCGGGAGTTTCACTTTAATAATGTTCGCGCCCAGCTGCGCCGCGATCTGGGCCGCGTAGGCCACCACATCGACCGCGGTCTCGCCCTCCTTTGAAAGGCTCGAGCCGCGCGGATAAGACCAGACCACGACGGCCAGGCCGTTGGCCTTGGCCTCCTCGGCGATTCCGCGGAGCTGCTCGTACATCGTCTGACATCGGGACGACCCGGGATAGATCGTGAATCCGACCGCGGAGCATCCCAGCCGAAGCGCATCGCGGACGGAAGCCGTCTGCGAGGGGAGCGGGTCCTTCTCATCGTGGAGGGTGTCGTGATTGTTGACCTTGAGGATCAACGGGATCTCGCCCGCGAACCTCGCCGCGCCGGCCTCGATAAAGCCCAGGGGCGCCGCGTAGGCGTTGCAGCCGGCCTCGATCGCCAGGTCGAAATGATACGACGGATCGTAGGCCGGCGGATTGGTCGCGAAGCTCCGGGCCGGGCCGTGCTCAAAACCCTGATCCACCGGAAGGATCACCAGTTTGCCGGTGCCGCCGAGCGTGCCGTGGCGCAGGATGCGCGCCAGGTTGGTCCGGACCCCCGGACTCTCGCTGTCATACCCGCTCAGAATCTCACGAACACGGTCCTTCATACCCCCCTCCGCTCTTTCCGGTTTGAACGACGGATCTGTACGCCTTCGTTTATAACAAACTCCCGAAGAACTGTCAATCAAAGGCGGCGGTAGCGCGATCCTGCCTTGACATCTGGATCGGATTCGGGTTAGATTCCCGTGGGTCGATTTCAACCTGTTCAAATGGAGCTGCGGACGCCATGAAACCCTCCCGTCGAAAGCCGGCCTCCAAAACCTCCCGGAAAGTTTTTCGTCTCCGGCCGGAAAGCCGCCGCGCCGAACTGTTGTCCCTGGCGAAATCGTACGGGATCAAGGGGCTGCACCGGATGAACAAGCCCCAGTTGATCCAGGCGATCCAGTCCCATCAGAAAAAATCCCGCGTGACCCGTGCGGTGCCGGCGCGCGCCCATCCGCCGCCGGCCGCCGCCCGCCCGAAACAAAGCTACGACGATCTCCCGTGGTCGTACGGCGAGACCGAGCTGGTCCTGATGCCCGTCGATCCCTTCCAGGTTTACGCCTATTGGGATTTCTCTCCGGAGGACTGGAACGCGGTTCTCGCCCGGAAACAGCGGGTTGTCCTCCGGGTTTACGACGTCACGATGATCCGGTTCGACGGTTCGAACGCCCATTCGTTTTTCGACGTCCCCGTCGCGCTCGAAGCGCAGAACTGGTACGTCAATCTCTGGAGCGCCGAAAAATCCCTCTGCGCCGAGCTCGGCTGGATGCTCCCAGACGCTTCGTTCCAGCGCATCGTCCGTTCCAATTTCATCCAGACCCCTCGCGCGGGGGTCTCGATCTATGAGGACGCCCGCTGGGTCGAGATCCGGTGGACCCGTCGGCGGCCGGCCCGGTTCATCCGACGGAAAAGACCCGGACCCCGTTTACGGCCCGCTTTCTGGCCCCCTTTGGAGGCCGGGGCGGCCGGGATTACAAGCGCGACGGCCGAAGAATTCTCGTCCCGTTTGATCGGGATGAAACCTCCCCTGAAGCGGCCGGCCTGACCGACGATGCCCACCGGTTATCTCAGTCTGGTCCTCCACGGCCACCTCCCGTATGTACGACATCCGGAACACGATTACTTCCTTGAAGAGAACTGGTTTTATGAGGCGCTTTCGGATACCTACCTCCCGCTTCTGGAGGTCTTCGAGGGGCTGGTGGAGGACGGAATCCCGTTTCGCCTGACCCTCTCCCTCTCGCCGACGCTCATGTCCATGATGGCCGATTCGCTCCTCCAGACCCGCTACCTGCGACATCTGGATCGCCTGATCGAGCTGTCCGAAAAAGAAATCCGTCGGACCCGTCATCAAGCGGACTTTCAGGCCGTCGCGCGAATGTACCACGAGCGCTTCAGCCGGAGCCGGGACCGGTTCCAAAACCGATACCGCCGGAACCTCCTTCAGGCCTTTCGCCGATTGGAGGAAGAGGGCGTTCTCGAGATCATCACGGCCGCCGCGACCCACGGCTATCTCCCTCTGTTGAGCGCGCGGCCCTTCGCCGTACGGACCCAGGTCCGGGCCGCGGTCGATTACTTTCGGCAGACGATGGGCCGGTTCCCGGACGGCCTCTGGCTTCCCGAATGCGGCTATTATCCCGGGCTGGATGCCGTCCTCCGGGAGGAAGGCCTCCGGTACTTCTTCGCCGAAACGCACGGCCTCGTCTACGCCCAGCCCCGCCCGCGATACGGAAACTATGCCCCGATCTATTGCCCCTCCGGCGTGGCGGCCTTCGGCCGGGATCTCGAATCCTCCAAGCAGGTCTGGAGCGCCGAGGAAGGTTACCCGGGCGACTACGATTACCGGGAATACTACCGGGACATCGGCTTCGACCTGGACCTGGAGACGATCCGCCCCTACATCCACCCCGACGGGATACGGGTCAACACCGGTATCAAATATTACCGGATCACCGGCAAGACCGAGGACAAGCAGGTCTACCATCGTTCCCGCGCGATCGAGAAAGCCGCGGCGCATGCCGGGAATTTCATGTTCAACCGGCAACGCCAGGTCGAATACCTCGCCTCCACGATGGACCGGACGCCCTTGCTGGTCGCCCCCTACGACGCCGAACTGTTCGGACATTGGTGGTTTGAAGGACCGGAATGGCTCGATTTCCTGATTCGCAAGCTGGCCTGTGATCAGGACACCGTGGAGCTGGTCACCCCGTCGGATTACCTGGACGAGTTCCCGGTCAATCAGGAAGCCGCCCCGTCCGGGTCGAGTTGGGGGTTTAAAGGATATAACGAGGTCTGGCTGAACGGGCGGAACGATTGGGTCTGGCGTCACCTCCATCAAGCCGCGCGCCGGATGGAAGAGATGATTCATGAGCATCCGAAGGCAAACGGGACGCTGCGTCGCGCGATGAACCAGGCCGTTCGGGAATTGTTATTGGCCCAGAGCTCCGATTGGCCCTTCATGATGAAGACGGGCCAGCAGTCGGAGTACGCCGTGAAGCGGTTCAAGGACCACGTGCTGCGCTTCACGCGTCTTGCGGACGAGATCGAATCAAAACGGATCGACGAGGGGTGGCTGAAGGAATTAAGCGACCGGGACAATCTTTTTCCGGAGATGGATTATAGGCGGTTTCGTTTCTAAACCATCCAGGGCGACCCGGCGGGTGGCCCCTACCTATGCGGGGCCTGTTTTTTCCGGCTTCGCCGGGCCGGACTCCCTCCCGATCGCCAGGCGGTAGAGCTTCTCGTATTCTTTGGCCGAGTGATCCCACGAAAAGTCGGCCGCCATGCCGGCCCGCATCATCCGGTACCAGGGATCCTTTTCCCGGAACAGCTTCAGGGCCAGTTGCACCGTGGTGAGCAGCTCATGGGAGCTGGCCTGCTCGAACACAAACCCGGTGGCCTTTCCCTCCGCCACGTTGGACGGGGTCGCGTCGACGACGGTGTCGGCCAGCCCGCCGGTCTTTCGCACCACGGGAATCGTCCCATAGCGCAGACTGTACAACTGGTTCAATCCGCAGGGTTCGTAGCGGGACGGCATGAGAAACAGGTCCGACCCGGCCTCGATGCGGTGGGACAGGGCCTCATCGAAGGCGAGGTGGACCGATAGTTTCTCCGGGTAACGCTGCATTGCCTGCTTGAGTTTTTGCTGAAGGGCCGGGTCTCCGGTGCCGAGGACGACCAGCTGGAGATTCAAGCGCATCAACTCATCCAGCACCTCGATCACCAGGTCCGTCCCCTTCTGCGGCGTCAGTCGCGTAATCATGCCGATCAGCGGAACGTCCTTCACCGGGAGACGACACTCCTTCTGCAGCGCCTCCTTGCACGCCCATTTTCCTTTCAGGTTCCGGGCGTCATACGCCTGGGCGATGGAGGGGTCATGGGCCGGATCCCACTTCCGGTAATCCACGCCGTTGACGATCCCGAAGAGGTCCGGCCGGCGGGTCTGGAGCACCCCTTCCAAACCCTGGCCGAACTCCCGGGTCTGGATCTCCCGGCTGTAGTTCGGGCTGACCGTGTTGAGGATACCGGCAAACACCAGCCCGGCCTTCAGCAGATTCAGTTTCCCGAAAAACTCCAGCCCGTCGGGGGAGAAATATTTGGGAGGGAGGCCCAGCCGGGCGAACTCGCTCCCCGGAAACAGGCCCGGGTAGCCCAGGTTGTGAATCGTAAACAAGAGGCCGGTCCTGAGGTAGAGGGGTTCGGCGGGAAAGAAAACCCGCCGGTAGACGAAGACCAGCGCCGTCTGCCAGTCGTTCCCGTGCAGAACGTCGGGCGACCAGTCCAGCCGTTTCGGTATTTCCAGTACGGCCCGGCTGAAGGCCGCGAACCGCTCCAGATTATCGGGATAGTCCTTGCCTTTTTCCTGGTACAGCTCCTGACGCCCGAATAGACCCTCGTGCGACACAAACAGGACCTCGACCGGGGTATCGGGAAGGGGCGCGGACCAAAGTCCGAATGGATAGTCTTTCCCCGCCAATCGAACCGTGAAATCGCCCCGCGACCGGAGTCCCCAGCGTTTTTCATCCACCGCGCCGTAGCGGGGCATCACCACCTTGACCTCGTGCCCCGATCGGGCGAGGGCGGCCGGGAGCGCCCCGGCCACATCGGCCAGGCCGCCGGTCTTGGCAAAGGGAGTGACTTCCGATGCGGCAAAAAGGATCCGCACTAATCCCCCGTCTCCACTTCGCGGAGGAACTTTGCGGCCTCTTCCGGGGGCGTCGGGTTGATGTAAAACCCCGTTCCTCTTTCGAAACCCGCAATTTGAGTCACATGCGGCATGATCTCCAGATGCCAGTGATAATAATCCTCATCGTGATAGGCTTGATTAAACGGCGAACTATGAATGATGAAATTGTAGGGGGGGTTGTTGAGGGCCTTGTTCTGGCGCTTCAACGTATCGCTTAAAATTCGGGAGAGCGCCTCGAATTCATATTTCTGCGAATCTTCAAAATACGGATCGTGGGTCTTGGGAAGGATCCAGGTCTCGAAGGGAAAGCGGGCCGCATACGGGGCGATGCAGACATAATGCTCATTCTCGCTCACCAGGCGGACCTTGGAAGTCAGTTCCTGGCGAACGATATCGCAAAAGATGCATCGTTCCTTGAAATTGTAATACTCCTTTGCACCCTTGA